>Ga0153981_1000134_pt1 | contig 21581 bp, 15 predicted proteins | sample TSGA065MetaG_FD_104714 | JGI IMG/M metagenome (GOLD analysis project Ga0153981, IMG submission 104714) | Attine ant fungus gardens microbial communities from Georgia, USA - TSGA065 MetaG | ecosystem: Host-associated > Fungi > Mycelium > Unclassified | place: USA: Georgia, Magnolia Springs State...
TGTTCGAAGGCATGGCGGAGCTGGGCGTAAATTTGCCGCACGGCAATCTGGCGTCGTTTAACATCTTCATGAATATTCAGGTTCAGCCCGATGGCCGCACGCTGAAAACCCTGCCGGTCGTCACGCGTCCGGGCGATTACATCATTCTTCGCGCCGAAATGGATTGCTATGTCGCCTTCTCCGCCTGCCCGCAGGATATCGTCAGCATTCAGGGGCAAGGCGATAACACGCCGCGTGACGCCGAACTGCGGATTCTGACAGCGGGATTCCCGCAGGTGAAATTGCAGGGAGCGTGGGTACCGGAGGGGGTCTGAGGCATCAAACGTTAAGGGCAACAATCTGAGTTGCCGCCCAAACTGACCCAGAGGGCGCGTTAGCGCGCCCTCTGGACACCCTCGCTTTTAACTGCGCACTACCGCTCGCTGACCATGTTTCAGCAATTTCTGCTATTGCCGCAAAATCCTGCCGCTGCGCGGTCCATTCACCCGGGTTTCAAACCGCGCGAAATAGTCGCGGTTTTCCACCCTCCTTTCAGCGTGATTTTTGAAAGCGGCGAGCGGCTATGTAATTCGGAGGGAGTGTTTGAGATTTTTGCCAGTTATTTTTTTGGAATGCAATTTTATTAATGTATATTTACTCCCCCTGCACAGGGGGAGAGGACGATTTATTTGCAAGCCCATTAAATAAAGATTCAGGGGAGCTGACTCCTCTCAAATAAAATTGCATTCAGACACTGCGCAGCCCCTTATATATACTCACATAATTAAGAAGAACAAATAATTTTTCAAATCTATACATCATCCATGACGTATAGATTCTTTGCATTATACCCACGCAGGCCACGGGAGTATATTAGCGGGCATTGAACATCGTTTATCCCTATGGGTTAATGAATTGCAAAGTCAGGGGTTATGTATGTCGTCTGCTGAGTATTATGATATTAATGAAGGAGAAGTAAGACACCTGACAAGGGGTGAAATCGATATATGCAAAACAATTTATGGTGAATATATTGATTACTATAAAGTATGGGTTCACGATGAAAGCTACTTTCTCTTTGGACTACAATCTCCACGATATGCAATGTCGCCAAACGGGGAAATTTACTTCAGGTATGAACATTACTCTGCTGATTACTCCATTACGGGTTCTGCGTTTGATACACTGATTGCAGCGCAACACACCTTCATACATGAAATGTGTCACGTTTGGCAATATCAGCATGGCATGTCTGTTCGGTTAAACGGATTGCTAAGCTGGGCAGCTAATTATCACTATGATTTATTTGGTCAGATTCTTAGTAATTACTCAATGGAGCAACAAGCTTCAATTGTGGCTGACTACTATATTTTAATTACTTACGGCCTGCATCAATGGAGCGAACTTGCAGCCAATAACTATAGATTCAGGTACGATAATCTCAAATTTGAAGAGATAGTCCAGTCATACGAAAGCGTTCTTTCGCATTTCCCGGCGGGGGATTAGCAATGAGGATAACTTTTTTATCATGTCTTGCGCTACTAACCGGATGTTTAGGCGACAAGGTTGAACCTGACTATATACATCATCCAAAAGTTAAAGTCCAAGGCAATGAAATATGTATTTTCGCGCCAGATATAGGGGCGGGATTTATTTATAACGTTATAAAAATACAAAACAATAAAATGATAAAATCTTCGAGCTTCGATATTCACCATCAAAAATTAGACGCAAGAAAATGTATCCCGCAAGATATTTTGAATTTTCAACCGGAAGAATCCTACTCAATTCAATTTTCCATAGAAAAAATTAAAAATAGAGAATCTATAATTTATACAGCATCAATTAGAACTCATGCCAATAATGGTAGAGATTTTTTCAGTGGAACCTCACTACTCAAATAAAAGGTGCTATGAATGCCAATTCCTGCATATTTATTTTTAACTGATGAAAATGGCGTCGCCATCAAAGGTGGTGTTAAGGTTTTAGGACGGGAAGGAAGCATTGAACTTCTGAGTTTTAATCATGGGGTATCCGTGTTGTTTGACGGGAACAGAGGCAGATTAACGGGAGGCCGTAAACATCATGCAATGATGTTGGAGAAGGAGTTTGATTGCTCATCACCTTATTTATTTCGGGCAGTTTGTAATAACATAAAACTAAAATCTGCTATCATTAAGTGGTACCAAATAAATGACGCGGGGCAAGAGCAAGAATTTTACAATATGACAATGGAAGATGTCGTAGTGACAAATATAAACCCCAAACTGCCACATGTGAAACATTCAGATCAGGACAAATTCACCCCGTGTGAAACTTTTGGTATTGCTTATGAGAAAATTACCTGGAAATTTATAGAGGGCAACATTCAGTTTACCGATGGATGGAGTTGGGGACATTTCGGTTAACCTCTTGAATATAAGTAATCTATTTAGATTAATGACGGTTGGGCTGATAATCAAAGCCCGGCCATCCATCCGGGCTTTGATATCTGTATTACTGCACGTCCCTCCTCGTCCCTTCCAGCCCAACCTTCAGTTCTTCTTTCGACATCAGCACACAATACGTCGGCGTGCCGCGTTCGAAGCGCCAGCCTTCGGAGAGCGAACCGGCGTCGACGGCGTCGAAACCAAAAGCATCGTATAAACCGGCCACCAGCTTTTTCGTTTCCGCGTTGTCACCTGCCAGCGGGAGTGCGCGACGTTGCGGGTCGCTGGCCGGTAAGCCTTCGTTTTCAAGATCGGTCATCCGAATCGAGTTGAACGCTTTGGTGATGGTCACACCCGGCAGGAAACCGGCGAGATATTCGCTGGTGGTGGTCGTGTGATTATCCAGCACGGGCACCTGACCGTCGCGATCCGGGTAGTAATTTACGGCATCGATAACCTGCTTCCCGGTGAGTCCGGAGGCCGGTAATTGCCCGATGGCAGTCAGCGGCACGGCGATCACCACGATGTCACCGAAAATTGCGGCTTCCGTAGCAGTTCCGATTTCACAACCAATCATAGGTTTCAGGCTGAACAGTGTCTGCGGCCCGCGTGAATTACTCAGCATCACCTGATGCCCCGCTTTAAGTGCCAGTTTGGCGACTGCGCGGCCGACAAATCCTGCGCCAATAATGCCTATTTTCATGATTTCACCTTTCATTTCGTTGCAGAAAGATAAAGAATAATTCGATACTCAGCGTTGATAAATCGCCATCATCGACATAAACAAACAACAAAAAGGAGTGAATCATGGATCGGTTAACCAGCATGAATGTGTTCGTCAGGACGTCCGAACTGGGCTCCTTTGCCGCCGCCGCCGAAGCATTGCGGATCTCTCCGCAGATGGTGGCGAAACATATTGCCCGGCTCGAAACGCGGCTGGGCACCGTACTGATCAACCGGACCACGCGCCGTCAGCATCTCACCGATATTGGGCGAAGCTATTATGAACGCTGCAAACGGGTGCTGGCCGAGGCGGAAGCTGCCGATGCGATTGCGCTGGACATGAAAGCCACGCCTTCCGGCGTTATCCGCGTGAATGCGCCGGTTACGTTCGGCTCTTCGGCGCTCGCGCCTTTTATTACGCAATATCTGGATAAATTCCCGGAAACGCAGGTTGAGCTGACGCTGACAGACCGGATGGTCGATCCGGTCGAGGACGGTTATGAGGTGATTTTGCGCATTGGCGAGCTCACCGACGGCCCGATGATTGCCAGCCCGCTGCGGCCTTACCGGCTGATTGCCTGCGCTTCGCCGGGCTATCTGGCGCAGAACGGTGTGCCGGATACGCCTGCCAGCCTGGCGCAGCATTCGTGTCTGGTTTACGGGATCTGGCCGCCGCAGGATCCGTGTCGCTGGATTTTCAGCAAGGACGGGAAAACACATGAAGTCCACCCTGCCGGACGTTTACGCGCCAATGACTGGCGGGCCTTGCTGCATGCGGCGGTGAAAGGTTACGGCGTGACGCTGGGGCCGGAAGATGTGCTCAATGAGGAAATTACGCAAGGACGGCTGGTGCAGATTTTGCCGGATTACACCGGCCCTTCCCGGCCGATGCATGTTCTGACACCGGCCGGGCTGCGGCAAACTGTGAAAATTCGCTGCTTTACTAATGCGATCAAAGAGGCGTTTGGCTGAATCGCACTGTCATCATTTTACGCGTCGGCAGCGACAAAAACCGGAGGCTTAAACGCCGTCACATCCGGCAGTGGCGCATCCCAGCGTTCAATTTCAATCCAGCAACTTTGCGCGGTACACCCCTGACCGAGGCGCGAACTCCCGCGATCTTCCGTCAGTACGTTCGGATTGCCGTGCTTATCGATGGAATCCGGCCGCGTTGGATCCTGCGGGTCATACCAGGCTCCCGTGGACATCTGCACCACGCCGGGACGTAAATCTTCCGTGATATGCACGCCCGCTAAAATCGCCCCGCGATCGTTAAAGACGCGCACGATGCTGCCTTCTGTGATACCGCGCGCAGCGGCGTCCTGCGGGTGTAACCACAACGGTTCGCGATCCTGCACTTTGGTACCGCGGCTGACGGCTCCGTGATCGTACTGGCTGTGCAGACGCGTACGTGGCTGGCTGGAAAGCAGATGCAGCGGCCAGCGGGCGCTGAACGCCTGCTGTTCCTGCGCATCCTGTTCAAACCAGAACGGAAAACCGGGACATTCTTCGTAATCAAAGTCGGCGACGGTCTGCGAAAACAGTTCGATTTTGCCCGAAGGCGTGGCGAGTGGCGCGCCTTGCGGATCATCACGGAACGCTTTCAGGAAGATCTGCGGCGTGTCCGGCCGTGCATATTCCATTTTTCCCTGCTGCCAGAATTCTTCAAAGTCAGGCAGTTCGATGCCGTCAGCTTCGGCGCGAGGACGTGAAATTTCATAGATATGGCGCAGCCATTGCGCCGGGTCGCGTCCTTCGCTGAATTCCTCGCCAAAGCCCATTTTTGCGGCCAGTTCGGCGAAAATCTCGTAGTCACTTTTTGCCTCTGCAAACGGCGGAATATGCTGACGCATGGCAATCATAAAGCCGTCATTGCTGGCGCTGCCGATGTCTTCACGTTCAAGCGATGTCGTCACCGGCAACACGATATCAGCGAATTTCGCCTGCGCGGTCCAGTACTGTTCGTGAACCACGACGGTGTCCGGTTTACGCCAGGCGTTGATCAGCCGGTTGATATCCTGATGATGGTGAAATGCGTTACCGCCCGCCCAGTACACCACGCGGATATCCGGGTACCGGCAATTTTTGCCGTCAAACTGATATTCCGCCCCCGGATTGAGCAGCATGTCCGAAAGCCGTGCGACCGGAATATGCTCGCTTACCAGATTTTTGCCCATTGGCAAACGCGGGCCGGAGAAAGTGCGGCGGTCAGAACCGGCGAGATTGGTCGAGGCATAGGCAAAACCCAGCCCGCCGCCCGGCGTACCGATTTGCCCGAGCAGTGACGCCAGCGCCACCGTCGCCCAGAAGGTCTGTTCGCCCTGCCTTGCCCGCTGCAATGACCACGCGATGTTGATCATCGTGCGCTTTTCCGACATCTCCCGCGCCAGCGCCCGGATGCTGTCCGCGCTCATACCGGTCAGGGATTCTGCCCATTCCGGCGTTTTGGCTTTGCCGTCTTTCGCGCCGGTCAGGTAGTCGCGATAGGTGTCAAATCCGACCGTATGGCTGGCAACAAAACCGGCGTTATAGCGGGATTCGTCGATCAGAACGTAGCTTAGCGCCAGCAGCAGCGCGGTATCGCTGCCCGGGTTGAGGGAAAGCCACTGCGCCGATTTCACCGAAGACAGGTCGTTTTTCACCGGGCTGACGTTGATAAAGCGCGTACCCGTTTGCTCCAGGGTCTGGAGCCAGTATTTCAGGGAGTGATCGTTCGCACCGCCGCCGTTAACCTGCGCATTGCGCCACGGCAGGCCGCCAAAGGCGACAAAAAGCTCACAATTTCCGGCCAGAACCGACCAGTGAGTATGTTGTTTTTGCAGGACATCCAGGTCGCCGATAATGTGCGGTAGCAAACGCTCGGCGGCGGCCAGGCTGTAAGTATTGGTGCTGCCGGTGTAGCCGCCGAACTGGTTGAAGAACCGGTGCATCTGGCTTTGTGCGTGATGGAAACGCCCGGCGCTCGACCAGCCGTAGGAACCGGCATAAAACGCGGAATTGCCGTGTTTAGTTTTCACCCGCTGAAGCTCGCCTGCGATAAGCGATAACGCGGTCTCCCAACTGACTTCCACAAACGGCTCTTTCCCGCGTCCTTCACGCGAGGCCGCGCCGTGTTGTAAATAGCCGAGGCGCACCGCAGGGCGTCGGATACGGCTGTCACCGTCAACGCCACCGACCAGTGACTGGCCAATTTCAGACGGGTTGCGATCCCATTCCACCGGTTTAACAGATTTCAAAACACCGTCGTCCGTGGTGACGCGGTACGTCCCCCAGTGCATAACGGCCAGATCGTGATTGTTTTTCATTATTAGCAGGCTTTTATTATTGGCAAAAATGGGCAGGCAAAACTCACATTAACATGCCGGTAACGTGTTCGCTACGCGATCGATGTTAATGCTATTTTTATCATAACGTTATGGGGGAGTTGGATAAGTCTGGGGTGGGATTTTGGGTTTACCACCCAAACTGGCTTCAAGGAGCGCCTATCGCCGCGCCCGATGAAAATCCTGGCCTCTTTCACTGCAAGCAATAGCGCGTGTTGAAAAAGACGTGGAGATGCCAAAGAGGCCCCGTCCCGGGCCTCTTTGATCGGTTTCGGCGTCAGCCGCTGGGCGATCACTGCAATTGAAAAACCGAAACTTTCCCGTTCCCACTGTCGGTTAAACAACGCATTGTTTATGCCTTCGAAAATGCCGTCGCCTTCCTCCCCGCCAGCGTCCCAAAGATGATGATGTCGGCCACGGCGTTGCCGCCAATCCGGTTTGCGCCGTGGATACCGCCCACGACTTCACCGGCAGCCCAGGCGCCAGGGATGATTTGTTTCTGGGCATCCAGAACCGCGGTGTCAGGATTGATGGTGACGCCGCCCATGGTGTGGTGAACGCCCGGTGCGATGCGGATTGCAAAGAACGGCCCCTGATTGAGCGGGTGACGCAGCGCAGTTGTACGGCCAAAGTCTTCGTCTTTTTTCGCGACCACGAACAGGTTATAGCGCTCCAGCGTGTCGGCCAGCACCTGCGGATCCATGTTCAGTTTGACGGCCAGTTCCTGCGGAGTCGGTGCGCTGAGCACAAAACCTTTGGCGATGTATTCGTCCGCCGCTTTGTTATTCGCCCGCACCTGCTCATCGAAGATAATCCACGCACTTTTCTCCGGCAGCCCGATAATTTCGGCGGAGACTTTGTCGCGGGTTTCCATTTCGTTGTAGAAACGGTGACCGGCCTGACTGACCAGAATCGCCCCGCCGCCGCGAATGGCTTCTGAAATCAGGTAAGACGTGGTTTGTTCGACCGTCGGGTGGATCTGGATTTCGCCCATGTCCACGGTATCTGCGCCCAGTCTTTGCAACATCGCGATGCCGCTGCCGGTCGCGCCCGCGTGGTTGGTCGTGACGAAACCGTCAAGATCCGGACGGTAGCTCACCACCATGTTGCGGTTGGCGCTGAAACCCCCGGTGGCAACAATGACGCTTTTCGCATTCAGGATACGGGTGTCATTGTATTCATCGACCACCTGCACGCCGGAGACTGCGCCGTTTTCGAACAGGATTTCCGAAACAGACGTTTCCAGCAGAACTTCGATTTCGCGTTTGTTGATGTTTTTCACCAGACCGCTGATGAGGAATCCGCCCACCGCAGAACGGTCTGCCGGACGGTGCGTGCGGTCGATGCTCATCCCGCCGGTGATGGTGATGTCGTTAAGTTCGATCTCTTTCGCCGCCAGCCATTCGATGGCTTCCGGCGCCAGTTCAACAAACTCACGCAGCAGTACCGGGTTGTTTTTAAACTTCCCGCCTTTCAGCGTTTCGTCATAGAACAGGTCTTTGCTGTCTTCTATGCCTTTGAGTTTCTGGAAGCGTGTTTCTGCCGCATTCATCCCGACGGAGGCTTTGATGGTGTTGCCGCCAATGGTCGGCATTTTTTCGATAATCACCACATGTGCGCCGTCGTCGTGCGCCTGAATCGCCGCCGCCAGCCCTGCGCCGCCGCTGCCGATGACCACAACGTCAAAGTTTTGCGGTGCCTGCGGGTTACCGCCTTCATCTATGACGTGTTCTTTGTTCGAGGTTGTCATGGCGCGTGAAACGGCTTTTTTCAGCGCCTCACTCTGCGTGGTTGCGCCGGTAATCGCATCAACGTGCGGGCTGTTGGCCACCAGCATACGCGTACGCAGGCTTTCGAACGTGGTGGTGAAATCAACGTCCAGCGAGTCGTCTTTGACCAGCTGAATATCGGTAATACGGTCAGTATCGAGCACCACGTTGATTTTCAGTTTCAGCGCTTCGGCTTCTACTTTCTCCTGATAAACGCCGGCCTTATATTTACGGCCGGTGACGCTGGTGTCGCGGATCATGGCATCGACCAGCGAGAAGCGCCACAGCGGTTCCGGAATATTCAGCTCTTCACGTTTGTGGCTGTCGATATACAGCTCGAGGTGATCGTTATTAATGATGCGGTCAGCCCAGTCCGGGTACGCGATGCAGGCTTTGCCCACCGCCACCAGATCAAAGCCGTGTTCCAGCGCGCTTTCGGCATCGGATTTATTCACCACACCGCCCACACCAATCACTGGCACTTTGGCCAGCGTCTCAGAACGCATGGCGCAGAATTTAGTGATAAGCGGCGTCGGGTCCTGGGTATCGACAATAGAAGGACGCAACAGCTGGCCGACGGAGAAATGCACGTAATCCAGCCCGCGCGCGGCGAGTTTTTCCAGCAAGTACATCGTGTCGTCGAAACGAATGCCGGGCACTTCCAGCTCTTCCGGCGAGAAACGGTAGCCGATAATAAAGGAGGCGTCGGCGAAGCGTTTCGCCATTTTATGGGTGATTTCCAGCACTTCCATCGGGAACAGCGCGCGTTTGTCGCGGTCGCCGCCCCACTTATCGGTGCGCTGGTTGGAGTTCGGGGAATAGAACTGCTGAATCAGATACGTGTTCGCACCGTGGATTTCCACGCCGTCGAATCCGGCTTTAATCGCACGGTTCACCGCATCACCAAATTTGGTGATCATGGTTTCCACTTCTTCGCCGGTCAGTTCTTTCGGTGTGGTGGCACCTTCACGCGGCGCGGCGATAGCACTTGGCGCAACCGGCGTACGGCCCCCGATCAGTTCAGGTTCAACCATACGGCCGCCGTGATAAATCTGAAGGATCGCTTTCGACCCTTTGGATTTGATAGCATCCGCAATTTTTTTCAGGCCGGGAATTTTGTTGTCGCTGTCGATGGCAATCGCGCCCGGAAACGCCGGGCCTAAACGATCAATGAAGCAACACTCAACGATGACGGTCCCGATGCTGCCGGCGCGGTCGCGGTAATACTCCACCAGTTCGCTGGTGACTGTACCGTCGTAAAAGCCCGTACAGGTGGTCATTGGCGCCATCAGCAGGCGGTTTTTCAGCACCGCGCCGTTGGGCAGCGTCAGTGGCTTAAGGACCGGGGTGAGCTTATTCATGTTGATCAACTCCGCAATTTAAAAGTCTTGAATTTTCCGTGGCCGCATTACTTACCGTTAAATTAAGCAATCCGATGCAGGTGATGAATTTAAAAAATCGGTCTGATTTTTTGTTTACTTTTCTGTTTATGCGAATAAAGAAAAGGGCGATGTGGGTCGTTATAACGTTCGAGGGAACAGGAGTTGTTTATTTACCCGACATTAAATCAAATACCATCTCCAATTGTTATCGAGCGATTGACAAAAATCAACTTTTGATTAACATAAAAAATCTCACCTGATAAATCAGCAGGTTGAACCCGAAAACTGGCGTTTGTGAAATTTTACTCTACATTCTCATTAGCAGGACTTTTTGCCAAAAAATAACCACACAACTTACGGTGGTATTTTATTTAAATAATAATGACTTCGCGGGGTCATGCAGGTTACAGATAATATTTATTTTTTAATCATCTCTTACTCAAAACATCATCTTTTTGTAATACGTGACAAGCTTCCGATAAAGAAAAATTCATGGATTTAAGATGTCGAAGTGAAATAGCAAAATGACTTTTTCGAATACGAAATCACGCATGGACAACCAGGGCGTAACGCTTCCTTTCAATCACGGGCAGACCAAACTATGAAACCCACAACGACTTTGAATGACCCCAACAAGGCTGCTCCGGCCTCTGCGGGGCAAAAAAAACTTCTGATCATGCTATTCCTGCCAGTTCTGGTGGCAGTGCTGTTGCTGCTGACGCCGGTTCCCGCCGGATTACAACCTTATGCCTGGCATTTCTTCGCCGTCTTCGTCGGGGTGATTGTCGGTCTGATTTTCGAGCCTTTGCCCGGTGCGGTGATCGGCCTGACCGGCGTGGTGGTCATCGCGCTGTTTGGCCAGTGGCTGTTATTCAGTCCGGCAGAATTGGCAGATCCGAAGTTTAAAATGCCGACCGAAGCCTTTAAATGGGCGGTCAGCGGCTTTGGTAACTCCACAGTCTGGCTGATTTTCGGTGCCTTCATGTTTGCCGCCGGTTATGACAAAACGCAGTTTGGCCGCCGTCTGGCACTCATTCTGGTGAAATATCTGGGTCGTCGCAGCCTGACGCTCGGTTACGCCATCACCTTCGCCGACCTGCTGCTCGCGCCCTTCACGCCTTCTAACACCGCGCGCAGCGGCGGGACCATTTACCCGATCATCGCCAACCTGCCGCCGCTGTATGGTTCAAAACCGAACGACCCGAGCGCACGTAAAATCGGTTCCTATCTGATGTGGGTTGCGATCACTGCGGCCTGTATTACCAGTTCGATGTTCCTCTCCGCACTGGCCCCGAACCTGCTGGCGCTGGCGCTGGTGAAAAGTATCATCGGTTTCAACATTTCGTGGGGGATGTGGTTCCTCGCCTTCCTGCCGCTGGGCGTGATTCTGATCCTCACCATGCCGCTGCTGGCGTACTGGTTCTATCCGCCGGAAGTCAAAATTAACGATGAAGTCCCGAAATGGGCGAAGGCTGAGCTGGAGAAACTGGGCAAGCTGTCGCGTAACGAAATCCTGCTGCTGATCTTCGTGTGTTCCGCCCTGCTGATGTGGATTTTTGCCGCCGCCTGGATTGAACCGGCGCTGGCCGCGTTACTGGTGGTGGTTCTGATGCTGTGGACCGGCGTACTGAACTGGAACGACATTACCAGCAACAAACCGGCCTGGAATACTTTTGCCTGGTTTGCCACGCTGGTGGCGCTGGCCGATGGGCTTGCGCGCGTCGGTTTCATCGCCTGGCTGGGTAAAGAAGGCGGTCAGTTGCTCAACGGTTTCGACCCGCAGGTCGCCGCTGTGATGCTGCTGATTGCGTTCTTCCTGCTGCACTACCTGTTCGCCAGTACCACGGCGCACACCACCGCGCTGTTACCGGCGATGCTGACTATCGCCGCTGCCATTCCGGGCATCAACATGCCGGTTTACTGCCTGATGATGGTGACGTCGCTGGGTGTGATGGGGATTATCACGCCGTACGGCACCGGCCCGAGCCCGATTTACTACGGCAGCGGTTATCTGCCGACCAAAGATTACTGGCGTCTGGGGACTATTTTCGGCGCCATCTTCCTCGGCGGCATGATGCTGATTGCCTATCCGTGGATGGTTCTGATGTTCTGATCAACGCCACGGCGTTATAAGCAAAAAAGGTGCACTTTTGTGCACCTTTTTTTATGGGCGGGATGAGTCCTGAATAGCGTTGGGGTTTTCCTGTGAAAAATAGTGTTCCACCAGAATAGCCGCACCGTCATCTATCGCCTTGTGGATCAGCTTCACGCAGCGTTTGCTGTCGCCGGTTTCCAGCGCCAGCAGCAGTTGCTCATAATTGTGCTTGCCCTGCGTCACCGGCGAAGACTGCGGATAGAGGTAATTAAAGCACGGGCCGATCTGCACCCAGAGTTGCTCGATCAGCGCCATCAGCGTCGGCATTCCGGCCATCTCATACAGCGTAAAGCGGAACTCGCGGTTAGCCTCGAGCGCCTCTTCCACCTTGTTTTCTCTTTTGGCGGCCAGGAATTTTGCGTTCAGGTTTTTCAGCAGCGCGATGTGATCTGCGGTGACCCGCTCACAGGCCTGCGATACCGCAAGCCCTTCCAGATTTTTGCGGATCAGCGTGATTTCCTGATAGCGCAACTGGGGAATTTTTGGCACCAGAAACGCCTGCGCGGGCGTAGCATCCAGCGCACCGGCGGAGACCAGGCGCAATAATGCTTCGCGTACCGGCGTGACGCTGGTCCCCAGTTTTTCTGCAATCTCTTTCGTGACCAGTCGCGCGCCCGGCTTGAGTACACCGACAATCAGCGCTCCTTTCAGCTTCGCTTCAACCTGCATCGTCAGGCTGACACGCTGCGCTTTTTCCATCTCAAACATGTGACTTTCCTTTAGCAAAATTATCGATTTACTTTTTCAGTTTAAACTCTGGCTTGCCAAAAATACATTATATAGGATATATCATGTATTAAGGAATTGAACATTGATTGAACGTTTTTCTAACGCACCGACTTCATTTAATTCCGTCAACCTTTCTGGCGGCTTCACTTTGGGAATGACCGTAATGAGAATACCTGCCTTCAAACTGGCGTCACTGGCTTTGCTCGTTGGCCTCGCAACACCCGCCGCGTTCGCTTCTGAACTGGTGATCGCGCAAACGACCTCTGCCACGGCAATGGATCCGGGTTTCCTGAAAGAATCCGCCACGCTGGTGGACAACCTCTTTGATACGCTGGTGCTGCGCGATGCCAATATGCAGTTGCAGCCGGGGCTGGCAACCCGCTGGAAATCACTCGACGACACCACCTGGGAATTCACGTTGCGTCAGGGCGTGAAATTCAGTGACGGCGAGCCGGTCAATGCGCAGGCCGTCAAATTCTCTATCGACCGTATTCTTGATCCCGCGAACCATGCGCCGACCATCTCTTATATCCGCACAATCAGGTCAGTGGAAGTCACCGGTGATTATCAGGTGAAAATTCACACCAGCGGCCCGGATCCGCTGTTGCCCACGCGTATGAGTCGCTACCCGACATACATTGTGCCACCGGCGTATGTCACCAAAGTGGGCGCGGCTGAATTTGCGCGTAAACCGGTCGGGTCCGGTGCGTATATCTTGCAGACGTTTATCCCCGACGAAAAAGTCGTGATGCAGGCCAATCCTGATTACTGGCGTGGTAAGCCCGCAATCGATACCGTCACCTGGCGGCCGATTCCTGAAGCTACCGCACGTATCACCGCCCTGCTGACCGGTGAAGTTCAGCTGGTAGATAGCGTTCCGGCCGATCTGGTTCCGGCGCTGAAAAACAAACCGGGCGTGCATCTTGAGCAGGTCAAAAACGGCGGCCTGACGATTTACCTCGGGCTGAAGAACGACCAGAAACCGCTGAACGACGTGCGCGTACGTCAGGCGCTTTCTCTGGCGCTGAACCGCACGGCGTATACCCGCGATTTACTGCACGGTTTCGGGACGCCAACCGGCACGATGGCCGGGCCGAAAGATTTTGGCTATGACGCGATCCCGGCACCGGCACAGGACGTGGCGAAGGCGAAATCCCTGCTGGCCGAAGCCGGTTATCCGCAGGGCTTTACCCTGAAGTTCCAGGCACCGCGCCGTTATATCGCCAGCGCCGATGTGGCACAGGCAGTCGTGCAAGATCTGGCGGCGATCGGCGTGAAAGCCGAACTGGAAGTCCCTGAATGGTCGGTTTATACCCAGCAGGTGGCGGCACAGAAACAGGCTCCGCTGTACATGCTGGCGTGGGGTTCCACACAGACGCTGGACGCCGATGCCGCGCTGTATCCGATTCTGCATTCCGGCGAACCCTATTCGACAGTGAATTCTCCGGAACTGGATGCCCTGCTTAACAGCAGCCGCACCACGGTTGATCCGGCAAAACGCGAGAAGATTTTGCAGCAAATCCAGCAGGTTGTAGCCGTGCAGCAACCGCTGATCCCGCTTTACAAGGAGGATTCCCTGTACGCCAGCGCGGATAACGTGACCTTCAAAGGCCGCGCCGATTCCCGCATTCCGCTGTTCGACCTGAGGCTTAAATGATTTCACTGCGTTCGGTTTTGCAGAGAAAACCCCGTCGTCGCTTTTATGGCGACGGTATTCTCGGCGGCCTTTTGCTGTTGCTGGTCATCATCCCGGCGCTTCTTGCGCCGTGGTTACCCTTGCCGGATCCGTTGAAGAACGATCTGGCCGCGGCATTTTCTGCGCCCGGCAGCCAGCATTTGCTAGGCACCGATCAGCTGGGGCGCGATTTATTGTCACGTATTCTGGCGGGTACCCGCCTTTCGCTGATGGTGGTATTGCTGGCGGCGGTGATTGCGGCGGTGATCGGTTCGGTGCTTGGCATGATTGCCGGATACGTGGGCGGCTGGCTGGACGCGCTGATCATGCGCCTGATGGACATTCAGCTGGCGGTGCCGTTTATCCTGCTGATCTTACTGGTGATGGCACTGTTCGGCGCGTCGCTCACCAACATCATCCTGATCATGGGTGTCACCAGCTGGGCGATTTACGCCCGCGTGGCGCGCGCCAAAACGCTGGAAATTCGCGAGCTGGAATATATCGAATCCGTCAAAGCCATGGGTTTTTCGACGCCGCGCATTTTGCTGCGCCACGTTTTACCCAATCTCATGACGCCGCTGATTGTGCTGCTGACGCTGGATATCCCGCGGCTCATCGTGCTTGAAGCCTCGATTGGTTTTCTCGGCATGGGCATTCAGCCACCAACGCCGACGCTGGGAAACCTGATCGGCGAAGGCCGTTCTTACATGCTGCTCGCACAGTGGCTGGTGCTGTATCCGGGGCTGGTGATTGCCGCGCTGGTGATCGGCTGCAACCTGCTCGGCGACAGCCTGCTGCGCAAAACCCACACGAGGCTCGACTGAAATGCTGCGTTATATCCTGCAACGCCTCGGGCAATCCGTGCTGGTGATGTTCGGCGTTTCCCTGCTGATTTTCTACAGCCTGCATCTCACCGGCGATCCGGCGGCGGTCATGATGCCGCCCGGTTCGAGCCAGCAGGAAATCGAAAATTTCCGCCATAGTATGGGCTTTGACCGCTCGCTTATCTGGCAATACTGGCATTACCTGACCGGCGTTTTACACGGCGACCTTGGCGAGTCCCTGCGCTACAGCCAGCCGGTCACGGAGTTAATTGGTCAGCGCGTTCCCGCCACGCTGCTGCTCGCCGTCAGCGCTTTGCTCTGGAGCACGGTTGCCGGTTTGCTGCTCGGTATCGTCAGCGCGCTGTATCAGAACACTGCGTGGGATTTGCTGTCGCGCCTGCTGGCGTTCAGCGGTCAGGCAATTCCGGTTTTCTGGCTTGGCCTGCTGCTGATTATCGTATTCAGCCTGAACCTGCGCTGGCTACCGTCCGGCGGCTATGGCAGTGCCAGTCAGCTCATCATGCCCGCGCTGAGCCTCGGCGCGTATTACATGAGCGCAATTGCCCGCCTGATCCGCGCCAGCCTGATTGACGTGATGCAGCAGGATTATATCCGTACCGCGCGCGCCAAAGGGCTGAGTGCCTGGCGAATTGTAGTGCGCCACGGATTGCGCAATGCGCTGATCCCGGTCATTACCGTTCAGGGCATGTATTTCGCCTCGCTGCTCGGCGGCGCGCTGGTGACGGAAATCATTTTTGCCTGGCCGGGCATTGGCCGCCTCGCCGTACAGGCCATTCAGAACCGTGATTTCCCGCTGGTACAGGCCATTGTGCTGCTGGCCGCGCTGGTGTTTGTCGGCATCAACCTGATTATCGACCTGCTCTATGTGGTACTGAACCCGAGGATCCGCCTGTGAGTATTTCCATTACGCCCGCGATTTACCCGACGCTGGATTTGCTGTCTGCCATCACGCCGTTTGCCAGCGTTGCAGGCCAGATTGATCAGCAACGCGCGCTGGCGCAGTGGCTGGAAGACTGGATCCGTACTGAACTGGGCGGCGTGCCGGTGCTGGCGGTAAGTGAACAAACCGTGCAAAACGCCCCGCCGCTGGTGCATATGCGCATTGACCGGCAGGCGGAAAAAACGCTGGTGCTTTACAACATGTATGACGTGATGCCCGCAGATGACGCGGGCTGGGAATTTCCGCCGTTCAGCGGCGGCGTATCTGAATGGCCGGGCGTCGGCGAAGTGTTTATTGCGCGCGGTGCCGAGAACAATAAAGGCCCGCTGGCGGGCATGCTGATGGCACTGAAATCACTGTGCGACAGCGGAAAACTCAGCGCCAATATTGAAATTATTCTGGAAGGCGAAGAAGAAACGGGCAGCGGCCAGCTGCGCCGCTATCTGGCGCAGAATCCTTGCCCGGTTTCAACCGCCAGCGCGGTCTTTTTCCCGTCGCTGTGCGAATACGGTGGCGGCGAGCCGCGCGTTTATCTCGGATTCAGCGGGCTGAGCGGCGGACGGTTAAAAGTCAGCGGCGGCAAATGGGGCGGCCCCTCCGCGGCGATTCACGCCAGTAACGCTAACTGGATCGCCAACCCCGTCTGGCGGCTGGTTGCCGCGCTGAACGCCATCGCGCCCGCGCATAACAGCGGCGTAATTGCCCGGCAGGTGATTGATGAAGAAGCCAACCGGCTGCTTTGCGCACTTGCCGCGCAGTTCAGCATCACCGATGAATTACGGTTCCGCCGCAGTGAAACCTTATCCGTCAGCGGCGATACGCTGGCCTGCCTGCAACAGCTGATCAACGGCGCGGTGCTGAATATTTCGGAAATCCGCAGTGATCCGCTGGAGTCACGCGGTGTCATTCCCCGCAGCGCCAGCGCCGAAATTGCGTTGCGCGTTCCGCCGGGCATTGACGGTGAGAACCTGCTGGCCGTGATCCGCCAGACGCTCGCCCGCCCGGAATTCGACGGTGTGGAACTGGAACTCGACGACAGTTATCCCGGCCACCGTTTTGCTCATCACAGCCCCGGCGTGGATGCCCTGCTCACCAGCTACGAATTACAGGGCGCGAAGCCGCAGATCTGGCCATGGGCACCCGGCTGCGCACCGGCTTACACCTTCGCGCGCGTGGCACCGGCCTTTCTGATTGGCGGGCTTGGCCACGGCGGCAACGCGCACGGCGTGAACGAATTCGTCACCCTGCACGGGCTGGAACGTTTTCAGCAGTCGGTCACTGAATGGATCACTCTGTTCAGCGTGGAACCCCCTTTTTCTACACCGGCGGTTTAGCCGCCGGTATTTTGCGTCAACTCCCGGGAAAGTTTTAAAAATAAACCAGCAGGATATTTACCATGAAACAGTCCGATGATTTTGAAAGAGTTTCACTGGGGTTCTTCCCCACGCCACTTGAACGCCTGACCACATTAGGTTACTCACTTGGCGTCACGCTGGACATCAAACGCGATGATTACACCGGTTTCGGCGGTGGTGGCAATAAGGTCCGTAAGCTGGAATATCTGATGGCCGATGCCTGCCGCAAGAACGTGGATGTGGTGATCACCACCGGCGGACATCAGTCAAATCACGCGCGTATGGTCGCCGCCGCCGCGCGTAAGTTCGGCATGAAACCGGTGCTGGTGCTGCGTGGCAATCAGCCCGGGACGTATCAGGGCAACCTGCTGCTCGACAAACTCTTTGGCGCGGAGCTGGAGTTTCTCGATCCGGACGGCTATTTCACTCAGATTGAAGGGGCGATGAACGCCCATGCTGACGCCGCAAAGGCGCGGGGTGAAAAAGCACTGATTATCCCGCTGGGCGGTGCCACACCGCTTGGCGCACTGGGTTATGTCCGCGCCATCGAAGAAATGGACGCTCAGCTGAAAGAGCGCGGCGAACCTGCGCCGGACGTCATCGTCGCCCCAACCGGCTCCGGCGGGACGCTGGCCGGATTGTACGTCGGTGCGCGCCGTTACTGGCCGCACACCAAAATTGTCGGTATCAGCGTCAGCGCCAAAGCCGACTGGTTTCAGACCCGCATTTCAGCCATGGCGCAGGATTGCGCTGACCTGCTCGAGTGGCCGCAAAGCTGGACGCCGGAAGATATCTGGATTGAAGACGGTTTTGTCGGCGCCGCCTACGGTGTGCCTTCTGACGGCGGTATCGATGCCATTTACCGTGTTGCACAGGCCGAAGGTGTGTTGCTGGATCCGGTTTACACCGGCAAAGCGATGCACGGCTTAATCAGCCTGACGGAGCAAGGCAAAATCAGCGCCGGTTCGCGGGTGATTTTCGTGCACTGCGGCGGCTCACCGGCGCTTTATCCGTTTGCACAAACGTTGCTGGAGCACTGAATATGACATCCGGTTTTCGCACACTGAACCGCGCGGACGTGGTGGCGCTGGGCGGCACCGATCCGCAGGCCGCGCTGGAAGATATCTGTGACGTTGTCACGCTGATGCGCCAGAATACAGCGCAGATGCCGGCGGAAACCCACGTCAGTTTAGGCACGCCGCGCGGCAAAGCCTATGCGTTGCCCGCCAGCGTTGGCGGGCGGTTTAACGCCGCCGGGGTAAAATGGACGGCACATCGCCCGGATGCTCAGGACCCGTTCCCGCAGGCGATGGCGCTGACGCTGATTAACCGCGCCGATAACGGCCAGCCGCTCGGGCTGGTGGAGAGCGGCGCGCTGACCGCCACGCGCACCGCAGCGGTGTCGGCCCTTGCGCTGCGCCATGCCGCGCCGCGTCCGGTTCAGCGCGTGTTACTGCTCGGTGCAGGCGTTCAGGCGATGGCGCATCTCGACATGCTTCGCCAGCTTTTCCCCCATCTGCACCAGGTCAGCTGGTGGGATCGCAGTGCGTCTGCGTTGCCGGTGGATAACACGCAATTCCCCTGGCCGCTGATTCGGGTTCCCGATCTTCACAATGCGCTGGCGCAGGACGCTGACGCCGTGATCACCTGCACCAGCGCCGCCGAACCGCTGCTCGGGCCGGAAGCGATCCGCGCCGGTCGTCTGGTGATTCAGGTTGGCTATCACGAAGTGTCCTTCGCAGCGATTAACCGCTCGACGCGCGTGCTGGTTGATTTATGGGGAGATTTCTGTGAAACCAGCGCCAAAAGTCTGTTTCAGATGTACCGCGCCGGAAAATTCCTGCCCGAACACGTGGACGCCGATTTAGGCAATCTGCTGCTCGACGGCTGGCGACCGGCGGCTGATGAAAGCGTGTATTTCTCCCCGTTCGGCCTCAACGTTTTTGACATCGCCCTCGCATCGCGCGTACTAAAACTCGCCGCCGAACGCGGAACGGGCACGCTTTTATCGCTTTTCCCGGAGTAAGAATTTGGCTGTTTATCCTTTACCCGCACAAAATGTTCTCAATCACCGGCGGCTGATCGGTGCCGCAGAGCTGTTGTCGCGCCAACAGCTTGGGCAGGAATTTGCCCTGATTGACGTCCGTGAATTCTCACAGTGGCAGGCCGAAACGTTGCCCGGCGCACTTCATCTCAACGTGTACGATTATTTTATTCCCGACAGCACCGTTGCAGGCATCCGGGGCATGGCGGATGCCTTTCACCGGGCATGGCAACAACTGACGATAAGTGACAACGTCACGCCAGTATTCTTCGAACAACAGGTGGGTATGCGTTCCCCGCGCGGCGCATGGTTTGCGCAGTTCGGCGGCATCGACAATGCGCTGATACTGGACGGCGGACTGGACGCCTGGGTACAGGCAGGCGGCAAATTACAGCCCGGCACCGGACGCAGCGCGGTGGTCAGCCCGGACAGCCCGGACGCTTTAAACTCCCCGGTTTATCATAAGGACCTGACTGCCACGCGCGATGAAGTGCTGAACGCGCAGGCCAGTGGCGCACAAATTCTGGATGCGCGTCGCCCGACGGAATTTAGCGGTGAATTTGCGCATGAATGCTGCCATCGCGCAGGCCGGATCCCCGGCGCGAAACTGCTTTTCTGGGAAGATGTGGTGCAAAACGGCGCATTTCTCAGCGCAGAGGAAATCCGTCAGCGGGCAGAAGCCGCGGGCTTATCGCCTGACCGGCGGGTGATCATTTATTGTCATCGCGGCGCGCGGGCGGCTACGGTGTACACCGCGCTTCAGCTGGCCGGTTATCGCCAGCTGGCGGTGTACGTGGGGTCATGGCATGAATGGGCGGAACACCAGGAACTGCCGATGCTGACGGGCTGTTAACCCGCCCGACGCAGTTGCAGCGCCCGCGTGATATCGGGCGCGGCGGCCAGTAAGGTTTGCGTATAAGGATGTTGCGGCGCACGCAGAACCCGCGCCGTATCGCCGCTTTCCACGATTTTCCCGTGATACAGCACCACCACGCGATCGCACACCTGTTTCACCGCCGCCAGATCGTGACTGATAAACAGCACAGTCAGCCCGAGCTGCTGGCGTAAGCGATCCAGCAGCGCCAGAATCTGCCCGCGTACCGAAAGATCCAGCGCCGAAACCGCTTCATCCGCCACCAGTAATTCAGGCTCCAGCGCCAGCGCACGGGCGATTGCCACACGCTGACGCTGACCGCCTGAAAATGCGCCGGGCAGGCGGCTGGCGTGATGCGCTTCCAGCCCGACGAGTTTCAGTAATTCTTCTACCCGCGCCTGTATCAGTGCCGCAGGCCGCAGTTTATACACGCGCAGCGGTTCGGCAATCTGCTCGCCGATAGTAATTTTTGGATTCAGGCTGGCGTAAGGGTCCTGAAAGATAATCTGCGCACGGCGGCGCATTTTTTGCCGCGTCCCGTGGCTGGCCAGTGTCAGCGATACGCCGTCAAATTCGATATCGCCGCTGTCGGTGTCCGTCAGGCCAATGATGGCGCGCCCGAGTGTGGTTTTGCCGGAACCGGATTCACCGATCAGCCCGAGAATTTCACCCCGGCGGATATCCAGCGTGGTCGGGAAAAGCACCGTCTGACGCTTAGCCGGAACAAAGGGCAAACGCTGCGCCTGCGGATAACTTTTGGTCAGCCCGCGCAACCGCACCAGCGGCGAATCCGCGCTGATTTCACCGGTCTTTTCACGCGGCTCCGGCTGCGACGCGCCAATCAGTTTGCGGGTATACGGCTCCTGCGGATCCGTCAGCAACTGCGCCACCGGCCCCTGCTCGACCAGATATCCCTGATGCATTACGTAAGCGCGGTCGGCGTAACGCGCCACCACGCTCAGGTCATGCGTAATCAGCAAAATGCCCATGTCCATTTCCTGTTGCAGTTCCTGCAACAGCGTCAAAATTTGTGCCTGAATGGTGACGTCCAGCGCCGTCGTCGGCTCATCCGCAATCAGCAACGCCGGTTTACAGCTGATGGCGCTGGCGATCATCACCCGCTGGCGCATCCCACCGGAAAGCTGGTGAATATACTGCTTTGCCCGTTGTTCCGGGTTCACAATCCCGACGCGATCGAGCAATGCTACCGCTTCGCGATGTGCCTGTTTCCAGCTCAGCTGCTGATGGCGAACCAGAACCTCGGCAATCTGCTCCCCGACTTTCAGCACCGGATTCATGCTGGTCATCGGTTCCTGAAAAATCATCGCCAGCCGTTTCCCGCGCACCGGCGCGTCAAAA
>Ga0153981_1000135_pt1 | contig 21569 bp, 19 predicted proteins | sample TSGA065MetaG_FD_104714 | JGI IMG/M metagenome (GOLD analysis project Ga0153981, IMG submission 104714) | Attine ant fungus gardens microbial communities from Georgia, USA - TSGA065 MetaG | ecosystem: Host-associated > Fungi > Mycelium > Unclassified | place: USA: Georgia, Magnolia Springs State...
ATTCACGGACATAGAAAGAACGGATATCGGCGGGCGTCTGAATCATCGCCATATCCAGCGCTTTGTTCATCACCAGTTCTTCCAGATAGGTGGATTCAGATACCAGAAGGTTCGGATCCCAGTCCGGGTTTTTGCGGTACAGCTCGAGAAATACCGTATTGAAATAGCGCAGATAAAGATAGGAAACGCCGATACGCACGGTGCGTTTTTTTTGCGACGCGATATCCACCGCCTGCCGCGTGACGCTGTTGACCTGGCTGAGGATTTCACTGGATTTGCGGTAAAGAAAACGTCCGGCTTCGGTGAGAACCATCTGTTTGGTGGTGCGGATAAACAGGGGCGAACCGATTTCTTCTTCGAGTTCGTGCAGACGTTTTCCAAGCGGAGGCTGTGCGATATTCAGCACTTTCGCAGCTTTGCTGATTGAACCCTGTTCAGCGATGGTGCAGAAGTAACGCATTCTTTTCAGATCCATCATTCCCTTCTTTTCATTGCGGCGGTGGCACGCTCAGTATACAAAAAGCCACTTCGCAATGAAGTGGCTTTGGCTGATATTCATCAGTGAATAAAGAGGCTCCAGTAATGTGAGATGGGCATCACCAGAATTAACGCCGGTAATAAATTTCCTACTGCGATGGATTTGATTCCGCTGATACGGAAACCGGCGGCGAGCATAATAAAGCCCCCAGCTGCCGTGAAATCCCCCATCATTTGCGCATTGGTCAGCGGAAGAATGAACACCGCCGCCGACGCGATAAGAAATTGCACAATCCACTGCGGAATGAAAATCAGCGCCACCGCATAACCCAGCACCGTGGCGAAAATAGCCGCCGTGAACAGATCCATAATCGCTTTAACGAACAGGATATTCGGATCATGCGTCATCCCTTCGGTCATTGCGCCGATAATACCGGTGCCGCTGGCGCAGAACAGGACAATAATCGCGACGAATTTTTCGGTGAACACGCTCTGATCCATGCCGGTATCAGGGGCAAAACGCGAGGCGATCCCGCGCGCCATATTGCCCAGACGCGCAATGTAACGCTCCAGATAAAACAGTTCCCCGATGGCCGCGCCGAGGATCACCGACAGGATTACCACCGGCATACTGTGCATTTTCACCAGCAGCACGACGCCGAGCGCCATCGAGCATAAACCAAAGGTCTGGGGCAGCGAGGTTCTTAACCGCTCTGGCATTTTTACGCCAAGAAAGCCCCCTAACAGGCCGCCGAGGATAATGGCGCCGCTGTTAACAATAGGTCCAATTAACATTTCTACTCCGCAAATTTAGAGGCTGTTTTTTATCGTTGTCACAAAGAATTTATCACTCAGTTTTCGCCCCAGCGTTTGATATTCGCGACGTCCAGATCAAATAAATCCAGGGCGCGCGCCACGCTGTGGTGAATAATGTCATCCACGCTTTCAGGTTTGTGATAAAGAGCCGGAACCGGCGGAAAGATAATCCCGCCCATTTCTGTCACCGATTGCATATTCTTCAGATGCGAAAGATTCAGCGGTGTTTCCCTGACCATCAGCACCAACCTGCGCCGCTCTTTTAACACGACATCCGCCGCGCGGGTGAGTAAATTACTGGTTAAACCGTGAGCGATAGATCCCAGAGTATTCATTGAGCACGGCGCAATAATCATTCCGATGGTTTTATATGAACCACTGGAAACAGAAGCCCCCAGATTATTAATGGAGTGAACTTCGTCGGCCAGACAGGTGACATCTTCTCTTTCAATATCCGTTTCCATGCTCCGCGTCATTTCGGCACCTTTACTGATAATAAGATGCACATCAATATCCATATCACGCAATATTTCCAGCGCTTTCATGCCATATTGAAATCCTGAAGCACCGCTGATCCCCACAATTATGCGCCGTTTACTCATGTCAAATCCTTAATTAATGCTAACGTGCGTATTATTTAAAATCGGGTAAGAATTTCTTCACATCGACTTCTTTAAATTTAGAACGTTCGAAATGCGCTTTCAGGTGGAAAGGAACGGTGCAGTCGAAAATCGTTTTGCAAGACATCCCTTCCTGCAAAATGCTCGGGCTGTATGCCGGGTTCTGCGACGGATCAAGCGGATGGCAGCGCACGCCGGGAATGGTGGCGATATCCACGTCGCCCTGGAAGCGGGTTTGCATCGCCCACAGAACGTCGTCGGTGTCGAAAATATCCACATCTTCATCGACCAGAATGACGTGTTTCAGCTCGGAGAAAGCGGCAAACGCCAGCAGCGCGGCTTGTCTCTGACGGCCTTCGTCAACCGGAGAAGCTTTCTTAAATTGCAGTACCGCCAGCAACTTACCGCCGCCGGAGGTGTGTGCATTCACATTCAGCACGCGGCCCGGCATGGCGCGGTCAATCATGTCCAGAATACTGGCTTCGGTCGGAATGCCGGCCATGCTGACATGTTCGCCGCTTGGGCCTAATGTGGTTTGCAGGATTGGGTTTTTACGATGAGTGACCGCTTTCACTTTAATCACCGGCAGCGCCGCTTTCGCTTCGCCGGTATAACCCGGGAATTCAGGCATCGCTTTGCCGGTATTGGTGTTCTGATCTTCACGGACGCGTACGTTTGGCAGCAGTTCACCTTCGATCACAATTTCAGCGTGGGCAATGGCTTTTTCGTCGATGGAGACGCAGTGTGTCAGTTCAACTGCTTTACCGCGCAAGGCACCGGCAATACTCAGTTCGTTGAAGCCGAGCGGCGTGGTCGGTGGCTCGAAACAGGCCGCAATTTCAATCGCCGGATCCACGCCGATACTGATAGAAATTGGCAGCGGTTTGCCCGCACGTTCCGCTTTTTCACGGAATGCGTCGATATGACGGCCCGGTGTCAGCCACATCGACAGTTCGTCACGGCTCTGGATGCACAGGCGGTGAATGGTCACATCGGACTCTTTGGTTTCCGGGTCAGACGCGTAGCACATGCCCATGGTGAAATACGGACCGGCATCTTCTTCGGTGTTGGTCGGCGCGGGCAGCAAGGTACGCAGGTCAAAGTTCGGGTCATCGGCCAGATACGTGACTTCCTGACATTGCGCAGTGCCGCGGTCGATAACAACGGGTGCGATGGCATTTTTCACGGAGTTTTTCAGCAGAAAACCGAGTTTTTCCGGCGCGCAGTCCAGCAGATGGCCGACGCGTTCGCGGGTCGACATCAGGCCGGTCACGACACGGACGCCCGGAAAACCTTTGATGTTGTTAAACATCATCGCGGGGCCTTTGCGGGTCGGACGTTCGCAGGTTCCACCGGCACCAACATAACGGTAAACGCCGGACAATTCCGCATGCGGATCGACTTCCACATCGGTGCTGACCATTTCGCCTGGCAGGCTTTCAAGGAATTCAATAGCGGAGCGCAGATCGTGCACTTTATTATTTTGAGGGTGGGTTTCTTTCTTAGACATAATATATTCCACGTAATAATGAGAAAGTATTTATTCGTCGTGGTTAATATATCGGCCTGAATATAAATCAAAAAGTACCGTTTAAATATACAGACTAAACCTTTTTGGTTTACGTTATAAAATTAAATTATTATTTAACACTTAGGAATACATAATAATAACTTTGTGACAATAAAACAGGATATTTGCGTTACGCCGGTCACAGCGTAACGCAAATTAAAAAGAAGGGAGTTTAGAGCGGAACGGAGAATTGAAAACACGCGCCCTGCTTTTGTTGCTCAACCAGCCGGATATCCCCGCCGTGAAGTTGCAAAATACGGCGCACAATCATCAGCCCCAGCCCGCCCGCGCGGTGTTTATTGGTGCTGAGAATTGAAGGCCTCACAAACAGGCTGTCTTTCAGCTCCGGGGCAATGCCTGGCCCGGTGTCTTTGAGCTGTACCATAACCTGTTCGCCGTTTTTCCACAGTTTAATCTCAATAACGCCGCCTTCCGGCGTGTGGCGGATGGCATTATCCAGCAGGTTCGTCAGCACGCGTTCAATCATGCCCAGATCGGCATTCACCAGCGGAATACCCGGCGTGATATCTGCCAGCAATTTCTGCCCGCGCGTTTCGGTCGCCAGCTCAAATTTCTGGAAGACGTCCTGCACCAGTTCGCTCAGGGAAAACGGCTCTTTCTGCGGTTTCACCACGCCATATTCCAGGCGCGCCAGTTCAAATAATTCCTGCGCCAGCCGCCCGACTTTTTTACTTTGCGTCAGCGCAATATTCAGATACCGCTGCCGGTCTTCGTTGCTCAGATGATCGGATTTCACCGACAGCGTTTCGAGATAACCGTGCAGTGAGGTCAGCGGCGTGCGCAAATCGTGGGAAATATTGGCGATAAATTCACGGCGCTGCTGATCCTGCACCATCAGGCTTTGCCACTGCTGGTCGATGCGTTTTGCCAGCGCGACAAACGCCTGTTGCAGCTGCGATACTTCATCGCGCGGCGCACCGGCAGGCGTCGGACTTTTTGCCAGCGCCTGAATGGCGTCCATTCCGCCGCTGTCGAGCTGCGCAATCTGCTGCGTCAGTTTACGCACCGGACGCGTCACCCAGCGAAACGCCAGCGCACCCGCCAGTAAACCAAACAGCGCCACCAGCCCCATGGAACGCAGCGCCAGTGCAATGGAAGACTGGTATTGCGCATCGCTGGTCAGCGCGGTGTATTCATCGCCGAGCAGCACGATATACACGTAACCTTTGGTCACACCGTGTTCTTTGAGCGGTGCCGCCGAAAACACCTGACGGTTTTGCGGATCACGCGGATTGTCGCCGTAAACCGGCATATTCGCGCCCTCAAGCAGCGCGTTAACCGGCGTCAGATCGACTTTATCGGTTTTCAGACGCCCTGCCGGTGCCGCGTTGCCCACTATCTTGCCGTCTTTATCCAGCAGATACACTTCCACACTCGGGTTCACCGCCATCAGCTGATCAAACAGCGAATGCACGGCTTTTGGATCCCAGTCACCCTGACTGAGCAGCGGATTATTGGCCGCAATCTGCGTCGCCAGATTCGCGGACAGCCGCTGGATCACCGACTGGCTGTACTGATTGCTCGAGCGCACCTGCATATAGCCGGAAAGCGCGCAGCAGGCGATCAGCAGCACCGTAAACACCAGAGTCAGTCTTTGCGCCAGCGTGAGATTTTTCATGATTTACCCTTGCGCATCTTCAGCCGAAGACACGAATTTATAGCCTTTTCCCCAGACGGTCAGAATGCGTTCCGGCTCGGCCGGATTGGCTTCTATCTTGATGCGCAGCCGGTTGATATGGGTGTTCACCGTATGTTCATACCCTTCGTGCTCGTAGCCCCAGACCTGATTTAACAGGCTCAGGCGTGAGAACACTTTGCCGGGGTTTTTGGCAAAAAAGTACAGCAAATCAAACTCACGCGGCGTCAGTTCTACCGGCTGATGATTGAGCATCACTTCGCGCGCAATCGGGTCGATAACCAGCCCGGCAAAACTCAGCGTTCCGGCATCCATTTTCAGGTTGCGGCTCATCGCTTCCTGACGGCGGAACAGCGCTTTCACCCGCGCCACCAGTTCCAGCATGGAGAACGGTTTTGCCAGATAATCATCGGCTCCCAGTTCCAGCCCGAGCACGCGATGCACTTCGCTGGAACGGGCGCTGATAATGATGATGGGCGTGTAGCGCGTCATGTTGCGCGCGCGGCGGCAGATTTCCAGCCCGTCCATGCCGGGCAACATCAGATCCAGGATCAGCGCATCCCAGCCGCCTTTTTCCAGATGAGCGACGCCGAGATTGCCGTCCGCCGCATGTGTAATTTCATAACCTTCGTCACGCAGATGCAGGCTCAGCAGTTCCGCAATATCCCCGTCGTCTTCAACGATCAGGATTTTTTTCGTTTTATCCATTTTGTTATCCCACCGCGTGGCGTCCTCATATCGTTTGAGTCTACACAAGCAATGACCCTTGAGTTATCACATTTTATTTAACTTTGCGTGAGGTCTCGGGGAACAAATCCGCTCAATACTCGCTACATCACCGGGCAGATGGCGGAAACGCATCATGACAATTCACACAGAAATCCCTCAGGTCGCGGGGCAAAAACCGGCCACCGTTCATCCTTTATGGCTGCGTCTTGCGCACTGGCTGAATGCGCTGGCGGTGCTGATTATGGTGACCAGCGGCTGGCAGATTTATAACGCGTCGCCGCTGTTTGATTTTGATTTCCCTTCCACCGTCACCCTTGGCGGCTGGCTGGGCGGCGCAATCCAGTGGCATTTCGCCGGGATGTGGCTGTTCGGTTTTAACGGTCTGTTTTATCTGCTGATGAACATTCTGACCGGCCGGATGAAACGAAAATTCTGGCCGCTGACCCCGCGCGGCATTTTCAACGATTTGCGTGCGGCCCTGCGCGGCAAGCTGCAACACAACGATTTACGCCACTACAACATGGTGCAGCGCGCGGCGTATGTGTTCGTGATGTTCGACGGCATCGTGCTGGTGCTTTCCGGGCTGGTGGTGTGGAAATCGGTACAGTTTCCGTTACTGCGCGAACTGATGGGCGGTTACGACACCGCGCGCTACGTCCACTTTTTAGCGATGGCGTCGTTAGTCGGGTTTGTCGTGCTGCATTTAATCATGGTGGCGCTGGTGCCAAAAACGCTGATCGCCATGATCCGCGGACGTTAAGGGCTGAATATGAAGAACATCATCAAAAAAAGCATCGTTCAGATTTTCAGCACGTCGGACAGTGAAGCGATTGTGCAGGAAGCTAAAAAACAGATTATCCGCGAACTCGACGCGCCCTCGCGCCGACTGTTTTTGCAACGCGGGCTGACGCTCGGCGGCATTGCCATGCTGACCGGCTGCGACATCAGCGATAACGCCAGCGTGGAAACCGCACTGGGGAAAATTTCCGGCTTCAACGACCGCGTTCAGGGCTGGCTGTTTGGCTCAACGCGCCTTGCGCCGGTGTATGCCGAATCCATGATCATCCGCCCGTTTCCGTTTAATGCGTTTTACGCCGAAGACGATGCCCCGGAAGTTGACGGCCTGGCCTATCGCCTGAAAATCGCCGGGCTGGCGCTGGATAAACGTGAATGGTCGTTGCCAACCCTCTACAAAATGGCGCAGGTCAGCCAGGTGACGCGGCATATCTGCGTGGAAGGCTGGAGCGCAATTGGCAAATGGGGCGGCGTGCCGTTTGGTGATTTTTTACGGCTGATTGGTGCCGACCTCACCGCGGAATACGTCAGTTTCAAATGTGCCGACGAGTATTACACCAGCATTGATATGGCGACAGCGCTGCATCCGCAGACGTTGCTGGCGCTGACCTATGACGGACAGATTTTACCGCGCAAATACGGTTTCCCGATGAAGCTCAGGATGCCGACCAAGCTCGGTTACAAGAACCCCAAACACATCGAAGTGATTGAAATTACCAATAAATTCACCGGTGGCTACTGGGAAGATCAGGGCTACAACTGGTTTGGTGGAAGTTAGAACACACGACGACGATCTCAATAAAACCCAACAGAGAAAAGGAATACCCCATGAAAAAGTTAACCGTAATGATGATGTCTGCCTGTCTGATGATGGGCGCAGTGAGCACCACCTACGCCGCTGACGCGATGATGAAAAAAGACAGCATGGGCCATATGTCCAAAGACTGCATGAAAAAGGACAGCATGAGCAAAGACTCGATGGCGAAAGACAGCATGGGCAAAGACTGTATGTCGAAAGACAAAATGTCCAAAGACGCAATGAAGAAAGACAGCATGTCGAAAGATGCCATGAAAAAAGATGCGACGAGCCAGTAATCCGAATGCATTTATAAATTCAAAGGGTCATGCATTCTTTGTAAAAGCCGTCTGAGGGCGGCTTCTGCTTTCAACTCAAATATGAATTGTCATTTTAAATACAATGACCTTCAGATAAATCGCGAAAAACAAAAGCGCATGCAGTAATAACACCAAAAATGGACATTCAACTTCATCCGTTCCGGAGATATTATGAAACATGAAATCATAAAAGGAATTATAAAAGATGAATGTTATTTATATAGACCAGTCTGCTTTTCATCAGCAGGGATTAGCATCACTGATAAACGAATTAAACATTCATTGTTGCAGTGATATACGGGACATTGATAACATTTTCTCCCAAACCGAAATGTTCTTCCAGCCTCCATTATTTGTGATTTTCGACTTTCCCGCGCACTTTCTTACCGCACTCACCTGCGCAGAACGCCTGGCGGAGCTGAAGAGAAAGTTCGGCGTGAAGTTAATCCTTTTTTCTGATAAGAACAAAAAACCCTTTAATTTCAACAAAAATAGTATGCATGTAGACTTTTTTGTAGATAAAAAACTGCCTCCCGCAATCATCCTGAGCTTAATAAACAGAATCATTAAAAATGAAACAAAGACCCCCAGGCCTTTTGCCATTCATGCCCAAAATGAGTTAAATGAAAATGAGATAATCTTCTTACGTTGTTTATTTACAAAAGGTTCAATAGACGGCGTGGCAAGAGTGACCCGTAAAAAACCGAAAGCGCTCTACAGCTACCAGGCTAATTTGGTGAAGAAGCTCAATTTAAAAAACACACTTCATTTGTATCAATCTTTTATTCTCAGCTAATAAGCCGCCCATTTTACTGAGTGGCTCATTTTGTCTGAAATGTATTATTGCGTCGTCGGGGTATAAATAATTCTGAGCGTTCCGCTATAGCGCCCCGCTGTTTTCGACGATAAGGTGAAAGACGGGGTGACTAATTCCATGGGAGCGGGAACACATAACACAGAATTTCTCTGGCCCGGTAAGACGACGCGTCGCAATATTCCTTTATTCGTCCCGCTCCAGACGATCTCACTGCCGTTTTGTACCACCTGCCGCCCTTTGGTCAGCGGGTTAACCACTTCAACGGAATAATCCAGACGATCTTGCGCCAGACTTTTATCCCCGCCCTTGCGATATACCGAGAACAACCCGGTGGCGCGGGAGGGCGCGGCGGAGCCTTCATCCTGAAGGATTAAACTCACCCGGTTGCTGTCCGAATTATTGCCATCGTACAAACACATATCCAGTGAGCGTCTGCCCGTTACATTCGTTGTGCCGCGCCCGCCGGGAAATATTTTCAGTCCCAAATCCACATTGGCGGCCGCATTACCAAACTCAGGCAGGTAGATCTGCTGGTTGCCGTAATCCGTGACGTTAAACGCCAGGGTAGCAATCCAGTCGGCTAACTTTGTCGCATTGGTACAACCGACGCTGACATTCTGGGAGTTACCGGTGCAGGTTGCTGGCCACTGCATCAGCGACATTTTCAGGGTCGCACTCCAGGTTCCGGCCGACGGAAATTTACTTAATTCAGCCGACGGCAGATAAGCAGAATAGTCCGTCCCGTCACCACGCGGCGTCACCGCCCCACCGAACGCATTCAGCGGCACCAGGTTGGAGGCCACCACTACGTTATTCAACGATCTGCGTTTGGTGAGGTAGATATTCAGCACAAGCGTCTGTTTTGTGGTGCTTTCGGTGAAAGTGACCGGCACCGGATAAGGAGCAGGCGTAGCTTCGAGCCAGACGGGGAATGTCGGGCAGGCACCATACTGATTGCTGGTGCGTGACTGACAAACCAGCGTATTTCGTCCCCATTTCGGCGCGTCATTCGTGTCATATCCCCCGTTTTCGTTCGTCCAGATCGGCAACTGCGCTGGGACAGACATCCGGTCGAACGTGACCGCCACGCTGGTGTTACGTCCCGATGGCGTAAGCGTTGCCGCCTGCACCTGAACGCCTGTCATCCACCCGACCAGCGCCAGCCCCGCGATAAATCTGAGTTGCATACAAAATCCTTATTGTTGTTCCTGCCGGAAAGACTGCTCACGTGCCAGAGGGACATCGTCAGCACGCCGCGTGGCGATCAGCATTTTTGCCTGCTGCTGAACGTTCTGCGGCACTGATGCAAGGCTGATCGTTTCGCAACCGGTATCTCCGACGTAGCGCACGACGTCGTGCGTGCTTTTTACCTTCATTTCACAGCGATACATCTGCATCCCGCGCGCCATGTATAAATCTTTCATGCGGTGATCGGTTTCAGCAGTAAATCCTCCCTGCCCTAAACCTGACCAGCTGACAACATTGAGCGGAATTGCGCCTTCAAGCGGCGTTTGCTGATTGATCATCAATCTGCCGAGATAGGTGTAACGCGAAACGATATTCACCTTGCCAACCAGCATCCGGCCCGGCGGGATAAACAGCGCGCGGCGTCCGGCACCCTGAGTAATTTCACTGCGCATACCGGCTGTTGATTCGATGGAATCATTAATGCTGATATGGCTTTGCGTGTAAGCCGGAACGCTGAATAATGTGCGGCCTGTGCCGTGCAGGCTGGCACTGCCTGCTCCGTCAACCGAGACATCCACACGGGTATCACGGCTGTCATCCGTACTCTCGACGTTCAGCCCCACCGCAGCCCCCGGTAAACCGTTGCCCCATTTTCCCCAGTACAGGCCCGATCGTGCCACGGCCAGTGAGGAGTTATAGCTGCCACTGCTGCTGAAACGCTGGCCGGACGAACCGGATGACGCCGAACTTACCGCCAGGCTGCCGTTGCCGTATTCGCCGCCGGCTTTACCGTAAACCGAGGCATTCAGGGTGTTCTCCTGATTGCCGTTGAGATTCACACCGATTTCCTGCTGGTTCTGCGCATCGAAATACCAGTTCTGCGCCACGTTGTAGCCGAGCTGATTTTTATTGCTGCGATCTGACTGATACGTCATGCCCAGCGAGCTGTAGTTCGAGCGCGCATCAATCGTCGGCGTGCTGACGCGCGAAAGCGAAACGGACAAGAATCCCCCGTTATCACGTTTCATACCGGTACTGTTAGTTCGTGTAAAAAGGTTGCCGCTGGTGTTGATGTTGAGTCCGTTGAAACTGAATCCGCGCCCGAGCCCGGCCTGCCATGTCGTGGTTTTCGTTTTGCTGTAAATATTGCGGCGGGTCCACACCGGCACGACATCGTTTTCATCGCGAAACGCCGGGATAACATTGCGGCCTTCATTCTCACTGGCACTGTAACCGGCGTTCACATACCAGCTTTTAACCGGCACGCTGAACATCAGGCTGCTGCTCTGGTAGCAACCGCTGAAACCATATTGCCCGCCATTGTTGCTGTAGCAATCCTGCGCAAACAGCGCACTGCGGTAGAAACTGAGAGAGAAACCGTCGTTATACGAAATCTGCTGAATATTGCCGCGTGAGCCTTCACTGCCTTTCAGGTAGCTGAAGCGGGTGGCAAGAATGCCGTCGAGAAGTGCGTTGTCGAATCCATGGCTCCAGTCGAGGGCGCTTTCGACAAAATGGTTACGGTTCGTCATCGCGACACCGCCGGTCAGCGCGGTCTCCAGGTTCAGCGGGACTTTGATCCCCGCCTGAACTACGCGGCGATCGGCGCCATTTTGCGATTCCGCGCCGTTACTTTGCCCCTCCCGTCCGGGAATAGCGCCACCCTGTACAAACCACTCAACGTTTTGACTGGTGGAACTGCCTGTCCGGCTGAAAGGCACCTGTTCAGTGCGCGACAACTGATTGTCTTCATACACACGCAGCGTCACGGTGTAGCTGCCATTAGGGAAAGCCGTGGTATCGAGGTTTTGCGTGCCCGCATTCAGGTAAAAAGTGCCCAGCAATTGCTGATCACGATAGGCATCAATGCGCGACGGGCGGGTAATGAATACTGTCACCGGCGTGCCCTGTGCGGCCTGAGTACTGTTCACCCAGGCCAGTGTGGAACCTACGCGCGCACCTTCGATGGTGCTGAGCGGTAACTGGCTTAGTGTGATGTTTCCGCCAGCGTTGCTGAAAATGTCCCGCGAATCCATGCGTCCGGCCTGAACGTAGTAGCGTTTGCCCAGGTCACGACGCAGAAAGGCGTTATTGAAACGAACTTCCTGATGATTTTGCTGACGGTATTTCTGCGCAAGGTAATCCCAGTCAACACCGGCATAGCTGTTTTGCGTCAAACCCAGTGCGCCCGCGCCTTGCAGGGATAACGTCTGGTCGCCGCTGTTAGTCACGAAATTGATGTTTTGCTGATGAATAAATGCCGCTTCGGTTTCGGCGGTCTGTTCGTAATAGGGCGAGGCATTGCCTGCGGAAAGCGGAATAAATTCCGGGCCGAGGAACAGCGCGACTTTGGCATTATTCTCGTCATAGATAACGGCGACAGAATCTGTATCCAGATAGTCACATCCGGCCACCCCGCCGTTACTGCTGCAAGCCAGATTGCCGTTGCGCGCCAGAGGCTGACGGATCAGGCCGTCTAAGTGCTTTTCCTGCTGCGGATTCTTCTGATAGTGCTGCATAACCGCACGGGCGACATCTTCAGGCTTCAGGAATGTCACGGTGTCCAGGGAAACGGTGGCTTCAAAAAGCCCGAGCGATTGTCCGTAGACAGAAAGATTGACCCACAGAGTCTGCCCGGTCACCAGCGATTCAAAACCCGGCGGGACCTGTGTCGCTGCGCGGACAGAAAGAGAGGGGATCAGGGTAATGAAAGAGGCTATTAATACAACGCGAATATTGACCTTCATTACAGCGTCCTGCTGAAAAGAATAATAAGGGGGCAGACTGCCCCCAGAAATAATCGATCAGTCAACTCAGGCAAATCAGCTTGATGTCGCCTGTGTGATCAGCAGGCTGACAACGCCGGAATAAGTGCCGGTCGCCAGAGGTGCAACGGTTGCCGGCGAGATTTTCAAAGGCAATACTGAAGAACCGTTCGTCGTACCCGCCGGGAATAATGAGGCATAAGTCAGGGTCGTTGAGGTCGTGGTGATCGGTTTAAGATCTGCACCCAGCGTCACTTTCAGCGGTACCGCAGTGCCGCTGACCGCTTCGTTTAACTGCGCAGCACTGACCAGCGCAACGTTAATGCTTGCGGTAGAAGAGTTAGACCAGATCCTGGTGTCCAGTGAATAGGTAGACAGACCACGGCCCGGGATATATTGCATATTAATCGTGCCAGGTAATGCGGTACCGTCCGCCTGCGTCATATCCACTGTGGCATCGACGTTGGCATTCACAGTAATATCTTTCTGCACAGCCTGTGCATTAAATGCAGCCGTTAATACTGTTGCGATGAAAAGAGGTTTAATTAATTTTTGCATTTGTAGCTCCATGAAAATCCATGTAATGGTCTTTAATGACCGTCTCGTCGGTAATGAACCGTCTCATAACAAACAGGTTGTTATTCCCTTAGAACATGCTGACTGTGTTTTCGATAGCGTACTCATTCAGGCTTTTCGAATTCTGATCAACATATTTAATTCTTATTTCATGTGCTGAATTTAATTGCGCAGGCGTCCACGATTTAAATGTCAGGGTTTCATCCGGGTATACCGTGGCATGTTCTTTTTTCCACTGACAACTACCGCTCATTTTTCCTTGCGGGCAGATCCCCACCTCACGGATAACAATGCGCACTGTGCCATTATTTTTTACTTCGCTGCCCGTTAACTGGCGCAAAGATAATACCGGTGTTTTTGGCGGAATATGAACAAGCACGCCCCAGACTAAATTAATGCCGACCTGATTGGATATTTTATTATCCTGCCCGGATTTATCTTTCAGCTCATCAGGCGCACCGACAGCCTCGAAATAAACACGCCACGCAGTTTCCTTTTCCGGCGGTTGTAACGAGATCAGCCGAATAATTCTCTGCGAACCCGAAGCCAGGGCGAATTTGTCCGGCGTGGCAATCAGCGACGGTGAAACCGCATCATTAACCGCTATTTCTTTTTCAAAAGGCGTCGCCGGACGCTCAATTTTCTTAATGCTGACTTTAATAAACTGCGCCTCACCGCTTTGAGATAAGGTCTGTATCTGCGCCGCGCCCTGATTATTTAGCGCCACTTCCATCGGATAGACGCTCATATTTGCACAGGCAGAATGGATGCCCAAAAAAGTCATGGGTATCAGTGAGAAACGCAGTATCCCGGCAATCTTTTTTTTATAAAATTGCCCAAGAGAAATGTTGTGGCGCAGGGACTGATGACGTGACTCATCCATGATAAATCCTTATAAATTCCATTAAAAAACGTGCCGGCGATTCCCTCTCCAGAGGGTTCTGCCTGTTAATCCGGACTTCTGAGCCCCCGGGAATAACCTGGCGATAAGAAAATTCTCACATGGCGTTTGTTAAGTCACTGTCCATTTTTGTGGTTAATTTTTCCAGAGGGGATAACTCTAAAAAAACTCCCGTTAGAAAACCGACATAACCCGATGAAACCATTAATTAAAATCTTAAAAATAATAAAAATGCCATTACTTAAAAAAGTAATATCACCGGGCAAAATAAGATCAACTCTTATGCAAATTCGTTAATGCGGTGTTAGGATTATACTTAGCGAGGCAAATCAGACCTTTCAGCTTTTAACAAAAACACGCAATACCCCCGTCGCGATATAGCATTCTAAACTGTTTTTCAACACGACTTAAATTAACGCTAAGTAATAATTGCGATATTTTTTAATTTGTAATATGACATCGGGAAAAGTAAGAAACGAAATGAAGAGCAAACAAGAACTCAGGGATTTAATTTCTCATCGTGCAGAGGAGATTAAATCGCATAAGGATATAGAGTTAGTCATGCAGAAACATTACAAACTTATGTTTAAACTTTATCTGACTAAACCTCTCTATTTTAAGGTTATTTTCAAAGCCAATCGATTTATTATTGGAACCGCTGTCATGACCTATTTTTTCACGACAGAGAATCCTACTCTCCGACAAGTGAAAGACTTTTGTAAGACAACGGGATTAATCAGTGAAAATACCGTTGACTCTTTCCTGCTCTTTATTCGTGTGGGCGGGCGAATGGAAGTTAAAAAGGATCCGCTGGATAAACGAAAACTGAACTATACGGTGACATCAAGAGCGCAGGATGAAACCCGCGCGCTCATTAATACCATGATGATCCCCTATGGCATGTTGTACCCGGATTTCGATGTTTCACGCTGCCTGAAGATGGAAAATTTCAATGCTGATTATTTTCGAAAGTATTCGGAAATCATCCTCAATCAGATCTATTTATTCGATATGGTCCCCGATTGTAAGGAGTTCATTTTCAGGGACGCCGGGCACATGATGCTGATGGATTTGTACATCGAAAGCATCCGTCAGCAGAATGCGGTAATCGAGTATAACTACCTGAAAGCTTCGCTAAAATGCGGGGTTTCCCGCTCACACATTAAGCGATGTCTGAAAGCCGCTGAGGCCGGTGGTCTGCTGAGGCTCGACTCTGCCAATAACACGATCGTTTTGCATCTGACCTTCATGCAAATGGTGCTCAGCTATTTTTCCGTTTACATGGCGATGGTCGAGTATGGGCTTAGCGGTCTGCCAGATATGACACAACGCCCCTGCTGATTGCGTTGCTTTGTGCGGCCTCTCCGGGCCTCTGCGCGGGATAAAACCGGTGGCTTGAAAACTTACTCCCCAAAAATTGTGGTTCAGATCACACTTCAATTATGTTAACGTTAACACTTGTGATTAACATCATAAACTCGCCTTACAACATCTGTGAAAAACTAAAAGTTAACGTTAACAATGTGGTCTACACATTCTAATAATGAACGGACACACATATGAAGAACAGCAACCGAAGTCCTTACACATTGCTTAGCGGATTACTTTTTTGTTTTTTCTACACCTGGTCATCAGCCTTCTCGCTTATCTCACTCTGGTTAAGTCAGAAGATTGGTCTGCGGGGTGCTGACACCGGATTATTATTTTCTGCCATCGCCCTGACGGCGCTGTGCGCTCAGCCGTTGTACGGTTTTATTCAGGATAAGCTGGGGTTACGCAAAAACCTGCTCTGGGCGATTGGTTTTTTGTTGCTGCTCAGTGGCCCCTTTTTCATCTTTATTTTTGCCCCGCTGTTACAGGCCAATATTTTAGCGGGTGCGGTGGCCGGCGGGCTTTATGTCGGCGCCACTTTTTTTGCAGGAATTGGGGCGCTGGAGTCGTACACCGAACGCGTCAGCCGCATTTTAGGCTTCGAGTTTGGCAAAGCCAGAATGTGGGGATCGCTGGGCTGGGCGGCTGCAACGTTCTTATCCGGAATGCTCTTTAACATCAATCCAAATCTTAATTTCTGGATGGGCTCCTGTTCCGCGCTGATTTTCCTGTTGTTATTGTGGGGATTACGCGAAGTCAAAACCGATGCTCTGAGCCAGCTCGAGTACGGCAAACCGGGTAATTTGCACCTGTCCGACGCCATTGACCTGTTCCGCCTGCCCCGCTTTTGGGCGCTGATTGTGTTTGTCACCGGCGTCAGCGTTTATAACGTGTATGACCAGCAATTCCCGGTGTACTTCGCGTCACTTTTCCCGGACGTCAGAAACGGCAACGAGATGTACGGCTTCCTGAATTCCTTCCAGGTATTTCTGGAAGCGGGCGGGATGTTCCTTGCACCGTTTGTGGTCAATAGGATTGGCGCTAAAAACGGCTTGTTGCTGAGCGGTCTGATTATGGCTCTGCGCGTCTTTGGTTCCGGACTGGCCGCCGATGCGGTCACGATTTCGTGCATGAAACTCCTGCACGCGGTGGAATTACCCATTCTGCTGATCGCCATGTTTAAGTACATCACCACGCGCTTTGACCCTCGCCTTTCTGCCACGCTTTATCTCGTGGGTTTTCAGTTCATTACGCAGGTCTGCGCCAGTGTATTTTCACCGCTGGCGGGCGAAGGCTATGACGTGATCGGCTTCGCCGACACCTACATGATTTTGGGCACGCTGGTACTTTCCCTCACTCTGATTTCCGCTTTCCTTCTCACCGGTGATAAGAGCCGGACTCCCTGTTCAATGGACTTTAAAAAGGGCGAAAACGTATGAAACAGCGACTTGAACGTGCTGAGCACGCTTTGCAGGATGCGGCAGAAAAACGCGGCGATGCATTCTACCCACTCTTCCACCTTGCCCCACCGGCTGGCTGGATGAACGACCCGAACGGTCTGATTTTTCATCAGGGCCTGTACCACGCTTTTTATCAGCACCACCCGTTCAGTGAAAACTGGGGGCCAATGCACTGGGGGCACGCCGTCAGCAAGGACATGGTGAACTGGCAACATCTCCCGGTTGCGCTGGCGCCGGGCGACGATGATGACCGCGATGGTTGCTTTTCCGGCAGCGCCGTGGATGACAACGGCATACTCAGCCTGATTTACACCGGCCATGTCTGGCTTAATGGTGAAGGCAATGACAGTGCCATCCGCGAAGTGCAATGCCTGGCCACCAGCGAGGACGGCATTCATTTCACCAAACAGGGTGTGGTGCTCGCCCCGCCGGATAACATCATGCATTTTCGTGACCCGAAAGTCTGGCGTGAAAACGGTTGCTGGTGGATGGTGATCGGCGCGCGCGATGAAAGCGACTGCGGGCAGGTACTGCTCTATAAAGGCAAGAGCCTGCAACAGTGGGAACTGGATCGCGTACTGGCCAAAGCGGACAGCCATACCGGCTATATGTGGGAATGCCCGGATTTCTTTCCGCTCGGCGATGAACATATTCTGATGTGTTCTCCGCAAGGGATCAAAGCGCAAGGCTATGATTATCAGAATTTATTCCAGAGCGGATGCCTGCGCGGATCGTGGAAACCGGGCCAGGATTTCATGATTACGGAAGGCTTTGCCGAGCTGGATCATGGCCATGATTTCTACGCGCCGCAGTCATTTACGGCGGCCGACGGACGGCGGATTGTTATCGCATGGATGGACATGTGGGAATCAGTAATGCCGTCAAAAGCAGAAGGCTGGGCGGGCTGTATGACATTGCCCCGTGAACTGACGCTGCGTGATGGCAAAGTGCGCATGATGCCGGTGGAAGAAGTTCGGATGCTGCGCCGTGAACATTATCCGGTCACTCCGTGCGTGCTCAGAAACGACGTACGCCCTCTGATGGAAGACGCACAGGCCGCGGAGATCATCATGCAATGGGATCTGGCCGCGTCAGATGCGGAAAGCTTCGGGATAAAACTCGGCGAAGGCGTATCCTTTTTTGTGGATACACAGGGGCAAAGACTCTGTCTGGAAAGGGACTTCCCGATGCACGGGATCAAAGACGCCCGCAGCACCGCACTGCCACCGGGTAAGCTTCTGGATTTACGCATTTTCATCGACCGTTCGTCGGTGGAAGTTTTCGTCAATCAGGGAGACGCGACGTTCAGCAGCAGAATTTATCCGCAACCCGGCCAGCGCGCCCTCTCCGTTTTTGCTACATACGGTAAAGCAACCTTAGTTCAGGGTGACTTCTGGACGCTGAGCGCAGGTTGATTATGCGGAAATTGTATAAAGAAAAGACCTTATAAAGACTCGCGCTCCAGTACAGGGGAATCGATTTTTATCAATCCCTGATTGGGGCGCTGTTCGATCAGATGCAACACCGCCTCGCGGCCAATTTCGCGGTGAGGCAGCTGAACGGTGGTCAGCGGCGGGATAAATAAATCGCCGATACCGACCATATTGTCGTATCCCAGCACGGCAACCTGCTGCGGGATCTGAATCCCCTTCGCCAGCAAGACCTGATAAGCCAGAAAAGCAATGCGGTCATTGCCGCAAATCAGCACGTCAAAGTCAGGTTTGCCGTCGGGCGCAAATCTTTCCAGAATCTGCACAATGTCACGGTAATGTTCATCACCGGGTTCCATATGGAACTGGCGAAGTTGTGCCGCCGGCATTCCGGCTTCGCGCCAGGCCTGCTCTGCACCCGCGCGACGGCGGATCCCGGCGGGAATGGATTCCGGTAAATAAAAGCACAAAGGATGCCGGTATCCCTTTTGCAAAAGCAATTTCATGGCCTGATACTGCCCGCCAAAATCGTCAGGGATGTAACCCGGAAGTTCATGATCAGGGCTGATGCAGTTGGCCAGTACAAGATTTTTACCGACAAGGCGCGGCGGAATTTTCACTTCACGCAGCCCCATGGTGGTGTAAATGATGCCGTCCGGGCGTTGAGAAAGGAGCTGGCTCACCGCCCGCTCGCTGTCGGCCTGCGAGGTAATGCTGACAAGAAAACTGCTCCAGCCAAATTCGCGTGCGGTGAGTTCAACAGACAGAAGAAGCTCGACGGAGAATGGCGTGGTTGCCGTGTCCAGCGCCAGCACGCCAAGCGTGGATATTTTGCTGCTTTTGCCGCGCATTTTTCGCGCGGAGAAATCGGGCACATAATTAAGTGCATCGATAGCTTCCCGCACCCGTGCCAGCGTCTCCGGCTTGAGTCGTTGCGGCTCGTTAATGGCGCGCGACACCGTCATCAGCGAAACTGAGGCCCGTTGGGCCACTTCTTTCAGCGAAGCCATAATTCTCCAGCTCATAATATTTCTATGTGCTGATCCTACACAAAAACAGGGCCGCTGCGCACTTAAAAAACCCTTCTATTGAGAGGTAAGAACATATTTAACTGAAAGCATGTCCGGATATTGTTCGACTATCAGCCAGAACAGTTGAACCACTGAATACCTGAATCGGTTGTGATATATTACTGAATTATAAGTGGAGGGGGTTAACCTAATGGAATATTATCTTTTAGTCCTGGCAAAATTCGTCCTTGGTTTTTTGATCGTCATTTCACACCTGAATTTCTCAGGAAAAACACAGCTCTCTCAGATGACACCCGTCGATTTTATCGGCAACTTCGTTCTGGGTGGAATTATCGGCGGCGTCATTTACAACGATGTTATCCCGCTGTACCAGTATATTATCGTGCTTATTATCGGCGTTATGCTGATATCTTTGCTAAATGCCGTCAGCAAGAGATTTTTTATCTTTCGTTCATTTGCAATTGGTAATCCCATCCCTATTATCAAGGATGGGAAGTTTATTATGGAAAACATACTTAAACGAAAAAACAAAATTGATATCCTGAACGTCGCGTCCCAGTTGCATGCGCAGGGCATTCACTCTTTTCAGAACCTGAAATATGCCCAAATCGAACCGGGCGGCCAGATCACCGCGGTCTGCGAAGGCGCGGACATGCCGTCGGTGATCCTGATTAAAGATGGCAGGATCAGATACTCAGAGCTGGACGCTATTCAAAAAGATGAACAATGGCTGCATGAAAAAATTACCTCACTGGGCGTGACGCAGATCAGCGAAATCTTCCTCGCCGAGTTCTGGCAGGGAGAAATGACGCTGGTGATGTCCGACGGGAAAGTGTGCAGGTAGTGGCTGACCAGGATAATTTTAAGCGCTGCTGCTTAGGTCGGCTTTTTTTTTACGTTGGCAGATGAGATTTAAGGTCCGCTTCACATAGCGGACCTTGCGCTGCTTGCTTTTGCCTTGAGCATGTCATGAAGAGTAAGATATTAATGAATCGTAGACAGTAACGTTTCTAATGATTACATAGTGACGAAAGCTTAGTGAATGAAAACCCTTCTTAATAAGTGATGCGTGATTATCTTTTGCGCAACAGTTCTATTTGCACCAGCAGACGCTTAAAACGGAATGATTGCCATCGATTATCGTCCGACCTGCGGGAAACTTCACTACTCTGAGCCATGTTAACTAACTATCAGAACTGCCAGTAAATATGAAATCAGCGTGCAGGACAGCTGCGAGCTTTCGCTCTTCGCTCACACCAGACCTTCAGCGCCATTTGTTTGTCTGCTTTGTGCCAGGAGCGGAGATTACCCCTCGGGGCCATTAAAGATTAGCCTTGGGATGTTATGATAAATTCATTCAACTGTCGGGGTTCAATTAGGGTGAGCAAAATGCTCTTGGAAAAGCTGAAAGCACTTGAATGCAGTCTTCACGGTGGCCGGCGGAATGATCGGAAATGGCTTGAACAGATATTGCATCCCGAATTTCGAGAAATTACACGGTCAGGCGTAATAGTTGACCGCGCGGAGACGATAGCATCTCTGGCTGGCGAATTAAGTCCAACGATCATTCTTAGCAGTGATTTCCGGCTGATCAGCATGGGAGAGTACTGCGCCATTCTGCACTACAAGACGTTTAATTCGGACGGTAGCCGAGCATCCCTACGTTCTTCCTGCTGGGTGTATTCTGACAGTGAGCAATGGGAGCTGGCTTTCCATCAGGGAACACCAGAGGCGGGTGCGGTATAAGTTTGGCAATGACACGGTAAAAAAACCTCCCCACCCGGTAGGTATCTCTTATAGGCACGAAAAGCCAATGTCCGTTCTTCGCACAAAGCTGCCGGCTTCGAGGGGCTGCTTTGTGCCAGGAGCTGAAGTTGCCTGCTCGTTGAACATCGTGTTTACTTGATATCCGGTGGTCACTTTATCTGAGGGAACATTTTTTGAAGATCAAAAAGATGGTATTAGTGAGTGTAGTGATGTTAACAGGGTGTGTGGTCGCCGATATGGACTCCTCTAATTACGATTATGTTCCCTGGGTTCAGGTATTTCAGAAACCGGAGGCTTCTGGCTTAACCAATGTTGCGCAGCGTAAAGCCGATCTGTATAGCTGTGGTGTTAACCCCAGGGCAAACCTTGATAGTGGTCACTGGAGCTTGAATCGCATAGAGCCCGGAGAGACAATGGAGCGTTTTGATGCCAGGCGTAATCACATTCTGAGCTGCATGAATCAAAAGGGATACAAAGTGTATG
>Ga0153981_1000137_pt1 | contig 21453 bp, 21 predicted proteins | sample TSGA065MetaG_FD_104714 | JGI IMG/M metagenome (GOLD analysis project Ga0153981, IMG submission 104714) | Attine ant fungus gardens microbial communities from Georgia, USA - TSGA065 MetaG | ecosystem: Host-associated > Fungi > Mycelium > Unclassified | place: USA: Georgia, Magnolia Springs State...
CGGAATACGTCATTATTGTCGGCCTGCACGAAGGCAACGACGGCTTCCCGGCACCGGCGCGTGAATCGGTGCTGGAACAGGTCTTATTGCCGGAACCGGAAAACTTCATGGATGCCGAGGAACGGCGGTTACTGTATGTGGCGATGACCCGTGCGAAGCATCAGGTCTGGTTAATGCAGGATAAAGCACGCCCTTCCGTTTTTGTGGAGCAGCTGGAAGATATCGGCGTTCCGGTGCAACGAAAACCCTGACAACACAACGCCCGGCATTTGCCGGGCGTTGTGTTGATGAAGGTGTGACGAATACGCAGTTGTGCGCATCATTCTTTCAAACGTGCCCACAAGTAACGCTGATAATCAGGGATAGTAATATCCACTTCTGACTGGAAAAGCGGCGACGCAATCAGGAAATCCGCCGTCGCCACATTGGTGGCGACCGGAATATTCCATACAGTTGCCAGACGCAGCAGGGCCTTAACATCCGGGTCGTGAGGAACGGCATTGAGCGGATCCCAGAGGAAAATCAGCAGATCAATTTTCCCTTCCGCAATCAGTGCGCCAACCTGCTGGTCACCCCCCATCGGGCCACTCAGCATGCTTTTTACCGTAATCCCGGTGCTACGCTGAACCATATTTCCGGTGGTGCCGGTGGCATAGAGAACGTGTTGCGACAGTTCAGCGACGTTTTTATCCACCCATTTCATCAAGGTATTTTTGCAGTGGTCATGCGCGACCAGGGCAATGTGTTTTTGTTTGGCGATCGTACGGGTCGTGTATTCCATCTAATTCCCTTCAACGCGTAAGTAAGAGTGGCTCACAGAATACTGAAACTCCGTTTTACTGCATAGCGTGGGGGCAACAAATCGACGTTAAGAAAGAGAATGCGTGATGCAGATTAAGTTACGACGCGCGTTCTTGTTTTTCCGGCAGTTTAAACCAGAGTAAAAATTGTTCGATACCGGCATTGGCGGCCAGACGCGTCCAGAGCGGATGAAGATAAGCGATGGAAATTTGCGAAGGAACATCACTTGCCAGCGCTGATTTTCTGTCGGTATTACCTCGGGCAAAAGAAGGTACGGCAGCGCGTGCACCGGATAAGTTATACGTCATCATGAGCTTTTCAGCGGCAGCCGTATTACCCGGGGTAAACAGGCTCAGGACATCGCGTTGGGTTACCAGAGTTTTTCCCTGATCATCCACCAGCTGATAATTCATTTGCTGACTGAACTGGGCGGTGTCTTTTTCATTGCTCAGCGAAGGCAGGATGAAAGAAACCGAGCGACTTCCTTTGGCATTGAATGTGACGATCAATGCCGGAGAGTGATAAATCTGCGCGTTTTGCGCAGCAGCAGGGTGCAGATTCTTGCTGACCTGAAACAAAATCTGATGCTGCCCGCCATCCAGCTCAAGGCTGTCCGCGCCTTTCAGAATAGCGCCAGACATCTGTTTGCCGTCGATAACCAGCACATCCACATCCGCAGACAGTTTGAGTGAGGTCGCAGAAGCTGACGCCATCAGGCTGAAGCTCGCTAATGCGACCAGCGCACGACAGACTTTCATTCTTCTCTCCTCAGACACACCATTGCTCATCCTCCATTATTCAGTAATGGTGATTGTGTGTCAAAGTTTTACAAAATGTTTTAATTTCACATAAGGCAATTCTGCACACCGATCCTTTTTGCGCCGGGCCCTGTCGAAACTGTCAGGCTGCGTTACACTTAGCGGATACAGGTCAAAAGGAGATAACCCCGTGCAAGACAATGATATTCGCAAAATTCTTGAGGACGTAAAAACGATCGCTCTGGTGGGTGCCAGCGACAATCCTGGCCGCCCGAGTTATGGCGTTATGGCTTATCTGCTTTCTCAGGGATATAAGGTTATTCCGGTCAGTCCGAAACTGGCAGGGCAGGAACTGCTGGGGCAAAAAGCGGTGGGATCGCTGGCTGAAATCGCAGAACCGGTGGATATGGTCGATGTTTTCCGTAACGCGGAAGCCGCTTACGGTGTAGCGCAGGAAGCCATCGCAATTAAAGCAAAAGTGCTGTGGCTGCAACTGGGCGTGATCAACGAACAGGCCGCTGTGCTGGCAAAAGATGGCGGGCTGAAAGTGGTGATGGATCGCTGTCCGAAAATTGAAATCCCGCGGCTGGGTATGGAAAAGTAACTGCCGCAGGCAGTAATTAGACGAAAAAACCGGCCAAAAATAGCCGGTTTTTCATTATGCGGGCGCGGGATAATCAGTTGCGCAGACGCGGTGCCTGTAACTGACTGCGGATAGAAGCGGCCAGGTCATCCAGAGACGTTTGTTCCGGGTGCGAGCGGGCAGCTTCATGGTCAATCTGAATTTCTGCCAGATACGTGTGTACCGGCTGGCCTTCTTCATCTTCCATTACCACGTGATACCAGGGCGCGGCACGCATTGAATCGTCAGCGGCGACGTCATCGACGCCGGGTTTTTCGAGTGAATATTCAGCGTCGACATCAATTACCACGCCTAAATAGCCTAACAGTCTGTGGCGAACCTGCTGGCCGATACCGTATTTGCTGGCAATCATAGTCATCTCCCAAAATCATCATTAATCTCTATATGGAGATAAAATGTGCTATTTCAAGTTTTGACCGCTTAATCTGCTAAAAATTCTGCGACGCGCTGCCGGAACAGCACGTCGTGATCATCGGATTAATTCATCACCAGACAGGCGAAGCCCTTCAGGTACAAACCTTCAGGATACGCGCCGGTCACCGGGTGATCGGCAGCCTGACGGAACTGCTCCACGAACTGAATTTCCCGGCCGGCATCCAGTGCGGCGTCAGCGAGGATTTTCTGGAACAAATCGGTTGGCAGCAGACCGGAACAGGAGAAGCTCAGCAGAATTCCGCCCGGACGCAGCAACTGAATCGCCAGCATATTAATATCTTTATAACCACGACAGGCGCTTGCCAGCTGGTTTTTGTTCTCAACAAATTTCGGCGGATCCATCACAATCATGTCGAACTGCTGGCCTTCCGTGCGGTATTTACGCAGCAGCTGGAAAACGTCTTCGCGGACGAATTCGGCTTTCGATAGATCCAGTTTGTTCAGCTCAACGTTCTGACGCGCAACGTCAAGCGCGGCCTGAGAGGTATCTACGTTAGTGACTTTGGTGCAGCCGCCCATCAGCGCAGACACGGCGAACGCGCCGGTGTAGGAGAAACAGTTCAGCACATTGCGGCCAGCTGCGTAGCTGCGTGCAGCAAAGCGGCTGTCGCGCTGATCAAGATAGAAGCCGGTTTTATGGCCTTCTTTGATATCAACCAGCAGGCTCATACCGTGTTCCTGAATCGGCAGCAGGGCAGGGGGTTCTTCACCGACGACGTGACCCTGAACCAGCTCCAGGCCTTCTTTTTTACGCACCGCAACGTCGGAACGATCCCAGATGGCGCATTCCGGATAGCAGTGTTGCAGCGCGGCAATCAGAGGTGCGCGCTGGTATTCTGCACCAGCAGATAGCAATTGCAGCACCAGGAAATTCTGGAAACGGTCAATGGTGATGCCCGGCAGACAGTCGGATTCACCGGCAATCAGACGGTAGCCGTCCAGCCCGTCACGTTTGGCGATATAATCACGCCAGCTTTGCGCCTGCTGTAAACGGCGGATGAAGAAATCAATATCGATGTCTTCATCTTGTTTAAAAGTCCAGACACGGGCACGGATCTGGGATGACGGCGAATAAGCACCGCGCGCCAGCCATTTCCCCTGACTGTCTACAATATCAATAGTGTCGCCGGAATTGGCTTTACCCTCGACGCGCTGAACAGCGCCGGAAAACACCCACGGGTGGCGGCGTAAAAGTGATTTTTCGCGGCCTTTGGCCAGAATTAAACGTGCAGTCATAAAATTAGGTTCTGTCGGTTCGGAGACAAAAAAGAGCGACATTGTCCGGTCATGCAGGTGAAATTGCAACGAACCATACCGCTAACGGAGAGAAATATTATGGCAAAAGTCAGTATAGCCGCCTATGTCTACGGCAGGGTGCAGGGGGTCGGTTTTCGTTTTGCGACACAAAATCAGGCTACCGGGTTAGGGCTGACCGGTTATGCAAAAAATCTTGAGGACGGCAGCGTCGAGGTGGTGGCGTGCGGCGAACAGGAGAAAGTGGATCAGCTGCTAGCCTGGCTGAAACAGGGCGGCCCGAAACATGCGCGGGTTGATCGCGTGCTGAGTGAGCCCGCCGCTCCCGGTCATTACACCGATTTCAAAATCAAATACTGAAGCATTACAGGCATTTTACCGGTTTTGGCAGGCCTGCGATTTTTGTCGCCTGTTTGGCCGGGCCTTTCGGGAACAGCCTGAACAGATAGCGGCTGTTGCCTTTCTCTTCACCGTATTTCTGTGCCATCGCTTTCACCAGCATGCGCACGGCCGGTGATGTATTGAATTCGAGATAAAACCCGCGCACAAAACGCACTACTTCCCAGTGCGCATCGGTAAGCTGAATGCCTTCTTCTTCTGCCAGCAGCGGTGCCATGCCTTCCTGCCAGTCATTACTGTTTTTCAGGTAACCCTGAGCGTCGGTTTCTATTACCTGACCGTCGAATTCCAGCATACAACCTCTGACCTGTAAAAATGCAGCCGACAGTTTAGCAAAAAGCCCCGTCTGACAAAATAAAAAGCCCTCACGGTGGCGGGGCTGGAGCGAATTACGTGTGTAATCAGTTACGTGATGACATCCCGAGAATGCTCAGCAGGCTGACAAACACGTTGTAGAGCGACACATACAGGCTGACCGTGGCGCGAATATAGTTGGTTTCGCCGCCGTGAATAATATTACTGGTCTCCCACAGGATTGCGCCCGCTGAGAACAGAATAAACAGGCAACTGATCGCCAGTGACAGCGCCGGAATTTGCAGGAACAGGTTAGCGATCACCGCCACCAGCAGCACAACAAAGCCCGCCATCATCATGCCCGACAGGAACGACATGTCTTTTCGCGTTGACAGCACGTAAGCCGAACAACAGAAGAAGACCAGAGCCGTACCGCCAAGCGCCAGCATAATAATGTCACCGGCACCCACGGAAAGCAGGGAACTCAGCATCGGTCCGAGCGTGTAGCCCATGAAACCGGTCAGCGCGAAGGCTGATAAAATACCCGCCGGGCTGTTCGCCGTGCGGTAAGTCAGGAACATCAGGCCATAGAAACCGACGATAGTCAGCAGGAAGCCTGGTGCAGGTAAGCGGAGAACTGTACTCGCCGTCGCAGTGATCGCCGAAACGCCGAGCGTCAGTGCTAACAGGAAATAAGTATTACGCAACACCCGGTGTGTGCTTAACAACGAGCCTGCGCGTGATGACGTAGAGGCAGCGTAACGATCCATAATAAAATTCTCACTTTTAACAAAACGTTGGAGTCGGTGAAAATACAGTCAGACTGGAGTGTAAGTAGTTGCGTGACGTCATTAAAGACGTTTTACCCTTCTTTACCTCTCTAAGCGCCGCCAGGCGGGGTTTCCTGATGCCAAAATCGCCGTAATGATGCTTAAATCGCCGCTTAAGAACCGAATGCCTGTTTTTCAGGCAATTGAATGTAATCAGGCTTTACAACCCGATCGGCTATGTTTATAGTTCGCTTCGTTGCGGAGGGGTGGCCGAGCGGCTGAAGGCACCGGTCTTGAAAACCGGCGATGGGAAACCATTCAAGAGTTCGAATCTCTTCTCCTCCGCCATATACAACACAAGAAAGCTGCTAAGAAATTAGCGGCTTTTTTTGTCTCTGAAATTTGTGAAGCTGATTTAAATGCTCATTAAATCAATAAAGTAGACTGAAAATAATGTTTGCATCTTTTTTCCTGTCTTGTATACTACGCCCCGTACTGAACGACTGACGTCGCGAAGTGCTTGTTGTTTACGGAGGGGTGGCCGAGCGGCTGAAGGCACCGGTCTTGAAAACCGGCGATGGGAAACCATTCGAGAGTTCGAATCTCTCCTCCTCCGCCATAAACAACACATTGAAGCTGCTAAGCAATTAGCGGCTTTTTTTGTGTCTGAAATTCGTCTCACTCCGCAATGGCTGTATTTTCTTCGCCCGCTTCTATCTGCCCGTATTGCCGTGGCGAACAGCCGAGCGTCCGTTTAAACGCCGTGCTGAATGCACTTTCTGATTCATAACCCAATGACAATGCCACGGTGGAAACCGGCTCGTTGCCGTTTGCCAGCCGGTCTCCGGCCAGCAACATGCGCCAGCGCGTCAGATATTCCAGCGGCGCGCTGCCGACGGCCTGTTTAAATTTCAGTGAGAAGACCGAGCGCGACATGCCTGCGCGTTCTGCCAGCGTCTGAACCGTCCACCGGTGCGCGGGATTTTCATGCATCGCGTTCAGTGCTTTCGCTAATTGCTTATCCGCCAGTGCGGCAAACCATCCGCTGGCTCCGCGTTCTGGCGCGTTATCGACGTGCATCCGCAGCGCCTGCACCAGCATCATGTGCGCCATATGCTGCGCGATAAGCAAACCGCCGGGGCGTTCGTCGCGCAGTTCCTGCATCATCTGTTCCACCGCCCAGCGCAAACTGTCTTTGTCGGATTCTTTTGAGATATGCACAACCGGCGGCAGCATCGCCAGCAGGGTCGGGGCGTTGGCTCCGCTGACGGCAAAACGGCTGCCGGTCAGGAAGAAATCTTTGCCGCCATTACACGACACCGTGCCGCCGCCGCGCGCCTGTTCAAAAATCGGCCCTGCATCGACCGGTGAAATACTCAGAGCGCTGGCAAGCCGGAAAGGGCGGCCGCTGGGCAACACGAAACAGTCTCCGGCTTTAAGATGGACCGGTTCAGGCACCGATTCGACGGCCAGCCAGCATTCGCCGGTAATAATCGCATTGCATTTAATTGACTGATAATGAGACGGAAATTGCACGGACCAGTCTCCACCGGCTTCAAAACCTTTGGACATATAGCTGCGTGGTTTGAGCAGCGACAACACATCAGAAAGAGGATCCATCAGCGACTCCGGACGATTACAAAGATATTACGGACATTAGCGCATAGATCGTCTTTTCTCCAGCCCCTATATTTCATGGCGTAGTCTTTCATTTTTTCAGAGAACACAGAGGAAATTGCCATGCGTGTATTTGTAACAGGAGCAACAGGTTTTGTCGGTTCTGTGGTCGTGGAGGAATTGCTGCGCGCGGGCCATCAGGTGATCGGGCTGGCCCGTTCGGACGCGTCAGCGCAGGCGCTGAAAGGGGCCGGAGCCGGTGTGATTCGCGGCAGTATTGAAGATCTGCAAAGCCTGAAAGCAGGCGCGGCGCAGTCCGACGGCGTGATCCACACTGCGTTCATTCATGATTTTTCTAAATTTATTGAGAACTGCGAAAAAGACCGGCTGGCAATAGGCGCGCTGGGAGAGGCGCTGGCGGGAACGGAAAAACCGCTGATCGTGACGTCCGGCACGGCGCTGGTGAATAACGGCCAGCGGGTGACGGAAAAGGATTTGCCGGATCCGCAGGGCGGAAATCCGCGCGTGGCGTCCGATCTGGCCGTCGCCGCGCTGGCAGAACAGGGCGTGCGGGTTTCGCTGGTGCGCCTGCCGCCGTCCGTGCATGGCGCGGGTGACCACGGTTTCGTGCCGATGATCATTGCGATGGCGCGGGAAAAAGGCGTGTCGGTGTACATTGACGAAGGCAAAAATGTCTGGCCTGCGGTTCACCGGCTGGACGCGGCGAAAGTGTTCCGGCTGGCGCTGGAAAAGGGCGCGCATAATGCGGTTTATCATGCGAATGCCGAGGAAGGCGTGCCGTTCCGCGAGATTGCAGAAATGATCGGCAGACACCTGAATATTCCGGTGGAAAGCAAAACGGCAGAAGCCGCCGCGGCGCATTTTGGCTGGTTTACCCACTTCGCGGGGCTGAGTAATCCGACGTCCAGCGAACTGACCCGCAGGGTTTTAGGCTGGAAACCCGAGCATCAGGGCTTACTGAAGGATATCGATACCGCCGGATACTTTGATTAATTCCTCACGCAAATCAGGCTGCGTTTGCAGCCTGATTCTAACGTCTCGCCGTGGTTTTAATGGTGTTAATTGCCTAAAAAACGCCCCGACTCACAAATCGGGAAGATAAAAACAATCCCTCATTGCCTGTCTGACGTTATGCGTTATGTTGATTTTTAGTTTCTCAAATGTAACTAGAGGTTAACAATAATGTCTAAAAAATTACGTCTGTCTCTGATTGCTGCTTCTGTACTGATGTCTTCCTCCGCAATGTCTGCCCTGCCGCAGGGCTATCCTGCGGATTACCAAAAAGTCGTCGATGCCGCGACCAAAGAAGGCAAAGTGGTGGTGTATTCCACCACCGACACCAAAGCTGCCGGCCCGCTGATCCAGGGTTTTGAGGCCACTTATCCGGGCATTAAAGTGGAATATAACGACATGAACAGCACCGAGCTGTACAACCGTTATATCAGCGAACAGGCGGCGGGCGGCACCAGCGGCGACGTGGTCTGGAGCTCTTCCATGGACACCGCGCTGAAGCTGGCGACTGATTACGCGCAGGAATACAAATCGCCTGAACAAGGCCAGTTGCCGAAATGGGCGGTGTGGAAAGACAAAGCCTACGGCACGACCTATGAACCGGTGGTGTTTATTTATAACAAACGCCTGATCCCGGCCGGTGATGTGCCGGATTCCCATGCCGCACTGGCAAAACTCATCGCCAGCCAGACCGAGAAATTCAACAAAAAGGTCACCACTTACGATATTGAGAAATCCGGTCTTGGCTTCATGCTTTCCGTGCAGGATTTCAAAGCCGATCCGAACTATTTCAAAACGCTGGCTGATGTCGCCAAAGGCGGTTTAGCAGTGCAGTCTTCCACCGGCACCATGATGGAAAGGGTGTCTTCGGGTGAAAACCTGATTGGTTTTAACATTCTCGGTTCCTACGCCGAAGCCCGCGCCAAAACCGATCCGTCGCTCGGCATTTCCTATCCGAAGGATTACACCCTGGTGCTTTCGCGCGTTTCCTTCATCAGCCAGCAGGCCAAAAATGACAACGCCGCCAAACTGTGGCTGGACTACGTGTTGTCTGAAAAAGGGCAAACCATTCTGGCAAATCAGGCCGACATTCCGTCAATCCGCAACGATATCGAAGGTAAAAACGACATCGACGGTCTGACCAAACTGCTAGGCACTGCGCTCAAGCCAATCCCGGTCGATGAAACCCTGCTCGAATACCTGCAACAGAAAAAGCGTCTGGATTACGTCAAAGAGTGGCGCGCCGCAGCACAAAAATAAGACTCACGGAGGCGTCCGCGCCTCCTGTTCTCTTACCTGATTTCGCTGTTCAGGGTTCCTAACCGAAGGGAAGTAACATGAATGCATTGCGCAGAAAGTGGCAAAGCTTGCCGCGTGGCATTGTGGTGCTGATAACCGCGCTGGTTATCTACATTCCGTTGTCGTTCATCGTGATACAAAGTTTTCTCTCCGCTCCGTTCTTTTCCCCGTCAAAAGAGTGGAGCCTCGAGTCTTTCGGATTCATTTTCACCGATCCGGATTTTTCTAAGGCGCTGAGAAGCGGCTTTATTCTGGCCTTCGGGCTGGTGGTGATCGCCATTCCGCTGGGCGGTATTCTGGCGTTCCTGATGGTGCGCACCGATTTGCCGGGCCGCCGCGTGATTGAACCGCTGATCCTGGTGCCGATTTTCGTCTCGCCGATGGTATTAGGTTTCGGTTACGTCGTCGCCGCCGGGCCGGTCGGGTTCTTCTCGCTGTGGGCGCAGTCGCTGATCGGGTTTGTGCCGTGGAACATCTACGACATGTCGAGCATCGTGGTGATTGCCGGGCTGACGCACGTTCCGCACGCTTATCTGTACATCTCCTCGGCGCTGCGCAGCGTGGGTTCGGATGTGGAAGAAGCCGCGCGAACCGCCGGTGCCTCGCCGCTTCAGGTCATGACCGCCGTCAGTCTGCCGATGGTGCGTCCTTCCATTTTATACGCCACCGTATTGCTGTTTTTCCTCGGGCTGGAAGTCTTCGGGCTGATGCTGGTTCTCGGCGACCCGGAAGGCAACATGGTGCTGGCAACTTATCTGTATCAGCTGACCAACAAACTCGGGACGCCGTCTTATCATCTGATGGCCGCCGTCGCGGTGGTGCTGATTTGTATCACCATTCCGCTGGTGATGTTGCAGCGCCGCCTGATGCGAACGGCGAACCGCTTCGTGACCGTCAAAGGCAAAGCCTCTCAGGCGCGGGCGTTGCCGCTCGGGAAATGGCGCTGGGTGGCCGGTGCGGTGGTGGCGTTCTGGCTGACCGTCACGATTGGTGTGCCGCTGCTCGGCGTGATGCTTCGTGCGTTTATTTCTAACTGGGGCGTCGGTGTTTCCCTGTGGGATGAGCTGTCGTTCAACACCTTCCGCACGATCTGGGAACAGCCGAACCTGCTGCGTGCAATCGTCAACTCGATGGCAATTGGTGTCATCGGGGGTGCGCTGGCGGTGGCCTGTTATCTGTTTATCGGCATTGCGATGCACCGCAAACCGGACGGCGTCACGCGTTTCCTCGATTACAGCGTACTGGTACCGCGTGCGGTGCCGGGCTTGCTGGCCGGTCTGGCTTTTTTGTGGGTATTTCTGTTCCTGCCGATGTGGCTGGATAACGCGCTCAAATCCGGCTGGCTTTCCGGGATGCCGTGGTCGCAATGGCTGCGCGACAACCTGGTGGTCTGGCTGCGTTCCCTGCGCAGTACCATTTTCAGCGTCTGGCTGGCCTACACCGTGGTGTGGATGGCGTACGGTCTGCGGCTGATCTCCTCCACGCTGTTGCAGGTCGGCCCTGAACTGGAAGAAGCGGCGCGCAGCACCGGCGCAACGCGCGGGCAGATTACCCGCCACGTCACTATCCCGTTGTCGCGCTACGGCCTGATTGGCTCGTGGTTGCTGATGTTCCTGATTTTCGAGCGCGAATATTCCACCGGTGTGTACCTCTTATCGCCGGGTACAGAAACCATCGGCTCAATGCTGGTTTCCCTGTGGGCGGCGGGTGCGATAGACATCGTTGCCGCGCTCTCCTTTATTAACATCCTGCTGGTGGTGTTAGGTCTGGGTATTGCCCTTCGTTTTGGAGTCAAATTACATGATTGAATTATCGGTCGAGAATCTGCACTTAACCTACGGCGACAACCCGGTGCTCAAAGGCGTGTCGATGGATCTCAAGCGCGGGGAAGTGGTGTCGTTGCTCGGGCCTTCCGGCAGTGGCAAAACCACGTTATTGCGCGCCGTCGCCGGGCTGGAAAAACCGACGCAGGGCACCATTATTATCGGCAAAAACAAAGTCTACGACGGCACGCCGCGCAGCGAAATTCCTGCGGAAGAGCGCAACCTCGGCCTGGTCTTCCAGTCTTATGCGCTGTGGCCGCATAAAACCGTGTTCGAGAACGTGGCGTATCCGCTGAAACTGCGCAAAATCGCAGCGGGTGAAATCACTCAGCGCGTGCAGGATGTGCTGAATCAGCTCGGGCTGGGGCATCTGGGCAAACGCCATCCGCATCAGCTTTCCGGCGGACAGCAGCAACGCGTGGCGATTGGCCGGGCGCTGGTCTACAACCCGCCGGTGATTTTGCTCGATGAGCCGCTCTCCAACCTGGATGCCAAACTTCGCGAAGAAGCCCGCGTGTTCCTGCGTGAGCTGATCATCAAGCTGGGGCTGTCGGCGCTGATGGTCACGCACGATCAGAACGAAGCGATGGCAATTTCCGACCGCATTCTGCTGCTCAATAACGGCAAAATTGAGCAACAGGGCACGCCGCAGGAAATGTACGGTTCGCCAAAAACCTTGTTTACCGCGGAATTTATGGGCAGCAATAACCGCCTGCACGGGAAAATCACTGAAGTCCGCGACGGCAAAGCGCGGATTGAAGGCAGCGGCTGGACGCTGTGGGGGCAGGCGGGCGACGGTGCGCAAGCCGGTCAGGAAGGCACGGCGGTGATCCGCGTTGAGCGCGTGGTGCTGGCGGAGGGGCCGGGCGATAATCAGCTGGAATTACCGCTGCTCACCAGCATGTATCTCGGCGACCGCTGGGAGTATCTGTTCCGCACGTCCGGCGATGATTTTGTGATCCGTGCGTACGGCGCTGATGTACGCGATCCGCAGCATTGTCATCTGTCTTTGCCGGAGCAACATGTGTGGATCTTCCCTAAACAACAGGGAAGCACTCAGGGCGCTTGACACAAACAAGGGGAATCGACAGATTGGTTCCCCTTGTTTGTTTAAAACGGTTTTTCCATGACTCAGATTTCATCTTCCACCGCTAACAGCACCTTAAAAATTGTCAGCCTGGCCGACGTTCCTCAGTATCTGGACGTCGTGACCGAATACCTTCACGGTGAATGGTCTGACTTTCCTCACTGGGCCCAGAAAGAGTATATCCGCCAGCGGCTTATACAGCGGATGAACAGTCGCGGACGCCAGTGTGTGCTGATTGCGCTTGATGAAAATGACCAGGTTGTGGGCACGGCGGGCGTGATGCGTTACGAACTCAGCGATGTCGCGGAACGCAAATACTGGCTGGGCGAAGTGTTTACGCCGCGTCATCTGCGCGGAAAAGGGATTGGTACGGCGCTGGTTAAAGCCTGTATCAGCCGCTCGCGCGATGCCGGGCTGGAAACGCTCTGGCTGTACACGCCGGATCAGCAGGGGCTGTACGGGCGTCTTGGCTGGCAGGAAGTGGAAAACCGCGAAGTCGATAATGAACAGGTCACCGTGATGCAGCGTTCGCTCCGCTGAAGCTATTCATGCTCTTCCATTCAGGGGAACCGCGTCCTGCGGTTTCCTGAAATATTTCTGTCATTTCCTGCGCGTAAAATTCTGCCTCTTATCCAAATAATGCAGAATAATCATGATATTAACTTCTCATTCACGTATTGGTAAAATACCTTTCAACAGATTATTTCGATCTGTTTTCACAAAGCGTCCGCGGGGAATACTTTTCGGGGTAATTTGTGTTATCGCCCTGTTTTCTGCTTTACAGATTTTCTCCACCGTTGTGCTCACCAACATTCTTCAGGACGCGCGCAATAACGTTATTGCGACGGAAAACCTGCGTCAGCAACAGGCGGTGATGGATAAAGCCCGCATGGAACTGCTGATGGCCAGTGACAAACTCAACCGCGCAGGCATTTATTACATGCAGGATAAAGAAACCGGTTCTGACGGCAGCTGGCACAGCCTGATGCAGGAGTCGCTGGATTCCCTGACCGCCTCGCAAAAAGCGTTTGCCCGTTTCGACGGCATGACGAAGAACGCCGACAAAGCCACCGCCGAGCTTAAAGCCAGCTACCAGATGTTCTTTGACGGGCTGCGCGAACAGTCGGACGGTCTGCAAAAAAACAACACCATTGATTCCTTCTTTGAAGTACCGATTCAGGCATTTCAGGATGATTTCAGCCAGAAGTATTACGCCTATCTGGAGGTCAATGAACACACGGCGGTGTCGCTCAGCGACCGTTTGCTCAGCTCGCTGACGCAGGCAAAAACCTTATTTATGGGCGCGCTGGTCATTCTGGCGGTGATCGCCGTTCTGGTCTGGCGCGGCGTCACGGCCTGGATAATCCGCCCGCTGCAACGGATGATCGGGCATATCAGCGTGCTGGCCGCCGGGGATTTATCCCGCGACGTCGAAGACGATCATTCGCGTGTGATTGAAATGCGCGAACTGGGCGTAAGCCTGCGCAACATGCAGCGCGGCCTGCAAAAGCTGGTCAGTGAAGTGCGCGATGCGTCCTCGCACATCATGCTTAACATCAACCAGATGGCGAAAGGTAATGAAGAACTTTCCGCGCAGGCGGCCATTCAGAGCGAAGAACTGAAAGCGGCGACCGAACACATCACCCATCTGAATGAGCGGGTCAAAGAAAATGCCCTGCACGCGCAGCAGGCCAGTAAACGCGCCGAACAGGCAAAAGGCGTGGCGACGCGCGGCGGCGAAGTCATGGGGCAGGTGGACACGGCGATGAAAGAGATTGTCAGCCAGTCGACGGAAATGAGTAGCATCGTGTCGATGATCGACAGCGTGGCGTTCCAGACCAACATTCTTGCGCTGAATGCGGCCATCGAAGCAGCGCATGCCGGGCAGCACGGGCGCGGCTTTGCGGTGGTGGCAAAAGAAATCGGCCTGCTGGCGCAAAAAAGCAGCCATTCCACACGCGGCATTCATCAGCTGATTGACGATTCCGTAGAGCAAATCGGACGCGGATCGGCGTCTGTCAGCGTTCTGAGCCAGAGCCTGGAGGAGATTATCAACATCTTCAACGGTCTGAGCGCGCTGGTGAATGAAATTTCAGAAGCGACGTTGTATCAGGGGCAAAGTGTTCACGATGTCTCCGAACGGATCACCGCGCTCAACCATGTGACGCTGCAAAACGGCAAACTGGCCGATCACGCGGCGGCATCTTCCCAGCAATTACTCGACCAGTCACAGCGGCTGGAAAGGGCGGTGGCGCGCTTCGGGCTGGCAGCGGCGTAAGTAAAGATTAGCTTTTATGCCAGACCAGCATGCTGCCTTCGCTGTGCCCGGTGACCGGATCGGTCGCCGGCAGCGGCACGGCTTTGACCGCCTTAGTGCGTGCGGCCAGCAGCGGCAGTTCGTCATGACACAAATCGGCTTTAATGTCCGGTGGATAAGCGCCGACCAGCATAAAATCCTCGTCGGCGGAAATCTGTTTATGGCCGATACCGGCGGGAAGTAACAGGACATCGCCGACTTTCACGTCAATAATCTTGCCGTGTTCGCCGCCGAGTTGCAGCTTGGCCGTGCCGGAAAAAACGCCCAGCGCTTCATGCGTATTTGAGTGGAAATGCGTGAATGTATAAACCGGATAACGCCACTGCGGCGGCCAGCCGTTGGAGCGGAAAAGGTGTTCAAGATAATCGGCGTTATCGACGGCATCGGGTGGGATCACGCGATGATAAATCAGTACCGGTAAGGAATTATTGGGTACGCCGCCATCGGGTTTATCAATCAGCAATGTGTCCATCGCAACCTCTCTGGGATCCGCAAAGCCTAAACGGGGGATCGGCAACAGGGCCATCAAACCCAGCAAAGTCACAAACCGGCGTCGGTCCAAATGCATCAGGAATAGCTCCTTGTCGCGCAATCAAAGACTTACATCATTCATGTATAGATCATAAATGGCGGGCTGGCCTCTTTTTACGCGCCATTTTTTTGCCCGCCGGAAAACGGTTAAATTCGCCACTACAGTTATCAGAAAAAACTTAAAAACTGTAGCAATCAACAAATATAAGTCATATTGGCTGGCTATATCGGCCATCTCTTCTAGTCTTAACAATACAAAAAAGACCTCAGGAGGAGATGTTATGAATAAGAAAATGTTAATTATGGTTGCTACAGCAGTTTCTGTACTGGCAGGGTGTCAGACTTACGATCGTGCAGCGAGTTACGTGAAAGAACCTGTCGTCAGCGACGTTAAAGTCGGCATGACCAAATCTCAGGTTCGTGCTATTGCAGGGCCACCGTCAACGGAAGCGACGCTGGTGCACGCGAAAGGGACTTGTCAGACTTACGCTGTCGCCCCGCGTGATGGTAAAGCGCAGACTTACTTCGTCAGCTTCAACGATACCGGTCATGTCATGAATAAAGGCTATCAGTCTTGTTCAGACTATGACAAAGATCCGCAGGCGGGTCAGTAATACGGTCTGGCTTCTCCTCCGGCTAAGGGGGAGAAGCCTCATTCTCAGGCTTTCTCTGTCACAATCCTCACACCGACTTTACTCACCTGATTCCCGTCCATTTCTGCAATCGTCCACGTCAGCCCGTCCCATTCGATATGGTCACCGATGACCGGTTCGCCACCCAGCAGGCGGATAACAAAGTGTCCCAGCGTTTGTGACTGGTCAACGGAATCTTCCAGGTTCAGGCCATACAGTTGGGAAATCGCATCCAGCGGCGCATCGGCCTGCAAAATGAAATCCCCGAAGAAACGATCGTCGAGCACGACTTTATTGCTGTCGCTGAACAATTTACCCAGTTCCGGCAAATCCTTTTCCTGACCGATGACGCACAGAATATCGCCTTCCTTGAGCCGCGTGCTGCCGGTCGGATGCAACATTTCCTTACCGCGGAACAGCGCCGCAATCCGCGTCGCCTGCGGCATTTGCAGGTCACGCAGAGCCGCGCCGACGCACCATTTGTCGGAGCCGAGCTGATACACAAACTGTTCCCAGTCGTTATAAACGTCGATATCCAGCCCGACGCGGGAAATCGGCGTCGGCTGCGGTGGCACCAGCACTTTGGCTTTTTTGGCCGCATAACCCAGAGATGTGCCCTGAAGCAACAGCGATACCAGCACGATAAAGAACGCGACATTGAAATACAGCGTGGCGTTCGGCAGGCCAGCCATCATCGGGAAAACAGCCAGAATGATCGGCACCGCGCCGCGCAGGCCGACCCAGGAGATAAAGAAACGCTCGCGCAGGGTGAAGTTTTTGAACGGGATCAGGCTGACAAACACCGACAGCGGGCGGGCCAGCAGGATCATCCACAGGGAAAGCGCCAGCGCTGCGAGGGCGATAGGCAGCAAGTCGCTCGGCGTCAGCAACAGGCCAAGTACCAGGAACATCCCGATCTGGCTCAGCCACGCCAGCCCGTCGAAGGTCTGCAAAATGCCGTGACGGTTGCGGACCGGCATATTGCCCAGCATCAGGCCGCACAGATAGACCGCCAGAATGCCGCTGCCTTCCAGCGCCATGGTGGCCGCATAAACCAGCAAGCCGCCGCTGAACGCCAGCAACGGATAGAGCCCGGCCGCCAGCGTAATCTTGTTGATGAGTTTATGCAGCAGCCAGCCGCCGCCAACGCCAAACACAATGCCGAGGCCAAACTGGCGCACGACGTCCACGACAAACATCAGGCTCAGCCCGTGTTCACCTTTGGAAATCATGTCGATAAGCGTGATGGTCAGGAAGACAGCCATCGGGTCATTGCTGCCGGATTCAATTTCTAAGGTGGCGCTGACGCGTTCGTTCAGGCCTTTTCCGCCGATCAGCGAAAACACCGCCGCCGCATCGGTGGAGCCGATAATCGCGCCAATCAGTAAACCCTGCATCAGATTGATGTGGAACAGCCAGGCGGCCGCCAGCCCGGTCAGCCCGGCGGTAATCAGCACACCGACTGTTGCCAGCGATAGCGCGGGCCAGAGGGCGACTCGAAAGGAGGAGGCGCGGGTGCGCATTCCGCCATCGAGCAAAATCACCGCCAGCGCCAGGTTACTGACCAGATACGCGGCCGGATAATTATCAAAGGCAATGCCACCGATCCCGTCGACGCCGGCCAGCATGCCGATCGCCAGGAAAATGACCAAAATAGGGATACCGAGCTTCGAAGAGAACGAACTGAGCAAAATGCTCGCTGCAACTAACAGGGCGCCAATAAAGAAAAGGGTATTAATCGTGCTGGCGTCCAAGAGAGATCTCCTTGTAAAGCTTTAAGGGCGCGGGGGAAGTGCGGTTGAGTCATTAATGACAACAGGTCTAATTTATCAGGAAAATGAGCGTCTTGCTGAGGTCATTTAGGATTTTTATTAGTTGCACTTAAGAATAAAAAACTATGCTTAAAGATGAGCAATGTCCATGAGTAGTGAACACAAAAGGAACTAAACATGAGTGAATATACCGGTGTACGCCGTGAGGTGCTGAAAGACGGTGCGATAAAACATGTGGTTATCCGCGATGCTGGCGGTACTGAACAGGCGATCGCAGCAAAAGATTACATTTCGCAAGGGATCCTGCCCGATCTGAATGAGTTGCCCGAAGTCAGTACGGAGAACGAATTTCCGGTCGCCGGAAAAGGGTAAGCCCCCGCAGGGCACCTGCGGGGAAGGGGCTGTAGCCGGTTAAACCCCAAGCCGGTCGCGCAGTGAATAATAAGCAGCGCCGAGCATGGTAAACGGCACCTGGAGGTTGCGGCCACCGAAGAACGGCATGTGCGGCAGGCGGGCAAATGCGTCGAAACGTTCCGCATCGCCGCGCAGCACTTCGGTAATCAGCTTTCCGGCCAGATGCGTGAGCGTCACGCCGTGGCCGCTGTCGCCCTGCATATAGTAGATATTCTTTTCCAGCCGCCCGAACTGGGGCAGGCGGGAGAGTGTGAGCAGGAAATTGCCGCCCCAGCGGTAATCAATCTTCACACCTTTAAGCTGCGGGAACGTGCGGTTGAGCTTTGGCAGGATCACCGAATCAATGTTCGGCGGATTCTTCCCGCCGTAGGTCACGCCACCGCCGTACAGCATGCGGTTATCGGCAGTAAGACGGAAATAGTCGAGCAGATAGTTACAGTCTTCCACGCAATAATTATTCGGCAGCAGCGACAGCGCCATATCATCGGACAACGGCTCAGTGGCAACAATCTGCGAACCGCACGGCATGCTCAGGCGCGTCAGGCGCGGTGCAAGTTGCTGGCTCAGATACGCATTGCCCGCCAGAATCACATATTTCGCTTTGACCGTGCCTTTCGCCGTATGCGCGATGGCCGGTTCGCCGTGCTCGATGCGCGTGACCGCCGAGCCTTCAAAAATGCGTCCGCCGTGACGGCGTATCGCTTCGGCCTCGCCCAGCACCAGATTGAGCGGATGAATATGCCCGCCATTTTTGTCCAGCAGGCCGCCGACATAACGGTCGGTGGCGATTTCGCGGCGAACCGCGCTCTCATCGAGCAGCGTCAGCTCGGTATGGCCGTAGCGGTTCCAGAGTTTTTGCTGGTCACGCAATTTATTGAGCTGTCTTGTGCTCAGCGCCGCAAAAATACAGCCGGGGCGGTAATCGCACTCAATCGCGTACTGATCAATGCGCTGGCGGATGATATTTGCGCCTTCAAACATCATGCTGCCGAGCATGTCGGCGGTCTGGCGGCCATAGCGGTCTTCAATCACATCGATATCGCGGCTGTAAGAATTGACCACCTGACCGCCGTTGCGCCCGCTGGCGCCCCAGCCGACGCGCGCGGCTTCCAGCACCACCACGTCGTAACCGGCTTCGCACAGATATAACGCTGAAGAGATGCCGGTATAACCGGCACCGACAATACAAACGTCGCACTCAATATTGTCATTAAGCTCAGGCCACGGCGCGTGAGCGTTGACAGAACTGGCGTAATAGCTGTCGGTGTGAGGCGCACCGGCAGCGCGGGGACTTCCTGTTTGAGCACTCATGATGACATCCTTCTTTGGGTTCCCGTCGTCAGGCCCAGAACGCTGACAACTAGAAGGTATTAGGGGTATGTGCGCTGACTATCCTGCAAATCCGCGTCGAATTATTACTGAAACTGTGTGGGTTCGCGGTGTTAATGGCATAGCTTTGGCCCGCGCGCAGCGGGTAGCTCTGACCGTTGATGGTTAAGATGATTTCTCCTTCGAGCAGGGTGCCGACTTCCTCTCCCTGATGTTTAATTTTGTCGCCCGTTGTGCTGCCGGGTTGATAGGTTTCAAGCAGCATGGCGACCGCATGGTTTGGCGTGCCGTTATGCACCATTCGCATGGAAACACCCCGGCTGCCGATCTCAATCAAATCTGCCGCATTAATGACGATTCTCGGTTCGTCACTTTTGCGTTCTTCGGCGAAAAACTCCGATAACGACAGCCCGTAAACCCGCAATAACTTTTGTAACGTACTGACAGCTGGGCTGACTTTGTCCTGTTCGATGGTACTGATGGCGCTGTGCGTCAGGCCAGACAACTCGGCGGCTTTACGTTGTGACATGCCCAGTTGCTGACGAATTTCAGAAAGCCGGCGACCAGGCGCCAGACTGACTTCGCTCATCCCTTTATTCCTCTTGTGCGCTCCGGGCCTGATGGCCTTTGCGACACGCCGCGATAAAAGCGTTAAACAGCTGACGGGAAACGGGATCCGTCAGGCTGTGCCATTCCGGATGCCACTGCACACCCAACGCAAACGGGTGACCGCGGACACTCACGGCTTCCACCAGATTGTCCGGCGCACGGGCTTCGACAGCCAGTTCTGCGCCCAGACGTTTCGCTCCCTGACCGTGCAGGGAATTCACCTGAAATTGCTGATAGTCGGGTAATAATTCTGAAAGTAAGCCGCCCGGTTCGATAAATACCGGATGCGCGGGATCGTACTGCGCGTCATGCGGCAATGACGTGTCTTCGCGGTGATCCATAAAGCCGGGTTCTTCCTGCACCTTGCGGTACAAACTGCCGCCGGTCGCGACCACCAGCTCCTGCAAACCACGGCACGCGGCAAACAGCGGAATTTTTTTATCCAGCGTGGCGCGAATTAGTTGCAAACTCAGACGGTCGCGGCCCGGATCGGCCAGCGCTTCAACACCTTCTTCACCGTACTGATGCGGCTCAATATTGCTCGGGCTGCCGGTGAGGAAAATGCCGTCCAGACCACGCAGTATCTGGTCTATCGCCCCGTCGCGTGCCGCCAGTTCGTGTGGCAGGCAAACGGGCAGGGCGTCGGCGTTAAAAATAGCGTCCAGATACTTCTCGTGAACGGTGAGCGCCGGGTTTTCATCCACCGTGTTTTCGCACATCACAACCCCAATGACCGGTCTGTAGCTTGTCTGTTTTCCTGCGGATGCCGTGGAAAATATATTGCCCATAATACCGCCTCTTTGAGTTGATGAATGTGTCGCCAGCGCGTGCCTCCCCGCACGCAAAGGGTCGTTATCTGTCAATAATAATGAACTCCTGTTGAACAATTTAGCAGCGCACTGATGGCTTTTCAAACTGATATGTTGCGTGATTGTAGGTGTTGCAAATAATTAATGTTACAGCTAGGGTTAATCATATGGCCTATATTTTGAGCACCCCGTGAGGATCCCGACTAATGAGAAGACTGCGTTGAACAGCACAATGAAACGGTAACGCATAACCGGCAGGCATCATGGTGGTGCCATTGACGCCGGAAACCAGCAAATGGCGGAAAACCTATGCAAACGACTGAACTGATGAACGATATTAAGAAAGAGATTAGCGAGAATGAGCCCCTTGCTAAGCCGGTGGAAGAGCGAAGTAGCGCGTTCCAGGATGAGGTATCTCAATACCTGGAGCGTCACCCGCTTACCCTGCACGTCGACGTCCTGCTCACCGATCTCAATGGTTCCTTCCGCGGCAAACGCATTCCTGTCTCCGCCCTGCGCAAACTCGAAAAAGGCTGTTATTTTCCGGCATCGGTCTTCGCCATGGACATTCTCGGTAATGTTGTGGAAGACGCCGGTTTAGGCCAGGAACTGGGCGAACCCGACCGCACCTGTATTCCCGTTCCCGGCACGTTAACGCCTTCGGCTTCTGACCCCGAACACATCGGCCAGCTGCTTCTCACCATGCTTGACGAAGATGGCACTCCCTTTAACGTTGAACCACGCAATGTGCTGAACCATATCTGGCAAACATTGCGCCAGCGGGGCTTGTTCCCGGTGGTAGCGGTAGAGCTGGAGTTCTATCTGCTC
>Ga0153981_1000139_pt1 | contig 21285 bp, 30 predicted proteins | sample TSGA065MetaG_FD_104714 | JGI IMG/M metagenome (GOLD analysis project Ga0153981, IMG submission 104714) | Attine ant fungus gardens microbial communities from Georgia, USA - TSGA065 MetaG | ecosystem: Host-associated > Fungi > Mycelium > Unclassified | place: USA: Georgia, Magnolia Springs State...
CAATGGCAGCAACAACTTGCCAAGGCACCCTTCAACAGAATCCAATATCACCACCTCATCACTGGACTATGCAGAAAGAATGGAAACCCAGCCCACCAGCACTTCATGGGCAGACCAAACCAGCATGGAAGAAGACATCTCCCCTCCACCCCCAAACCAGTTACAGGGACAAATCAATGAGACTGTAGTCAATCCTAGCCAAATTTTGTTAAGACTCTAGACCACAAGGGTGAATGTTTGCTTCAACCTTGAGCCTATGTCAACACTTGATATCTCTTCACCTCTCTACAAAGGGTCCAGTTAAGGTTTTCAGAAGAGTTATATTGAAAGAGTGAATATCAAGACTTTTAGTCACACTCCACAAGTTAGTCCAAAGACTGGAGAGAATGTAGAGTTCCAAGAGAAGTGTCACAAACTTCATTTAGACCATAACTCTGGGAATATTTGACTAATTTTGACAATCTAAATGGCCACCAAAAGCCCTCAAGAAGACCTTTCAAACAGTACCAAAAATGTCTCAAGGAGATCAGTATTTACCAAGTTATCAGCAGATCAATTGGCGATCACCAAGTCACCAGACACTAAATCACTGATATCTCAGGAACTACTTGACATAATTGTTTGCTTCAACAACTACCGTGAAGCTCTCTTCAATGTGCTTCTTTGGGCTATAAATAGAACCCAAGGTGATAAGATCCCATAGAGATACAAGGTCCTTAATGTTTGCATATGACACTGATCTTTATCCATAGATTATTATCTGTTCTTGAATAAAATAAAGGACTGCCCTAAGATGGTTAGGTTATCTCTATTTCAAGAACAATAGTACTCCTATATGTAGAACAATAGGTATTGATCATGTGGTAGACTGTTCTGTTGCACAGACTACCACAATTATATATTTAAGAACTATATATCTGAGAATAAATCTCAGACTTAACAATATTGCTTTGCTTTTTTGAGCCTTTTGATTATTTAATCATCAACTCACAAATCAGTAAGTGGCCATTTGTGATAAGAAGTAGGTTTTCAGATAAACCATAGAAAAAAAGAACTTCCTGTTCCCATCCCTTTCTAGATTGTATTTATCCTAACTAGTAACATCACAAGAACTACTATCCTAAGTACTAGTGAGTAACAGTGAGTAACTAGTTGAGTCAGAGTCTATAAATAGGTTAGTCCAAGGTTTTTCCATTTATCCTAAAGTTTCTAACTATAATAAAATTTGTCTATAATTATCCCAAGGTTTTTCTAATGTTTCTCCTTTAGTCCAATGTCTATAATTAGTCTGATCAAGTCTAAAGTCCTAACCTTGATGTGCTGATATATCATCCATTACATTATCTTTATCTCTCTCATCTCTTATCGCTATTATCTTTTCTACCATCTACTCGTTATCAGTCCAGGGCTGATAATAGCTGTAATTCCAATATAATTCCATAACATAATCCCCTTTCTTCAATTCAATATCCTCATTGAAATTAATACCTGATAGGTGTAAGGACTTAGACTGAGATGTCTTAGAACTACTCCTAGTCCAAGTTGACAAGAAGAACTTGATGGAGTTCTCATTAATTATAGTACACTACTTATACACCTCCTGTGTTTACTTCTGTTTATAAACTCCTGCACATCTCCTTTTGGTTGTTCCATCTTGTGCATCTACTAATTTCCTAATTTCCTAATTAAAAGAAAAGAAAAAGAAAAAGAAAATAAATAATGACTTAGCTGTTTTTGGCTGTGTCATAATACCACCCCCCTCTCAAGATTCCTCATTCCAAGGATTTTTATAGTTCATAGTATAGGTCGCAAATATTCCCCATTTCATTGTCATCTTCTTCTGTCCACTCCTTGAGCCCTGAACTTTTCTGCTTGATTTCTTCTTCTTTCTCTTTTATTGTTTCTATAGTTCTTTGTCCTCTTATTCATCCTTCTTTCCATTGTTTCCAATTTCTTTCCAGTCTTCCCCAATATTTCTTGTCATATTGTTTGTCTGACCATCCAAATAGCTTTTTTGCTGTAAATTGTCCTGGCAGTTTCCCCCTTCTGAATGTTCCTTCTTCCCTCTCTTGTTGTCTTACATCTTCCATGTCCTGTCAGTATTTCTTTTCATACTCTTCAACTGCCTCTTTTGCATTTTCCAGATTTTCTCTTCCTTCCCAAGTATCTGATTCTGCTGTGAATCCCTTCCATCATACCAGGTACTTATCCTTTCCTTATATCTGCTGTTTGTTCAGGATCTTCTCTACTTCCCATTCCTCCTCTCCCTCAATTATGACTGAAGTGGGTTGCTCCCTTCTTTGTTCCTCCACTTGCCCTACATATCTACATATTCTACTAATGTTTACTACTAGATGTATCCTTATTGTACTTGGTAACTCCAATTCAACTACATTTATTGATATGATTTTCTTGATCTTGTAAGGGCCTACAAACCTCTCTGTTAACTTCTCTGTCCTCCTTCCAGTCATCTGATATTTTAGATCCTTTGTGCTGAGCATCACTAAGTCTCCTACTTTATACTTGTCAACTTCTCCTCTCTTCTTATTTGCATACTTTCTTATTTCCTCCTATACTTTCTCTAAAGCTACTTTAGCCTCTCTCTGAATTTCTTTTATTTTTGCTATGAATTTCTTCACTCCTTCATACTTTCCCTTCTTTCTTATCTCAAATCCTATCCTAGGATCTTGCCCATAATTTGCTTTAAAGGACGATGTCTTTGTACTTGAATGTGTTTTATTGTTGTAGGCAAACTCTGCCGTTTCTAACCAGTCTGGCTATTATTCTTGTCAGTGGTCAATGAACATTCTTAAATACTGTTTTAATTCCTGATTAACCCTTTTCATTTAGCCATCCATCTGAGAGTGGAATACTGTCAACATTTTGCTCTTGATTCCTAGTATTTGATTTAGCTCCCTCATTAATCCTGCTATGAATTGTGGTTCCCTATCTGATATAATACTTTTAGGTAGACCATATAACTTCCATACATTGTCCCTAAACAGCTTAGCTAGTCCTTCTGCCATTGTTTTCTCTGTAGTTGGTATAAAGTGAACCATCTTTGTTAACTGGTCTACTACTACTAAGATAGCATCATATCCTTGAGCTAAAGGCAGTTTAGTAATAAAGTCTGCCGATATATGTGTCCAAGGTTTTTCTGGAATTGAGTTTGGCATTAGCTTGCCTGCCAGCTACTCTGTGTGGTTTTTATTCCTTTGGCAAGAGTCACAACCTTTCACATATCGCTTCACTTCCTTCATTACTCCTGGCTACCAGAAGTTTCTTGTGACTAGCTCTACCGTCTTCCACTGTCCTCTATGTCCTCCTATAGGCATATCATAATGTAGCCTGATTATTTCTGCTCTAAGCATCTCATCCTTGGGTATATACACCTTTTTTTCTTTATATATTACATTGTCTATGTCCCTCCACTCTTCATCCCTTAGGACTTTTACTCCTGCTCATTTCATCTCTTCTACTGCTTTAACTACTTTGTCATCCCTTACTCTTGACTGTCTTATCTTCTCCAATAGATCTACTCCTTCCACTATTACTTCCACCTTCTCTGTCCTTCTATTTTCTAACCATTCTTTCTTTACCAACATCTCATCCTCGTTGTCTCTTTCCACTCCAACCTCCCAGTCTAGTCTTCTGCTTAGGCTGTTTGCCTTTCCCATCTTTGTTCCAGGAACGTGCTTTAACACAAAGTCAAATTTTGATAGGTACAGTGCTCATCTAGCTTGTCATCTATTTAACTTTTGCGCTTTCATAAAGTATTCAAGATTTTTATGATCTATCCAAATCTCAAATTTTACTACTGTTCCTTCTAGGAAATGCCTCCATGCTTCTAGACATCTGACTATTGCTAACATTTTCTTGTTATGTATCTCATAATTTCTTTCTGTATCACTTAGAGATTTTGAAATGAAAGCTACCGGTCTCTATAAGTTGTCAGAGTACTTCATTCAGAGTACTTCTCCAGTTGCATAATTTGAGGCATCTGCCTCTACTCTGAACTCTTTGTCTAAGTCTAGGGCTGCTAGTACTGGTCTTGTTGTGAAGGCCTTTTTGAGCTCGTCAAATGCAGCCTGTTCTTCTCCTTCCCACCTCTACTTCATATCCTTTCTTGTCAGCACATTCATTGGCCTAGCTACTCAAGCAAAGTCCTTAATAAACCTCCTGTAATAATTTGTGAGGCCTAAAAATTTCCTAACATCTTTTGTATTTCTTGGTTTTGGCCAACTCAGCACTCCATCCACCTTCTCTTTCTCCATCTCTATTCCACTGGGTCCTATGACTACTCCCAGGAATCCAATCTTCCTTACTTTCCATGCACACTTCTCCAGCTTGACATACAAGTTGTTCTCTTCTAACCTTCTCAGGACCTCTTCTACTATCTCATCATGTCCCTCCTCCGTTTCTGTCCCAACTAGCACATTGTCCACAAATGCTACTACTTTTTCTTCATTAATCATATCTCTCAGGATCTCATTTATCATTGCTTGGAACATAGCTGGTGAATTTGTCATCCCAAAAAACATGATGGTTGGCTCAAAGGATCTAATGTGTGTGGTGAATGCTCTCTTCCACTCATCTCTCTCCTTTATCCTCACATTATTAAAGCCCCATTGTAAGTCCATTTTGGTAAATACTTTTTTACTCCCCATGTTGTTGATTAGATCTGTAATTAGAGGCAGGGGGTAATTATTCTTTATGGTTTGTTTATTTAGGCTACAATAGTCCATAACCATCCTCTTCTTTCTATCTTTCTTATCCACAAGAAAACTGGTGATATCTGAGGGAACTTTGATGGTCTAATATATCCCTTTCTTAACTGGTCATCCACAAATTTCTGAACCTCCTCCCTCTCATCTTTGGAAAGAGAGTAGATCCTTCCTTTTTGTGGTTTAAACATCTCCTTGAGATCTATGGTGTGATCCCAGATTTTTCTTGTTAGTATCCTCTCCGACTCCATTTTCCCAAACACCTTCCTCTACCTAAGAAATTTCTGTAGTACCATTTTCTCAATTTTCCTATAGTCTGTCTTGACTTCTTCTTCCCTTTCCTAGTCTTCTTTATTATCCACTGCCTATCTCACGATCTTTTCTTCTTTCAATATTGCTACTCTTTTTACTTTCTTTTTCATCCTTTTCTCCTTTAGCCTTGTATTCCTTCCACACAGTGGTAGACACCTCATCATCTTGACTTCTCCAGTCTTCCAATTTATCTCTGGATTGTATGCTTGTAACTATGGCATCTCCAATATAATATCTGTTTTTCCTAGATTATACACATCCATTTTCATCCTTTCTATATAGCCTTTGTAGTACACATCTGCTTTTACCTAATGGGTAATGGCTCCTATACTGTTGCTGGTCCCATCAATATTCCTAACCATTATTGGCCTCTCCAATTTCTACAGCCTAAATCCATATTTTGCTGCCATCTTCTGATCTATAAACATTCCTATTGCGTCGCTATCTAGGAGTGCTTTTACTATTATGCCTTCATATGTATCCACTTTTTCTATTCCTATATCCATCTATACTTCTCTTAGTATTTTAAACATTCTCCTCACTTCTCTTGCTATACCTTCTGCCTATGCCCTGCCTTGCTATACTTTTCCCTTTGTGGGGCATGTCATTTCTTCTTCCTTTCTTTTTTACTTTAGGCATCCACACTACTCAGCTTCCTCTAACTTCCTTTCTTTGAGAACTTCTTGTTCTATGTTGTCTTCCCTATATATTCCTTTCTTTCTACACCATCTGCATTCTATATAGGTTACTATGACCTCCTCTGTCATCTATCCCAACTCTAGCGGCCTTGTATCCTCCAGTACGTTCTTCATTTCACAATATTCCTGTATCTTTTCCCAGTTGGGATGTACCAGCTCTCCCTTTCTTGCCTTTTCCCATTGCTGCGCTTTTCCCTCTATGGGGTACACTGCTCTTTCTTGCCTCCTTTTCTCTTTCTTTACTGCAATGTTTAGACACTCCCATTTGCAGTGCCCAGTTCCTCTATATCTAAAACATTGTACTTCCTCCACCACTTCCTGCCTCCTCACTTTTACCTCCCTCCTTAGACCACATCTCATCACCCTGCTTGCCAGCACTTTGAATCTACTCTAGAGAGTTAATCTCCCTTTCTCCTCTTGTTCTCTATTCCTGTAGTTACAGGCCAAGTGCCCAAACTTTCTATACCCCCAGCACACCCTTCTTTCCCTTTCCTCTATTTCTGCCCTTAGTTTGGCCAGGGTACACCATTGGTTGAGCATACTGCCCATAGGAGAGTTATATTGTCCCAGAGATATAGTACTATATCTCTGGAGAAGTCAAGATAGGAGTGATCTTACTAATGTTATATCTACTAGGGCACAAGATCTTTACCCAGCTAGACACCTACTGCCCTACTTACTACTACCCTAATACTATGGTTATACTATTACCCCAAGGAGAGGATCTCTAACCTAAATGCCTTCTTAAAAATGCAGTATTAATCTCCTGTGTAGACAAATGACAATGTACCTGTAGCATGAAGTTTATAGTATAAAAGAAGTACAAGTAATTATCCAGCCCACTCGATTGTAAGGTCAAGTCTTAGTAGTAATACCCAAGCTTAGTACCACACCTCTATCTGCAGTCTCTAACTGACTGCAAAGTTCCCTTAAGCCTAGGGCCTGGCTATGTTGTAGTGGTCCTGAGTTGTGTCACTCAGGTACCAAGGAAGATAAGAGAGTAAAGGTGGCAAGGCTCTGTAATGAGCAGTGCCAATAAGAGAATCAAGTTCTGGTATAAGAACTTAGACTGAGATGTCTTAGAACTACTCCTAGTCTGAGTTGACAAGGAGAACTTGATAGAGTTTTCATTGATTATAGTATACTACTTATACACCTCCTGTGTTTACTTCTGTTTATAAACTCCTGCACATCTCCTTTTGGTCATTCCATCTTGTGCATCCACCAATTTTCTAATTAAAAGAAAAGAAAAAGAAAAAATAAATAAATAATGACTTAGCTGTTTTTGGCTATATCATGACAATAGGTTCTCCAAGGATATTAGACCAGGTCACATTATTGATGTTGTAGTAGTAGTTTCAATCATTATCCTCCCAGTTTTGTTGGATGTTTTAGCAAATAGGTCATATAGAAGAGTGTCAGAGGATAGGTCTGTAATTTTCTGGGGTAGAGGGAAATGGGACAGTTTGACTAATGGAAAGTCCATTTGTGAAGAGTACTCATTTGTAATACTTTTAAGTAGTAGGACAATGTTGAGTTTCTAGGATCTTAGTGAGAAAATGTTCCAAGAACTTTTGTCATATTAGAGTGAGACTAATAATAAAGGTAGAGAGTAGTTCATTGTAGAACAACTCTAGAAAATCAATTCTAGCTCATTTGGCTTGTTGTTTAGCTACGAGGAATTTTGGTTGGGATCATTATTTAGAGGAGACAAAATTTCTTATAGTGATCTGGGTTTCTCCTGTTACACTTTTTGCAAACATAGCCAGGGTATTGGTCAAGAAAGTAATCATATTGACTACAGACAAAGCATTGTGTATTGTCTGTAATGAAGGGGGTTCCATTTCTAATGTCTCAAAGTTCTGGATCTCCACAAGTATTATCCAGATCTTATCTAGTTTCTGTTGAGAGATTGCCAGTCTCCAGTTGTCTAGCACTCTTTTTATTTCTTGTGTTATCTTCTTGCATGTTGTCAGAAGAGTTTCTAGTATTAGATCCAGTTGGTAAGTCAGAGTCCTAATTGTTTGTATTTGGTTGGGACTATACTTTTCTTGTAGCAGCACATAAGAGTTGTTAATGGATTTTAGAAATTGGAAACTCATTGAGATTTTTAAGATTGCTCTGAAGTTGGTAGAAATGTTGATCTGCTATGTGTTAAAGATATAAGTATAAAGCCCAATTCTCCCTAAATATGTCAAAATCAGCAAGAACCACTAAATTCCTGATGAGAGTAGACCATAGCTGGGCCAAGAGATTGTCAAATAACATATATTGCTGAATGGGAGAAGTTTCATCAGCAGCAATTTGTTGGTAAGGCACATAGTAGAATAGAGGTATGTCAGTTCCTTGTATACAGATGAACTATTCAATAGATAGGAAGAAGTTGTTGACTTGTTTGTTGTTAACTGGTGAGAGGGTTGGTGGAGTAGTAATGAGAGTTGATGAGCTAGGGGACAAAGACATGAATATGAGTTTCTTTATTGTCATAGCTTTGCTCTTCTTTTATATGCATCGAGAATCTGCTTTAAATTCCCAAGGTTTTCTTCTGGTTCCCAGGTGTATTTTGAATTTGGGTATCCTTTCCAGTGAACTAAAAATTCCTTTACTCTGTTTCTGGTTCTTGAGTTAATAATATCTTCAATTTCCCACTCTTCTTCTTTTGCAATAATTTTAGGTAGGGGTTTCTCCAAGAATTTTCCATATTAGGTGTTCTCTTCTGTAGGCCAAAGTAAATGAACATGGAAAATAGAATGTATCTTCCAGTATAGTGGTAATTTTAGCTTGTAGTTTACAGGTCCTATTCTTTTGAGTATTTTGAAGAGTCCTAATCATTTTGGTACAAGTTTCTTTGAGGGTCCTTCTATTTGGATATACTGAAAGTCTAGCCAAACTCATATTTCAATTTTGAGATTTAGAAGTTTGTTTTTGATTCTTTAATTAATAATATTCTTGGCAACTTTATATGCTTGTTTGGTATTTGTCCAAATATTTTCCATATGGTTAATTCTGTTGTTGGCTGTAATAGATGAAGTTTCTGGGATATCAACGTGTTGTTTAGTAAAATGTCCAAATATGAGTTCAAATGGAGTATATAATTTTTTTCCATAGTCTTGAGTTATGAGTATATTCAGCCATTGATAGTTTGTCTGCCTATATTTCAGGATTATTAGCATAGTAAATAACAAGGTAAAGTTCAATTTCTTGATTAAATTGTTCAGTGTCACTGTCTGTTTGAGGGTGAAAAGTAGTAGATATTGCTTGTTTAATCTCTAGTTCCTGTAGGAATGCTTTCATAGACTTGGCAATGAATTGAGTAAGGGTCATGGTCAAATATGACCTTATCAAAAATACCAAACCTTTGGAAAAGATTGTCCATTAAAAGTGTTATACTTCTTTCTAAGGTTACTTCTTTTGTTATTGGTATTAATATTATTCCCTTTGTTAGGCCATTGTCTACCATAGACAAAATAGAATTATATCCTCTCAATTTGGAAAGATTTGTGATTAGATCCATAGCAATTGGTACAAAAGGTCAATTAAACTATGGTACTGGAATTTCTTAAAGTAGTGGTTTTAAGGGATATCAATTTATCTTGAATCTTTGGCAATTTTCACAACCTTTTATATAGTTGGTAATGAATTGTTTGAGTCTAGGCCATGAGTGGTGTTCTGATACTTTTCTGAATATCTTCTTAATACTAGAATGTCTAGCAGTTGACGAGTCATGATATTATTTGAGTATTTTTTGCTTTTTTTGTAATGTTGGTTCATTGGTTAATTCTTTTGCTGGGAATATTAATTTGTTAATAAATTCATCTGGTATTACCTGTTTTGGTTTATCCTCATCTTTTTCTTTGATAAATTTTTGAGAAAGGGTGTTTACTGGAGTATTCTTGTTACTAGCTATATGTTTGATCTTGATTTAATAGATACTAAGTGTTGTAGACTATCTTGTCATTTATTGTAATAGTTTAGCAGGGTTTGTTCAGTGAATGATATTATTGTGATTGGTCCAAATGATGGTTTCTTCTGGTGCTCTATTAATATAGTATCTTTATTCTTGAATAGCTTAGATAATAGCAAGAAATTCTTGTTCCAAGGTATGATATTGTTTTTCCACTGGTGAAAGTAGTTTTGAATAAAAGAAACAGAGATATTAAACTCTATTATCATCTCTTTGTATAAATACTACTCCTGTTGCATGATTTGATGTATCAGCAAATATTTCAAAAGGTTTTTTTTGTTGGATTGGGAGTAGGTTTGTATAGTTCTTGGTGAGTTCTGAATGCTTCTTTTTACTGATCCTGTTTTTAGATATAGACATTATTATATCAAAGTCATATATTGAATGCTATAAAATATCTTGATTCTTGTAATTTGTCTAGGATTAACTGAACATTGGGGATTGGATAGGTATTTTTGACAGTGTATTTGTTGAAATAACAATAATCTTGGTATAGTCATAGTTTTCCATCTTTCTTTGTAACAAAAAAGAAAGATAATACCATTGGTAATTTTGAGGGTTTAATATATTCTTTTCATAAGTTTTCTTCAACAAATTTCTCCTGCTCCTTGATTTCTGCAAACAATAATTTGTAAGGTTTGGAAGCTTTGGGTTCAAATATTGGTTTTGTTTCATTTTGTGATCCCATGTTCTTGCAGGTAGAAAGCATTCACTTTTCTTCTTATCAAATAATAAGAGATATTCATAATATTCTTCTGGAACAATTTCTTTAGTAGTATGATTATCTTTTTTCTTACTTTTTTGTGCTAATATCTGTGAAGTAGAGGTTTTAGTATTTAATTCATAAATCTCATGGTTTATCAATCATAGATTCTTCTATTGTGACTTGAGTAATTCACTATAATTCTTTGTTAGCTCAAGATCTCTCTATTTCATCATATCTGTTTTCCAATTAATAATTAGATTATGTGTTTTGAGCCATAAAATGCCTAATATGATTCATAGTTTTCTAAGATCAGCAATTACAAGTTTGAGTTTGAGTTTTCAGTGATCAATGATAGTATCTATTTTTACAAAGTTAGTAATTCTTTTGTTTTTGTTAATACTTCTGTTTCTATTTCATATAGCAAGTGGTTTCTTGAGCTTTTTCTTGGGTAGTTTCCAGTCCTTGACAAGATGTTTGTTGATTAGGTTGAGTTCTGCTCTTGAATCTATTAGTGATAATACATCTATGGTTTTCTTCCTAGAAGCACTTGGGTTGGGGAGTAAAGAGTATTAGATTGACATAGTTTCAACTGCATTTCTATAATGTCTCTTATATATAGTCTATTTACTTGCCTATTATTGTCTATTATGCTGGAAGTTTTGAGTAAGCTAAATATAGTTCCTAGTCACTTTGGGGAAAATTCTCCTCTTTTGTCTCATCTGAATCAAAGTCAGTTGAGGCTTCTTCTGGGATATTTTCTGTAAGGTCTCTTTTCTTGTAAGTCTTTTTGGTGAATTGATTCTTTTTAGCCTTATAGAATTTGTTATAGGAAAGAGCTTTGAAGTTTGGTTATTTTGGACATTGGCAAGTAAAGTGTCCAGATATTCTACAACTAAAACATTTTCCTTGTTTGAATGACTTTTTTTGATCTTGGGTAAGAATATTATTGAGGGTCTAGTGTACCAACTCCTGGATATATTAATTGGTAGTTTCTTGTTTGTTGTTAGAGTCTTCTTGATTCTGGAGAGTATTTTTGTAGTTTTCTAGTATAGTTTGTATATTATCAATGTCCATAGCATCTGGGTCTTTATAGTTGCTATGGGGTTAAAGCCAGTCTGGATTTATGTAGTGTTTTTCTTTGGCCAGAACTCTATAGGGGTGTTTTCTTTCCTTTTCTCCCAGATAGATTTTTTCCATGTAGATAATCTCTTTTTCTTGTTTTGCTACTTCAATCCATACTTGGAGATTATTATCAGGTCCTTGGCAAATGGCTTGTATTGCAATATTGGAGTCCAGACCTTGTTTAAATAGATGAATAAGTTGCAAAACATCTGTAACAAGATATCTCCTGCCATATTGAATAGTTGAAATACTGAGTCAAGGGCTGCAAAAAAGTCTTCTATAGTTCTGAGGTATATTTCTTGTCCTGAGACTGTATAGGCTACTATGAATTCTGTTCTCCAAACCAGGGCCTTTTTGTTTATGTAGTAGAGTATGAATATAATAGTTGTATGTTCATCTGGAAAACTATATTTATGGATGAGTATATACAATGAACAGTTTTCTTTCTATTTTTGATAATTTCTTGGGTCTCCATCAAATTTGTCTGGTTGAATATATTTGGGTCAATATTCTTGCTAGATTATTGATGTCACTGCAGAAATATCTGATGATTCTATTAATGGCTTTTTAAAGATATTGTAGAATGAGTTTCCTTGGTTTTTTACTGAAGATCCAAAAGTTCTGTGTTCAAGAATTTCTGCTGGATTAGTAGAAGTTGAGGGAGCTGCTTGTGTACTTGTAGAGACTGTATCTATTGCTTTGGACATTTCTATATTAAGGTTTTGTTCAAAGGCTTATTGTTGGATTTTTGATTGTTTGATGGTTTTTTCAATTTCTTTTTCTAGTTTGCTTTTTGAATCTGTTGAAGAGGTTCTGGGTCCAAGTTGTAAAAAGAAAGATTGTTGAGAGGTAGTTTGTTCAATGGAGATAGTAGGATAGTGTCTTCTTGATTATCAAGAGATGGGAATGGGTTTTCTGTTGTATGATTTTGACATATACTAAGATGATATCTCAAGATTTCTTGGACAATCCTTTTTTGTGTTCTTTCACTAATAGGTCTAGTAAAAATGAGATTGCTGGTGTTAATGAAGCTAGTATCTTTTGTGAAGTTACTATCTTTGGTAGACCAAGTATGTCCTAAAAATGTTGAGGTTGTAGATTCACTATGCATGGTTACAATAATGTTCTGGCTACAGTACAAAGCAATAAGAGCTCAGGGGCTCTATACAGTATAGCACAAGGCAATGAGAACTAGTAGAGTGTCAATGATACAGCACAAAGCAATGAGAGTTGGTGACTATAATTTTAGTAAGTGTTGTCACTTGTAATGAAGAAGGAAGTTCTCTCTTAATTGTTAAGACCCTAGACTACAAGGGTGAATGTTTGCTTCAATCTTAAGCCTATATTAATACTTGATATCTCTTTGCCCCTTTACAAAGGGTCTGGTTAAGGTTTTTAGAAGAGTTATATTGCAAGAGTGAATATCAAGACTTTTAGTCACACTCTATAAGTTAATCCAAAGACTGGAGAGAATATAGGGTTTCAAGAGAGGTAGGTTTTCAGATAAACCACAAAAAAAGAGAACTTTCTGTTCCTTTTTCTTTCTGGATTGTATTTATCCTAACTAGTAACATCACAAGAACTACTATCCTAAGTACTAGTGAGTAATAGTGAGTAACTAGTTGAGTCAGAGTCTATAAATAGGTTAGTCCAAGGTTTTCCCATTTATTCTAATGTTCCTAACTATAATAAAATTTGTCTATAATTATCCTAAGATTTCTTTATTTATCCTAAAGCTCCTAACTATAATAAAATTTATCTATAATTACCCCAAGGTTTTTCCAATGTTTCTCCTTTAGTCCAATATCTATAATTAGTCTGATCAAGTCTAAAGTCCTAACCTTGGTGTACTAATATATTATCTATTATATTATCTTTGTCTCTCTCATCTTTTACTGCTATCATCTTTTTTACCATTCACTTATTATCAGTCCAGAGCTGATAATAGTTGTAATTCTAATGTAATTCCATAACAAATTTCATCCAGCCTCCAGCCTCTAGAAGTCAATACTAATAATCTATATCCCAGTACTGAACCATTGGTCATCCCCTACTAAGTAAACAAATCTATAGACCTGAACCTATAGGACAATAACTTTACTCTAGTCTCTCTACTAGGTGTCAACAAGTATCTCAATAACAATACCAAGAACATATCTTGTTCTCTTTAAAAAATGGCAATCTTTATAAGATAAAAGTCACTAGCTAACAGAGACATCAACTAGTTCTTCCAACTCTTGAAAATAGGATATGCTACTTAAAAATTCATATATGAGACTAGGTAGGACAAACTTCTAGCTGGGAAAAGCAACTGCTCTCTATCAAAGATATAAGCTCAGATGTTACGAAGTAAATAAAATAACTCAGTATATATTTACCTATCATGTTATATACTAGAAAATTTGGTATAAATTAATATTTTTATTCATTTTCTTTATTATTATTATTTATCTCCTATAGGAGTATTGCATTTCAGACTAGGAGTATTATGTTTCAAACTAACTCTCTCCTACTCCAGTTATGGTATATATATAGAGTAGATACATAGTAGTAATCTAGTTCATAGATTAAAGTCTTAAAGTCATAAAGCTACTTTCTCTTGTAGTGTTTTCTGTTATATAACTTCTTACTTTCAAATTTACCACTCTCTTAGACAACGTTCTACTATTCTGAAATAAGTAACTATACATGCAATAAAAGATTGAGGTATAGTGTACAAGCTGAGGCTAAGGTTGTTCTACTTCTGTATTGTCATTGTATTCCCTTCAGACCAGTGGTAAAACCATAGGACTAGAGAGCAACATCTTTTATTTTACTTAGTAGTATATTCCTCTCTCTGACTCCACTTATTGCATTACTTTCCAGAACCCAGAGTATGCACTCATAGTATATTCATAGTAATTCACAGTATATTCTAGCCTTTTTATGCTACTATCCCCTTTCTACTTGACATATCAGAGATATAAGCTGTATATATTAGTAATTTACATTAATACCATTAAATATAATAGAGTTCTCACCTCAGGTATCATAGAGTAAGTTAGACAACTGAGAGAGAAAGAAATAGATCTAGGCCTTAAGTAGCATATCCAACAAAGATATAGAGTACTATACCAGTAAGTATCAAAAATAAGAAAATGGAAGTACCATATTAGTCTAGTAATAACATCATAGAGAGAATGTGCCAGTCTCATCTGGTAGAGAACAATATAGGTATATTACTAGACCACTTCAATATTCTTTACAACAAATGATTGCTTCTTAATTCAACAAAAACCAAAAAGAGCAACATAACTACTTTCTCTTGATGTCTCAGAGCACTCATAAAAAGGTCTCTAAGATTCTACCCTCTATCCCTTCTAGGCCCAGTACAGCAATACTTGTCAAATCAAAGTACAACCAAGGTACTAAAATATTCACCTAGATTACAAAAAACAATGCAGTAAGCATACTAAAAATTAGGAAAGCTTTTCCTTCCCTTTTATCTAAAAATATCATCAAAATATACAGTATAGGTTTTAGTAACAAGCCCTACAGCTGTCCAAAACTCAGCGTAACCACTAAAAGGCCACTGCAAAAACATATTCTCATTTCAATAAGCAAGGAAAACAAAGATACTATATTGTATTGGGCAGATATTTATGTTAGAATTATCAATAGCTATTTAAAACTTGTAAATCTGTTACATCAATTGACTGCATCTATACAATATGGAATAGCATCATAGTTACTACTAGCAAAGTTACCTCATTTTTAGACCTAACTATTATGGAAAAGTACTTCAAAGGTTTTAAAGAAATTAACATTAACAACAATATAACACCTCACCTTCCCCAATCAAAGTCATATCTTAAGATCTTAGGGGTTTCCTTTTATAGAAATAACTTGTCTGCTTCTATTAGCAACACCTAAGTCAAAGAAATACTATCACAGCTAAGTATGTTCACTAATATCATTCTGGTATTACATTTCTAGATAGTTAGAGCCTTTCTAAAGTCTAATATAGCTGTAATATAGCTCGATATCTAGGACTTACAAAGTAGAACAAAAGCAAAGACTTCTATTAACAGAAGCTTAAACTTTGGTTGCTATGTAGCTACTTTCCAAGGCACTAACATAAATCCTAGAGTATTGCAGTACAAAAATTGTTGGAAGTAAAAATATACTACTTATGTATGCCAAGCATATAGAGTCAAATACCAATAGTGTAGTAGACCTCACAAGCTTGAGTACTACTAACAAATAGCATGGTATTGCAGAAGAAACCCTCAAGCAAATTCATCTCTACTAAAAACCAAACAAGACAAACCTTGTCTACATGTATTCAGATGTATTAACTACAAAAATAACCACTTTGCTAACAGTACTGAATGTCCCTACTAGAAACACTGGTTCAACAGAGAATAGCATACAAAAAAGTCCCAAGAGCTCAGAGAAATCCAAGCTAATTCAATTTACTCTGGTATAAGTAGCAAAAAACAATGAATCTTAAAATTCTAAAGATCTACTCATAGAATATATACAGGAATAAACTACTTACAGAAACTATTCTAGAAAAGAAAAAATATAAGTATAACATAGTCTTTATACAAGAACTCCCTTGGTACCCTATTAGATAGATTCCCAGCCATGTATCAGCAGATGACAAGCTTTTTATAGAAGCTCTACACTACCTAATATAAAACCTATCCACTTATGCACCAACCAGCAATAATGAACAGCCAAGAGTATTCACCTATGTTAACAGTAGAATAAATACTCTAAGACCTACATTGCATACTAATATACTAAACCACTGTAATATAAGCCTCATCTCCTTTTTAAATATAAATATCACTTATTTTCTATCTAATATCTACTTAGATGACCATCAAAGTACCCTGATACATCTTAAGAATACTAAAACAAACCTCAATAAGATACTTATCATAACAGAGGACTTCAAAATTAGAGACTTTAACTAGGACTCTTCTTTCCACTATCACTTTCTCTATATAGAAACTCTCTTTGAGATTGCAGATAGCCTAGAACTCCAGATATCAAATCCTATCAATCCTGGCCCCACATGATATGCTGATAATCTCTCTGATATAGTGACTTAGCCTAAGATGACTTAATCATACTCTAAGTCCAAGTTGATAAGGAAAACTTAATAGAGTTCTTGTTCAATTCCTATATACTACTTATATGACTACTACATGGTCTATATACTACTTTCCCACACTCATTATGTAACTCTATCATATAATGTCACACTAACCTGTGACATATTATATAATACTTTTCCACACTTCTTTCTTGTATAGTAAGTCCAAATAAGAAAATAAAATAAAATAAAAGTAAAGTAAAGTAAATAATGACTTAACCATTTTATCAAGTCATGACACTACTCTCCTTTCAAGATTTCTCATTCTGAGAATTTTTTACAATTTATTATATGGGTCTCTAATATTTTCTATTTTATTGTTATCTTTTTCCATCTATTCTTTAAGTTCTGAATTTTCCTGGTCAATTTTTTCTTCTTTCTTTTCAATTGTCTCTATTGTTTTTCACCCTCTAACTCTGCCTCCTTTCCAATGTCTCCAATTCCTCTCTAGTTTTGCCTAATATTTCTCATTATATCTCTTATCTAACTATTCAAATAACTTTTTTGCTATAAATTTTTCTAGTAATTCTTCTTTTCTAAATGTCCCTTTTTTCCTTTCTTGTCTTTTAATGTCTTCCATATCTCTTCTATATTCCTTTTCAAACTCCTCTATTGCCTCTTTTGTATTACCTAGGTTTTTCTTTCCTTTCTAAGTGTCTGATTCAGCTATAAACCCTTTTTACTGTACCAAATACTTGTCCTTTTCTCTTATTTATTACTTGTTCAGAATTCCCTCAACCTTCTATTCCTTTTTCCTCTCAGTTTTAACTGGAGTTGGTTGTTTCTTTTTCTATCTCTTTACCTAGCCTATATATTATTGTATTCTACTAACATTAACTACTAAGTGTATTTTAATTATAGCTGGTAGTTTTAATTCCACTGCATTTAGTAATACTATTCTTTTGATTTTGTAAGGCTCTACAAACCTTTTTATTAGCTTTTCTGTTCTTCTACCAACTATCTAGTACTTTAAATCCTTGGTGCTAAGCATTACCAAGTTCTTTACTTTGTACTTATCAGCTTCTTCTCTCTTTCTATCTGTATATTTTTTTATTTCTTCTTGTGCTTTCTCTAGTACTACTTTTGCTTTTTCTTGAATTTTTCTTATTTTTGTCATAAATTTCTCTATACCTTTATATTTTTCTTTCTTTCTCATTTTAAACTCTATTCTAGGATCTTGTTTATAATTTACTTTGAAGAGCAATATTTTTGTACTAGAATATATCTTGTTATATATAAACTCAGCTGTTTCCAACCAATCTGGCTACTGTTTCTGTTTGTGGTCTATGAATATTCTTAAGTACTACTCCAATTCTTGGTTGACCCTTTTTGTTTGCTTATTTGTTTAAGGGTAGAATGCTACTAACAATTTACTTTTAATCTCTAACGTTACTCCTGGCTACTAAAAATTGTGGGTGACCAACTTTATTGTTTTTTACTGCCCTCTATGTCCTCCTACTGACATGTTATAGTATAGTCTAATGATTTTCATTCTCAATCTATCATCTTTAGGTATATATACCTTTTTCTCTTTGTATATAATGCCATTTACTTTCCTTTACTCCTTATTCCTTAACATTTTTACCTCTGCTTACTTCATTTCTTCAACTACCTTTATTACTTTGTTGTCTTTCACCTTTAACTGTCTTACTTCCTCTAATAAATCTACTCTTTCTATGATAATTTCTACCTTTTTTGTTTTTCTTATTTCTAGCCATTCTGGCTTTATCAACATCTCATTTTCATTGTTTCTTTTTACCTCTACTTCCTAATTTGGCCTTTTACTCAGACTATCTGCCTTTTTCATTTTGTTTTCTGGAATATATTTCAATGTAAAGTCAAACCTTAACAAATATAATGTCTATTTTATTTGTGTATAGTTTAACTTTTATACCTTTATAAAGTATTTGAAATTTTTATGATCTGTTCAGATCTCAAACTTAATTGTTATTTCTTCTAGGAATTGCCTCTATACTTCCAAGTATTTAACTACAACTAGCATTTCCTTATTATGTATCTTGTAGTTTCTTTTTGTATTACTTAGAGATTTTGAAATAAAAGCCACTAGTCTTCACAATTTATTAGAGTACTTTATTGACAGTACTCTTTTAGTTATATAGTTTAAGATATCTGCCTCTATTCTAAATTCTTTGTCTAGATCTGAGGCTGTTAATACTGGCTTCATTGTAAAGATTTTTTTGAGTTTATTAAATCCTTTCTGCTACTCTTGCCTCCACTGCCACTTCACATCCTTTCTCATCAACATGTTTATTGGTCTAGCTACTCAAGCAAAATCTTTGATAAACCTTCTATAATAATTTGTGAGGTCTAAAAATTTTCTGATATCTTTCACATTCTTTGGTTCTAGTCAGCTGAGTACTTCATCTATCTTCTTTTTCTCTATCTCTATTCTGTCAGGCCCTATAACAATACCTAGGAATTCTATCTTTTTTACTTTCTACACATATTTTTCTGGTTTAACATACAAGTTGTTTTTCTCTAGTCTTTTCAGTATTTTGTCTACAATTTTATTATGTCTCTCTTCTGTTTCTATTTTTACTAGCATATCATCTACAAATGCAGTAACCTTTTCTTTATTTATTAGATCTCTCAAGATTTCATTTATCATTATCTAGAATGTGGCTAGTGAATTTGTCATCCTAAAAAATATTACTATTGGTTCAAAAGACTCTATATGTGTTGTAAACACTCTCTTCTACTTATCTTCTTTCTTAATTCTTACATTGTTGAACCCCTACCTTAGATCTATTTTAGTAAACACTTTCTTGCTTCCTATATTGTCTATTAGGTCTGTAATTAATAAAAGCAGATAGTTATTTTTTATTGTCTGGTTATTCAGATTACAGTAGTCCATTACTATCCTCTTGCTTCTATCCTTTTTGTTTACAAAAAATACTGGTAACATCTGAGGAGATTTAGATAGTCTAATATACTCCTTTCTCAATTGGTCATCTACAAAGCTCTAGACCTCTTTTTTATTTTTAGATAAAAGATAAATCCTTTTTTTTGTGGTTTGAATATCTCCTTGAGATCTATAACATGATCCTAAACCTTCCTTGTTGGTATCCTCTCTGACTTTACTTTTCCAAACATCTTTTTTCACTTTAAAAATTTCTTTGGGACCATTTCCTTAATTCTTCTATAGTTTGTTTTGACTTTTTCCTCTCTTCTCCAGTCTTTTTTATTATCTACTATCCATCTTACTATCCTTTTTTCTTTTAGGGTAGCTACTTTCTTTTTCCTTTTTGTTTTCTTGTTCTCTTTCTTTTTATTGCTTCTTCTACACAGTAGTGGATATCTTATTATTTTGACCTTTTCAGTTTCCCAATTAATTTCTAGGTTATAGACCTGCAACTAAGGTATTTCTAATACCACTTCTGTCCTTCCTAAGTCACATATGTTCATCTTTATCTTTTCTACATAACTTTTATAATATACATTCACTTTTACTTAATATATAATTGTCCCTATACTATTATTTGTCTCATTTATGTTTCTAACAATCACCAGCTTCTCTAGCTTTCATAGTCTAAATCCATATTTGGCTATTATCTTTCTGTCCACAAACATCTCTGTAGCATCACTGTTTAAAAGTGGCTTTACTGTCATGCCTTTATACATGTCTATTTTCTTTATTCTAATATTCAGCTATATTTCTCTTAACATCTTAAATGCCCTCTCTATTTCTTTCTGCTTACCTCTCTCTTTTGCTGTGCCTTTCAGAGCCTTTGTCTGTATGTTACTCTACTGTACTTTTCTCTGTTTAGGGTACACTACTACCTTTCAGTTCTACTATAGTTGTTTTTTTCTTGTTCTATACTCTGGACATCAAATATTTCTTCTTTTCTCCTCTAATATTTCTTTCCTACTATTGTATCTTTTCTTTTATACTTTGTACATTTAACCCTACTTTCTACTTCATTATTCCTCCATTTCCATATCTCTAAACAATTCTCATACTATATATTTCTCAGCCTCTCTCTAAAGACAAAACTCTGTTCTTGGTTCTTCTCTGTCTTAGTACTTTCATAGTTGTATCCACTACTCTCTACAAATGTCACCACCTCCCATCTTGTCTTTTAACCTTTCTCCCCTAACACTATATCTTTCAGAGACATGCCCTACATACTGCTGTACTTTTATACCTTTTTCCATAGGGGACATACTAGCCTTTTCTTTTTCTGCTGTATCTTTTGTAGTTTCACCACATACACTGCTTCTTTCTCTTGTTGTCTTTTTTTTTTTTTTGAATTAACAATTTATAATACAGGGCTCACTAGTAGTTTATAGCAGCACTACAGAAAAGGTAGTTATATATCCCTGGTATGTGTTATAAGCATGCCCTATACTACCTAAACACAAGGTTCAAGCAAGTAGATAGAGAATAGAGAGACTAATGTCTAGAAAAAGACAAGACCTAACTTTCAAATTATGCTCACAATGTCTCCTATACCTCCAATCAGAAAACTGTACTCTATTGCTAGACTAGTTCTTAGTACATACAATATATGGTAATAAACACTGAAACAAGTACTCTGGTCAAACCCCTTTTTAGAAAGGTACCAGTAACTTCTTAATGAGTTAATACTCTA
>Ga0153981_1000140_pt1 | contig 21187 bp, 18 predicted proteins | sample TSGA065MetaG_FD_104714 | JGI IMG/M metagenome (GOLD analysis project Ga0153981, IMG submission 104714) | Attine ant fungus gardens microbial communities from Georgia, USA - TSGA065 MetaG | ecosystem: Host-associated > Fungi > Mycelium > Unclassified | place: USA: Georgia, Magnolia Springs State...
ATGCCGACGTGACAGATAACACCACGGTGTCGCTCGGCTACGATTATCAGGAAAACAATACCGGCAATCCGACGTGGGGCGGGCTGCCGACCTGGTACAGCAACGGCGCACGCACGCATTTCGACCGCAGCACCAACACTTCCGCGGACTGGACGCACTACAACACACAATCGCGCAAAGTGTTCGCCAATGTGAAACATGATTTCGATAACGGCTGGACATTCCGCGTCAACGGCACGCACGGCGAACAGAAATTCGACGACAAACTGCTGTATATCGAAGATTTCCCGGACGCGACGACGGGCGAAGGGATTTCCGGGTTCGGCAGTAAAGACCGCGGAACGCGCAAACTGGACTCGGTGGATACCTACGCCAGCGGACCTTTCCAGCTCTTTGGCCGCCAGCATGAAATGGTCGCGGGCGTCAGTTACAGCCGCCAGCACAACTCGACATACAGCGCCAACGGCCCGATCGACAGCGACACCATGGGCAGTTTCAACAACTGGAACGGCGATGTTGCGGAACCGGAATGGGACGACTGGTATCTGAACGCCGACGACGTGGTGCGCCAGAAAGCGGGCTACCTGGCGACCCGGTTCTCGCTGGCCGACCCGCTCTCACTGATTATCGGCGCGCGTTATACGCAGTGGAGCACCGTTGGCAGCAGCGGCAACATGAGTAAAAATAACCTCACGCCTTATGGCGGGCTGGTTTACGACATTGACGATACGTGGTCGGCTTACGCCAGTTATACCTCCATCTTCCAGCCGCAAACCTACCGCACCCGCGACGGCCATTATCTGGCACCGGCCACCGGGAAAAACTACGAAACCGGCCTGAAATCCAGCTGGATGAACGACCGCCTGACCGCCACGTTCGCCGTTTTCCGCATCGAACAGGATAATGTCGCAGAAGCTGACGGCGACAACTTCGTCAATGACACCAGTGAACAGGCCTACTACGCCGCGCAGGGCACGGTCAGCAAAGGGGCAGAATTCGAGATTAACGGCGCAGTGACCGACAACCTGCAAATGACTTTCGGCGCCACACGCTACGTTGCGCGCGATAACACCGGCGGGCGTCTCAACAGCAATATGCCGCAGACGCAGCTCAAACTGTTCAGCCGCTATCAGTTGCCGTGGATGCCGGATCTCACCGTCGGCGGAGGCGTGAACTGGCAAAACCGTACCTTCCAGGATGCCACCGGGCCAGACGGCAACACAGTGCGCGTGTATCAGGGCAGCGTTCCGCTGGTTAATTTGTTCACCCGTTATCAGGTTACCCGTCAGCTCGCGGTGCAGGCGAATATCGATAACCTCTTTGACCGCAGCTATTACTCATGGCTGAGCGATTACGCCGTTTACGGCCAGCCTCGCAGTTATTCCGTCAGCCTTTCTTACGCGTTCTGATTTGACCCGATGAACGTTTTGCCGCAGGCGTTGTGCCTGCGGCTTTCTGTTCTCCAGAAAGCATTCATGAACTGAATTATTGAGTCAGGTCGTCTGCGGAAAAAACTTGAACAGGTCTAATAGATGCACCTTAATTTTCAGGTTACGTCTATGACCGGTAAACGCATCGCCCGTGAAAAACTCACTCTCCGCAAAATGATCCACAAATACCGGCCAAAGAAATAATGAGATTTCAGTACTAAGACTGCTTTCACCTTTCGAACGCCATCGCGTAATTAACCCCCTTTTGATGCGGTAATTGCGCGATTGGCTTTCGGAACATTCCGATAACATCCCTGAAATAAACCAACAAAAACGACGCCTGAACGTCTGATTATCTCAGGGAATAACCATGATTCGCCTTCATCGCGCAACAGGCGGCTGTGCCCGTTTTGTCTGCACTTTTCTTCTGTTGTCTTTAGTTTCGGTATCATCGGCCATCGCACAATCCGCAGGCTGTACCGCACTGAATAATGCAACGTTTTCCTCCGCGACATTCGCTGCACAGGCTTATCAGGCCAGCCAGTTCGACGCCGGTGATACGTTGACCCTGACGTTTACCGACTCCGGTGCTGGCGTGAACAGTGACAACACGAATACCGACAGTTTCGGCCTGACGAACTACGGGATGAGCACGTTCACAACCTATTACCCTACAGCAGGCTCCGGCGGTACGGCGGGAACACATACTTATACCGTCACGGGCTCGCAACTGGTGAGTGCCGGACTCCGGTTTCGCATGACGACCAGCCACGGCTACCTCAGCCCGCTCACGGTTTCCTGTACCTCTGCGGCCAGCGCATCAACAGACGCCAGCCTTTCGGCGCTTTCGGCCTCTCAGGGTTCACTGTCTCCGGCGTTTTCCTCCGGCACCTCGTCTTACAACGTGGTTGTGGCCAACAGCGTCACCCGCATTTCTCTGACGCCAACCACCAGCAATAACACGGCAACCGTCACCGTGAACGGCGTTTCCGTCACATCGGGCAGCGCATCCGGTGCGGTTGCGTTAAGCGAAGGTAATAACACATTAAGCGTGGTCGTTACGGCGGGAGACGGGACAACCACTTCCGCCTATACCGTAGTGGTGCAACGCAGCGGGCTGCCACCGGTCGCAGGTTCGAACAACGCCAGCGTGGCATTTAACAGCAGCAATAACGCCATCACGCTGCCCCTTTCCGGCGGAACAGCCACATCGGTGGCGGTAACGTCTCCGCCCGCACACGGCTCCGTTGCCATCACGGGAACCACCGCCACTTACACACCTGCAAGCAACTATTCTGGCGCGGACAGTTTCAGTTATACCGCCAGCAATTCGTGGGGAACGTCCACTCCGGCGTCCATCAGCCTGACAATTTCTGCGCCCACGATAACCCTTTCCCCCGCGACGCTCGCAGCAGCGATTTCCGGCACCGCTTACGCCCAGACATTCACGGCAAGCGGCGGTTCGGGCAATTACAGTTTCTCGATATCAGGCACATTACCGCCAGGTTTAACGTTCACACCGGCTGGCGAACTTTCGGGAATACCGGCAGCGGCGGGAAGTTATCATTTTGCGATTATTGCGCAGGATACGGCGAACGCCGCGTCGGGGACGCAAAACTACACAATAACGGTTTCCGGGCAGGCGCCGGTTGCCAATGCGGTCAGCACGACCGTCACCGGGAACAGCAGCAATAATGCCATTGTGCCCTCACTTTCCGGCGGAGCGGCGGCGTCGGTCACCGTTGCCACCGCCCCCCTTCATGGTACGGCGGTCGCTTCCGGCACATCCCTGAGTTATACGCCCGTTGCCGGATATTCAGGCACGGATACCTTCACCTATACCGCCAGCAATAACTGGGGAACCTCTGCGCCAGCCACCGTCAGCCTCCATGTGACCAACGTGACGCTGAGCTTCACACCGGCCAGCGGCACATTGTCTTCTGCCACGGCGGGCACGCCGTGGTCACAGACCATCACGGCCAGCAGCGGCACTTCGCCTTACACCTACAGCGCGTCCGGCCTGCCCGCCGGCCTGACAATCAGCGCCAGCACCGGCGAAATTTCCGGAACGCCGACGGTATCTGGTCGCTATACAATTCAGGTCAGCGCTGCGGATAACTCCGGGATCACCGGCACGGTCAGTTATCAGCTTATCGTTGCCGGTCAGGCACCGGTCGTCAGCGCGGTGTCATCATCCGTGGTCGCCAATACCCGTGAGAATCTGATTGAACCGGTGTTATCCGGCGGCGCAGTAACGTCGCTTGCCATTGTGCAACAACCCGCACACGGCACTGCGCGGATCCAAAGCCTGAAAATCCGCTATACGCCTGTCGCGGGATATTCCGGCAGCGACAGTTTCATCTACAGCGCGTCCAACAATTTTGGCGCGGCACAGGCGACGGTCACACTTAACGTTACCGCCACGACGCTGGCATTTACGCCCGCCAGCGGGGCGTTGCCGGAGGGTCGTGCAGGCACAAGTTACCGTCAGACGTTCAGCGCTTCCGGCGGCACAGCGCCTTATCAGTACCGCATTTCTGGGGTTTTACCGGCCGGATTAGCGCTGGCTGGCGATACCCTGAGCGGGACGCCAGCCGCCGCAGGCAACAGCAATTTCACGCTGACGGCAACGGATGCCAGCGGCGTAACCGGTCAGGTCACGTATACACTCAATATCATCACTGCGGAGCCGGTGGGTGCGAGCCATGCCGCTTCCGTACTGGCCGGTAAATCAGTGCGCGTTAACCTGACCGAAAGCGCCACAGGCGGCCCGTTCACCGGCGCGCGCCTGGTTGATTTACCCCCAAAAACATTAGGTAACGCCACGCTCGGACAGAGTGAAAACAGCGTCTATCTGGATTTTGATGCGGCAAGTCAGGCTTCCGGCACAGTGGCTCTGCGTTATGTGCTGCTGACGCAAGATTCACAATCTGCGCCTGCGACAGTGACATTCACCATCGCAGGACGCCCTGATCCGTCAAAAGATCCAGATGTTCTCGGTCTGGTCAGTGCCCAGATTCAGTCGGCGCAGAATTTTGCGCGCGCTCAGATCCGTAACTTCAGCGATCGTCTGGAAACCCTGCACAATCCGGCCAGTGTTCACAGCGGGATGAACGGCATCCGCTTCAACATGCCGTCGTCTAAAAAAGAACGCGGACTTGACGATACGCTGTGGAATTCTGCCTGGGAAAATAACCGTCAGACCCCCGAATTGCCCCAGCTGACAGATAAAACCTCCGCACAGCATCCGCTCAACCGCAATAATTCACGCATCAATTACTGGACCGGTGGCTTTGTCGACTTTGGTCATTCCGGCAAAGACGGCGTGAGTTTCAGCCATACGCTGGTGGGGATCAGCACCGGCGCAGACTATCAGTTCACCCCTGCATTTACCGCAGGTATGGGGATGGGTTTTGGCCGGGACGTCAGCGACATTGGGGACAGCGGTTCCCGCAGCAACGGGCGCTCCGTCAGTTCAGCGTTTTATGGCAGTTATCATCCGGACAACTACTTTATCGATGGCCTGCTCGGCTATAGCCGTCTGGACTATGACAGCCGCCGCTACGTAACAGAAATGGATCACTACGCACGCGGCGACCGTGGTGGTTATCAGGTATTTGGCGCAGTCACCACAGGTTACGATTACCGCCTGCCAGACCTGCTTATTTCCCCTTACGGACGTCTGCAATTATCGCGCACCTGTCTGAACAGCTACACCGAATCGAACGCCGACGCCTATGATTTAGCCTTTGCCTCACAAGTGCTGAATGACGTCACCGGCGCCGTTGGGATCCGGACGCAGTACGCGTTGCCGCTGACCTGGTCGATGTTGCGCTGGCAAAGTCGTGTCGAATACACGCACGCCTTCAGCGATCAGGGACGCGCCCGTCTCGGGTATGCGGACAGCGGCAATGACAGCTGGAGCGCAGATGTTTTCGGCGACAGTCAGGAAAATATCGTGCTGGGCATGGGGCTGGATTTCCTGCTGCCACACAACATTACGCCGGGCATCGCGTATCAGGGAACGCTGGGGCTGGATGATGCGCGCAGCCGTTCGCAGATGATCATGGTAAGGGTGAATATCGGATTCTGAGGCGTTTAAGAAAAGAGTTACAGGGCGCGAAAGCGCCCTTTTTTTATGCGGGATTGGGTGCGTGGTTTAGGCCGGGAACTAGCGACTTGCATCGACATCCGGGTTTTCAAGCAGGGCGAGATAACGCTGCGTTACTGCAGGAAGATTCTCTTCCAGCCATTTCGCCATTTGCTCTTCCTGAACTTTGATCGTCCTAAACGTCTGTGCGCCTTGCAGGTCACCCACGGCTTCGGCGGCAACAATCAGGGCGCTGTAACAGGCAATCTCGAAATGCTCGAACACATAGCCGCTGATCCCGCCCTTCACCACTTCATCGCTGACAAACATTCCGCTCAACGACTGTCCCATCGCCGTGGCTTTCGCGGCAACATCTTTAATCACCGAATGGGAAGTATCGAGGCGATCCAGCACATCCTGAACCAGTTTCTGCTGGCCCTGTGTTTCCACAATGTGCTCCTGGATGCGGCGCTGTAAAAGCGGGTAATGTTCAAGCCGGTCCGCCATTTTAGTCAGCATGGTTTCTGCTTGTTTTTCCATTGCATGCGCGTCACGCACCCAGTCAATATAATTTTCCTGCGCTTTAGATTTGCTCATTGTTATTCCTTTCATTATAGGGGACGTTACGTAATAGTTCGTGCGCAATTAACTCTTTGCAGTTTTAGTCACGGGTTGTGAACCCGCAATAACCGTTAATTTTTTATCGGTGTCTTTTTCTTCCTGCAATGTTTCTTCAAGTAATTTCGCAGCCTGAGAATATCCCAGTTTTTTCGCCAACGCGGCTAAGGTTCCGTAAGTCGCAATTTCATAATGCTCAACTTTTTGGGCAGCACCGATAAGCCCGGCGTCCAGCACTTCGCCTTTTTCAACAGAATCAATCAGCTCCTGCGCTTCTTCTACCAGCCCTTCCATCGCATGACATTTCATACGTTTAAGGCGAATTTCATCAGAAGACTCAACGACCTGATCTAATCTTTCAATCTGTCCCTGCGTTTCTTCAAGGTGTGTTTTGAAAGCATCGACCAGTTTAGGGTCAGTGGCGACACGGGCCATTTTAGGCAGCGCCTTGGTTATCTGACGTTCAGCACTATAAACATCAGATAAATCATGAATAAATAATTCTTTTAAGGTTGTAATAGACATTATAGTTCCTTTTTATGGAGGCGAATTTATTAACTCATTAAGCGTAGCCCCTTTGAGCCCCGTAAATTTTGTTTGAGACTTATCTCATCAGAAATATAAAATAAAAATCGTTTTTTATTCATCCCTAAATACGCTAACTCCCTGCCTGCTATGACGATAATATTATTTACCGACAACAGAAAAAAAATAACATTGCTTTTATATTAAAAAGCAAACTTCCATTTATGACGTCATGAATTCAGGAAGTGCGTTCGTTTTGTTTGTTCACCGTCAAACGCATTTTCTGCTATGGGAAGTACAGAATGTAACTCACTGCAACGCTTGAAATTTCTCTGGAAAGCAAACCTCAATTTCGCATTAAGCCTGTTGGTTTACTTCTTTGTATTACGCTATAGTGCGCCCGCTGCGGCAAAATCCGCAGCCGGGTTTCGCAGCCTGAATACTAAACCAGTAACACATATGTGATAATTATGTGTTGGGCTTCCTTGTACCTGTCAAACACCGATTTCGTGTTTGCACATTCAATGGTGGCTCAGGCAGGGCAACCCTCGGGTTGGCCGGGTTTCTGGTTTGTACCGGTACTGCGAACCTTGTCTGAGCTACCACCATTAAGAGTTTCGCAGCTCTGGCGGTGGTTAAATTAACAAACCAGAGAGTAAGACAATGAAACTATCGCATAGCCCCACTTTTCTGCCCTTCTGCACCGCGGTTCCTGCGCAAGCCAACACAGGAGCAAACCGTTATGACTAATCAGGACTGGCATCAGGCCGATATCATTGCCGCGTTACGCAAGAAAGGCACCACGCTTGCCGCCGTTTCCCGCACTGCCGGTCTGAGTTCCTCGACGCTTTCAAATGCGCTTTCCAGACCGTGGCCCAAAGGTGAAATGCTGATTGGTCAGGCGCTGGGTATTCCCCCTTCCGTCATCTGGCCGGGTCGCTATTACCATCCTGTCACCCATGAGCTGATGCAGCGACCACCGCGCGCGGCGAACCCGATTTAAAAAACAGGTTTGAGGAAATAAGATTAAGGGTGCTAAATGCGCCCTTTTATTTGTTCATGTCAAAAACACCGAACCTGTAACCCACTGTAAATATCCTCTTTAAATACTGCGTTAATTGTGGCGGAAGTTTGCTTAACAATGAATTAGCAATTAAAGCTAAAGGTCGCAACATGAAAAGGTGTTTATTGGCATTGTGCCGGATAAATATCTCAAGTGCGCAATCGCCTCTGATTATTACGGCACATTCTGAATACCCGAATCATCCGGGTATAGAGACTGTATTAGTGAGGAGTAAATCCATGAAAGGCTTAGTAAATGATGTTTTATCCATATTCTATCCAAAAGCTGTTAAGCCTGTTTTGGTGCGCGCCGGATTATCGCATCGTGAAATAGCCTCCCTGCAAGCCGTCGGCGTGACCACGGTTTCCTGGGCTACGTCCATGGAAGAACTCAACAGCGCGTTTGTTAAAAAAGCGTTAGACGCCGGTGCCGTCGGCTACCACATCACCAATGTGGAATCGCACAAACCGGGCAAGGAAGATCAGCACGTTATGGCCGCAACGGCGACCTTCTACCATATCAACCACAAAGTGGCTTATGGCTAATGGATTACAACAGCAGTGTTGAAATGAAAATGCCGCACACCGGGAAGGTTGGCGGCATTTTTTAATTCTCAAAATGGCTATTTGCCATCAACTGAAGGGAACACTCTGCGCCATCAACGCCCATCATTCTCTTTTTCTTAATGTAAAGAACGGGTAAGATTAGCCCGAATAACAACAAATAAGGAAAGGGATTAGAAATGGGATCGATGGTTTTTTGTAGAGGATGCGGAAAGGAGATCCACGAGTCTGCCAAAGCATGTCCTCACTGCGGAGCCACTCAAGGCATTAATACGCAGGGGACTAAAAGCAGAATTGCGGCAGCTTTATTAGCATTCTTTTTAGGGGGTTTCGGCGTCCACAAGTTTTACTTAGGCAAGATCGGGCAAGGTTTCTTATACCTCATTTTCTGCTGGACGTTTATTCCGTCAATAATCGCATTCATTGAGTTCATTATTTACTTATGCGATTCAGATGAGAATTTTGCCAAAAAATACGGCTGAACTGACTCATCCGTCACGATAAAAGCCACTGATTAAGTGGCTTTTTTTGTTTGGTGCCTAAAGCATTGTTCATCTGTTTCTAACACTAAGAATATATAGGCAGCAGTAAAAATAACTTAATCACGATGACATTAACGATATCGATAAAGAACGCGCCCAGCCCGAGGCCACAGTGTCCGGATGCTAAAACAACCGCATCATAATTTTTACCCATCACGCGGTACGTAATAAAAATCGCATACAGCGACATGATGACGGTCTGAACAAACATGATCGCCATAATCGGTAACGCCAGCGAAGCAATCTCCCAGAGTTTCAGGCTCATCAGCGCCATCGCAAGAAAAAGAGACAAACTCACATTCCCGAAAATCGAGACAGCGTGTTCAAAAACACGATAAAACCCAACCAGGACAACGTGTTGCTGAGTATCACGCCGATAAATAAAACATAAACGAAAGTGGGCACCTCAAGCGAGTAGCCTTGCATAAGGTCTGATACAAACCTTCCCGCGCTCAGACAAATCGCGATTAACGCTATGGTTTCCACAAATATTAACGGCGTGATCTCGCGCGCAGCTCCCGGTTTTTCAAATAACATCGGATCCGCGGTATCGTCCGCGACGCCGCCGGAAACGGCGCACCGGCTCATCTGAAAACTCCCTGTAAAACCATCAATTCATCGCAAAATAATTTGACTTAAGTTGCGATACAGCAAGCATTCACTTAGCATACGCAGGCTTAAATTGACTTAATGCAAAAGGAATTCAGTTTTGAAACCATCACTTTGTGACGTCATTGATTTCATCAGGGAGGAAACCGGGTGCCGTAATGATTTTATCGACGAAAACACCCGTATTGAACATGACCTCGGAGTTTCCGGGGATGATGGAGAATATTTTTTAGAGGCAGCACAAAAGTTTTTCGGAGTTAGCCTCGATACAGAAGAACTAAGTTTCAGATCTCTTTTTGGCTTACAGGATAACGAATACCTTTTCCACTCGGAAGGTTTAGACCTCCTTGGGATTAATTGCCTTATAGATTGGCTACGCGGAATAAAACCCCCTGTTATCGTAGATTTAACCGTAGGTCAATTTCATCAGGCCTTGATTAGAGTAAGTGAACATAACCTTGCAAAGTAACTCTCATCACAATGTGAGTCTGATATTAAAACGCTTCGGTAGTCTGGATATGTTGGATTATTAACAATTAAATGTAATCTCGCTTCCAGTAATTATTTATGGGGAAAAAGTCAAAAACACTAAGTGTTTGAATTTCAATCAAAATAATAGTTTCACTCACCACATAATACTCACCAACGAGAAACCTCCATAAAATGAATCTTCTTAGAAAAAAAAGAAATCGGACATCCTTCTTTCTATCCTATGCAGGCGTATTTATTGCTGCATTAATACTCACATCTTTTGCTGTACAGTTTTTTTCATCTGGCAGAACGGAATCACAGATGCAAAAAAAATACCTGGAACAAGCATTCGAAATCTCTTATGGATATGGAATGACGCTAACTGTGATATATGCAGCAGCAATTGTTGCTTATTTTATCATCATGTCCCAACGACTTAATGATATTGGTGTAAAAAAACCGGTATTGATTTCGCTAATTATTTCAATTGCTTCTGTTATTTCTGAACGAATCAATTATTTAGCCGGCGTTAACCTCATCTCTTTGGGAGTTGATTTTTTAACTCTCATTGCCGTTATATCATTACTATTTATTCCACCCAAAACTGGAGTTGTTTCAACATCCTGATATACCACAAAAAAACCCAGCTCCGCCATTCGGCAGAACCGGGTTTTCAGCAATCGTTGCGCGTTAAATCAGATTACATCTGGATCAGATGTTTGATTTTCACGTCCGGATTGGTGTCGGCGGCGTAATCAACGCCGTTCAGGCCGAAGCCGAACAGGCGCATGAATTCGCTTTTGTAACCTGCGAAATCCGTCAGTTCAGCGATGTTATCGTTGGTGACTTCGTCCCACAGTTTACCGACTTCTTCCTGCACTTCTGGCGCGATCTCTTTCAGGTCAGCGCGCAGACGGCCTTCGTTGTCCAGCAGCGGAGAAGCGCCGTACAGGCTCTCTTTGTACAAGCCGTAAACCTGTTCGATACACCCTTCGTGGGTGCCCTTCTCTTTCATCACTTTGAACAGCAGGGAAAGGTACAGCGGCATCACAGGAATGGCAGAACTCGCCTGAGTCACAACGGCTTTCAGAACGGAAACGCGTGCGTCGCCGTGCTGTTCTGACAGTGAGCTGCGGATATCCAGAACACGTTTGTCCAGATCCTTTTTCGCTTCGCCGATAGAACCGTTCCAGTAGATGTCCTGCGTCACTTCTTCACCCAGGTAGGTGAAGGCCGTGGTTTTCGCGCCATCCGCCAGCACACCGGCTGCTTTCAGGTCTTCAATCCACATCTGCCAGTCTTCGCCACCCATCACCGCAACAGTCCCGGCGATTTCTTCCGGCGTTGCAGGTTCGAGCGTGGTTTCGTTAATGGTTTCTTTATCGGTGTTGATGCCACGGATAGTCACTTGCTTACCGATTGGCTTCAGGGTGGAGTTGAACACTTCACCGGTTTTCGGATGGGTACGGCGTGGCGCTGCCAGGCTGTAAACCACCAGATCAACCTGACCGAGATCCTGTTTAATCAGTTCGATGGTTTTCTGTTTTACTTCATCAGAGAACGCGTCGCCGTTGATGCTTTTAGCATACAGGCCTTTTGCTTCAGCGAATTCTTCGAATGCGGCAGAGTTGTACCAGCCCGCAGTGGCGGTTTTAGATTCATCGCCCGGACGTTCGAAGAAGATGCCCAGTGTGGCAGCGTCAGAACCGAAAGCAGCGGAGATGCGGGCAGCGAGGCCGTAACCGGTGGAGGCACCGATCACCAGGACTTTTTTCGGGCCGCCGTCGATTTTACCCTGTGCGGTCACGTAATCGATTTGTTCTTTAACGTTCGCCTTGCAACCTTCCGGATGGGCAGTAACACAGATAAAGCCACGAATGCGTGGTTTGATAATCATATAGACCTCATTGTTGCAACTGTCTCAGTAAATTGGCCGATAGAATATAGGTTTGCGCCGTTTCAGGCAAAACCTGCTGCTTTATCCCATCGTAAACAGACTTCTCTTAAGTGAAAACTGATTCAATTTTACCCGAATGGTTAAAAAAACCACCGGACTATCCTCTGTGAGCAAGTGTAATCCAGTTCACGTCCCGCTCCTGCGCGCTGTTCAGTATTTTCCGAAATTTCAGCATCCGGCGTGCCACAAACCCCTCATTTTCCCTTTTTCCTACCAAAATCCTCAACATGCGTTACGTTTAATAGTTGTGTGATCTGCATCACACTCCATAACGACAATAATGAAATACAGGGAGCACTTGTGACTGACAAACTCAAAGACGGACAGGAAAGCGAGGCGAAGAAAACGCCGCAGCCTACCGAACCGCTGGTAAAAGTAATAGCGTTCATCGCCACCCTCGGTGGTTTGCTTTTTGGCTACGACACAGGGGTGATCGCGGGCGCGCTGCTGTTTATGAAGCACGACCTTCACCTGACCTCGGTGACCACCGGGATGGTCACCAGTTTTCTGATACTGGGTTCCGCCATCGGAGCCATCTGCGCCGGACGTGTCGCTGACCGGTTTGGCCGCAAGAAAATCATCCTCGTAATGGCGCTGATTTTCATGCTCGGCTCGCTGGGTTGTGCGCTGGCACCGAACGTCGTGCTGATGATTATCTTCCGCTTCATTCTCGGGCTGGCCGTCGGCGGCGCAGCGGCGATTGTGCCGATTTATATCGCCGAAATTGTGCCGTCTAACCGCCGCTGGCAGTTTGTAACCTTGCAGGAACTGATGATTGTTTCCGGCCAGCTAATTGCATACACCAGTAATGCGGCGATTAACGAAGTCTGGGGCGGCGAAACGACGTGGCGCTGGATGCTCGGCGTGGCATGCGTTCCGGCGGTGATTTTGTGGGTGGGCATGTTATTCCTGCCTGACACACCGCGCTGGTACGCCATGCATGGCCGCTACCGCGAGGCGCGCGACGTGCTGGAACGCACCCGTAAAGCGGGCAAAGTCGAGAAAGAACTGAGCGAAATCCGCAGTTCCATGAGTTCTAAAAGTGAGAAACACTCACGCCGCCAGAAGACCATTTCCGTATGGATGAAGCGGCTGGTCGCGCTGGGGATCGGGGTCGCGATGCTTCAGCAACTGTCGGGCGTGAACACGATTATGTTCTACGCGCCGACGATGTTGCAGGCCACCGGGCTTAGCACCAATGCGTCGCTCATGGCGACCATCGCGAACGGCGTAATTTCGGTGATCATGACGTTCGTGGGGATCATGCTGCTGAGCCGTTTCGGACGGCGTCCGCTCTTGCTCACCGGGCAAATTGGTTGCACCTGTACGCTGCTTGCCATCGGGCTGGTGACCTGGCTGATGCCGGAAACGGTCAACGGCCATCCTGATGCGGTGCGAAGTTATCTGGTGCTCGGCGGGATGCTGATTTTCCTGTGCTTCCAGCAGGGCGCGCTGTCGCCGGTCACCTGGTTGTTGCTGTCGGAAATGTTCCCGATGCGCATCCGCGGTATGGCGAACGGCGTCTCGGTATTTGCCATGCAGATGACGAACTTCTCCATCGCGTTTATGTTTCCGATCATGCTCGAAAGCATCGGGCTGACCTGGTCCTTCTTCACGTTCGCCGCCATCGGCGTGGCGGGCGGGATATTCGCGGTGATTTTCGCCCCGGAAACCCAGGGTAAAACGCTGGAACAGATCGAGAAACACTTCAAAAAGCATTTACAGGATGACCCTGCGCCAGAGCAGGCAGGCCTTTAAACCTTTTCACCGGCGCAGAGATGCGCCTTTCACTCACGCCTCGCGCATAGAAAATAGGTGCTTCCGGCATACCGGGCACCGTTTTTCATCTGCTGACCATGCCGTAAACGGGCGGCGGCATGTCGTACACACCGCGCCCGTTGTTTCCAAAATTTCTAAACCCGCCGCGATATCTTTCTCCACGCCGATCGCTTTTTCGAAGCACAGGGTTTCGCAGTTGCCGCAACCCGTGCATTTCTCCGCGTTCAGCGTAAAAGACGTGTTGCTGATATGCATCGCTGATTCGGGACAAACCCGCGCACAAGCGCCGCACAACGAGCACTTTTCGCGATCCAGCACGATGCGATATTCAGTGACCTGCGGGAAGCTGGCGCGTCTTGCCCTGCCGCCCGGTGTAACGTAGCCGGTCTGGCGGGAATCGTCTTTAATCCGCAGCCAGTGACGGCGCGATCCCTGCTGAGTCTCTTCAGAAGGCGGCTGTAGATTCCACAGCGGTTCACCGGTTTTTTTCAGCCAGATATTCAGCGCGGCAACCGCCATCAGCCAGCCGGAATGCGCACCGGTCTCCATCTCGACGCCGCGTATCTGGTGTTGCACGTGCCACATCAGCAGTTCGTTAACTGACGGCGCGCTCAGGCTCAGCGGCATCGTCAGACAGCCGTCGCGGTAAGCACGTTCCGGCGGCGTAATGCCTTCAATCGCACCGGCCGGACAGGCAAAAAGACAGGCCCCGCAGGCCGTACAGCCTGCGGTTTCTATTTCAATCTTTCCGTTGTTTACCTTTATGACGCCCGCGCCACAGACATCCACGCAGGCCTGACAAGGGTTGAGGGGAAGCTGGTTACGAACGCAGGCCCGTCCGGCACCGGCTTCGGGCGGACGGGCATTGAGCGAAAACAGTTTCATTAATGAATGCTAAAGAAGTTAAAGCGCAACATCACTTCGGCTATAAGGATTAGCACCGCGCCCGCCAGCAACCGCAGGCGGCTGAACCGCTGCGTATGCAGAGACAATGCCGTCACGCACGCACCTGCAATCAGTAACGCCCAGGTCGCAAAACGCGTGACCGCCATCTGCCCGTAAGCTTCCAGGGGCTGATGCGGGAACGTGATGAGATCCGCGCCGCCCAGGCTCGCCAGATAGTTGCCGTAAACCGGCTGAACCAGCAGGCGCAAAACGGTGATCGCAATCAGCACGCCAATCGACATCACCGCCAGCCTGCGCACCGTTCCCCACGCCAGCATCGGACGAGCCGCCAGTGTCCACATTCCGCTGACCGCGCCGAGGGTCAGCGCGGTGCCGCCAAACATCACGTAGGTGTTGAAGTGCATCCACGTGACAACGGAAGCGTGAACGTAAATCGCGCTCATGCAGAAGATATCCACCGCGCCCATCGCAACGGCAATCACCATTAACAGCGCGATCACCCGTTTGGTCAGAAGCGCAATCAGCGTCGCCAATCCCAGCGCCGCCAGATACGCACTGGCAAACACGATTTCACGGCTCAGCCACGAACTGCTGAAATGGCTCAGTGCATGCAACGCATTGAGCGGATACCCGAGATGCGCGGTGGACGCGATAAGCCCTAGCGCACCGGCAATAAACGCCGTCAGCATGGCGGGCAGCGCAAGACGATGCTTTTCTCTGGCGCTCAGTTTGTCCGCGCCGGAAATCAGGATCAGCGTGGTGAACAGCGTGATGCCGACGGAACTCTGGATCAGCAGAGTGAAAATAATAAGTGGCCATTCGTGCATGATTATTTACCTCCCTTTTCAGCGCCCTGATGCGGTTTGATGACCAGACTGGGCTGCGTCAGCGTGGACTCCGGCAATCCCTGAACGTCGAACAGGTCGCCGTATTGCGCGCGTAACTCGTCAATTGGCCCGAATTTGATCGCGCCCAGCGGACAGGTCGCGACGCAAACCGGTTGTTCTCCGGCGGCTTGCAGATCGACGCAAAAATCGCATTTCGACATCTGGCCGGTTTCCTGATTTAACTGCGGCGCGCCGTACGGACACGACCACGCGCAGTAGCCGCAGCCGACACATTTGTCGGTATTGACGCGCACAATGCCGTCGCCAGGACGTTTGTGCATGGCGGTAGTCGGGCAGTTTTTGGTGCAGATCGGGTCTTTGCAGTGGTTGCAGGAAATCGACAGCGTGTAGGCGTAGACGTTGTTGTAAACGCCACCCTGCCCGGTGGGTACGAATCCGCCGCCTTTCACTTCGTAAATACGGCGGAAACGGCGGCCCACTTCCAGATTGTTTTTATCCTTGCAGGCAACCTGACAGGCCTTGCAGCCAGAACAACGGGAAGAGTCGATAAAGAAACCCAGCTGGCGGTCACTGACCGGCGCGTAATCTATAAATTGGCTCATGCTTTAACAACCTCCACCAGCATGGTTTGATGAGAATTCCCTTTTGCGAGCGCGGTAATGCGCGCCGAACTGAGCACGTTGGCGCAACCGCCACGGTCAACGCCGTTTTCGTCCGGCTGCCACCACGCGCCCGCCTGTAAAGCCACCACGCCGGGCATGATGCGCTGCGTCACTTCCGCCGGGATCAGCGTCACGCCGCGATCGTTGTGAATGCGCACGCTGTCGCCCTGCGCAATGCCGCGCTGCATGGCATCAGCCGGGTTGATCCACAGTTTTTGCTCCTGGACTTCTTTCAGCCACGGGTTGGCGTACTGCGTCGAGTTCGCGCGGTTTTTACCTTTCCAGGTGATCAGCTGCAACGGGAAACGGGCAGAAAGTTCATCTTCCGGGCCTTCGTGCGCCGGAACGTAATGCGACAACGCCGGGATTTCCGGGTGCTGCATGTCGTAAAGACGCTTTGAGAAAATCTCGATTTTGCCCGAAGGCGTCGGGAACGGATTGTTTTGCGGATCGCGGATATTCGCTTCGAATGCGATATGCGGTTTGTCTTTAAAAAGATAACGGCGGGTGATCAGCAACTCGTCAAAGGTCGGCAGTTTCTCCTCCGGCATCGATTCACGGGTTTTCTCCCAGATGCTGACGATCCAGTCTTTTTCCGTACGTCCCAGACTGAACTCTTTTTCAACGCCTAGTTTGCCCGCGACTTCCCGTAACCAGTCGTAGTCGGTACGGCTTTCAAACTGCGGCTCAATCAGCTTTTCAGAAAGGATCAGGTAGTTGCCGGTTCCCCACGACTCGCCGATATTCCAGCGTTCCATAAAACTGGTTTCCGGCAGTAGCAGATCGGCATACTTCGCGCTGGGCGTGAGGAACAGGTCGCTGGTCACAATAAATTCAATTTTGGAATCATCTTCGAGAACCTTGACGGCCTGATGGATATCCGGGTTCTGGTTTGCCAGATAATTCCCCGCCAGCGAAAACAGGATGCGGATATTGCTGTCCAGTTTGTCGCCTCCGGTCAGCCCGTCCGCTGGCGTGATTTTACTGGCGTCATCCGCTGCCTGCACCCAGTTCATCACCGAGATTTTCTTCGTTACCGGATTGTCCGGCATTTCCACGCCGGCGGTGAATTTACGGCTGCTGTCACCGCCATAACCGCCTGCCCAGCCGCCCTTCACGCCGACATTTCCGGTGATCGTCGCCAGTAATGTCGAACCGCGCGCAGTGCGTTCGCCGCAGTTGTGACGCTGCGGGCCCCAGCCCTGGATCAGCGCAGCCGGTTTGGTGGTGGCGTAATCACGCGCCAGCTGGCGGATGGTTTGCGCAGGCACATGCGTGATTTTTTCCGCCCATTCCGGCGTCTTTTTCACGCCGTCTTTCGCGCCGGTCAGGTACGCCACCAGCGACTCATTGGCCGGAACGCCTTCTGGCATCGAACGTTCGTCAAAACCCAGGGTGTAACGCTCAACAAACGCTTTATCATGCAGGTTCTCCGTGATGATGACGTACATCATCGCGTCCATCAGCGCATTGTCGGTGGAGGGGAGCAGCGGGATCCACTGATCCGCCAGAGAAGCCGCCGTGTCCGAATAGCGCGGATCCACCACGATAAACCGGGTGCCGTTCTGTTTCATTTTCTGAAAATAGTGGTTGGTATGCCCGAATATGGTTTCATTCGGGTTATGTCCCCACAAAATCACCAGCGGCGTGTCCACCAGCGTATCCAGCGTATTGCCGCTGGCTGCCGCGCCATAGGTGTAAGGCGTCGCCGCCGCCGTATTGCCCATACTCACCGAGTGATAAGTATTGAGATAGCCGCCGGTCTGGTTCAGCAACCGGCGCACCATGGTATCGCCGGAGAACGGGCTGCCGCTGACCGCCGTGCCGACGTGAACATAGCGCGATTCCGGGCCATATTTTTCCGTGATGCGTTTGAGGTTATCCGCAATCAGCGTCGTGGCTTCGTCCCAGCTGATCCGCTCGAATTTGCCTTCGCCGCGCTTGCCGATGCGCTTCATCGGGTATTTCAGCCGGTCAGGGTGATAGACAAACTTCCGGTAACTGCGCCCGCGCACGCAGGCGCGCATGATGGGCATTTCCGGGTCAAGATCGGCATCCGGACGGGTGGAAATGCGGGTAACGACGCCTTCCTGAACATGGGCGCGGATATCACATTTGCCACCACAGTCGAATGAACCACAGGTGGGAACGATGTTTTCCGGTGAGGAGGGGAATTCCTGAGAGGCGACGGAGATTTTCCCGCCTGCATGTGCAAATTTAAAGCCGATCAGAGGAAGTGCAGCCACCATGCCGCTGAGTTTGACAAAATCCCGGCGGTTAACGCCTGAGGGATCCTTACAATCTTCATTATTTTTCATAACATTAGCTCGCAAAAGAAAAAATCATCTCATGCTTAAGTCAAATTTTTCCTTGTGTGATATCAACGCGCACGCAGGTGGCCTCTCCTTTCGGGGTATACGCCCATTATTTTTTAATTTCATAAGGTTATGTATTAATTACCGTGATGTATCGCACATTACTCATCACCCGGAATAGGTATCAAACTTCGGAGTGTTTCTGCCCGTCACATTTGATGCATCATGTTGTATAATCGGCTTCCACGAATTCTTCCTTAATCCGGGTGCGCGCACTCTATTGCTACGGTGAACTTTGAATTATCCCATCAGCTCAATTAACCACGCCTATCTGGGCAGCAGCGTCTACGCCACCTTGCGCGAAGCCCTGATTACCGGCCGCCTGAAACCCAATGACCGCCTGCGGATCCGCGAACTTGCGGAACAGGTCGGCACCAGCGTGACGCCGGTGCGTGATGCGATTTTGCAGCTGGCAAAAGAGCAGGCGCTGGAAATGCGCACACCGAAAGATATTCGTGTTCCGCAGCTGGATGAACAGCAGTATCAGGAAATCCGCACGTTGCGTTTAGATCTCGAAGGTCTCGGGGCGGAAAAAGCGGCGCAGACAGTCACCGAATATGAGTTACAGCGCATCGCACAGAACATTGAAAACAACCGCAAAGCCATCAGCAGTGAAGATTTGCCGGAGGCGCTGCGCCTCAACAGTGAATTTCATCTGATGCTGGCCGAAAGCGCGCGCATGCCGCTGCTGAGTAATTTCATCGACAGTTTATGGATGCGCACTGGCCCGCTGATTGCGCAGGCGTACGCACATTTTTCCGAGCGGATGGCGATCGAACATCACGAAGAAATTTTGCGCGCACTGCGCAAAGGCGACAGCGCAACGGCAAGAAAAGCCATTCAGGAAGACATTCTCGACGGCAGCCAGAAGATGGTCAAATTCCTGGCCGCCAGCCGGGAAAGGTGATTTTAGAGCGGGATATCTGCGAGTACGCCCGCCAGCGTTTCCAGCAACAGCGTGGCGTGTTCGGGCTGAAAGACCATCGGCGGGCGAATTTTCAGGACGTTCGCCGCCGGGCCGGTAGCGCTGATCAGGATCTGCTTGTGCCGCATCTGGTTAACGACAAATGCTGCCAGCTCAGGCGCGGGCGTGTTGTGCTGATCGCTCACCAGTTCCACGCCGATAAACAAACCGTCACCGCGCACATCGCCGATCACCGGATAACGCGCCGCCAGTTTCAGCAGCCCTTCCCGCAGAATTTCCCCCGTCCGTTGCGCGTTTTGTTGCAGCTCTTCACGTCGTAAAACCTGCAAAACCGCATGCGCCGCACGGCACGAAACCGGATTGCCGCCGAAGGTGTTGAAATAACGCTGACGACGGCCAAATTCCGCGAACAGTTCCGGCCTGCCAACCAGCCCGGCGACCGGATGGCCGTTGCCCATCGGTTTGCCCAGACTCACCAGATCCGGCATCACGCCGTAACGGGCAAAGCCCCAGCGCTGGCTGCCGGTACGGCCAAAACCGGGCTGCACTTCGTCGGCGATAAATAATCCGCCCGCCGCACGCACCCGCGCCACCGCGCGCTGCATTTCGGCTGGTTCAGGGCTGAAAACGCCGTCGCTGGAGAAAATAGTGTCCAGCAGCAGCGCAGCCGGTTTTACGCCAGCCTGTTTCATTTCTTCCAGCGCCCGTTCCACGCCATCGGCGAAAGCGCCCTTGCGGCGGAAAGTATCCGGCGCATCAATCAGCCAGACATTTTTGCCCTGCTCAAAACCGTCACCGAGTGAAGGCGAAAGTCCGGCCAGTGCGCTGGTGACGCCATGATACGCCCAGCGCGTGACCAGAACGCCCTGCCCGCCGGTGATTTGCCGCGCCACGCGCAGCGCCAGATCGTTGGCTTCGCTGCCGGTGCAGGTCATGGTGAGATTGCGCAGTTCCGGCGGAAATTCCGTCAGAAAATCTTCAGCAAACTCTACGATGGCGTCATTAAGATACCGCGTGTGCGTGTTGAGCTGCGCCGCCTGCGTGGCAATCGCTTCGACAACGGCCGGGTGGCAATGCCCCACGGACGCCACGTTGTTGTAAGCATCCAGATAGCGACGCCCTTCGCTGTCGTACAACCAGACGCCTTCGCCGCGCACGACGTGCAGCGGTTCCTGATAAAACAGACGATAACCGCCGCCCAGCCACTGCTGGCGGCCTTCCAGAACCTGTTGCTGAGTCAGCATTTTTGCTCCCTATACGGCCATTCAGACGTACAAGACTGACTGAAAATCTCGCCAGTCTGCGAAAACGACAGCGTCATCAGACGCGATAAGCTGCCCCACGCGTGCGCCTGATTACGCAAAATATAGTCACGATTTTGCGGGTATAACACGGCGCGGTGCTGGGCGATCAGCAGACTCAGCGCAAGACGCGAGGCCACCAGTTCAGGCAAAACGTGTTGTTCTGCCTCGCTCAACGGCTGACGGGCGGTGTACGCCGCAATCATCGGGCGACAATACTGGAAGAGATTTTCGCCCTGGCTGTCGAGCTGATACGCCAGCGCCGTTGCCAGTTCGTTGATGAGCGGCGCACGCAGCGCATCACCAAAATCGATAATCCCCGCCAGACGCTGCGGGTCTGCGCTTTTTACCAGCACGTTGTGCGCGTTCAAATCGTTGTGGATCACCTGCTTGCGCAAAAAGCGACTGGCGGGCACCACTTTTTGCTGATGGATATCCAGCACGCGGCTGATGGTGTGGCGCTGCTCCGGGTCAGTCAGATGCGGGATCCAACCTTCGAGGCGTGACATATCGCTGATGTCCC
>Ga0153981_1000141_pt1 | contig 21142 bp, 18 predicted proteins | sample TSGA065MetaG_FD_104714 | JGI IMG/M metagenome (GOLD analysis project Ga0153981, IMG submission 104714) | Attine ant fungus gardens microbial communities from Georgia, USA - TSGA065 MetaG | ecosystem: Host-associated > Fungi > Mycelium > Unclassified | place: USA: Georgia, Magnolia Springs State...
GTTTTGTTTAAGGGAAATGGGCGGTTTGGGTGCGATAGTGAATCAATGACACATTTTTTTAATTAAATGTTGTGATTCGGGTAGGCAATCTTAACTTCGCTCCCTATAATCACCGCCATTTTACGGCAGGTATAACATTAAATTAACCGGCCCTACCTATAAAAGTCAGACAGAGGTTTTTTCATGACTATCGAACGTACTTTCTCCATCATCAAGCCAAACTCCGTAGCCAACAACGACATCGGGGCTATCTACGCACGTTTCGAACGCGCTGGTTTCACCATCATCGCGTCTAAAATGCTGAAGCTGACTAAAGAACAAGCTGAAGGCTTCTACGCAGAACATAAAGGCCGTCCTTTCTTCGACGGTCTGGTTGAGTTCATGACCTCTGGCCCGATCATGGTTCAGGTTCTGGAAGGCGAAAACGCTGTTCAGCGTAACCGTGACATCATGGGCGCAACTAACCCGGACAACGCTCTGGCAGGTACCCTGCGTGCAGACTTCGCTGACAGCTTCACAGCTAATGCGGTTCACGGTTCTGACGCTGTAGAATCTGCACAACGCGAAATCGCTTACTTCTTCACCGAAAGCGAAATCTGCCCGCGTTAAGATTTTTGGGCAAGCTTCGCTGGAAGATGTGCCGCAAATTCGCAAGAATTTTGTAACAGTCACTTTCCAAACATGGCAACTTTGCCCTAAAATTTGTACAATGTTGCGCCCCGAATGAGCCAGCCTCTTCGGGGCGCAATTTATTTGCAGGCCGCCAGTTTCCGAAAAAGTGCCGGCTCTGCACTTCCAATACGCCATAACGTGTAACAACGAGGCCATTTTTCATCATGTTAGAATCAAACACGCCCGAGCATATCTTGTCTGAGAACACTCCCTTATCCGCAGAAGCCGTGAACACTGTTGTGCCGCCTGCTGCCGCAAAAATTAACCTTCTGGATCTGAACCGCAAACAAATGCGTGAGTTTTTTATCAACATGGGCGAGAAACCGTTCCGTGCTGATCAGGTCATGAAGTGGATGTACCATTATTGCAGCGATGATTTCGAGCAAATGACCGATATCAATAAGCCACTGCGTGAAAAACTGGCCCGCGTTGCAGAAATTCGTGCGCCTGAAGTGGCGTCCGAACAACGCTCAACCGATGGCACCATTAAATGGGCTATTCAGGTAGGCGGACAGTTGGTCGAAACCGTGTATATCCCGGACGGCGACCGTGCGACGCTTTGCGTTTCTTCTCAGGTAGGTTGTGCGCTGGAATGTACTTTCTGCTCAACCGCCCAGCAGGGCTTTAACCGTAACCTGCGCGTGTCCGAGATTATCGGCCAAGTATGGCGTGCGGCAAAAATTATCGGTGCCGCAAAAGTGGCCGGTACACGACCTATCACCAACGTGGTGATGATGGGCATGGGCGAACCTTTGCTGAACCTGAACAACGTGGTTCCGGCAATGGAAATCATGCTCGACGATTTCGGGTTTGGTCTGTCAAAACGTCGCGTTACGCTCTCCACCTCAGGTGTTGTGCCTGCGCTGGATAAACTCGGCGATATGATTGACGTGGCTCTGGCCATTTCTCTGCACGCGCCAAATGACGCCATCCGCGACGAAATCGTCCCGATTAACCGCAAATACAATATCGATACTTTCCTTGCCGCTGTTGAGCGTTATATCGGTAAATCCAACGCCAATCAGGGCCGCGTGACCATCGAATACGTCATGCTCGACCATATCAACGATGGCACTGAACATGCGCATGAGCTGGCAGAACGCCTGAAAAATACGCCTTGCAAGATTAACCTCATCCCATGGAACCCCTTCCCGGGCGCACCCTATGGCCGCAGCTCCAACAGCCGTATTGACCGTTTCTCGAAAGTGCTGATGGATTACGGTTTCACGGTGATAGTACGTAAAACCCGTGGCGACGACATTGATGCCGCGTGCGGGCAGCTGGCGGGTGACGTAATCGACCGTACTAAACGTACGTTGAAGAAAAAAATGGCAGGCGAGCAGCAGATTTCCGTAAAAGCCGTGTAGTCGCCATAAGCCGTAAGGTGTACGAGGGGGCACTGTGCAGTGCGGGTAAGCCCCCCGTTTTGTTGTCGATGGCAAGATAAAGGGAATTAAGCATGACAATGAATGGCAGTGTGAAGTTGCTGATTGTAGCGGGAATTTCTGTTGCGCTGCTGGCGGGGTGTTCCGGTACGCCGAAAGAAACGCAACAGGCCACGGGCGCAGCGCAAACGCGTCTGGAGCTGGGGATGGAATATCTTTCTCAGGGCAATATGGACGCGGCGAAGCAAAATTTACAGAAAGCCGTGGATGGCGCGCCGGATGATTATCGCACTCAGCTCGGAATGGCGCTTTACGAGCAAAAAAACGGCGATCAGAATGCTGCACAAAGCCGCTACCAGCAAGCGCTGAAGCTGGCACCGCAAAATGGCACTGTGATGAATAATTACGGTGCGTTTTTGTGTAGTTTAGGGCAGTATGTACCCGCACAACAGCAGTTTAGCGCCGCAGCTAATGCACCTGATTACGGTCAGGTAGCTGACAGCCTGGAAAATGCAGGCTACTGTTTTCTGAAGGCCAATCAGAATGAGGAAGCGCGAGTGTTACTAAGCCGGGCATTAAAAGTTGATCCCGATAAAGGCGCACCCTTGCTGACTGAGGCAACCAAAGAATTTGGGGAAGGGAACCGCGCTCAGGCGAAACTATTACTGGATGTATATCAACATGTTCTGCCAGCCACTGCTGAAAGTATCATGTTACAAATTCGATTCGCTGCGTTAGCGGGCAATCCGGATAGCGTTCAACGCTACGGTAAGCAGCTTGCGCGTAGTTATCCACAATCTAAACAGTACCAGCAGTTCTTAGCTAATGAATACTGAAGCCTCCCAAGAAAATAATGCAAAACTGACCACAGGCGAACGTCTGCGTCAGGCTCGTGAACAGTTAGGTCTCAGTCATCAGGCCGTTGCAGAACGCCTGTGTCTGAAAGTCTCAACTATTCGCCAAATCGAAGAAGAAACGACGCCGGCCGATCTTGCGCCGACTTTCCTGCGTGGTTATCTGCGCTCTTACGCCAAGCTGGTGCACGTTCCTGAAGAGGAACTGTTAGGTCTGATTGGTAAACAAGCTCCCATTAAAGTGCCGAAAGTTGCTTCAATGCAGGGTTTTTCCCTGGGTAAGTCCCGCAAAAAACGCGATGGCTGGCTGATGGGCTTTACCTGGCTTGTAGTGTTTGTGGTGATCGGCCTGACCGGTGCGTGGTGGTGGCAAAATCATCAGGCGCAGCAGCAAGAAATCGCCACCATGGCTGACCAGTCTTCTGCGCAACTGAATCAGGATAATGGTCAGGGTCAAGCGGTTCCTCTGGGTGATAACGCGAACTCTGCGCCGACCACAGAAGATACGTCTTCTGCGCAGGCGACCGAGCCGCAGCCACAAAACAGTATTCCGCTGAATACCACACCGGCTCCTGCTACCACCGCAGGCACTACACCGGCTGTAACGGGTTCACAGGAACCGGCAGCGGTTTCTACCAGCCAGCCAGCAACAACGGCTGAGAATGGTCTGCCTACGGGTGACGCACAAACTGCTGCGGCAGCAGGTGCAGATCCACAAGCGGTTGCTTTGACTTTTAAGGCTGACTGCTGGTTACAAATCGATGACGCATCAGGTAAAACCCTGTTCAGCGGCATTAAAAAAGGCGGCGAGTCACTCAGCGTTAAGGGCACTGCGCCGTATAAGCTGAAAATCGGTGCTCCGGGTGCGGTGGATATCCAATTCCAGGGCAAACCGGTTGATTTAAGTCGTTTTGTAAAATCAAGCCGTGTTGCACGCCTGACCTTAGCTGCCGAGTAATCGGCAGTTTGTCAGACGCTTGTAACGATGGAGAGTGAAGTAATGCATAACCAAGCACCCATTACCCGTCGCAAATCAACCCGGATTTATGTCGGCAAGGTGCCTGTAGGTGACGGCGCGCCGATTGCAGTGCAATCGATGACCAACACCCGCACCACAGACGTAGCGGCGACAGTCGCACAAATCAAATCACTGGAACGCGTGGGTGTCGATATTGTCCGCGTTTCTGTGCCTACAATGGATGCCGCTGAGGCGTTCAAACTTATCAAGCAGCAGGTTAATGTCCCGCTGGTCGCTGATATCCATTTTGATTACCGCATCGCGCTGCAAGTAGCAGAATACGGCGTGGATTGCCTGCGTATTAACCCGGGCAATATCGGTAACGAATCCCGCATCCGCTCCGTAGTGGATTGCGCCCGCGACAAAAATATTCCTATCCGTATCGGTGTGAACGGCGGCTCTCTGGAAAAAGATATCCAGGAAAAGTACGGCGAACCTACGCCGCAAGCGCTGCTGGAATCCGCGATGCGTCACGTCGATATTCTCGATCGCCTCAACTTTGATCAGTTTAAAGTCAGCGTGAAAGCGTCCGACGTTTTTCTGGCCGTTGAGTCTTACCGCCTGCTGGCCAAACAAATTGTTCAGCCATTGCACCTTGGCATTACGGAGGCGGGCGGTCTACGCGCCGGTTCCGTCAAGTCGGCTATCGGACTGGGTTTACTGCTGTCAGAAGGTATCGGCGACACGCTGCGTATCTCACTGGCGGCCGATCCTGTCGAAGAAGTGAAAGTCGGTTTTGATATCCTGAAATCATTGCGTATCCGTTCCCGTGGGATCAACTTCATTGCCTGCCCGACCTGTTCACGTCAGGAATTTGATGTCATCGGTACGGTGAATGCGCTGGAACAGCGTCTGGAAGATCTCATTACGCCAATGGATGTTTCGATCATCGGTTGCGTGGTGAATGGCCCGGGAGAAGCGCTGGTCTCCACAATCGGTGTTACGGGCGGTCATAATAAAAGCGGTTTCTACGAAGATGGTGTTCGTCAGAGAGAGCGTTTTGACAACACAGATATGATCGACCAGTTAGAAGCAAAAATTCGCGCCAAAGCGGCGATTATGGATGAGAGTAAACGTATCGTTATCAATCATCTTGAAAAGTAACATCGGTTGCGGGCGTCTGCGGACGCCTGCATTATATTGAACCCGGTAGGGGATAGTGTCTGCGCGTTGAACCGCAGGGCACAAAACCCCTATAATCGGGTTCATTTTTTATAAAACGATAGAGAACTGACGTGGCAAAGAATATCCAGGCCATTCGCGGCATGAACGACTATCTGCCTGAAGACACGGCATTATGGCAGCGTATCGAAGGTACGTTAAAACAAGTGCTCGGCGGTTACGGCTACAGTGAGATCCGTATGCCGATTGTAGAGCAGACCCCATTGTTTAAGCGCGCTATCGGTGAAGTGACCGATGTCGTGGAAAAAGAAATGTATACCTTTGAAGACCGCAACGGTGAAAGCCTGACGCTGCGTCCTGAAGGTACGGCTGGCTGCGTCCGTGCCGGCATCGAACATGGTCTGCTGTACAATCAGGAACAACGTCTGTGGTACATCGGCCCGATGTTCCGCTACGAGCGCCCGCAAAAAGGCCGCTATCGTCAGTTTAATCAGTTGGGTGTGGAAGTCTTTGGCCTGCAAGGCCCGGACGTTGATGCCGAACTGATCCTCCTGAGTGCCCGCTGGTGGCGTGCGCTGGGTATCGCTGAACACGTTACGCTTGAGCTGAACTCTATCGGCTCTCTGGAAGCCCGCGCCAATTATCGTGATGCGCTGGTGGCTTTCCTTGAGCAGCATAAAGACAAGCTGGATGAAGACTGTAAACGCCGCATGTACAGCAATCCGCTGCGCGTTCTGGACTCTAAAAATCCGGATATTCAGGCGTTATTAAATGATGCGCCGAAGCTCGGTGATTATCTTGATGATGAATCAAGAGAACACTTTGCAGGTCTGTGTGAACTTTTAGAGCAGTCTGGTATCCCATATACGGTTAATCAGCGACTTGTGCGCGGTCTGGATTATTACAACCGCACCGTGTTCGAGTGGGTAACCAGCAGCCTAGGGGCGCAGGGCACCGTGTGTGCTGGTGGCCGTTATGACGGGCTGGTAGAACAATTGGGTGGTCGTGCAACACCTGCCGTCGGTTTTGCTATGGGACTGGAGCGCCTGGTCTTACTGGTTCAGGCTGTAAATCCAGATTTCAAAGCACCTGCGACGGTAGATGCTTATGTGATTTCTTCTGGTGCGGGTACGCAAAGTGCGGCGATGCAACTGGCTGAAACGCTGCGTGATGCACTGCCTGAACTGAAAGTGATGACTAACTACGGTGGCGGTAACTTCAAAAAGCAATTTGCCCGTGCTGATAAATGGGGTGCTCGCGTTGCCCTGGTACTGGGTGAAGATGAAGTCGCAAACCTGCAGGTTGTTGTAAAAGATCTGCAAAGTGGAACGCAAGAAACGCTGGCGCAAAGCGAACTCGCCGCGCGTCTGGCTTCGATGTTGGGTTAAGGAGAAGGACACTGTGGAAGTCTATACCACTGAGAATGAACAGGTTGATGCTGTACGTCGCTTCTTTGCCGAGAACGGTAAAGCGCTGGCCATCGGCGTGGTTCTGGGGATTGCAGCCCTGAGTGGCTGGCGTTTCTGGCAGAGCCATCAGGACTCAGCCTTGACGGAAGCCTCTGCCTCTTTCCAGAAAGCTAATCAGTCGCTGACCGCGAATAGCGCTCAGGGTGTTGCTGACCTCGAAAAATTTGCGCAGAGCAATGACAACAATTACGGGGTGTTTGCTGCCCTGCAACTGGCCGATCATTTCGTGGAAGCGAAAGATTTCGCGAATGCTGAAAAGCAGCTGGCGCAGGCACAAGGCTTTGCAAAAGAAGATAATTTACATTCGCTGGTGAATTTACGTCTGGCTCGTGTCCAGATGCAGCAAGGCAAATTTGATGATGCACTCAAAACGTTAGACGGCGTGAAGGGTGAAGGCTGGGTGGCAATGCAGCAAGGCATCCGCGGTGATGTTCTGCTGGCAAAAGGCGATGCAAAAGGCGCTCGCGAAGCCTACAGCAAAGGAATTGATTCTAAACCCTCTCAAACGCTGCAAACCATGCTGCGTATGAAATTGAACAACTTAGCCAGCTAAGGGGAACCCCGATGCAATTGCGTAAAACACTCTTGGTAGGATGGGTTTCTGTTGCCCTGCTAAGTGGCTGTTCATTGTTTAACAGCGAAGAAGACGTTGTGAAAATGTCTCCGCTGCCAAAAGTTGAAAACCAGTTCACTCCGACGAAAGTCTGGAGCAAGTCTGTCGGCAATGGCGTAGGCGAATACTATTCCAACCTGCATCCTGCCTGGCAGGACAGCACCATCTATGCCGCCGACCGCTTTGGTGTGGTGAAAGCGCTGGATACGGACAGCGGGAAGGAAAAATGGAGTGTTAACCTGTCTGAAAAAACCGGTTTCTTCTCCAGCAATATCTCGGCTCAGCTTTCCGGTGGCCTGACAGTTTCCGGTGATCATGTTTACGTCGGCAGCGAAAAAGCTGTGGTTTACGCATTGAACACGGCAGATGGTACCGTGGCATGGCAGACTAAAGTGGCGGGTGAAGCGTTATCCCGCCCGGTAGTCAGCGATGGTCTGGTTCTGGTTCACACCGGTAACGGTATGTTGCAGGGTCTGAGTGAGTCCGATGGTACAATCCAGTGGACCGCTAACCTTGATATGCCAACGCTCTCTCTGCGTGGTGAATCTGCGCCTGCGGTTGCGTTTGGTGCGGCTATCGTCGGCGGTGATAACGGTCGCGTAAGCGCCGTGCTGATGAAAGAAGGCCAGTTGATCTGGCAGCAACGTATTTCTCAGACTACCGGTACGACTGAAATCGACCGTCTTAGCGATGTGGATACTACGCCGGTTATCGTTGATGGCGTTGTGTATACGCTGGCTTATAACGGCAATCTGGTGGCGATGGATCTGCGTTCTGGTCAGATTGCGTGGAAACGTGATGTGGGTTCCGTGAATGACATCATCGTTGATGCTGGCCGTATTTATCTGGTCGATCAGGATGACCGCGTTATGGCCCTCGACACCCAGGGCGGCGTGAGCCTGTGGCGTCAAAGTGAATTGCTGCACCGTAACCTGACGGCACCTGTGCTGTATAATGGTTACCTTGTGGTCGGTGATTCCGAAGGTTATCTGCACTGGATCAACACCACGGATGGCCGTTTTGTTGCTCAGCAGAAAGTTGACAGCGATGGCTTCCTGAGTGCGCCGATTGTGGCAAGCGACAAGCTGGTTGTGCAGGCGAAAGGCGGCGAAGTTTACTCCTTTACACGCTGATATCGCGACCCGCGTCTGGCTTTGAGATCGCTTGATCCCGGCCTTTAAAACGGCTCCTGAATTGCTCAGGGGCCGTTTCGTATTCTGAAAACAGCGTAATGACTCATTGAGAATTACAGCTTAAGAAATTGAATTATAGCGGTTTGTCTGAATTTACAGGCGTGCCGTCTATTTGCGTTTAGCTCTATATATAAAAACTGAGGCTTCAAAATGATACCTGTCGTTGCGCTTGTTGGGCGCCCGAATGTGGGTAAATCCACTTTATTTAACCGTTTAACCAAGACGCGTGATGCGCTGGTTGCGGATTTCCCGGGGCTTACGCGTGACCGCAAGTATGGTCGTGCAGAAATTGAGGGTAATGAATTCATCATCGTTGATACCGGCGGTATCGACGGTACCGAAGATGGCGTTGAAACCCGTATGGCCGGGCAGTCACTGCTGGCAATCGAAGAAGCCGACATCGTCTTGTTCATGGTGGATGCGCGCGCGGGCCTGATGCCTGCCGATCAGGGCATTGCCCAGCATCTGCGCAGCCGTGAAAAAGCGACGTTCCTGGTCGCCAACAAAACTGACGGTTTAGACCCTGATAGCGCCACCGGCGATTTCTATTCCCTCGGTCTGGGCGAAGTATACGCGATTGCCGCTTCCCACGGCCGTGGTGTAGCACAGCTGATTGAACACGTTCTGGTGCCGTTTGTTGGTGAAAAACCTGTAGAAGTTGAGCTGAGTGAAGAAGAAGCCAACGCCGCTTACTGGGCTGAACAGGAAGCAACCGGTGATGAAATCCCGGAAGACGAAGAAGATAATTTCGACCCGACAACATTGCCTATCAAACTGGCTATCGTCGGGCGTCCGAACGTAGGTAAGTCCACACTGACTAACCGCATTCTGGGTGAAGAGCGTGTCGTGGTTTACGACATGCCGGGCACCACGCGCGACAGTATTTATATTCCGATGGTGCGCGATGAACGTGAATACGTTCTTATCGACACCGCCGGTGTGCGCAAACGCTGTAAAGTTACTGAAACGGTTGAGAAATTCTCCGTTATCAAAACGCTGAAGGCGATTGAAGACGCGAACGTCGTGATGCTGGTTATTGATGCCCGTGACGGTATCTCCGATCAGGATTTGTCACTGCTGGGCTTCATCCTCAACAGCGGGCGTTCACTGCTGATTGTGGTGAACAAGTGGGATGGAATGAGCGAAGAAGCGCGTGCGCAGGTGAAAGACCAGTTGGATCTGCGCCTCGGTTTCGTTGACTTCGCGCGTATCCACTTCATCTCAGCCCTGCACGGCAGCGGCGTGGGTAACCTGTTCGAATCCGTGATTGAAGCGTACACCTGCGCGACTACGCGTGTGAGCACTTCCTTACTGACACGTATCATGCAAATGGCGGCAGACGATCACCAGCCACCGCTGGTCAATGGCCGTCGCGTTAAGCTGAAATATGCGCACGCGGGGGGGTATAACCCGCCAATCGTGGTAATTCACGGTAACCAGGTGAAAGATCTGGCTGATTCCTACAAACGCTACCTGATGAACTACTTCCGTCGCTCACTGAAAGTGATGGGTACGCCAATACGTATTCAGTTCAAAGAGGGTGAGAACCCGTTTGAAGGCAAGCGTAATACCCTGACGCCTAACCAGATGCGTAAGCGTAAGCGTCTGATGTCTCACCTGAAAAAAAGCAAATAATGATTTACGGGGTGCATGAAAATGCGCCCCATTTTTTTTATCTCTTTTTACCCTGCAAGGAGCTGGCTGGATGTTCTGGCAGACCTGGAGTTTTGCGTTTGGCGTTACTGTTCCGAATTTACTGATCTTACTGCTGGGCGTGATGCTGCGCCGCACAGGCCTGATGGACGACAATTTCAACGAGAAAGCCAGCCGGTTAGTGTTTAACATTGCGCTGCCTTGCCTGCTCTTTTTCAGCGTTGCGCAGGGGCACGACTCCTCCGGCTCAAACCTGCCGCTGGCGCTTTACGGCGGGGTCGCCACCGTCGTTTCATTTTTACTGCTGGAGCTGGTCGCCCTTAAGCTGGTGAAAGATCCCCGCGAACGCGGCATCTTTGTGCAGGGAGGATTCCGCGCCAATACCGGTATCGCCGGTCTTGCGTACGCCTCGCTGGCATTTGGTAATGAAGGCATTGCCTTAGGATCGATGTATCTGGCGGTGACGGTGATTCTGTTCAACGTGCTGTCCGTTATTACGCTGACCCGCAGCCTGAAAGGCGGGCAGGGGAAACGGATCGGGATGAAGCCGATTTTGCACGGAATAGTAACTAACCCGCTGATTATTGGTCTGGTTCTTGGCCTGGCATTTCAATACAGCCATTTACCGATGCCGGCGACGATTGCCAGCACAGGTGATTTTATTTCCGGCATGGCGCTGCCGCTGGCGATGCTGTGCGCCGGTGCAAGTCTGGACTGGCGCGCGATGTTCCGCAGTTCTAACGTGGCGGCCTGGTCTTCGGCGTCGCGTGTTATTTTTGTCCCTGCGCTGATGACGTTCGGCGCATGGCTGTTCGGTTTTCGTGGCGCCGCGCTGGGTGTGATTTTTCTCTTTTCATGCACACCGACGGCGGCTGGTAGCTATGTGATGACGCGCGCGATGGGCGGTAACGCCACGCTGGCGGCCAATATTATCGCCGTCACAACGCTGGGATCATTTTTCACGACGGCGCTGGGGCTGTATTTACTGCGCACACTTGGCGTCATTTAGAGGAGATATACGATGGATGTGCTCTGTCCGGTCTGCGGTCAGCCGATGAGCTGGGTAAGTGGTCACTTTCACTGTGACACCTGCCAGACAAGTTACACACAAACGGCGTTATGCCCGGATTGTCAGCAACCGTTGCAGGAACTGAAAGCCTGCGGTGCGGTCGATTACTTCTGCCAAAACGGGCATGGCATGATTTCGAAAAAACGGGTGATTTTTACCTGTTCACTTTATTCAGAAGAGTGATCGTCGGGCTGAGCCTGTTTCCATAAATCGACCAGTTCTTCAGGTGTCTCTGTTTCAGGAATAATGACCACCAGACTGGCGGAGTGTTCTGCTGATGTGTAATAAATTTCGAGACGGAAATAACGCTGGTCACCCCGACCAGCGTTTTCTTTTTCCTGAGCATAAGGCAGGGCTTTATTGATGAGCTGGCAAATTTCCCGCCGTTTGTCATCACTCATGCCTGAAAGCTCAACCCGTCGCGGTCCGCTGAGTTTGGGGATAAACGCGACCCCGCCCTCACGGTAGATTTCAATTACCGTATTACTTTCCAGCGAATCTAAAGGTTTCATTTACATCACTCCAACCTGCTCCCAGGCTTCACGAACCGCTTGCGCAACCGAATCGTCAAAGCGTTTGCCCGCATTTTTGACCGTTAGCTGTGCGAAGGCGACAAAGTCAGCATCTTTCGCCAGAGATTTATCGCAGACCGTGTCGTACCAGACATACCCCGCGCGCTCCCAGGCATTGCCTCCCAGTTTAGTGGCTGCCAGATAAAATGCGCGGTTAGGGATCCCTGAATTGATATGTACGCCGCCATTATCGTCGCGGGTATTCACATACCCTTTCATGTCGGCTGGCTGCGGGTCTTTACCGAGCAGCGGGTCATCGTAGGCCGTTCCCGGGTGTGACATTGAACGTAAGCCGGTGCCGTGAATGCCTTTTGCCAGCAGGCCTTCGCCGATAATCCAGTCGGCTTTATCTGCCGTCTGCTTCAGATGAAACTGCTTCACCAGCGAACCGAACACATCCGACAGGGATTCATTCAGCGCACCCGATTGCCCGTTATAATCCAGACCCGCCTCGCTTTCGGTCACGCCGTGGGAAAGTTCGTGACCCACAACGTCAATCGCAATGGTGAACCTGTTGAAAATCTCACCGTCGCCGTCGCCAAACACCATCTGCTGACCGTTCCAGAAAGCGTTCTGATAGCCTTTGTCGTAGTGAACGGTGCCCAGCAACGCCAGCCCTTTATTGTCCAGGGAATTACGCTGATACGCCTGCCAGAAGAAATCATAGGTTACACCGAGATAATCATAGGCTTCATCAACAGCCACATCGCCGTTACTGGCCTCACCTTCTTTACGTACCGATTCACCCGGCAGTTTTGTGGTGTTCTTAGCGTCATAAATATCACGCTCAACCTGACCCGCTTTAGCGGTCACAATCTTTTGGGGTTTAGCATAAGGCTGCGCCATTAACGTATTGACGTGGACGAGCGTTTGTTTCGCGCACCGGCGCTGAGGTTCTGAGCCGTGCTCGATAATACGGTTAAGCATGTACGGAGGGATAACGCTGTTGTAACGCTTCGCTGAACTGTGATTCATCGTGAATCTCCTTATCAAGTGCCACCCGTGGGTGAAAGAAAGGCGTTCTGACTGCCTGATACTGAAAGGAGGCTAATGATTAGCCGTCTCCTGTCAGTATAGGACTGCGCTGCGTGATGTCCGTGAAAGATGAGATTTATCTGTCCGGCAGAGGGTCATACAAAAGATGCGGGCGTGGAGTCACGGCACGGCCGGTGGCTTTGCGCACCGAATTGCGCACCACCAGTTTTCCCTGCAAAAGCTGAGTGGTGTGAGGCGCATCCGGACGCAACATTCTGCGTTGCAGCAGGGCGATGGCTTCCGCGCCCAGTTCGTCACGCGGAACGTGAACGGCGGTCAGCGGGACATCGTGAATTTCAGCCAGATTAAATCCGTCGGTGCTGATGACGCTGATATCGCCGGGCACTGATAACCCTCTTTTCGCCAGCGCGGCTACCACGCCTGACGCCATAAAGTCGCCACCGGCCAAAATGGCGGTTGGCAACGGCTGTTCCGGTGGCAGTGAATCGAAGTATTCCAGCAGCGCCTGTTCACTTTCCTGTGCGCCAAATCCTGACGTATTCAGCAAATGCTGGCTGTCGCTGAACGTCTGATGATGGCGGGCGAACGCCTGTTTAATGCCGGTCAGGCGCAGCTCCATGGTATGACGACGCAGACATTGCACTGTCACGATATGGGTATGACCCTGCGCGAACAGATAGTCGCAGGCGAAATCGCCCATCGTCTGGTGATCGGGGCTGACGCTGTCGTGACGCATATGCCGGTCATGGCAATTGACCAGCACACAGGGTTTTGCCATTTCTGCCGCCAGCTGATGAATATGCGGGTCGTCGATGCCGACCAGTAAAACGGCTTCAGTCAGCGGATCGGTCATTTTGGCGATGAAAAGTGCGGCGTCGGCGTTTTCTTCTTCCATCGCACAATAGCGGACACGCACTTCGTGACTGGCCGTAGACGCCAGAATGCCCTGGATCACTTTGTAGTAAAAAATATCACTGCGTACATCAAAGGCGCGGGCCGGGGCGAAAATGATGAGATTGTTGAGCATCAGCCTGCCGGTGGACAGTTCGTCAAAAACGCCCTGCGATTTGGCACATTTAAGCACAAGGTCACGGGCTTTGGTGCTGGTGTTATTTTTTCCTGCCAGAACACGCGAAACCGTGCTGATCGACAGCCCCGTCTGGTCGGCAATTTGCTGGATATTTAACTTTCCTTTCAAACTGTGATCTCCTTCAAAATCGCTCCTGCAAAATTTTTCACCCAGGAAGATGGCTACCCCATAAGCTTTTGCCAGCTCCCGTTTCGCCACGAAGTTATAGCGTGAAAGCTTTTGCAAAAAATCACGTTTCGCTCACAAATCCGTCTGCCTACTCTGCGGAAGTACCTCAAATAACACATCATCTGCGGCAACGGCCGACGGATGGGAGAACAGGCATGACAATTCAAATCAACACCGAGACGGCCGCCGTGACAGGGCGTCGTAAAATAAAAGCGTTACGCTGGTGGATGCTGGCGCTGTTCCTCCTCGGCGTGACGGTTAACTACGTCACCCGAAATTCCCTGGGTTTACTGGCTGCTGAACTTAAAACCAGCCTGAACATGACGACCGAACAATATTCCTACATCGTGGCGGCGTTTCAGGCGGCCTATACGATATTCCAGCCGTTGTGCGGCTGGCTGATTGACGTCATCGGGCTGAAACTCGGCTTTCTGATTTGTGCGTCAATCTGGGCGGTAGTTTGTATGTTGCACGCGGGGGCGGGCAGCTGGATCCAGCTTGCTGTTTTGCGTTTCTTCATGGGGAGCGCCGAAGCGGCGGCCACACCAGCCAATGCGAAAGCGATTTCTGACTGGTTCCCGCGTAAGGAACGTCCGGTTGCGGCGGGCTGGGCGGGAGTCGGTTTCTCCATCGGGGCGATGCTGGCACCGCCAATTATTCTGGTGGCGCACATATCATTTGGCTGGCGTGGCGCCTTCTTGTTTTGCGGCGTGCTGTCGATGTTGTGGGTTCTGCTGTGGTGGAAATTCTACCATTCTCCGGAGACGCATCCGAACCTGAGTAAGGACGAACTGGCACTGATCCGTCAGGACAACGAACCCCAACAGGAACGCCTGCCTTTCATTAAATCCCTGAAAATTGTTTGTAAGAACAAGAAATTCTACGGTATCGCCATCCCGGCATTTCTGGCCGAACCGGCCTGGGCCGTCTTCAGTTTCTGGGTTCCGCTGTATCTGGCCAACGAACGCGGCATGGATTTAAAACACATCGTGATGTTTGCCTGGCTGCCGTTCCTGGCCGCCGATCTGGGCAGTATTGCCAGCGGTTATCTCACCACGCTGTACCGTAAAGTGTTTGGTTGCACCCGCATTAACTCGATTGTCGCAAGCTCTGTCACCGGCGCATTCATGATGCTTTCTCTGGCGCTGGTCGCAGTCACACAAAGTCCGTACGCCGCGATTGCGCTGATCTCCATCGGTGGTTTTGGTCATCAGGTCATTTCCTGCATGCTCAGTGCGGTTGTCGTTGAAACATTTGATAAAAGCCAGGTTGCGACCGTCAACGGAATGCGCGGTTCTTCCGCATGGATCGCCAGCTTCCTGTTCTCACTGCTGATTGGCGCAGTGGCTGATTCGATAGGTTTTAATCCGCTGTTTATCGCTATGGGATTCTTTGATTTGATTGGCGCAGTCTTCCTGATTGCCCTGATCGCAGAACGCCGCAATCCGGCAAAAAGGGAGAGTGTATGAAAACGTTGAAACACTGGGAGCTTGCCGGGCAGGATAACGCAGGCGTGGATCTGCGGGTCGAAGGTAAGCATCTGTTTTGTCTGCGGGTGCTTGAAGAGGGGCTGATTCGCGTCTTTATTCAGCGCAACGGCGAACTGGCGCTGGACAGAACCTGGAGCATCGCGCCACAAAACGATGTGCCGTGGGAAGGGCGTGACCGCCTGAGCAACGAAGGTTTTTCGCAGCCGGGCTACCAGCTGTCGCAAGATGAAAACTCGCTGACTTTAGCCACTGAGGCGCTGCGCGTCACGGTTCATCAGCCGCTGTGGCTGGAGTGGGAATACAAAAATGACACTGGCGCGTGGCTGCCGCTGGTGAAAGACCGTAAAACCGGCGCATATATGCTCGGTGTTAAAAACGAAGCGTCGGCGCATTATCAGCTACGCGAGGCGCAGGATGGCGTTTACGGGCTGGGCGAAAAAGCCGGTGATCTCAACCGCAGCGGCCGCCGTTTTGAAATGCGCAATCTGGATGCGATGGGCTACAACGCCGCCAGCACTGATCCGCTGTACAAACATATTCCATTCACGATGACCCGCCGGAATGACGTCAGTTTTGGTCTGTTCTACGACAATCTCAGCAATGTCTGGCTGGATCTGGGAAATGAGCTGGATAACTACCATTTGCCATATCGCCGTTTCAGCGCGGAAGCGGGCGATCTTGATTACTACCTGTTTATCGGGCCGACGTCACTGGACGTCACCAAGAAACTGGTGAAGCTGACCGGTAAAACCACGTTTGGCCCGAAATGGAGCCTCGGTTACAGCGGCTCGACGATGTATTACACCGACGCACCGGATGCCCAGCAACAGCTGATGAAATTCATCACGCTGTGCCAGCAGCATGAAATACCGTGCGATTCCTTCCAGCTTTCATCGGGTTACACGTCGATTGGCAACAAACGTTACGTGTTCAACTGGAACTACGACAAAGTGCCTGAGCCGGAAGTGATGTCGAAAGCGTTTCTCGACGCGGGTATTCGTCTGGCCGCCAACATCAAACCTTGCTTATTGCAGGATCACCCGCAGTACGGGCAGGTGGCGGAGCAGGGCTTGTTCATTCGCGATAGCGAAAGCAACGTGCCTGAGCGCTCGGTTTTCTGGGATGACGAAGGATCGCATCTCGATTTTACACATCCGTCCGCCGTACGCTGGTGGCAAAAAGGCGTGACGCAGCAGTTACTGGAAAAAGGCATCGGCTCGACCTGGAACGACAACAACGAATACGAAGTCTGGGACAGCGACGCGCGCTGCCACGGTTTCGGCAAATCGATCGCCATCAAACACATCCGCCCGGTTATGCCGTTGCTGATGATGCGTGCGTCATTTGAAGCGCAGCAAAACTTTGCGCCGGAAACCCGTCCGTACCTTATTTCGCGTTCCGGCTGTGCGGGCATGCAGCGTTATGTGCAGACGTGGAGCGGCGATAACCGCACTAACTGGCAGACGCTGCGTTACAACACACGGATGGGCATCGGGATGAGTTTGTCGGGTTTGTACAATGTCGGGCACGACGTCGGCGGGTTCTCCGGCGATAAACCGCAAGCCGAGCTGTTTGTCCGCTGGGTACAAAACGGCGTGATGCATCCGCGCTTCACTATTCACTCATGGAATGACGATAACACCGTGAATGAGCCGTGGATGTATCCGCAGGTGACGCCACTGATCCGCGATGCAATCCGCCTGCGTTACCGTCTGTTGCCGTATTTCTACACGTTGCTGTGGCAGGCGCATGCGGAAGACGAACCGATGCTGCGTCCGACGTTCCTCGATCACGAGCATGATAAAAATACATTCGCTGAAACCGATGATTTCCTGATGGGGCGCGACTTGCTGGTCGCCAGCGTTGTCGAAGAAGGCCAGCGCGAACGCCGCGTTTATTTGCCGGATAACGGTATCGGCTGGTGTGATTTCTATACTGGCGAATGGTTTGCCGGTGGTCAGACAATCACGCGCGATGCGCCGCTGGATCGCCTGCCGCTGCTGGTGCGCGCCGGTGCTGCGCTGCCGCAATCTTCCCGTCTGGCGCACGTTGACGCCAGCCGCGATATGTTGCGTGAATTGCATGTTTATCCGGCCGCAGGCCAGGCGAAATCGAGCGGTTTGTTGTTTGAGGATGATGGCGAAAGCCATCGCTGGGAGCAAAATCATGCGCTGTGGGTGAACTGGGAAATTACCAGTAACGCGCAACGTATTGATCTCACGCTGACTCAGCGTGGCGATTTCAAACCCGCCTGGAAAACCCTGAGTATCGTGCTGCCGGAAAGCGAAGTGCGTGAGCTTTGGGTAAATGGCGTGAAGACAAATAGCTATAATCTGTAAGCTTTTCAAACGCCTCCCCCTGCGTTAAGGGGGAGGTTTCAAATCTGATACTTATTTAACCGCACGTTTCCGCGCTTTCTTCTCCAGCACAATCGATTTCACTTCACTTTCAATCCAGCCATCGGCCAGACGTGTTTTCAGCGTATCGCCCGGAGCGGTCTGCGTAGTTTTCTTCAGAAGCGCACCCTGTGGCGTAGTGGTTACGCTATAGCCGCGGGCAAGGGTCGCCAGCGGACTGACGCTTTCAAGTTGCGTGCAGGCGGTGCCAAAACGCTGACGACTTTCCGCCAGCTGCGATGACATCGCCTGTTGCAGCCGGTATTGCAGCTGCTGAACCCGTTGCTGGGCGCGGTGAATTCGGGGCTGGGGTTGTTGCTGATTCAGACGCTGTTGCAGCCTGTCAGTACGGCGCAGCATCTGGCGCAGCTGGTTTTGCATCGCTTCATCCAGACGGCGGCGCAGTTTGAACAGCGCGGTTTGCTGTCGCGCGAGACGTAAATGCGGATGCTGTTGTTGGAGGCGGTGATTCAGGCGCGAAAAACGCTGCGCCAGTTGTGCGAGATAATAATCCATCGCCATTTCAAGACGCTGCTGCTGTGACTGAATCTGGCGCAGCAGCTCCAGCTGATTGCGGCTGATCAATTCTGCGGCGGCCGACGGCGTCGGGGCGCGTAAATCTGCCACAAAATCGGCAATTGTTACGTCAGTTTCATGGCCGACGGCGCTGACGATGGGAATGCGGCTGGCGAAAATCGCCCGCGCCACGCGCTCATCGTTAAAGCTCCACAAATCTTCCAGCGAACCGCCACCACGCCCGACAATCAGTACATCGACTTCTTCGCGGGCATTGGCGAGTGCAATGGCGCGGACAATTTGCCCCGGCGCATCTGCACCCTGAACGGAGGTCGGATAGATAATGACGGGCAGGGAAGGATCACGGCGTTTGAGCACGTTCAGCACATCGTGCAGCGCGGCACCGCTGGCCGAAGTAATGACCCCGACACATTTCGCAGGCGAGGGCAGCGGCTGTTTGAACTGCGCATCGAACAACCCTTCGGCGGCCAGCTGCTGCTTCAGTAAATCGAATTTCTGCTGCAATAAACCGTCACCGGCTTCCTGCATACTCTCGGCAATCAGCTGATAATCGCCGCGTGGTTCATACAACGTAATGGTCGCGCGGACCAGAACCTGCTGACCGTTTTGCGGACGAAACGTGGTGCGTCGATTGGAATTGCGGAACATCGCGCATTTGACCTGAGCACGGTCATCTTTGAGCGTAAAATACCAGTGGCCGGAGGATGGCTGAGAGAAGTTTGAAATCTCACCGGAGAGCCAGACCTGACCCATTTCGTTTTCCAGCAACTGTCGGACCGTCTGATTCAGGCGGCTTACGGTAAAAATAGGAGGCGAAGAAGGTAGTGGCATGTGATCCAGATCAAATTCAAAAACAGAGACTTAATCGACTGATACTACATACCCTAAAAAGGTAATCAAGAAGTTTTTTCAAATAGTGCTGGTCGGGATGCGCACTCACCTGTATACTCCCGCTGCAATATTTTATCTTTTCCGCATCCACCTTGGTGAGATATTGCCCATGCTACGTATCGCAAAAGAAGCACTAACGTTCGACGACGTTCTCCTTGTTCCAGCTCACTCCACAGTTCTGCCCAATACTGCCGACCTCGGTACTCAACTGACCGCTAAAATCCGTCTGAATATCCCTATGCTGTCCGCAGCAATGGATACCGTGACTGAAGCGAATCTGGCGATTGCTCTGGCGCAGGAAGGCGGCCTTGGTTTCATTCACAAGAACATGTCTATTGAGCGTCAGGCGGAAGAAGTCCGTCGCGTGAAGAAGCATGAAAGCGGCGTTGTTGCTGACCCTAAAACGGTGACTCCGGCGACCACTTTACGTCAGGTTAAAGAACTCACTGAAATTAACGGTTTTGCCGGTTACCCGGTTGTGACCGAAGAAAACGAACTGGTCGGTATTATTACCGGTCGTGACGTGCGCTTCGTGACCGATCTGGAACAGCCTGTGACCGCGGTAATGACGCCGAAAGAACGTCTGGTTACCGTGAAAGAAGGCGAAGCCCGTGAAGTCGTCCTGCAAAAAATGCACGAAAAACGCGTAGAGAAAGCGCTGGTTGTTGACGCGCAATTCCATCTGCTCGGTATGATCACCGTAAAAGACTTCCAGAAAGCCGAACGTAAACCAAACGCCTGTAAAGATGAGCAGGGCAGCCTGCGCGTCGGTGCTGCGGTTGGCGCAGGCGCTGGCAACGAAGAGCGTATCGATGCGCTGGTTGCGGCCGGTGTTGACGTTCTGCTGATCGACTCCTCACACGGCCATTCTGAAGGCGTTCTGGAACGTATCCGCGCCACCCGTGCAAAATACCCGGATCTGCAAATCATCGGCGGTAACGTCGCGACGGGCGCAGGTGCTCTGGCACTGGCTAAAGCTGGCGTGAGCGCGGTTAAAGTCGGTATCGGCCCTGGTTCAATCTGTACCACCCGTATCGTCACCGGCGTCGGTGTTCCGCAAATCACTGCCGTTTCTGACGCGGTTGAAGCGCTGGAAGGCACCGGTATTCCGGTTATCGCTGATGGCGGTATCCGCTTCTCCGGCGATATCGCAAAAGCTATCGCGGCCGGCGCAAGCTGCGTGATGGTCGGCGGTATGCTGGCTGGTACCGAAGAATCTCCTGGCGAAATCGAACTGTATCAGGGGCGTTCATACAAATCTTACCGCGGCATGGGATCCCTGGGCGCGATGTCCAAAGGCTCTTCTGACCGTTACTTCCAGACTGATAACGCCGCTGACAAACTGGTTCCGGAAGGTATCGAAGGTCGCGTCGCGTATAAAGGCCGTCTGAAAGAAATCATCCATCAGCAAATGGGCGGTCTGCGCTCCTGTATGGGGCTGACCGGTTGTGCTACCATCGACGACCTGCGCACCAAGGCTGAGTTTGTCCGCATCAGCGGTGCAGGGATCCAGGAAAGCCACGTGCACGACGTGACGATTACCAAAGAGTCACCGAACTACCGCATGGGTTCTTAATCCCATAGTCGCTGCTGCGCGTCGGCGAGCCGGCGTTGGAAGCTGGCTCAAAATGCTCATTTACGTCATGTAAACTGCGCTTTTTCGCCAGCTTCCGCCTTGCCTCACCTTAGCTCGCGAGCGCCTGGATCGAGTCACTACAAATTTATACCCAGCCCGATATTTCCGGGCTGATTAATATTCCGTTTTAACGCTTTTATTGCTTTCTGGAAAACGCCCCCTCATGAGCGAAAATATTCACAAGCACCGTATCCTGATCCTCGATTTCGGCTCCCAGTACACCCAACTTGTTGCGCGCCGCGTGCGTGAACTGGGTGTCTATTGCGAACTCTGGGCCTGGGACGTAACCGAAGCCCAAATCCGCGAATTCAACCCGAA
>Ga0153981_1000143_pt1 | contig 21038 bp, 14 predicted proteins | sample TSGA065MetaG_FD_104714 | JGI IMG/M metagenome (GOLD analysis project Ga0153981, IMG submission 104714) | Attine ant fungus gardens microbial communities from Georgia, USA - TSGA065 MetaG | ecosystem: Host-associated > Fungi > Mycelium > Unclassified | place: USA: Georgia, Magnolia Springs State...
TGAGCGCATTTTTCAGCGTCCCGCCATGTATGCCGCAGGGCGTGTTGCCGGCACGAGGGAATGTAAAATCCGTGCTCATTTCAGAATGGTATATCGCATTACAGATACAGAAATTCAAATCGTCAGGCTTGTGCATACCGCTCAGCATTGGCCAGAGGAACTTCCGACTTGATACAACTTCGTCGTCTTTTTGAACGTCTGAAAAAACTGTTACTGGCGCTGATTCTGGTGATCATTACCCTTTTGGGTGTGCGGACTTATGACGCCTTACAGGGGCCGCCGCTTGAGCCGTGGCACAAGCTGGTGCCGGACGAACTGAGTGCCACGCAGCTCGATAAAAGCGACTGGGCGGCCTATCTGCGCGCCGAGCAGCAGGCGTTTGCAGAAGTGAAGCAGGAAGTGACGGACAAACTCGACAGGGAAGACCGCATCCCGCTGAACCGTTATTACGACCGCAGCCCGATTTATCCCGAACATTTTGCGCAGGACTGGAACCGGTCTTATGAGCTGATGCCCGATGGAAAACCGGTGGGGGCGGTGGTGCTGTTGCACGGTCTGACCGATTCGCCTTACAGCCTGCGGCATATTGCGCAGGATTATCGCCGTCGCGGATTTGTGGCGGTCGGTATCCGTTTGCCCGGCCATGGAACGGTGCCTGGCGGTCTGACCCGCGTCGACTGGGAGCAGTGGCTCGCCGCGACGAGGCTGGCAATCCGTGAGGCGCGACGTGCAGCGGGACCGGATGTGCCGCTTCAACTGGTGGGTTTCTCCAACGGCGGCGCGCTTGCCATGAAATACACGCTGGATTCTCTCGATGATCCTGCGCTGGCGCGGCCTTCGCGCGTAGTGTTGATTTCTCCGATGATTGGCGTAACGAGTTTTGCGCGCTTTGCCGGTTATGCGGGCTGGCCGGCGATTTTTCCCGCCTTTGCCAAAACCGCCTGGCTGAATCTGATGCCGGAATTTAATCCGTTTAAATATAATTCATTTCCGGTGAAGGCGGCCCGTCAGTCCTATCTGCTGACCCATGTTCTGCAGCAGCAGATCAGTAAAGACGCGGAGTCTGGTAAGCTGGCGCAACTGCCGCCGGTGCTGGCTTTTCAGTCGGTGGTCGATTCTACGGTCAGCGCCCGTGCAGTGGTGACGGCGCTGTTTAATCAGCTCCCTGCGAACGGCAGCCAGCTGGTATTGTTTGATATAAACCGCAGTGCGTACGTCGGCCCGTTGCTGCGTCCGTCTTCAGAAACCGCGGCAGAGCGGCTGCTGCCTGCGCCGCCGCGCGCGTATCAGACGACAGTGATCACCAATGCTTCACCGGATGATGCGGCGACGGTGGCGAAAATCACGCAGGCGGGGCAGAACAGTGCGGCGGTCATGCCGCTCGGGCTGAATTATCCGTCGGAATTCTATTCGTTATCGCATGTGGCGCTGCCTTTCCCGACAGACGATTCACTTTACGGACGTAATCCGCAAGGCCCGGTACAGTTTGGAGTCCGGCTGGGAACACTGGCCGCACGGGGAGAGAGCGGCGCGCTGGTCGTGAGTATGGATCAGCTGATGCGTGTTTCCTCTAACCCGTTTTATCCGTATATGTTGCAGCGAATTGAAGGCTTCTGAACCGGCGGGTTTAGAAAAGGATAAAAAGCGCTTGCGATAATATCGTGCACTATATATATTGGCGGCATGAACATGACAACAGACACCGACTCAACCCAAAACGGCATGCTGCATCTGGATCAACAGATGTGCTTCGCGCTGTACTCCGCGAATCTGGCATTGCATAAGGTTTACCGTAAATTGCTCGGGCAGCTCGATCTCACTTACCCGCAATATCTGGTGATGTTGGTGCTCTGGCAGCGTGATGAAGTCACGGTGTCTGAAATCGGCGAAAAACTGTTTCTCGATTCCGCCACGTTAACGCCGCTGTTAAAGCGTCTGGAGACTGCCGGTTTGCTGATGCGTCAGCGGGCGAAAGCGGATGAGCGTCAGGTGATTATCTCCCTGACCGCCGAAGGCAGGGCGCTGCGCGAAAAAGCACAGGGCATTCCCGAAGCCATATTGTGTGCGACAGACTGTGAGGTCGGTGAAATTGTGGCGCTGAAGCAGCAGCTCGAAGTCTTACGGGCTAAGCTTCAGGATAAAGCGTAAGGGTCTGCTTTGCAGGAAGCGTGTTAAACAGATGAGTCTGAAGGAACAACACAGACTCGTTTGATAGAATCTAATAAGTAGTGTGCTATTAAATCGTTTAAAATTTTCTGACTCTCAATGATTAAGGAACGAAATATGTCTATTGAAAAAGTTGTGTATCGTGCTCATGCCTCAGCCACCGGCGGTCGTGATGGTCGTGCGACTTCTGACGACGGCGTTCTTGACGTCAAACTGGGTGTTCCAAAAGAAATGGGCGGTATGGGCGGCGGCACCAACCCTGAGCAGTTGTTCGCAGCGGGCTATTCCGCCTGTTTCCTCGGCGCATTGAAAGCCGTTGCCGCTCAGGAAAAAATTAAGATCCCTGCGGATGCCAAAATTGAAGGCGCGGTAGGCATCGGCGCCATTCCAGGCGGTTACGGTATTGAAGTACAGCTGGATATCACCCTGCCGGGCTTTGAGCGCAGTGAAGCCGAAGCGCTGGTGGCGAAAGCCCATCAGGTTTGCCCGTACTCCAATGCAACCCGTGGCAACATCGACGTCACACTGAACGTAAAATAACGTTTTAGAATTAGCGCCTTCACCAGGGGCCGCTTTTCAGATATCCATAAAATAATAAAGTAATACCCGCAGGGAGGCTAAGGCCTCCCTTTTTTTACGTAAAATTCCCTGCTTTTTCGCAAAGGGGTAAGACGCCATATAACGGCAGAAATATCCTGAAAGCCGCATAAAACCTCAATCTCAGCATATTCCGTGAACCAGTCTCTTTTAAACATGTCACAATGATTCGGAATTTTAAAAAACATACTGGATAAGTAACAATTCATGAATAGAGTGAAGACTCTATCGCAACAAAATATCTCTTTATTGTTAGCGATTTACATTGGCATTTTCCTGAATGTCTCCGTTTTCCAGCGTCGCTTTGCCGCTCTGGTCAATCATTTCACCTCCGCTGAACTGGTTCAGGCGGTCACCGAAGTGTGTGCCATCGTTTTGTTCACCTTTTTCGTTCTGCGTTTAATTTCGCTGGGGGGAAAACTGTTTTTCCGCGTTATCGCCTCGTTGCTGGTTCTGATTTCTGTCGCAGCCAGTTATTACATGGTGATGTTCAACGTCGTGATCGGGTACGGCATTGTGGTTTCGGTCATGACGACGGATATCGATCTCAGTAAGGAAATCATCGGGCTGCATCTGTTTATCTGGATGGCGCTGGTCAGTGCGGTGCCGCTGTTCATCATCTGGAAAAACAACCTGAGTCTGACATTGATCGAGCAGATGAAAACACCGGGGCAACGTGCGTTGCCCCTGCTTGTGCTACTGATGGCGGCGGCGCTGGTCTGGATCCCGCTGCGTACGCTCGATCATGCGCAGAGCGTGAATGAGAAAAAAACCAATATCGATTTGCCAAGCTACGGCGGCGTCGTCGCGCACTCGTATCTGCCTTCTAACTGGCTGGCCGCGCTGGGTTTATACGCCTATACGCAGGTTGATGAGAGTCAGGACGCGAGCAATTACTTTGATCCGGCGAAGAAATTTACCTATGTGCCGCCTGCCGATATCGACGATACCTATGTCGTGTTTATCATCGGTGAAACCACCCGCTGGGATCACTTAGGGATTCTGGGTTATGAGCGCGACACTACGCCGCGTCTGTCGAAAGAGAAAAACCTGGTGGCATTCCGCGGCACGTCATGCGATACGGCGACCAAACTGTCGCTGCGCTGTATGTTCGTGCGTGAGGGGGGAACGGCGGATAATCCGCAGCGTACCCTGAAAGAGCAGAATATTTTTGCCGTGATGAAGTCACTGGGCTTTACGTCTGAACTGTTCGCGATGCAAAGCGAGCTGTGGTTCTACAATAATGCGGATACCAATAACTTCTCTTTCCGCGAAATTATTGCATCAGAGAAGCGCAACGACGGTAAACCGGTCGATGACATGCTGCTGGTGAATGAATTACAGGAATCGCTGAAGAACTATCCGAAAGGCAAACATCTGGTGATTCTGCATACCAAAGGCTCGCATTACATGTACTCCCAGCGTTATCCGCGCAGCTATGCCCGTTTTACCCCGGAATGTATGGGCAACACCTGTAGCAAAGCCGAGCTGATTAACGCCTTTGATAACAGCGTGTTGTATACCGACACCTTTATCGACAGCGTGATTGATCAGCTGCGCGATAAAAAAGCACTGGTGTTTTATGCTGCTGACCACGGTGAATCTATCGATGAAAACTCACACCTGCACGGCACGCCGCGCGAAATGGCGCCGCCGGAGCAGTTCCGGGTGCCGATGATGGTGTGGGCGTCCGACAGCTTCCTCGAACAGCCTGATCATAAACGGGCGTTTGAGCAGTTACAGGCACAGCAGCGAGTGGGCGCGAAGAAACGTCACGTTGAACTGTTCGATTCGATTCTGGGCTGTCTGGGTTATACGTCGCCAGACGGCGGCATCAATCCGGCGAACAACTGGTGTGCAAAACCTCAGTCAGAATAGCAGTTGTAGGTCATTTTGGCGGCGTATCGGATAAAATCTGGTCAGTCAGTTCGGATGTCTGAAAAAGCCGTTGACGCTCTGAGGGGGTCGCAGTAAGATGCGCCCCATTCGGCGAGTAGCGCAGCTTGGTAGCGCAACTGGTTTGGGACCAGTGGGTCGGAGGTTCGAATCCTCTCTCGCCGACCACATTTGAAAAACCTGCTTTTAAAGCAGGTTTTTTTTCGTCCGGAGTTTATGAGGATGAGAGCCTCCGAAGGAGGTTTGAGCCGAGCGAAGCGAGACAACGTTGCTTCAGCAACGGCCCGCAGGGCGGCATCGAAGATGCCAGTCATCCTCTCTCGCCGACCACATTTGAAAAACCTGCTTTTAAAGCAGGTTTTTTTTCGTCTGTAAAAAACCCGCGCCCTTCAGGTTGCGGGTTTTAGCTTCTGAGATTTCATTTCATCATCTTCAAATCACCTTTACGGTGATTTTTATGATCCTGATAAAGGAAGGGATTTTTGGCAGGACTTTTGAGGTCTGCGAGGTGCCATGTAATAAGGGTTGTCTGGATATTTTATTTGCACCCGACTTCTGGGACTTTCACGCAAATCGGGCAAGTAGTACGCTCTTACGAACAAGCAAAAAGTAAGCCAGAATTTAAAAATCCCTTAACATATTCTTTTCAATTAATGTCCATCCTCGCCCTCACTTATGGCGTAAAAACAGACAAAATACGTACGGATGATCACCTGCACCATCAGTGTGCAATTGCGCCATTTTGGGGTTTTTTAACAGTGCTCAGATGAACACGTTCGCTGATAGCCGCGCGCTGTTTGCTGCACTTCTCAGCATTTTCAGCTGGTTTCCACCCCAATCTCAAAAATAACCGTTCATATATTCATCATTTAGCCAGAAATTTTTAGGGAATTAATATGGGCTAAACCGCCAGGAATATTCTTTTACAAAGTGGATTGTGTGGTTATTTGATGTCCAGACTGAACATTCATCCTGATTTGGTTAATGAAATGTTTTTTTATGTTTGTTTGTTGTAACTCACAGTCTGTGTAAATGCCTGATGGTTATATTGACGTCAAGGAAAGGAGTTGCCAAATTGATAGCCCCAAGGAAGACCAGTGATTATTTCCGGTAAGGTTTTGTAAAGCCAGCTTTACAGAACGCAGGAAAAAAATGGCAGTTCACCATGCTCTGGTTGGACTTATTGCAGCGCACGAGCAAACACAGTCACCCGCATATAAAAATAAAGGGTGACGTGAGCTGTAAAACACAACACACACATCCACATCACCATTAATCGATGGAGCAGAAGCGATGACAATCTCTTTAGGTAAGTCGGGGCTACTGAAATTCAGTATGGGCCTGATTGCGCTGACCGTTGCGGCCAGTGTCCAGGCAAAAACGTTAGTGTATTGCTCTGAAGGTTCACCTGAAGGCTTTAACCCTCAGCTGTTCACCTCCGGCACCACGTATGACGCAAGCTCCGTGCCTATCTACAACCGTCTGGTCGAGTTCAAAATCGGGACCACAGAAATCCAGCCAGGTCTGGCAGAGAAGTGGGACGTTTCCGCTGACGGCAAAACGTACACCTTCCATCTGCGCAAAGGCGTGAAATGGCAGGACAACAAGGACTTCAAACCGACCCGTGATCTGAATGCGGACGACGTAATCTTCTCCTTCGAACGTCAGCTGGACAAAAATAATGCCTACCACGGTGTTTCCGGCGGCAGCTATGAATACTTCGAAGGTATGGGAATGGGCGATCTGATCAACAAGATCGTGAAAGTGGACGACAACACCGTGCAGTTCGTACTGAACCGCCCGGAGTCTCCGTTCCTGGCTGACCTGGCGATGGACTTTGCATCAATCCTGTCTGCGGAATACGCTGACAACATGATGAAAGCGAAAACGCCTGAGAAAGTGGATCTGGATCCAATCGGTACCGGTCCGTTCCAGCTTCTGCAATACCAGAAAGATTCTCGCATCCTCTACAAAGCCTTCCCGGGCTACTGGGGCACCAAGCCGCAGATCGACCGTTTAGTCTTCTCCATCACGCCTGACGCCTCCGTGCGTTACGCGAAATTGCAGAAAAACGAATGCCAGGTCATGCCGTACCCGAACCCGGCAGATATCGCGGCAATGAAGAAAGATAAATCCATCAACCTGATGCAACAGCCAGGTCTGAACGTGGGTTACCTGTCCTTCAACGTTGAGAAAAAACCCCTGGATGAAGTGAAAGTGCGTCAGGCACTGACCATGGCTGTGAACAAAAAAGCCATCATCGACGCGGTTTATCAGGGTGCTGGCCAGCCGGCTAAAAACCTGATCCCACCAACAATGTGGGGCTACAACAAAGACGTGGTGGATTACCCGTATGATCCGGCCAAAGCCAAAGAGCTGCTGAAAGAAGCAGGTCACGCAGACGGTTTCACTATCGATTTGTGGGCGATGCCGGTACAGCGTCCGTACAACCCGAACGCACGCCGTATGGCTGAAATGATCCAGGCTGACTGGGCGAAAATTGGCGTGAAAGCCAACATCGTGACGTACGAGTGGGGCGAATACCTCAAGCGTGCGAAGAACGGTGAGCACCAGTCTGTGATGATGGGCTGGACCGGCGACAATGGGGATCCGGATAACTTCTTCGCGACCCTGTTCAGCTGTGCGGCTGCAAAAGACGGTTCCAACTACTCCCGCTGGTGCTACAAGCCGTTTGAAGATTTGATCCAGCCAGCCCGTGCTGAATCTGATCACGCCAAACGTGCTGCGCTGTACCAGCAGGCTCAGGTTGTGATGCATGATCAGGCACCTGCGCTGATCATCGCCCACTCTACTGTGTATGAGCCAGTACGCAAAGAAGTCAAAGGCTATGTCGTTGATCCGTTGGGCAAACACCACTTCGAAAACGTAAGCATGGAGTAATAGCGCTTCGCTATTGAATCCACTTGTTAAGAGTTTTGTGAGCTACTAATAAGCCCGGAGCGCTACGGTTCTCCGGGCATTTTATACAGAGAGTACGGGATATGTTGCAGTTCATACTCCGACGTTTGGGGTTAGTTATCCCAACGTTTATCGGCATTACTTTGCTGACTTTTGCCTTCGTACACATGATACCAGGCGACCCGGTCACTATCATGGCAGGCGAGCGCGGGGTTTCTCCCGAACGTCATGCCCAGTTAATGGCAGATATGGGGCTCGACAAGCCTCTCTATCAACAATACTTCAAATACGTGAACGGGGTGCTGCATGGCGACCTGGGCACTTCCTTAAAAAGCCGCACCCCTGTCTGGCAGGAGTTTGTACCGCGCTTTAAAGCCACCCTGGAACTGGGTATCTGCGCAATGATTTTTGCCATCATTGTCGGGATCCCGGTAGGTGTGCTCGCGGCGGTAAAACGAGGCTCGATATTCGACCACACGGCCGTGGGGATATCGCTGACCGGCTACTCGATGCCGATATTCTGGTGGGGGATCATGCTGGTTATGCTGGTCTCGGTGCAGCTTAACCTGACGCCGGTGTCGGGGCGAATAAGCGACACTGTTTTCCTGGATGACAGCCTGCCGCTGACCGGCTTTATGCTGATCGACACGCTGTTCTGGGGCGAACCGGGTGATTTCGTTGATGCTGTGATGCACATGATTTTACCGGCTATCGTGCTCGGAACCATTCCGCTGGCGGTGATTGTGCGTATGACCCGTTCTTCCATGCTGGAAGTGCTGGGCGAAGACTACATCCGTACCGCGCGCGCCAAAGGCGTGAGCCGTATGCGGGTGATCGTCATCCACGCACTGCGTAATGCGCTGTTGCCGGTAGTGACCATCATTGGTTTGCAGGTCGGTACGCTGCTCGGCGGTGCCATTCTGACCGAAACCATTTTCTCCTGGCCAGGACTTGGCCGGTGGCTGATCGACGCACTCCAGCGCCGCGACTATCCGGTCGTACAGGGCGGGGTGTTGCTGGTCGCTACTCTGATCATTGTGGTTAACCTGCTGGTAGATGTGCTCTACGGCGTGGTCAACCCGCGTATTCGCCACAAGAAATAAGGGGCGCACAATGTCTCAAACCACTGAGCCGGTCGCTAACGAGTTAGTGACGGCTGCGCCAGTGCCGATGCCGCCTCTGCGCGAATTCTGGCATTACTTCAAGCGTAACAAAGGGGCCGTTGTCGGCCTGGCTTACATCATTATTATGCTGGTCATTGCGATTGGCGCGAACGTGATTGCACCACACCTGCCTGCTGAACAGTTCCGTGACGCGCTGCTGCGCCCGCCGGTCTGGATGGAAGGCGGCAGCTGGAAATTCCTGCTGGGCACCGACGACGTGGGCCGCGATATTCTCTCGCGTCTGATGTACGGCGCGCGTTTATCGCTGCTGGTCGGTTGTCTGGTTGTGGTGCTGTCGTTAATCCTCGGTGTGGTTTTCGGGCTGTTTGCCGGTTACTACGGCGGTGTCGTGGACGCCATCATCATGCGCGTGGTCGATATCATGCTGGCCCTGCCAAGTCTGTTGCTGGCGCTGGTGCTGGTGGCGATTTTCGGTCCGTCGATTGTTAACGCCTCGCTGGCGCTGACATTTGTTGCTTTGCCACACTATGTTCGCTTAACCCGCGCGGCGGTGCTGGTGGAAGTGAACCGTGACTACGTGACCGCTTCGCGCGTCGCCGGTGCCGGTTCTGCGCGCCAGATGTTCATCAATATTTTACCTAACTGCTTAGCGCCGCTGATTGTTCAGGCATCGCTCGGCTTCTCCAACGCCATCCTCGATATGGCCGCGTTGGGCTTCCTCGGGATGGGCGCACAGCCGCCAACGCCTGAGTGGGGCACCATGCTGTCTGACGTCTTACAGTTTGCTCAAAGTGCCTGGTGGGTCGTGACCTTCCCCGGTGTGATCATTCTGCTGACGGTGCTGGCATTTAACCTGATGGGTGATGGCCTGCGTGATGCCCTCGACCCTAAACTTAAGCAGTAAGGGGTTGGAGATGGAAACAACATTAACGAATGACGTTCAGGTCGGCAAAACGTTGCTGACCGTGGATAAACTCTCCGTTCACTTTGGTGACGAAGGGACGCCGTTCCGCGCCGTAGATCGTATCAGCTACAGCGTGAAGCAGGGCGAAGTGGTCGGGATTGTCGGCGAGTCCGGCTCCGGTAAATCAGTCAGTTCACTGGCGCTGATGGGGCTTATCGACTTTCCCGGCAAAGTGATGGCGGAAAAACTGGAGTTCGGTGGCCGTAATCTTCAGGGGATCAGCGAAAAAGAGCGCCGCCAGATTGTCGGTGCCGAAGTCGCGATGATTTTCCAGGATCCGATGACCAGCCTGAACCCGTGTTACACCGTGGGTTTCCAGATAATGGAAGCCATCAAAGTGCATCAGGGCGGGAACAAAAAGACCCGTCGTCAGCGCACCATCGATTTGCTGAATCTGGTCGGTATTCCTGACCCGGCTTCGCGTCTCGACGTGTATCCGCATCAGCTTTCCGGCGGGATGAGCCAGCGCGTGATGATTGCGATGGCGATCGCCTGTCGTCCGAAACTGCTGATTGCCGATGAGCCGACGACTGCACTCGACGTGACCATTCAGGCGCAGATCATCGAGTTGCTGCTTGAACTGCAACAGAAAGAAAACATGGCGCTGATGCTGATCACCCATGACCTGGCGCTGGTGGCGGAAGCTGCGCATCACATCATCGTGATGTACGCCGGTCAGGTGGTGGAGTCGGCCAAAGCCACGGAAATCTTCCGTGCGCCACGCCATCCGTATACCCAGGCGCTGCTGCGCTCGCTGCCGGAATTTGCGGCAGACAAAGCCCGTTTACAGTCATTGCCGGGCGTAGTGCCGGGTAAATATGATCGTCCGAACGGCTGTCTGCTCAATCCGCGCTGCCCGTATGCAACCGACCGTTGCCGTACAGAAGAACCCGCGCTGCGTGACCTCGCGAACGGGCGTCAGTCGAAGTGCCATTATCCGCTGGATGATGCCGGGAGACCTACTTATGAGTCCTGATAACACCCAATCGCAGCCGCTGTTGCACGCGATTGACCTGAAAAAACATTACCCGGTGAAGAAGGGCATCTTCGGCCAGGAACGTACGGTGAAAGCGCTCGACGGTGTGTCGTTTACGCTCGAACGCGGTAAAACGCTGGCGGTGGTCGGGGAATCCGGTTGTGGTAAATCCACGCTGGGCCGTCTGCTGACCATGATCGAAGTGCCGACCGGCGGTGAACTGTATTACCGCGGGCAGGATTTGCTGAAACCTGACGCAACAGCTGAAAAGCTGCGCCGTCAGAAGATCCAAATCGTGTTCCAGAATCCTTACGGATCGCTGAACCCGCGTAAGAAAGTCGGTCAGATCCTCGAAGAACCGCTACTGATCAACACCAAACTGACCCGCGAAGAACGTCGCGAAAAAGCGGTGGCGATGATGGCGAAAGTGGGTCTGAAAACCGAACACTACGATCGTTATCCGCATATGTTCTCCGGCGGTCAGCGTCAGCGTATTGCCATCGCCCGCGGTCTGATGCTGGATCCGGACGTGGTGATCGCCGATGAACCGGTGTCCGCGCTCGACGTTTCCGTGCGTGCGCAGGTGCTGAACCTGATGATGGATTTGCAGCAGGATCTGGGGTTGTCTTACGTCTTCATTTCTCATGATTTGTCCGTTGTGGAACATATCGCCGACGAAGTGATGGTGATGTACCTTGGCCGCTGCGTGGAGAAGGGCCCGAAAGACGCCATCTTCAGCAATCCGCGCCATCCGTACACGCAGGCATTGCTGTCTGCGACGCCGCGTCTGAATCCGGACGAGCGCCGTGAACGCATCAAGCTGACCGGCGAGCTGCCAAGCCCGCTGAACCCGCCAGCCGGTTGCGCGTTCAACGCCCGCTGCCGCCGCGCGTTCGGCACCTGCAAACAGTTCCAGCCACAGCTGAAACAGTACGGCGACCAGCTCGTCGCCTGCTTCGCTGTCGATCAGGATGAAAACGGAACCACGCAAACCGTCGCGTAATTCTGAAGGATTTGCAGAAATGACAAAGCCCGCGAAAGCGGGCTTTTTTGTGGGTAATTTTTCAGACATATTGGCGGATGAGATATTGATATGATGCCTCAATCCCCAAAATAACAGGACGTTAATTATGGCATCTGTACCTGGCTCTAGTGAAATCGTTAAAAATCTGGCTGAGAGTTTTCCGTTTATCTCAGGGAGTGGAACAATTGCCGATATCAGCGCCAGTGCAGATGACCGGGTGAGGGTTACGTATAGCGGAAATGTTTTTTCTTTAAGTAATAATGCCAGCTACAACTATAACGGGCACGACTATATGGCCAGCTTTAGCTATCAGATTAATTAAATCTCTACAGATATTAAAAGGGCAGTCAGCGTCCACCGACTGCCTTACTTTTCCAGAGAACGTTTACCCTTTATGACTTGCCCACCAGCTCAGCAGTTGCAGAGTGGAAGAGTAGTAATCGTCCTTCGGTGCCAGGTTCGGGCTGATGGCTCCGGCATTGGCCATGGTGAAGTCGCGGATGGCTAACAGGCCCGGCGACATGTTGTAACTGGCTTTGGTGCCGGTCATGACGTCAATCCAGGCAGGTGTGGCGTCACGCGGAGACTTCTGCCACCACAAAATAAACGGCGCCATCTGCGGGCTGCCGGGATGTGCCCAGCCGAGATACAGCGGGATACGCACGGCATCGTAACTGAAACGCGTCGGCCAGCGGCTTGCCGGTTTCATGGTGCCATCGGCCTGCATATCCACCCAGTCGGTCGGCAGGCGGAATTCGCCAAAGGCCATTTTACTTAGCATGGCAGTGCCGCTTTCATCCAGATCTTTCCACACTTTTAAATGGCTGCGCGCAAAGAACGCCTGCCAGGCGGGGAAGATGAAGTAAGACGGGTTGACCGTGATATTGCTGGTCTGATTGAAACCTGATACGCCGGGCAGCATCACTTTGTAGCCCGCGTAATCAATCACGTTATGTTTAATCAGCGCGGCCTGCAATTTGTCAGAAGCCTGGGTATAGCGGGATTCATTCCATTTATCCCCCGCCAGCAACAGCGCCCAGGCGATAAGCGTGTCGCCATCAGAGGCGTTATTCTTGTCCGCGACATGGACGCTGCTATTCGGGTCATAGCGCCATGAGTAGAGACCGATATCTTTACGGTAAAGCGTTGTGTTTGCCCACTGCCACAGTTTGTCGAATGTCGCCTGATCGTCATTGAACACGGCCAGCAACATGCTGAAACCCTGGCCCTCTGTGTGGCTGACGTTTTTATTGGCGGTATCAATAATTCGACCGTCTGGCATCAGAAAGCGGCTTTTATAAGCCGACCAGCCTGCATCCTGCGCCATTACTGAAGAGCTGAAAAATGCAACAATAAGGCTGAACCACAGCACCAGACTGTAGCGCCGAAATAACCACATATAAATTCCTTACAAACCATTTTGATAGCGGAAAACAAAGGCGCCTTCCGGTGTGCTTTCCTGCCAGCGAAGGGGAACATAAGGCTGCCCGCCTTGTGATAACAACCATTCGGCATACAGACCTTCAAACAACGAAATCAGGGCGATACGCCATAATTCGTCATCCTGTCCTTGTGGCGACACCGGCCAGGCAATATGAACCAGCGCGAGCTGTTGCTGAGTGGCTTCCAGCTTCACCACACCCCAGTCAAAATGGCTGAGGATATGGTTAATGTTATCTTCCAGTTCACCCAGCGTTGAAGAAGCCGGTAACGCATGTTGTCGCGCCAGATTATTGCCCATCAGGGTGATAAAACGACGGCCATCGTCATCGTCGGCCGACGCCAGAATACCTGAAAAAAGCACCTGCACCAGACTTTGCCAGCCAGGCGTGGTGTGACGCTGGCGGTAATATTCCTGCGCAACTTGTGCATAGTTCTGTTCTTGCATGGTTTTATTCCACCGGTGTTAATTTTGGCCCATCAGGTAACGGAAGTAGACCTGCGCGGTGCTTTCGTTGTAATCACCGAAAGTATCGTAGCCAACCTGTCCGCCAATCTGCATGTTTTTATTCAGATGGTAGTTACCGCCAACGCCTGCGTTCCAGCCGATGCCATTTTGCGTTTTCCCGCCGTAATACGCTTCGGTGCCGTAACCTTCTGCCACCAGATCTTCCAGCTGTTTCTGCAAGTCCGGGTTATTCGGGAAGTACGCACTCTTATCCTGAGAGTAAGACTGATAACCCACGGAGCCTGACAGTTTCAAATCCCAGTCGTCATACTTCTGGGTGTATTCCACCGGGAAGGAGACGCTGACGTAGTTTTGCGGGCTGAAGTAACCGCCCTGGCCGTAGGAGTAGTAGCTGAGGTTCTTGTCGAAATTCATGTAGCCGACGTTGATCCCCGTTTTCAGCTCGCGGTCGTCATAACGATACGGACGAACGTACAACCCGGCGTTGGCATTCACCGACTGGTTGCTCTTCACGTTATTACCCAGATAGCTGTAGTAACCGCCTTCGGCATAGAAACCGGCGTCGCCATCGTCATAGGACAGATTGATGCTGCCGCCGTTTTTGGTGACCTGACCCCATTCCTTGCCGCTGTAATTATCTTTGGTGCCGACGTAAGACAGAATACTGTCGGTGACGGCACGACGTTCAGCGGTCACGCGCAGGGTGGTGAAATCAGTCAGTTTCGGTGCCCATTGCACGCCACCGACCAGTGAGTTCAGATCCTGTCCGAGCGGGGTACTGCCGATATCCGCTTTATAGCTGTCGCCGGTCAGCGCGGCGTTCACTTCTACGCCGGTCGCGCTTTGGTTGCCTGCGGCGGGAGCGGAATACGTTGTCGGATCGGTGCCGGTAATCGTGTTGTAGGCCACGCATTGATCAGACGTTGCATTGGTCGATGTACAGTTTGTACTTGAGTTCGCCGCTGCGGCTGCCTGCAATTTGGCAAAGGTGCTGTAGTTTGCGATATCCAGACCGGCGGCTGCGGCGGCGGCGGCCACATCTTTCTGCGCCGACTGCGCCTGTGCCAGCGCACCCTGACCAAACCGGGTATTGCCGGTGCCGGACGGGCTGCCTGCGCTGAGGGAAACCGGCGTGACGCCGATGCTCAGACGCGACGTATCAAACGGCACGAAGGCAAAGGTCATCGGCGCTTTCGCTTCGGTCAGCTGGCTGAGACCGCTTTCACCGTCACGTCCGCGAATTGACATATCGCCCTGCGCCCAGGTCGCAGTTTTGCCCTGCAAATCGTCGAGCATGTCGTCGATCTGTTTTTCCGTCGCGGTACGCTGTGCGACGGCGGTTGGTACGGCAGGTGTCGGAATATTGCCCGGCACCGAAACCTGATCAGAGACCTGCCACGGCAATACCGTTCCGTAGGACGATTGTGTTGCCGGACGGCCCGGTGAAGTTCGCGTTGAGCGGTTGATAAACGGGTTGTCGCTGATCTGCAATCCGGCCACCTGCGCCGTGCTGTCTGCGCCTTCCAGACCAATCATCTTGCCCTTTGCGGAACGCAGTAACGCCAGCGCCTGCTGGTGATCGCCCTGTGCTTCGGCCACGCGGGCTTCGAGTAACAAACGGTCCGGCGTACGTTCGCCGCGCAGACCGGTTAACAGTTCCTGCGCCCGTTTATTATCGCCTTCGCCCAGCGCAACGTTGATAGCACCGACGCGTGCATCCTGCGTCGGCGTATCGTTAAGCATCAGGTAATTATAAACCTGACGGGCCTGTTTATTGAGTTTGCCGGACTGATAAAGGCGCGCCATCGCCAGCATCAGATCGCGGTTTTGCGGATCGGCCTGGAGCGCGACGACCAGTTTGTCGTAAGCGGCGGCGTACTGACCTTGCTCACGCAGCTGATCGGCCTGAGTGATCACGTATCCGTTACGCAGATTAGCCAGTGCGGTTGCGGATGTGCCGGACTGAATTTGCGGATTTTGCAGGAAAGCCTGCGCTTCGTTGCCCAGACCGGCGGAATTGAGCACGGTGATCTGATCGGCATAATCGCCCGCATTGCCGTTCACGCCCTGACGCATGTTCTGGCGAACCAGCTGCACGGCCAGCGGAACTTGCCCGGTGGCGGCGAGATTTTTTGCCAGTGCGCCGACATCGGCTGGTGCCGTCGGCGGATTCTGCGCCAGTGCGCGCAAGGTATTGGCGGCCGCGGCGGTATTACCCTGTTGCAGATAATTTTCGGCATCCGTCATTTGTGCATTGAAGTTGGCGCGCTGCGCCAGTTCACGCATACCCTGATTCTGGCTGCTGCGCGGAATGCGCGAGAGCAGGGCATTGGCGGTGGACCAGTTTTTGGTTTCGGACGCAAACAGCGCGGCGGCGTAAAGGTCTGCCGATGACGCGCCCGGACGCGAAGACGGCGCCATGATGGACTGCGCCTGCGCGGTTTGCCCCTGCGATTGCAGAATCCGCGCCATATCCAGTTTTACCCAGACGTTAGACGGCTGACGTTCCTGCGCCTGCTGGAGAATATTCAGCGCGCGCTGCGGATCGTTGTTTGCTACGGCCTGCGCGGCCTGACGGCGCATCGGTTCGATGACGTCGGCCACGGTCGGCGGATTCATCTTCGCCTGCAAACTGGCTGGCAGGGTTTTCAGAACCTGATTGGCCTCAGCCGTTTTGTTTTGCTGACGCAGTACGTAGAACAGGCCAGCGCGGGCATCGGCGTTGTCACCGAGTGCGCTGTACTGCTGTTCCGCACCGGCCAGATCGCCTTTGCGGCGCAGAATATCTGCACGCAGCAAACCGGCTGACTGACCTTTTTCACCGCCGACTGACGCCAGCGGGGTAACGGCGGCCAGCGCGGCGTCATAACTGCCAGACGCGGCGGCGGCTTTGGCTTTCGCCAACTGGGCATAAAACGCAGAATCCTGCGCCTGATTGCTCAACTGCGCACTGTTCGCGCCGCCCTGTGCCGCGGCTTTGCTCAGGTACTGCGACGCTTCTTCAAAGTTTCCGCTGCGCTGCGCGATGTAACCCAGACCGGCCAGTGCATCGGCGTCGTTCGGGTTATCGGCCAGCACGCTTTCAAACTTGGCTTTCGCGCTGTTGACGTCGCCGCTGTTGAGCGCCGTAAAGCCCTGACCCTTCGCCGCGCCGCCAATATTTTTCTGGAAGTATGCCATCACGGCGGTGTCATTCGGATGACGCGCCTGATAGCCCTGATACAAATCGCGGTCATCTTCCTGCGGTGCCATCCACAACAACGCCTGACGCAGCGAGCGGTCGGCTTCCGTGCTGGAACCGGCCATCGTGCTCAGCAGTTTGATCCCGTTGCGGCGGGTCGATTCCTGATACGTCAGCACTTTGCCTAGTCCGAGACGCGCCTGCGTGTCGTCCGGACGGGCGGCGACGCGCTGCTGTAATCCCTGAATGGCCTGCGGCTGGAGCGATTTGTCGCCCGCCATGGTCAGGTAATATTCGGTCGCCAGACTGTCGAGGGGCTGGTTGCCGTTGAAAATAGTGCGGTAGGCAGAAAGCGCGCCGCTGACGTTCCCCTGCGCCGCCATCTGACGGGCAGACGCCAGCTGCGCCGGTGGAATGGACTGCATCGCTTTGGCGCTGTTGAGCGACGCCAGGCGCGGGTCATCCGGCGAAACGCTGGACAGTTTCTGACGCCACTGGTTTGCCGCCGTTTTGTCGCCGCTTTGCATGGAATACAGCGACATCAGGTACAACGCCTGCGCGTTATTCGGTTCTACCAGCAGGACTTTCTGCAAGGCATCTTTCGCCAGATCATCGTGAGCGCGTTCATGCCAGTAAGCGGCCTGATCAAACAGGGCTTTCATGGCCGGATTGGTGGTGTCCGCCGCAAACGTGGTGGCACTGAAACTTGTAACTCCGGCGATCCCTACCAGATAAATAGCCCTGATCACCGCCAGGGACAGTTTATGTTTTTTCATTTTCCAGCTCCGGTAATCGCCAGGTTATAGCCGGGAGTAACGGCTACCTTCATTGTTATTGTTGTTCTTCTTGAGACGACGCTTTTCATTTCTGACCCAGACGTTTAGCAGCATGACGACGCAACACGACGAACAGGCTCAGGCCAATCAGCAGTGAAACCAGTGTGGCAATCAGCGAGAGGATCACAATATGTGTGCTGGCGTACCAGAGCACCATCATGTACCACGGCATCTGTCCGGTCGGGAATTGCTGGCCGACGGAGAAGCTGCGGATGCCATTTTCATCGGTAATAATCGCCAGATCGCCACGCACGTTGGCGTTGATTTTCGGCGATTTCAGGTCGTTATGAATTTTCAGCAGTTGCTGATCGTCCGTGCCCGTTGCGACGACCACGACGTGATCGTTTGACCAGCGTGAGCGGTAGCTGACGAAGCCGCGCCATGCGCCGGTTGAGGACAGATAACGGTCAGCATCCACCGGCTGGCGGTACCAGTCGCCGGTGAGCCAGGCCACGATGCGCTGGACCTGCGTCGGCGTTTTCACGCCCATCGAACCGGCATTCACGTTGAACGGCGAATCGGCCAGTAACTGCTGGTTGAACGGCGTATCGCCCAGCGTGGTGACGGCCAGAATATCGCGGTCAAACAACGTGTTATTTCTTTCATCGCCTTTCAGGCCAAAGGCGACCTGCACGTGATTCACCGGTACACCCGTGGCTTTCCCGGCGCGTGCGGCCAGATTCAGCAACGTATGGATTTCACCGGCAGAAGGCACTTCCGGCAGCAACATCAGCGTGTCGGTGAAGTCAGCCAGTTTGGAGTACGGATAAGACGCACCGACGAAATACGACAGGTTCGGCAACTGTGCGAAATGGTAGCTTCCGCTCAGGTCGATGAAGGATTTCGGATCGATACGGCTCTTGATGTTGTCGCTGGTCAGAATGCTGCACGGCGCATCTTTTTTCGGCCTGATGTCGAAATAGAATTGCAGCTGGTTATCGCCGTAAATCAGGTATGGCGCGAGTTGCAGGGTATAACGTTCCTGACGGCTGTCACCGCCCAGACGACGCCAGATATTTTCCACCAGACCGACTTTGTTCACCGTCAGGCTGCGCAGGAAGTTGCTGTTGATGGACACATTGAGACGGGAGCTGTCTTCATCAATCCAGTTTTCCGTCGGGAAACGGTAATCGATGCGCACTGGAATGTTGTGGCCATCCCACATGAACAAGTCTGGCGCGGCGCGGAAGGCGACCTGAATGCCATCGTGGTAAATCCCGTTGGAAATCAGGGAGTCCGGATCTTTACCCGCAAGTTCGCCCAGCGTGACCGGGCGCGAGGTATCAATCCAGCGCGGCGCGTCATACGGTTTGCTCGACGGAATAGTTTGCTGCGTGACATCCAGACGTTCGGCATTGTTCGGCATACCGCCGCTGATCAGGCGGTATGCGGCCTGACGCAGTTCGTTATCATCATTGCCCAGTACCAGCAGCAGTTTGTAAACCGGGTTAATCGGGTTATCGATAATCTGAATCGATGCGCCGTTGCTGGCTGGCAACGTCAGTGAACCGATTTTATCGCCTGGCTTACCAAACAGAATGCCGTTCTGGTCCGGTAAATCGTTCAGGATGACCGGGAAATCGACGCTGCGATAATCGGACAACATGCCGAGATAAGAAGAGACCATCGCCGCTGCGCTGACATCGCCGGGTTTCATCGCCGCAGAGAAACCCATCGTAATTTTCGATTCCTGCATTTGCAGGCCATCAAAGAACGGACGCGGGAAGTTACCCAGATTGCGGCCAATATTCAGCTGCTGACCTTCCAGACCAATGCTGGTGGTCGGCAAAATTGTGACCCAATATTTGTCTGACTGATCTTTCTCGCAGGTCATGGTGTTGCTGTCATGCACGCGGAAGCTCAGGTTGTTGTTGGACACCACCATCGCCGACGGAATATCCAGATCGTAAACATCGCCGCCGTTGCTGCTTTGATTGAGCGGCAGATTGCCCAGAGGCTGACCGTTAAGCATCAGTTCCAGCGTAGTATCGCGGGCAATAAGTGCCGGGGAAATTTTCAGTGCCAGCGACAGGTGGGCGTTGGTGACCACTTCATCGGCAGGCAGCGTAAAGATAATCCCGGACTGCAACTGGCCGCCGCTGAGGGTCAGGCCGTTGGTTTGCCCCATTTCAGCCACGGTGATAGTGCTGGTCACCGGCTGAACCAGCGGAATGACCGGCGCAGGGGCTGCCGACGGATCGGCGTCGGGCGCGGTGCTGCTGGTATTCAACGGCGTTGTATCGGTCTGAGGTGCGTCGCCCGCCGGAGCTGCCGTGGCTGGTGCTGCGCTGGCCGGTGCGCTTTCATCCGGCATCGGCGTGACGGGCGGCAACCATGATGGCGCAGCGGGAAGGCTGGTCGCCGGATCCACGGCTGGCGCCGCGGCGTCTTCAGCATGAGTAAACGGCAGGCTGCTGAAGGTCAGCAATACACCTGCGGAGATTTTCCTGAGCAGGGACGCGCCCGGCACAGCAGATAAACGGCGTTTTACGGTCTGTTTACGTGGTCGATTCATGCTGCTTCACTCTTGCTGGTGGCGTCAGCGGGTTTATTTTTGGCACGGCGCTCTTTCCAGGTGTTGTAGAACAGCTCAAACACGCAACGGATAATGCTGACCAGAGATTTGAACGGGTTGTCCGGCGGATACTCTTCGCCAATCCAGGCGTCAGCTCGGCATAACACAACGCGCACCAGCTCGCGGCGTTTCGACAGCGGCAGGTTTTCAAATTGCAGACGCAGGCGTTCTTTATTGCCGCTGATTTGCGTCACTGGGAAACTCTCTGCACCGGAAGAAAGCTGAATTTCAACTTCTTCAATTTCTTCGTCGATGTAACGCACATCCGGCGTTACCAGCTGCACGCCGCCCATCGACATATCAATCGTGGTGGTGCGCAGTGAAATCCCATTGGCGTAATGAATGATGGCCGGAATAGCGACATCAATACGGATGGTTTTACGCACCTGACGGGTTTCTTTCGCCACGGCAATCGCCGCCAGCAAAATCAGCACGCTGAAGCTCCCCCATGCGACGTTCAGGGCAATAACGTTCGGATCGATGGCAAAGTAGTCATGGAAAATCGCCCGCACTACGCCGTAACCGATGCCGATAATCATCAGAATCGCGACAATCAGGTGCGGTTTGACAATGTTGAAGTCGAAGAAGCCGACGTCCAGCAGGCCGCCTTTGTCGGTCACGTTAAATTTCCCGCGTTTTGGCGCGAACATCGTGACCAGCGTTGGCAGGATCAGGTGGAAAGCCATGACGGTTTCGTAGATTTCACCCCAGAACGTATAGCGGAACCGGCCATTCATGCGGGAGTTGATGTACAGCGACATCACCAGATGCGGCAGCGCGTACGCAAAAATCAGGCTGGCTGACGAGGAAATGATGTTCAGGTTAAACAGCAGGAACGCCAGCGGGGCGGTCAGGAACACCACGCGCGGCA
>Ga0153981_1000144_pt1 | contig 21035 bp, 7 predicted proteins | sample TSGA065MetaG_FD_104714 | JGI IMG/M metagenome (GOLD analysis project Ga0153981, IMG submission 104714) | Attine ant fungus gardens microbial communities from Georgia, USA - TSGA065 MetaG | ecosystem: Host-associated > Fungi > Mycelium > Unclassified | place: USA: Georgia, Magnolia Springs State...
AAACTTACCGTAATTTTACATTTTTCTTTATTTCTTTTATTTATTTTTTTAACTTTTCTTATTAACTTTAAACATTGAAATACTTTTATATCTTTTTTATTTTCTTTAATTTATTTCCAATAACAATTTATTTCAAATTTTTTTACGTAAAGTATTATTAATAATACGATTATTTGTATATTTTATAACACATTTAACAGAAAATACATATATAATTATATTAACTCTTTTGCCTAAATACTTGTATTTTATTTTATTAGATTTACAAATCGATACAAGTTTATGTTTACTAAGAAATTATTGAAGACCGAAAAATACTGATAGTCAAATAAGAAGAATAGAGATAGAAACTAGAGACTAGAGACTAAAGACTTTAAAAAACATATTCAATTTGGGGCAAGTAAACCCAGGGATGCTATTATTCCAACCAGAATTACAACTCCAATTGACCAAAAAAGTAGTCGAGGCGATTTATACTATACGAAAAATCTTCATAGTATAGTCCTCGTCCAATATGAAAATATACAAAAATGAAAAAGAAAAAAGCTGTATTAGCATGTAGATATCGAAAAAATAAAAAATAGTTTACATCTCGCATGATCAAAAACATTTTCAATCAAAATTATTACTATCATTAATATAAATTTACTTTGGAATAAAAGAAAATTACAAATTTGTTTTAGCAGATTTATCTGTATCAAAATCTCGAGGTACAAATATACAATCCAGCTTAATACTACCCAAAAATAGAAGCCTAAGACCATATTACACCAAAACACAATCGAATCGAGTTATACTCACACATCCTCAGCCTCATTTTATGAGGAGTTAGAGGTCATTAGATCATTAGGTTATTCGTCTAACTGCCCACTATGAATCATAGATTGTCGTAACGCAAGTCAGTTGTGAAACGATTGTAATCTTCATCTTCATCTTCATCTTCGATAGAAAACCTAATTATAAATATTTCTAACTTTGTTTCCTGCGTGTATTATCTTTAGTAATTCAAAGTGTAGTATTTTCATTTTCAAAAATATAAATAAGTTTAGAATCTATTTTCTATTTCTTTGAAATCATACAAATCAATTATCTAAATATTTCTATTATTAATAATATTGTAACTAATAGATAGTTCTTTATCTTAAATTAAATTTTATTTTTTACTAATATTAAAACAGGAAATTCATATAATCTAGATATTTTTATTTAAAAGATCCGAATATTATATATATTATATTGTAAATATCTTTACTACTATTAATAGTAAATGTAGTAAAATTTTATTTGTAACTTTGCCTAGTTTTTAATATTTTTTAATGAATTTATACATCATTAATCGAAAAATACTGGAAAATTATCAATCTAATCATGAGACATAAAAAACTTGAGAGACTATATAGCCTTTTGTGGGTTTTAATTGTAATCTCTGATGTTAGATAGTGTTAATTTTAATTAGTTAGATGTTATTATGTTATTATTTCATTTTTTTTTGTAGATTAGAAAGTAAAAACACGATATTTGATACAGATAATTTTGTGATTAACGCCTTGGACTATCTCATCTCTTAAATTATAAAAATTATACAAAAGCCACCGTGTGTACTCTTGGAGGAACCTATTTTCTATTAATTCTAGAAATTCTATAAATTCTATAAATTCTATTAATTATTATCAGTGGTTTTCTGCTGATTATCCAATCTTATCGATTTTTACTGTTATTACTTTTTAAATATATAATTTAAATTCTTTATCTCTTTCTGTATATTTGAAAGAAAATACCTTAGCCTTTAGCTTGTGTGTTAGATTAGCGCTTTATTCTAATCGTAGATTGTGTTAAATCACAAGGTGAATCTAGGATGATGCGTGTATAACAATAGGAGATTTTCACTAGAATCTTATCTTGAATGGTACGATTTCGTTACACTAAGGCCATTATTTAAAAAAGAACGATGAGACGATGATCTTACAATTCTTATGCTATGGAGTGAAGAAGTAATAACAAGTACTTAAAGTATAGAAAGATTTTTCAGTATATAGCGGGGGTTTTCAGAACACATCAATAGGATTTGACTTACAAAGTATGTTCTACACTCACAAAAAGCTAGATCAACTGATGGTGTATAATGTATCGCTAAAAATACTCCTGTTAGAATTTTAATTAGAAGACAAACCCATAGTAGCACACCAAATTTTCATATGTAAAAAATATTAGCTGGTTGTGGTGAATCTACTAGATAACTATTAGCTAGTCCTAGAATTGAATGTGTTTTGAGTAGTCGCACTTATTAATAGCCGCTAAAAGCGGGAAAATTTAATTATTTTTAAAATTATGATAACCTTTTATCTTAAATAAACTCTTTATCTACTACGACCTCTATATTTTTTCTATATTTTTTCTATATTTTGTCACACGAGTGATGCGGGGTCATTTGTTTCATTCCTTACGGATTAAAATTATCGGGTGGTGGCTGTCAATCTTTTAAAATTGTGGAAAAATTCAATACAATTGGGGATTTCAATGATGCGTGGTTGAAAATTAGAGAATATGCTATTATTCGTAATTTATTACTTTTTAGTATTATATTACTAATATTACACTTTGGATTCTGTTATTAAAAATAAGTATTTTGTACATATAGTTACAGAAGAATTTCTATCATCGATTTCTACGATTTTATTATATTTAATATTTAGATTTGTCCTAATGGAATCGAACCACTTTTGTGTCATTATTGGTAACATATTCTAAGCGTTGAATTAAGGACAATATTTAACTTAAAATAAGAAGAATATATTTCTTTCTGATACTATTATAATTCAAAATAAATGAAAATATTTGTTAAATACATTTTACTTTACATTAACAAAATAAATAAATATAATCTATTTGTAATAAAGAGATCTTACTTCTATTAATTAACATATTTTATTAACTATTTTTCTAATACTAAGCCAGTTAAAATTTAAATTTAAGTTGAAATTACTAATCCGGTTAAAAATAAAATTCAGTCGAAATTACTATTTATTAGTTATTATTTATTAATTATTATTTATTATTTGTTTTTGTTAAACTATGGCAAAGAAATTATATTATTTATATCAACAGGAATTAAAGTCCAAAGATGGAAAATACACTACTTAACAAGGATAAGATTCTATCAGTTTTAATTAGACTTCACTACTTCGTATACATCACAAAATCTACGATTGATACCTACACATAATCAAATATTGAACACAACATACCGCTTTGCGGCTTTGGACACTTACTAATAATATTAGTATATATTTACGTTACTATACTATTTAGTACGAAATACTATTTTATAGTATATATTCTTTATTACATAATACTTTAATATCTATTCTATACTATTTCTCTATTTCTTACATAAGAATATTCTATTGATTTGTAATTATTACTTGTATGTGTTAGCTACTATTATTTATAATTAAAAAATATTATTCTATTTTAACTAAAACATAGTATATATTGTATACTAACTATAATAATGTATAGTTACTGACTATAATTAACTATAATCTAGACTAACTATATTTAACTGAAAATCTATCCTAATTTTCTATAACAGATAATCTATACTAATTTTAGTATTACACAGAATCTATAAGAATTTTAGTATTACAGCTAATCTATACGAATTTACTATTACGCATAATCTATACTAACGCTATTATAACTGATAATTTATACTAATTCTATTATAACTGATAGTTTATACTGACTCTACTTGAACTATATTCTCTAAAAATTCTAATAATAGTATCTCAATTTAAAACGGATATTCTCTCAAGATTAAAATATAATTCTTTCAAGATTCAAATATAATTCTATACAGATTCAAATATAATACTAACAATAGTAACAAAAAGAAAGTATATTTATAACAAACTATAATAAGGTATAGTTATACCAATAATAAAAATATATATCTATTAAAACTATATTAAGGAAAAATCAATTAAGATTAGTAATATACTATATATTCAATCAAATAGACAATATATACATACAAGATACAATATCAATTATGAATAGAAGATATTATATATATTCAGATAGTGCATTAATTACGATTATCACCCAAATAATAGACTAATAAATATATTAACAACAATAATAGATTATATATCTATTTAACTCACAATCGTATATTCTAACTCACACAATGGGAGATTGACCTCACACTCCACAATTGGAGATTGATATTCGATACTTCCTAGTGACCTTACGCAAAGTGTCCCACCTCATTTCATTACTCTTATTCCTCTTATGAAATAAATAAAGTATAATCTACCTATATAATCTAAGTGTTGTCTTTTAATAAAATACACCCTTTGATTTAATTCCGAAAGTATAATATTCATAAAAATTTTTAGAAGGGTACTAAAGGTAAAAAATAATATTAAAAAGTATAAGTATTTTAAAAAACCAAGGTTAATTAAGGTCCTTTTCTATTCTTCAAATCCTAAAGTATAATCTCCCTATATATTCTAATTGTGTAGGGTAGAAAGAAAGGTATCATTCCATCCTTTATCGAGAAAAAAAGATAATAGTAAAATTTAACATTTAAGTCTTTTTTTGGAAAAATTTAACATAACATTTAAGTCTTTTTCTGGTTTAAATACAATAAAATACAATAAAATACAATAAAATACAATAAATTGAGGAAGTAATTTAAAGATAGAGAATTGAAAATGGGGTATGATGTTATATTACGAAATATATTTCAATAAAAGCTATTGAGTGAAAGTCAATTATTTATACTTAATTTTGAATAACGTAAAGTTCCACTACTTTAACTTTAAAAAGGTGAAAATTCTATTTCTGAAATTATAATTAATTAAATTTTTAACTTAAATTTAGGTTCTCATACTCTTCAATCTGATCTTTCTATTCATTTTTTTTTTTATTTTTTCTTTTCCAACTTCTTTAAATTTTCAAAAGTTATAAAGTTATTAATTTTAATTAAAGATTTGTTGATTGGTTGAGTTAGTTTAGTTTAATTTTATATAAAAATATATTAATTGGTATATTATAGTTCAGATAGAATAAAACAAAGCAAAGTTAAGCAAAGTTAAGTTAAACAAAGCAAAGGTAAGAAAAGTTAAGTTAAACAAAGCAAAGCAAGGCGAATCTAAACTAAACAAAATTCTATAGGCTACTTATTTTATAATAGTATTTCTTTATTTTTTTATCGGTTAAACTACTTTAGTCAACTTCCAAAATATAAGTATTTTCTTCTAAAAAGAATGACTAAAAGCCAAGTAACAGACTTGAGTAAGATTCTATTCAAATCAGACTATAGCTTTAGTTTGAACAACTAGGTCGTAGTCGAATGTGATAAATTATTACTATTTTGATGATCCATTACAGATTCTATCGCGTATTATTTACTATAAATATAAATGTATTATCATTTAAGCACTCTCTGATTTGATTTTTGTTTTTATCACTAATTAAAGCTAAGTTTAAGTTTTCGAAAGTTGGTTATCCAAATTCCAATTTCATTCGATATTAATTCTTGATATCACTCTAGCATAATAATATTTCTTCCTTTTTGTATTAATTAAGAGAATAAAATAAAAACTATTTTCTATTGGAAGATCCTATATAATATATTTGATGACTAAATAAAATTAATGATTTTTAGTAGTATAATCACGAAATATTAGTAGTATAATCAATAAAATTTAATAATTTACTATAATTAGTAAGAAAATTTACCAGTCTTAATGTGGTTTTTTATTCTGCTTATTCTATTTTATTAAAAAAAACAAAAAAAATCCTTATCCTTTTTCTTCACTTAATTTACCTAATATTAGACTATTCATATTCTGTATTTTTATTAACACATGCGTAGTATTATTTTCGACAATTAATACCTACTTTTAGGTAATCTACAAAAATCCACTATACACAATTATACTCACTTTTTGAGTTATATCAGAATTCTTAACAGCTATTTTTCCTCTATTTAATAGATAATTTAATTAATTAAATGGAAGCAAAGGAGTACACACTAAGAAATAGAATTTAGAATTTAATAAACACCTTTTAATTAAGTAAAGACATAATATCTAAAATTCACCTTATTTTCCTTATTAGCCTCGTCAAAGAAATGTAAAACTTTAATATTTAACACACACCTTTTTTTTTTACTTTACCAAAATAATCTCATAATCTCATAATCTTACTTTATTAAAAAATTAAAAAATAATTTATCTCTTTCTAAAATTTAAATAAACATTTATTACATAATTAATTATGTATAATTTACCTATATAATCAAATGGGTATATTACTCTTAAAGGTTAACTATTCTAAAATTACTAAAGTATAATCTTTCTATATAATAATTTGTGTAGTGTACCTCATTTTACCAGTTTTAAGTGAAAGTGAAAAGAATAAGAATAAAAAAGAATAAAAAGAATAAAAAGAATTTTCTGGATTGAAAAAATAGCACAATAGGACACTTTATGAAAAGTCAAGAAGTAATACAATTCACTACTTTACTACTTCACTACTTCACTACTTCAGAGATAGAAAAATTATATTTTTTAGATTGAAAATTATCAAACTAACCAACACCAAATTTTAAACTTATACAAATATTTGAAAATAAGGGAGTTAATAACTATTCTTAAATTTATAAAGTATAATCTACCTATATAATAAAATTGTGTTTAATATAAATAAAGTTGTAATTTTTAAATTTAACGCGTTACACTACAATAGAAATAAAAAGTGTCTAAACGTACTGAAAATCTAATGAAAATCTAATGAAAATAGGATTGATAAGGTATTGAAAAAGAAGAAAGAAAATTCTTATTCTTATTTTGCCTTTGAAATTTAAGTAAAAATAAAAGTGGCAAAGCACCTTTCACCTTCTACATCCGAATGATAGGGGGTAACTCGGATACGCATATTTGTGAGGAAAAGACTTATTTGGAAAGATTTTCATGAAAAGGAAATGACTTATTTGGAAAGATTTAATCTTTATTACATTCCATTTTACAATCGATTAATTACCCTTTTTATATTATATTAAAAAATCATAGCAAACAGTGCAAAATCATAGCGAAATAGCTAAATCAAAAGGAGGACAAGACCCTTTTTTTATTCATTTATTTTCATTTAAGTCCTGAAATTCATCTATTTTTAAAGGAATACTGATAAGAAAGTCATAATTTTTATAGATTTCTAATATTTCATAATGTAAAAGGTTCTGTATCTTAAAATTTATTTTTTAAAAATTTGATTCTTCTACTTAAATTTCAATTATTTGGAAAGGTGAACTGAACGAAACGATAAACTTTTTTTACCTTTTTAACTATATTTATTTTTAATAAGAATTACCACTATTTTTTATTAGTATTAATTTACTTAAGATATTGTAATCTAGAATCTTATCTTAGATTTGTATGGTATTAAAATTAATATAAATTATAGTTGAATTAAGTATTAAAGAATAATATTAGTTATTAAGTTGATAGAATAGTATTATTATTTCTTAGATAAAATATCTGTTAGTAATATATATTATAGACTAGAAAATAGAGCATATATTTAATAGTATTGATTTTGTATTAAGAAAATATCTTAACTTACAAGTATATATAAAGTATTATAAAATATTATAAAAATAATTACATAAAACACACAATAATTTTATTATTTTTCATAGTCATTTTTGGACTTAAATCTGATTTTTAATTCAAATAAAAATGAAAAGCTAGAAATCGAAAATACGATAGATTTATTACTTTATTACTTTATTAATTTCTTAATTAAAAGCAAAATTCCTTTGAAAGATTATGTTTTATTTTCGAGAAATTTACTATTATCGTTACCTATTTTACCAATACTCATACTTAAACTAAATATTAAATAATACTACACTAATTCTATTATAATTTATATAGAACTATTACTTGAATTCTAAGATTTATTCTATTATAATTTTATTAATTAACGCAAATTAAAAATAACTAAACTAACCATAAGAAAAGTCTTTAGTCTTTTTAAACAATCTCAAATTTAAAGTAATTTAAAAATAATTACAATTTGAAAAAATAACAATTTTACCTCTTCTTTTCCTATTATTTAATAATTAAAGTAGTAGAATCTTCCTATATATGTCAATGGTAAGAGAAGAGTACTTAATACAACAAATTAATTAATCTATCTTGCACTATACTATCATAACCTCTGATATTTAATATTAAATATTTAAGACTATCGAATATATCTAATTTTGCTTAATTTATTATTTATCTTCTATATATTTTATATAATACCTCATTAATCCTTATCTTTAAAGAGTTGAGTAATTACACACTAATACCACTATTAATTGTAGAATTATCAGATTTAATTAAATATAATATTATATAATAGAATCTAATAGTAAATATAAAGAATATATATTATTAAAAAAAAAAAAAAAAAAAAAAAAAAAAAAAAAAAAAATAAAAAAAAAAAAAAAAAAAAAAAAAAAAAGAACAATAAATTATTGATATATTAACACAAAAATAGTATAGAAATTATATCTAATATAGAACAGATTAGTTAACTATAATAGAATATTAACTATAATCTAGAATATTAATTCTAATACTACACACATCTCAATATGAAATTACCCAAGAATCGTAGATTTAGATTAGTTTAACAAAAATGCAAGCAAAGCGAGTTACTACTGAAAGTAGGTCACTGACTGAAATGATTGAATGTGAGTGTGACCACGGTGAAATAAAAAATAAATTAAAAATAAATGAAAAGTTATTGAAAGTGTTAAACAACTTTGTAAAGAATCAAAAAAGTAATTTTCTAAATATTAAACATAACGAAATTTTAAATAAAAAAAGGTCATAATCATACCATATCTCAAAATTGTAAAATTAAACTAGTAGACACGCATTTCATGCTACATTATATTATTGAATATTATCGATACGGTAGTGTGTGTGAGGTAGAATCTTTGATTGTGCGATCTTCCTTCTTGCGAATAAAAAGTGATAACTCTAAAAATAACAAAAAATGTTAGGTAAGGGCCTTTACGTATTATTAGATAAATAAAGTAGAATCTTTCTATATAATCTAAGGGTATAAAATAAATTACCTACTTTCTTCCCTGATTAAAATATAATCTACCTATATAATAAATAGTGTATCTAGTGTAATAAAGACCCTCTTTGCATGTGTTGGTGACAAAAAGTTTGTGATTCTAAACTATCAATTAGTATATTCTTAACTATTTCTTACTGAAAAGATGTTTTAAAATTTATTATTATTATTATTATTATTAGATTGGTAATAATTATAGTGGGTTAAAGATATGGTAAGAATTGTAAAATTAAATTATTCTGTAATTGTGTTAAAAGAAAAAGGTGATTATATTTAATTAATTAAGGGTTTTGTGTTATGTAGGTGAAAGTGTTATTATTTTTATAATTAGTGAGAAGCTGAAAGTGTGAAAGGAAGATTATAATTACGTTTAGTTAGTTTAATTGTATAATCATGTATATTAGTTTCTATAATATTTATCGCGGGTAATTTGAACTATTTGTTCTTTAACAAGTGATTCAAATATACTCTTAGTTAGATATGAATTATTAATAACACGTATTCGTATAATAACAGTACCATCTTTTATGATAAGGGAATAGATTTATTTTTTGCGGAAGAGAAATTGAAATTATTTAATTAAGTAAAATACTTATACTATTACTGATTAGATAAAAGGGTATTGGACTATTATTAGTTAAAAAGTATAATCTACCTATAAATATCTAGGGCTCTAGGTAATAAAGTACCGTATTCTTAACTACTAAAGTATAATCTTCCTATATAAAATTTTGGTGTAGGTGGGGTGTTTGATTAAAAATTTCTAAAATACTTATAAAATATTTCTTATTTAATAGTTTCAATAGTTTCAATAGTTTCAATAGTTTCAATAGTTTAATAGTTTCAATAGTTTCAATAGTTTCTTGAATTAATTAAAATTAACAAATACTTGTATTATAATCTTCTTTTTTTGTATTTTTTTTATAAGGTCGTAGCGATGACACAATAAAGGTAGTGGGAGGTCAAATAGATAGTAGTTTAGATTGCAAAATATAATGACAATTGCGTTATACTGATTGCTAAAAATACTATTTATCAGAATTTGAATTGGTCATTTTTTTTGACATATGACATTTACGTTAGATCTTTTATCTTAAGATGAACACTCGATCTTTTTTAAAATTCTATAGAGGGCTATCTATCAGTCTCGATACACTCGAAATTTAACGTTAATTATTCTTAATTAGTTTGTTCTATTGTATTAGCTTTGTCTTAAATATGATACTATTACTATTTTCTTAATATCACAATCTATAGTTAACTGGATTGATTTGATTGAAAGATTACTTATTACTAAGTTATATTTTTAGTAGATTAATCTACAGGTTTATTGATAGTTGAGTTGAATAGTTGACACTTTAAGCGATTAAGGTAGATGAGAAATAATAATGATAGTAAATTATAGTATCTGATATTCTCTTGTATACTGTAGATGATTGATTATATTCTACTATTTAATGGGCTACTAATTAGTATTTGATATAATATTAAATTATATATTAATCTAGAGGTTTTCTGGAATATGTACTTGAATATTTTATATTTTATCGATTTCCATTACTGATTATGATTAGATTAATCTACAGATTTATTGAACAATATACTAGAATATTTTATATTTAAGCGATTAATATTTATGAATTATTATATATTATCAGATGATTGATTTTAGATTATAGTATTTAACTTTATTATCGTTCAACAGTATATGATTAATAAAATATAAATATAAAAATGAAAGATTATTATTATTAATTCTTAATATTTAATTTAAATTTATTTAGAAAAATCTACCGTTTTAATTGAATAGGTATTCCAATATTAGCTATTATTTTGTATACTATTGAGGATTTATTTTCATAAGATTGGTAGTTTATTCTTTAAAGGCCATTATCATTATACAGCTATATAATTTCTTTTCTAGATGTTAACAAATAAAAGATTATTAATTAGATAAATCTACAGGTTTAATAGAATAGCTATTATAATATCAGACATTAGAAAACATAATGCATATGAGAAATAAGATATTAAGATATGATAGAAAGATAATTCTTATTAATAATTAATATTAAATATATAATATACAATAATGATTACTGGTTTATTTACTTTTGTATAGATTAGAGTATCACCCATTAAATTGCATACTGTATATATTTGATTTTATTTTTAATAAACCTTCGCACTATTTACCTAAAAATGTGTAAGTAAAATATATTAATGATAATGAAATGATAATGAAATGAGGCCTTTCCTATTATTATCTAAATAAAGTATAATCTACCTATATATTATCAAGGTATAGTACCTTTATTTTACCTCTAATAAAATTATAAAGTATAATCTACCTATATAATAAATTGGTATTCAATGACTAAAGGGATAAAAAAGTTAACACTGAATTTGTCTTCTACTTTATGTTTTAATATATTAGTTGTGAATCTTTCCTTAAAATTTAAAGTTAAGAAATCAAAATTAACCACATTCTAAAAAGTAATTCAATTCCCTTTTAAATAATTAATACAAAGAAGTACAGAAGATATCATCAATTTTGTGTTAGAATTAATAATCTATAGAAATATAGAAATATTGCGGTACGTTGATTAATTTAATCAAGAATATAATAATAAATTTAATAAAGTTGAGGATTAGACGGATTCTAACCTTTTAATCTCACGACCACACAATCTAAATTCAACACGCTAGATTCCAATCGTAGATTCCTTGCTTTTATCGGATTTAGTCGTTTCAATTGTAGTTCCTCCGGAATTAAGAAATAAAATTATATCCAAAAAAACACAAATTTGAAACCTTATAAAATTATTTAGTAGGATAGGAATAACACCATTTTATTAAAAAAAGTATCATTTACCTATAGAATTTAATGTGTTTAGAAGAAAGAAGAAAGTTAAAACTCTAATTAAATAATAAAGTAAAATCTTTCTATATAATAAAAAAAAAAGTTGTGGAAGGAAAAAATACAGGGTAGAAAGAAAGGTTACTAAAGAAGTGTATTCGTATTCGACACACAAGGATAAAAAAATACCTCAAGAATCAATAAAAGAATCGCCAACAAGCAAAATCGCACTATCCACGCTTTTTATCAAAATCAACAATCCACCATCCACGATTAGGGTAGCATAATCTAGATTGAGTGGCTTTTTTTGTGTAATCAAGATTGTAAGTGGTGTCGGTGTTGTAATTTAAGTGTGCGCCTTCAAAATGAAAAATTATTTTATTTAAATTATTTAATTTATTTTAAAAAAGGAGTAAAATAGTGAAAATACTACCTTTAAATAAGAATAAAAAGGATTCAATTCAATCTTGTTTCTGCTTTCTTTCTTTTCTAAAATTTAACACTTTATTATTTAATATTTCTATTAAACCACAGAGTGGCTATTTTTAATTTCTATTTAACCCAGAATACCCTCTATCTTTTTATCCTCCTCCTTTTTCATAAATTAATTTATTAGCTTTAATTCTACAAAACCAAATTTGAACCTTATAAAATTAGTTATACCCCTATTTAGAAAGTAGATAATTTATACCTTCATAAAATTTAAACGTATACTTATATAATAACACTTAGTTAAAGGAAAAAAAAAAAATATCCTAACCACTTAAAAATTTTTCATATTTTCTAACCTACACTTTCTACTCTAATCCATCTAAATACTTAAACTCTTCTTTTTCTCAGCACACCATCAACTAACTTATTCCATTTCAATAACTAGATAAGAATCTTTTCTTCAAATAATAAAATATTTCAACGAATCACTATCAATTCTGTTATTTTTAATAAATCTATAATATTTCCTCAATTCAAAATAATAAAATACTACTTCTACACTCTTCTCAAATATAGTCATATTCTGTATATTCCTTTTTTATTTTTATTCCACTATTTTATATTCCTTTTTTTTTAATTCTATCCAACACAAATTTGAAACTTATAAATTATTTATACCACTATTTAGTAGATGGTCAAGAGGAACACACAAATTTGAAACTTAAAATAGATTTATTACCCCCCTAGGTAAAATTACCTTTTTTTTATTAATTTATAATATTTCTATATATACACAAGTAGTGGTAGTAGATTTTCAAATATATACACAAGTAGTGGTAGTAGATAGACTATTATTTTAGATAAATTGCTATTTTCCACACTCACTTGCACTTTTCTAATATACTATTTTATAGAATTTAATATTCTTTTTATTATAGAATTGAATTGAAAATATAGTATTACTATAATACCCACTCATTTTTTATTTGAATTATTGGAGGAAGAAATATAGAATATACTATATCTATGGTAACTTAGTTAAGATTATAGAATTCTGATTATTATAGATATATATTATTTATTTAATTATTAATAATGGTTATGTCTTATGTTTGAGAATCTGTTTTAGTTATAATTTGAATATTAATAATAGAAATAACACTATTATAGTAAGTAATAATAAAAATAAATGAAATACAACAAGCTATATATTCTTAAATATAAAAATACTATTTTTAGAAATATACTACTTTTCGAAAATTTGTAAAAAGTCGACAATCCTATTTTGTATCACATAACTCTACCTTATTTCTATCGGAGTTCGTAGTTTAACTCGCATTTCACTAAAATATTTTCTAAGTTTCAAATTTGGGTAGATGGTAAATAAAAATTTATTTAATTTCTTTTTCTATACCCTTATCAAATATAGGAAAATTATACTTTATTTATCTAATCAGACCAATAACCCGCTGTAAAGATAAAAATTTATAGGTTTAAAATTTGGTTTTTTGATAAAATTAAAAATTTAACTCGTAGTTAGTATTTTCACTTTGTTTCATTATTGTGTGAAAAAGGGTAAAGTCATAACACATTGCTATAACAAAAGGTGTATAATTATCTTTATATTTGAACTTTGTACTAGTAGAATTTTCTTTTTCGACGATATTGAATATAATAGCATTTTGAATTTGTTTTAGTAATTATCTGTGATTCTTGGACATTAATTAAAAATAATTATAATTAATATTCTGATATGGGGCTCCTTTAAATTTATAAATAGGTTTATTATGTCTAACAAGTATAATTTTCAATTTTGAAATAAGTTAATTCTGTTTAACTAGTTTAATTTTCATTTTTAGAATTAGTACAAGATTAGTTATAAAAGTCTTAGTATAAAATATACAAATTTAGGATATTATTCTATTAAGAAAATAGCACTTGTAAAAATACACCCTACATACCATGCGCTACGAATCGAAGGTAGAGGCGGTAAAGATTGAGTTGAGTTGAGTTAATACTACTATCATACCGTTACAATACTTAGTATGTGTACTCATGCGATATTTTTGTATAGTATTTTAGTAAAAGTACATTTCCAAAGTAGAGTGTGAATAGAAAAATAGATTATTAATACTCACAAAGAATAGGATAATATAATTGAAAAAATTTTCTAGCTGAATAGTGTTATTTTTATCGGAAACTTGTAATTTCATTACAGAAATAATCAAATATTATTTATAATATTAAGAAAAATATAATTTTATACTTACTTGTCACATTCTCTTCTAAAGTAAAAAAAAAACTAAAAAGTTTTAGTATATTTACAGTTGATTTAATATATCCGTACTTTCATTTCTTAACTGTTAGTACATCTAGTTTAATACCTATTTTCATAGACTAGTTATAATTTGTAGCTATTGGAGTGATTTATTTAAACCATAGTAATTCCTTTTTAGAAAGATAATAAAAATAGTAAAAAATACTTTGAAAAGTATAGTATAGAATATAATCTTTTCTAATATCAGTTAGAGTTATAGTATCGTGGTGAAAATAATTCAGAAATTTAACAAATTAAGTTAATATAAGTATTTTTATTAATGTTTAATATTTTAAATTAACCAAATAATTTTTCTATCAATCAATTATAATATTGTATTTTTGGTGACTTTTTTGAAAAAGGGTCCTCACAACTCACAACTTACACGTCTATCCATAGAATACTTATTATTATCTACAAAGAAATAGTGTTGGTGAATATTTATGCTAAGGTGTTGCATAGATATATTTGTTTAAAATTAAACAGACAAATAGTACATTTGTGCAATATTTCAGAATAATATATTTTCTTAGATAAAGAGGATATTTTTTTAAATCAAGATTAAGTATTAAATGGTAAAATATAATGTAGATTATTCAAGTATCAGTAAAATACAGATGTAAGTATTTTTATACTATATTTCACACTAATATCAGTTACAATATGTATTATATTTTTAATATTCAATCGGTAGCGGTATTATATAAAATTAAAACTTAAATAAATGTAAATTAATTTTTATTTTTAATCCTGATGGTGTTATTCATACTATTGGTAAATTCAATTCATTCTTAACATTTACCCCCTAAATATTTATTTAATAATTTCAATTATGGTATATTATTTAATAATGCAATTTAAATTAAATGTGCTAATGAGATAATATCATTATTATATAAAATCAAAAGTTGATTATATTTATCAATTTTTAATGGTACTTTATAGTATATTTTTTTGTTTGTTTACCATCTTTATGTTCTACACAATTATCTTTAATATGATCAGTAATACCATAAGGTGTTATATTATAACATATACTCATACCGCTTTTTTATGGACTCTCTATAAATAATTAATTTATTGATATTTTCATTATCTGTTTTATCTATTTCATTTTTTACTATATTAGCTGAAATTGTATAATTATCTTTAGGTTTTTAATTTTACTAGTTAAAATCTACAAATGTTGTCACCCTTTACAACTAGGATCAAAAATAGTATTATCAACATAGAGATATTCTTGAATATTAACATTATTAGCACTATTAGCTTTATTTAATGAATAGTTAACTTTAGATAATGATAAGAAAAAAGAGATCAATTTTATTTGCAAAAGATTAATTTAATCTAAAACTGATGCTAAATAGGGTATTTGGTATTGTTAATTTTTTATTTTTAATGGAAGGAGAGTCGAAGTACAAATTTTTATTAAAATACTATTTACACTCTTATAATTTACAACTTTGTAACCTTTATACGTATCTATATCTGATTTCAATAAATTTATTTTGTTTTATTTTTATTAAATTTACAGTTAGTTAGAGCAATTACTGGATTTAATTAATTAAACTTTTTAATTTCTAATACTAGTACTAATTTTTGTTCTTAAAGATAAATATAAGAGAATGTAGTTTTTCTTGCAAACTCCCCTATGGTGAACGATTATTTTGTTTTTCAAGTGATGGCTTACCTTTTTTTTTGCTATTTTTTAAAATTTGATAGGCTTTTTTGTTTGTTTTCCTCTGTTCTTTTTAATCCATAACTAACAACTTAAGAAAAGTAAATCGACAAATTCTTGGTATTATTTTTAATAAACAAATAACAAGGGTTTTAGTTTTGCTTAAATATATTATATATAAATTAGGAGTCTTAGTTTGTCTGGAGTCTTGAGTCTTGACTATATAATATATAGTATTAATATTTTTATCCTTAAACTTAATACTTAATACTTAATACTTGAATACTTAATTCTTGATTAATTTAACTTTTAACTTTTAACTTAATACTTTAACTTTATATTTAATACTTAATACTTGAATACTTAATTATTTTAATTTTTAAGTTCAACTTTGAATTTTTAACTTTTATATTGTAACTTTTATCTTTATTATTTTAACTGAATATTTGTATCAACTTAGGAATTATTAGTCTTAGGATTAGGTTTAATTATTTTAATTTTTGATTCGACTTAAGAATTATTAGTATTAAGATTAATTTTTAATTAAATCAACTACCATAAAACTCTCCATTTGGAACTATTCTTATACCATTTATATGTAAAGCTAATAATCTTAAATATCCATTATTTTTTAACTATACAATAAAATATCCAAATAATTCAACTAATTTAAGTAATTTACCACTAAATTCTTCTATATATGTACAAATTTTACCGGGGTATAGGATTTTGTTTAGCAATAAAGGTTATTTTTAATTAACATCATAATATAACAGGTTATCGCCATAAGCTATATAAAATTTTATAATTCCACCTTAGTCTTCATATTTGAATCAATTTAAATACATCTTTTATTTATCATTGGTAATTTGAATAACCATCTTAAGCTAGATAATTTAAAGTAATATATCTAAACCTAATCTAGAAATAGTTAAACATTGTGTAATTTGAATATCATAAGTTATATATATTTATTATAATTAATATAATTTCCATTAAACTTTTTAAATCTTTACTTAAATATTTTTTACTTTCTTCTCTGAAAATTTCAATCTGATTCTTCTATTTCCAATTTATATTATTCTTGTGTTATTTAATCTTTTTGATAATATTCTATTAATGCAGTATTTCCTATATAATTATCTTTTTTTAAAAAATCATTTTGAAAGAATCCATTTGTTAGTTAACATTTTAAAGATAAACATAAATTTTTAATACTCATTTGTAATAAAATATATGACTATAAACTTATTTTGTATTCGTTTTATATGGTAATTTATACTAATAGTTAATCTAATAATTCTATTATATCTAAAAATTGTATCTATTTTATAATAATCATTATTATAGATATTATATGTATTTAATGCATCTAATAAAATATTCAATTATATCCTTCTAGATTATGTGCATAGATTATAAAACATTATATTTTTTCAATTAATATAGAATTTATACATCCTAAAGTTAGATTTATACTTGATCTTTTTGTTTCAAATAAAATATTTATCTGATCCTTTAAAGATTTTAATTCCAAATCTAATGATTTAAAAAAGATTTAATTTAATTTAATTTTAAATTTATTTATTTTTATGTTGTGTCCCTTATTTGTTGCGCCCGCTGTTTCTGTTAACTAGTAATTTTTGTTTTTATTAAATTTTTTAAAATTTTCCCATCGAAACTGGGACGGCGACTTGAAATAAAAATGAGTGTAAAAAAGTATTTCAATATCTGAAATTATAGAAAAATGTTACAAAACCCAATCAAAGTTACTGTTACCTTAAATTTTAACGCTCTATTTCAATCTATCTTTTTAATTAAATTTGGTTTATTTTTAATTGTTTACTTAAGGCAGTTACAGGAAAACTGTAAACTTTACAGAGATATATAGGTTTGGCGGAGAGATACTAAATGGATAGTTGACGAGTTTCTATACTTTAGTTAACTGGCAAACCCTTTGAAGGAACTGAGGATGGTGTACCTTCTACTAACTCAGACTATACGCTTTTTACCCTAAGTTATAAAACTTTATATAAAATATATGTTTATACTACTTTGAGCTGTTTTAGACTTTAATGGACTCTTTTTTAATTTAACTTGTTATAAACTTTAGATAAATTTTAACAATCCCATGCTTAGTTATTGTAAAAGCAATCATAAAAAGAAAATCCCATTCAATTATTGCTAATGTAACCGTATCCTTGAAATAATCATATATTATTTATATAAAAATATAACTATATAACTAGTTATGCATTAAGAAAAATGTTAATTAACTCTTTAATTTATTAAAATTGCTTCTATGTTCAACTCTCCATTATAATGGACTTAGATAAGTTAAAGTCATAAGTTAAGTTAGACTTATATTAATAATTCCAAGACTAATTAAAAAATATTTGATAATTAAAATTACCCCGGCTATCCGATTAACCTTAGTTTAAGTTATTTTTCTTTTTGTCTATTTAATTCTTTGTATTAATAAGTGTAATAAGTAATGTAATTCCTTAAGCTAAGTTTTAATTCAAATTTGTTAAAATTAAATAAAATTATTAAATTATATCATTGCCGCATCTTTGAAAATAAACTTTTTTAAAAATTAAAATAAGAAAAAGTTAGAAAAAGTCCCAGGTCCAACCCATATTATATAACCACCCTTTAATTTAAAGGTTTTAAGAAATTAATATAACAGATTACACATACCTAAAATAACTAATTTAAAAATTAAATATATAAAATATTATTGAGTTAAGAAAGTTAAGATTTTAATCTCCAGTTAACATTTTTAAAAATATATCACCTTCTACTATTTAGTAAAATAAGCTAAAGTATCCAATAACAAATTAAAATTAAGTAAAAATAATTAATTATCTAATTTAATTAAACTTAATTCCCTTAATTGTTAAATCTAAACATTTAGTGAATAATTAAAATATTGGAAAACTTTTTTTTTTATAAATGTATACTTTATATTGTTGTTATTTTATTCCAACTAATTTATTGTTAATTTTTTTATTAAAAATTTGTTATACGTTGATCTTAAATTGAAAAACCCTTTAATTTTAAAAACCGTTGAGCAAAACAAAACCCAAAATAAAATGCTGTTCAACCTGAGTATTATAAATAATATATAATATTCAAAATATATATAATATTAGGTTTAGGCTATTAAATATTCTAGTAATATTTTATTTACTTTACTTGTTTTATTTATACATATTTGCTTTATATATTAATAACTTAAGTTACTAAAATTAAGGACTGATATAAATTATGAACTTATGAAACTTAAAAATCTTTACCAAGGAATAATAAACCCTTCCTACCTAAGATGGTTCGTAAATCAAGTCAAAGAAACTCGTTAAATCTGTCATAAAATAGAACTCCTACTTTAAAAACTACCTAATTGAAAAGTAGACACTCAAATTGGTAGCTACAAACGTTAATAAAACTATCAAAGATGAGGATCCCATATAATTATTCATGTAAACATACACATACAATCTAATTTTAAGAGACCCTGAAGTTTACAATTTTCCCTCCAAACAAAAGATCCAGAAAAAGCTGGTCGTACCTCTACAGGTATTTATAAACTCTAGCTCAATCAACCTGCATTAAAGGTATTTTACTTTCGTGTTTATCACTATGTCTTTGACATAAGAAGAACCAATTAGCACCTTGATCAACAACCATTCTCCACTAACCCATTAAAATCTTTAAGAGCTGTTATAGATTCTTCAAGGAGGTTATCCCGTTTACAGGGATATGGCTTTAATGACTTTTTGTTTTTTATTTTTCAACTTTAAAACTAATAAAAAAGATTAACAGATTAATAGATTAATAGATTAACTAAAAACTTTAAAACAGAATTACAGACTAACAGAACTACACTACTTAAAGACTAAATTAAAACCCTACTAAGCAAAATATCTTTCATAGAAAATAATTATTTATTATAATTTTAATTCTTATTATCTTCTCTTTTTAATAAAAAGGATTTAGTAACACTACAATATTTTTTAAATTGATAGTAATAACCTTAATTAATTTAATTCGCTTTTCGTTTCTAGTATTGTTATATAGACTGAAAAGAAGTTCATAAAATATGTTATTAAAGTATAAATATATTAAACCCAATTTATTTAGTATTAAATATACAAATTAACTTTATTAATAGTTTGGTTAAGGACAATCAAAATAATATCATCGAGGTAATAGAGGTTCAAAGTAATAGAAAGACTATTTGTATTTACTTTTAAAGATTTTAAAAAATGATATTTCAAAACTATCACCAATTAAACCTTAGAAAGAAGATTCAAATTAAGAATTGAAAAATACCTTGATATCCTAAAAGATTATTTGATGAATTAAATGTAATATTAGACACTGGTTATTTGAATATAAATGGATGTATAATATAATTTTATTATCAGTGTATAGATCTATATTAGAATATGAATTGGATTTAGAAAAAGAAAAGAAAAGAAAGAAAGCTTCAAAGAATACCAGAGATTCTAAAAGTGTATTAAATAAATTAATATGTTAGACACTATCATTAACAGAAACTTTTTTAAAAAAAGTATTTAAATTTTAGCTCTTTG
>Ga0153981_1000150_pt1 | contig 20576 bp, 15 predicted proteins | sample TSGA065MetaG_FD_104714 | JGI IMG/M metagenome (GOLD analysis project Ga0153981, IMG submission 104714) | Attine ant fungus gardens microbial communities from Georgia, USA - TSGA065 MetaG | ecosystem: Host-associated > Fungi > Mycelium > Unclassified | place: USA: Georgia, Magnolia Springs State...
CTGAACCGACGCAACCGTGGCTGTCAATACGGTGCCAGGCCAGCATCGCCTCAACGATTTGCTCCTGCAATATTTTCCAGCGTTCCGGCGTGCGGGTGGGTGCTTCTGCTGAGACGCCGCGCAGACGTTCAATCAGCAAAATTTCCCGATAGGGTTTTTGATGCGTCGTGACCATGCCGTAAACCGTCGGCACGCGCACTACGCCTTCTCTGGCCAGCATCGAGAGTTTGTAGGCTTCCTGCCCCGCGATGCCTTCGCAGACAAAACTTTTCGCCATCAGCGGCATTGCATAGCCCTGCTCATCATAAAGAGAAAAAAGATGGGCATAAGGTTGTTCACTGACGCATTCAAGGCGGGATAAACGCTCGCCCAAAACAATACTTAACTCGGCTTTTAGCTGTTCCATAACGTATTCGCAGTGACGAAAAGATTAACGTTTATGATGAAAGCTTCGACAGATGAATACCCCGTTTCAGATCAAACAAAAACCGGATAATTGCTTCAGGAGAGAGAGGATAACTCGGAAACTGGAAGGAACGTCAGATAAGAATGGACGGAATGTGACGCATTCCGTCCGCTAACCGTGGCTCAGGAATGCGAGTGGCCCAGGATCTTACGTACGCGTTCCAGATCTTCCGGAGTATCAACCCCTACTGAAGGAATGGCTTTCGCGACATCAACGTGGATTTTTTCACCATACCACAGCACCCTGAGTTGTTCGAGCAACTCAATGTGCTCCAGTTTGCTCGGTTCCCACTGAACGTACTGACGGATAAAACCGGCGCGATAGGCATAAATACCGATATGGCGCAGGAAGACGTCGCCAATCGTATCTTTAGAAACAGCGAAACGCTCACGTTCCCACGGGATGGCCGCGCGGGAGAAATACATGGCGTAACCGTTAGCATCGCGAACCACTTTTACTGCATTCGGGTTGAAGGCTTCTTCGGCAGATTCAATCGGTACTGCCAGCGTTGCCATACCCGCAACGCTGTTAGCCAGATTTTCAGCGACCTGACGGACAATCACCGGCGGGATCAGCGGCTCATCGCCCTGCACATTAACGATGATTTCATCATCTGCAAACTGACAAATTTGGATAACTTCTGCCAGACGTTCGGTACCAGACTGATGATCAGGGCTGGTCAGGCAGACTTCACCACCTGCAGCTTTCACTGCGGCCACAACTTCCGGATGGTCAGTCGCTACAATCACGCGTTTCGCACCGGATTCCAGCGCACGTTCCATGACGTGCACAACCATCGGTTTACCGTTAATATCGGCCAAAGGCTTACCGGGCAGGCGGCTGGACCCAAAACGGGCCGGGATAATTGCAATAAAACTCATGGATGTGTCTCATCAACAGAAAGCGGGCGGGCTTCGTTTTCTAATAATACTGGGATGCCGTCCCGAACCGGATAAGCCAGACTGTCGGCTTTACACACTAATTCCTGTGCTTCTTTATTGAAGTACAGTTTCCCGTTACACACAGGGCACGCAACGATTTCAAGTAAACGATGGTCCATTAATTCCTCCCGGAGGCGAATACACCGCTTTTCAGCAGGGCGTCACGCAAAAATGCATTGGAAAACACAATACAACGGCTCCAGAGAATAGCATAACGCCCCCTCTGCGTTAATCCTCACGTCACCTTCTGTTACGCCTCCAGAAAGTTAAATTAATGTGATTAAAAAATATCACTCATGAAGGATTGCGTTGCAGATTACGTGGGAGTACAATTTTTTTTGTGATGCACATCACACTATAAACTTCAGATATGAGCACAAAATGAAAACCATTAACAAAATCATCGCAATGTTCGCTAACTTCAGCAACTAATGCTGAGTAACACCTGCAATCATCGTGAATAAACGGCTGCCTGATGCAGCCGTTTTACTTTCTGGATCAGACCCGCCAACCCGTATTCCATAACACTGTTAACGCTTCCGGCCCTTTCGAAAACAATACGTCTTCTGCTCCCTGCCATGCAGCAAAGCGCGTAATCGCGCCGTGAATGTCCTGCGCACGCCGGGATGTCATCGTGACTTCAGGCTCGAGGTGAAGACTTTTCACCTCCAGAACCTTTTCCTTGCGGTGCATTTTGGCATCTATGCGCCCGACTAACTCGCCGCGCTGAAGGATCGGTAACGTGAAATACCCGTACTGACGCTTTGCCTCCGGCGTATAGCATTCAATCCGGTAATCAAAATTAAAAAGAGTCGAGGCGCGCTTGCGATCCCACACAACCGGATCGAACGGTGAAAGCAGTGTCGTCACCGTTGAGCTGATTCGTGACTCACGCGCTTTTTGCAACAGGGGAAATTGTTGCTGGTGGACATAATATTTTCCCTCCAGCCCGCTGACTTCAACAGGCGTAACTTCTCCATTTTCCAGGAGTGTTTCAATCACTTTCCGGGTATCAACACGTTTAAGGCGATAATAATCTGCCAGCCATTCCGCTTTGAATATCCCCAGATACTGCGCCGAACGACACATCATTTGATATTCCGCCGCTTCCTGGCTAAGTGCCTGCGCCGCATCATCCCAGCCGGGCATGACGCGCTCTGCAAGATCGTACACGCGGTGAAAATTACGTCGCTCGGACACCATCAGCTTTCCGGAAGTAAACAGCGTTTCCAGATGTTTTTTATGCGGTTTCCAGTCCCACCAGCCGCTGTTTGATTTTTTCTCCGCACTGAAATCCGCAGAACGCACCGGACCTTTTTCTGCAATATGGCTCAGCAGAGCTTGAATATCAGCCTGATGTTCATCAAACCAGTCTTGAGAAAATTTCCATCCCATGCCCTGCGGGTTCAGCATCTTGTGCCGCAATAACCCGTAATCCTCGCGAGGGATAAAACAGGCTTCGTGCGCCCAGTATTCAAAAATTTTCCCCTCAGATAACGCATCTTCCAGCCATTGTGGGGAATAATTTCCGAGGCGGCTAAACAATACGAGGTAAGGGCTTCTGGCAACCACGCTGATCGTATCGATTTGCAGCAATCCCATATTCTGAATGGAATCGACAACATCACCGGCAGACGGTTTTCGGGTCAGAGGTTTAAGAAGATTTTGTGCAGATAAATGCAGGGTGCGGGCCGAACTGAGAGATATAACCGGGTGATACATATCGGTATCCGTGGCAGCGATAAACTGTGGATACCGATAACATATTTTTGCCGGAGCGTAAAATTCAGCTCAACGGCGCATTACAAAAACCAGACTTAGAACGCAATAACATCAGCCGCTGAAGGGCCATGTGCTACGCTGCGGTAAGTGGTGAACTCTACACGCTGACCGGCACTTAGTGATTTATTACCGGTATTGGCAATGGAGGTACGCTGAACATAAATCTCAGAAGAACCATCCAGAGGGCAAATAAAACCGTAGCCTTTAGCCTGGTTGTACCATTTAACTAAACCCATTTTTAACATCATAATTTCTATCCTTTCTTTTGGGCATCCATGAACACACTTTTTTATTATTGTTCGGATGCGTTTGCCCATATCTAAGTTATTTTTTTTATAAAAAACCTCTAATGAGCGAATTTGTTTAACGATTATTTTTACTGCGAACTTCTTTAAAGCTCATTTCTTTTCGGGCACTAAAAACCCGCCGTTGGGCGGGTTTTACTCTGCTGATATGAAAGACAATTCGAGTTGTTTCATATCATCACATTATTCTCTGATTACAGAGCGATAACGTTAGCAGCAGCCGGACCACGCGGGCTGTCCTGAATGGTGTATTCTACACGCTGGCCTTCAGCCAGAGTTTTGAAACCATCCGTTGCGATTGCGGAGAAATGTACAAAGACATCTTTGCCGCCATCAGCTTGCTCAATAAAACCAAAACCTTTGCTTTCATTGAACCACTTAACCTGACCCATTTTCTTAGACATATTTAAAACCCTTTAACTTTTACTCAATAATATCCTGCCATTCGGCAATGTTGGCCAATAGTTCAGACAATTACTTATGGGAGGGACTTAGAAGGTTCGTCTTGGAAGCGGAATCATCGGGAAAGAGATAACGTCTGGGAGGAACTGCTTTACTCTACACTCATACATAAATAGCGCTGTAACACAGGCTGCACGCATTTACTCATAACCTGCAAACAATAGCAAGTCACGATACGCAATAATTTTAAGGGTAATTAATATTTACGCAAATAAGTCATTAAAATCAGTCGCATTGAAATTATAAATTTACGTAAATTTCGAATATCTGAAGTGGATTTCGAAGATACAACCCGCTTAAAGATGGGTTTTCAAAATAAGATCAGCTATTTTTTGCAATAATTTCTCTGCCTGTAAACCCTGAATTTTTGCTTCGACGGGCAAATACCACCAGTCCGGCTGAGCAAAAGAGCGGCATTTTACGGCATCTTTTTCCGTCATCAGAAGCTGCTGACCGGGTTGTACCGTAGCGGAAATCTGTTCAGGGGAGTACGCCTGATGATCAGCGAAAGCGATTTCCTTTTGCAAATCTACCCCCAGCTGTTTGAGTGTCGCAAAAAAGCGCGGTGGATGACCAATACCGGCCATCGCCACCACATTCTTCAGCATCGCTGCATCGCGCTGTTCACCCGTCACCAGATTCACGGCTTTGCCTGGCTGTAAAACCATAGACAGCTCACCGGCAAGCGCGGTGCCACCGTTGGTAATCACCGCATCAACAGAACGCAGACGCGCCTGACGTTCGCGCATCGGTCCGGCAGGCAACCAGTGGCCGTTGCCAAAGCGCCGGACGCCGTCAACCACCACAACTTCAACATCACGCTGAAGCGCGTAATGTTGAAGGCCATCATCCGTGATAATGACGTCCAGCTCATGCGCAGCCAGCAGTGCTTTAACGGCATCAGAACGAACCGGGGACACCGCAACAGGCGCTCCGGTTCTCTGGAAGATCAATACGGGCTCATCACCCGCCTGAGCAGCCTTTGTATCTGCTGCTAATACCAGCGGATAGCTTTCAGCCTTACCGCCGTAACCGCGTGAAACTACGCCCACGCGGAATCCATGCTGCTGTAGCGTTTCGACCAGCCAGATAACCACCGGCGTTTTACCATTGCCCCCGGCAGTGAGGTTCCCCACCACCACGACGGGCACAGGCGCCCGCCAGCTTTTTTTAAGCCCTGATTTATAGCTGTAACGGATTAAATTCGAGATTAACCCGTACAGCCAGGACAAAGGCAACAGCAACAGATAGAGCGGTGATTTACCTGACCAGATACGCTCAATCATTGGCCAAACTGCATCCGGTAAAGCTGCGAATAAACACCGCGTTCTTCCAGCAATGCGGTGTGTGAGCCACGTTCCACAATACAACCATCTTCAATCACCAGAATCTCATCGGCTTTTTCGATGGTCGATAGGCGGTGCGCAATCACCAGAGAGGTACGGTTTTTTTGCAGTTCATCCAGAGCTGCCTGAATTGCACGTTCTGACTCGGTATCCAGCGCAGAAGTCGCTTCATCAAGGATCAGAATCGGCGAGTCGCGCAGCAACGCACGCGCAATCGCGATGCGCTGGCGTTGACCACCAGAAAGCAGGACACCATTCTCGCCAATAACCGTGTCCAGACCTTTATCCATCTTACCGATGAAATCCATCGCATAAGCCATTGTTGCGGCTTTTTCGATTTCTTCACGGGAATAAAGATCAGTACGGGCATACGCAATGTTGTTGGCAATCGTATCGTTGAATAAATGAACGTTCTGCGATACAAGTGCAACCTGATCGCGCAGTGATGACAAGGTATATTCACGCAGGTCATGACCGTCCATCAGGATTTTACCTTCCTGGATGTCATAGAAACGTGTCAGCAGGTTGGCAATAGTCGATTTACCGGACCCGGAACGCCCCACCAGCGCAACAGTTTTCCCTTCCGGAAGAGCGAAAGAAATATCGCGCAGCGCAGGAGCATCGCGACCAGGATAGGTGAAGGTGACATTCTTGAATTCAACTTCCCCTTTAACGCGTTTAACTTCCAGCTTGCCTTCGTCTTTTTCCTGCTCCATGTCCAGAATAGAGAACAGCGTCTGGCAAGCTGCCATACCGCGCTGGAATTGGGAGTTGACGTTCGTCAGGGACTTCAGCGGGCGCATCAGCGCAATCATCGAGGAGAAGACCACGGTGATCGTACCGGCACTGAGTGTTTCCATCACAGACGGGAAGCTTGCCGCATACAGCACGAAAGCCAGTGCCAGAGAGGCGATCAGCTGAATAATCGGGTCAGAAATCGATGAAGCAGAAACCATACGCATACCTTGCTGACGCATACGGTTACTGACTTTATCAAAACGCTCAGTTTCAACTTTCTGGCCACCAAAGATCAGAACTTCTTTGTGCCCTTTCAGCATCTGCTCTGCGCTGGTCGTCACTTGTCCCATCGTGTTTTGCATCGATTTACTGATGTTACGGAAACGTTTAGACACCACGCGGATAACAACCGAAACGATCGGTGCTATGACCAGCAAGATCACTGAAAGCTGCCAGCTGTAGTAAAACATCATGATAAACAGGCCAATGATTGAAGCCCCTTCACGCACGACGGTGACAAGAGCGCTGGAAGACGATGAAGCCACCTGCTCAGAGTCATAGGTAATACGGGAAAGCAAGGTACCGGTGGATTGCTGGTCAAAGAATGCGACCGGCATTCTCATCATGTGACCAAACAGGCGGCGGCGCATATGCATAACCACTTTGCCCGATACCCAGGAGATGCAGTAGCTCGAAATGTACCCGCTCACGCCACGAACAATCATCAGACCAATTACGACAAGTGGCATCCAGAGTAAAATTGAGCGGTCTGCTTTTCCGAATCCGTCATCTAAAAGCGGTTTCAGCAAAGACAGCATGAAGGTATCACTGGCGGCGTTGGCGACCAGCGCAATAGCCGCAGCAACCAGCCCGGCTTTAAAAGGTGTGATCATCGGCCATAGGCGACGGAATGTCTGCCACGTGGAGAGATCTTTATCGTTCATCATGCAATATCAACCAGCATCGAAAGAAATAGCGGCCTATTCTACTCATTATCTACTGATACTCCAAACCGGCGGTGGTACCAACGTGGGTTTAATTTCTCCCGTAAGCCTTTAACTGCCCAATAATCACCATAAATGAACAGGCTTAGTTGACCGGAATCCGAAGTGGAGTGCCAGCCATAGCGGGCTTTGTTGTATCTGCTAACAACTTTATGCGCGGGAAGATGCCATTTGTTGAAACGTGCTGCCGATGTCAGCGCCGATTCCGGCGAAACAGCCCGCAAAAAAGGCGGTGAAGACGACGTATTACTCCCGTGATGAGGAACCTGAAGCACTGTAGAGTGCAATTTCTGCCTCGATTTCCTGATCAAGGCCCTTTCTGAACCGGCTTCAATATCCCCTGTCAGCAAAAGGCTGAATGAACCATCATCAATGCGGATGACGCAACTGTCATCATTTCGGGCATCAGCAACTTTTGCCTCCGGCCATAAAACGTTAAAATTCAGCCCCTGCCATTGCCAGTGTTCTCCGGCCACACACGCCAGATGTCCCTCTGACATGGAACTCTCCCGCAAACTTGCCTGAGGATATCGCGATTGCAAAAATGGCAGGCCACCACGATGATCCATATCGTTGTGACTGATAATTATCTGTTCTAACTCGATATTATGCCAATTCAAAAACGGTAAAATATTCTGTTCAGCCGCTGACCCACCTTCCCACTTATTCCCCGTATCATAGAGAATACCTTTCCCATTCCGGCTGATGAGTACCGACAAACCATGCCCGACGTCCAGCATATCAACACGCCAGCGTTCAGCAGGGATCCGTCCGTACCAGACTACGGATACCGCGCAAAACGACACCAGTATTGAAACCCATTGTTTCACGTGCCCGATACGGCAAAAAATTATAGCAGCCCATCCCAACAAACTGACAAACAGAAAGTTTTCTCCCAGCGCAAACCAATTACCGATGAATGGTCTTACGCCCCACATTGCCAGATTCAGTGTGTAATCAGCACCCTGCCAGAGTAAGGTTTGGATCCCCGTCAGCAACCCGTCCGGAAAGATGTTCAGAAAAAGGACGACCAGAACACACGGAACTGTGAGTAGTGATACAACTGGTACAGCCCACATATTTGCCAGAAATGAGGCAACATTGATCCCATGGAAAATGCCAGTTTGCAGCGGCAATAAAAGCAGGGTTACTCCGGCCTGCAAATGTCCCCAACGAATGACACACCAGTACCAGTGCCGCTGAAACTTCGCTGGTAAAGGCACCCATTGAAACCAGAAAACCAGAGAAGCGACGGCAAAACACGACAACCAAAAACTATCTGACAATAAATTCATCGGATCAGTTATTAGTAAAAGCGCTACGCCCCATAACCAGACCTGCCAGGGATGACAACGAACCCGAAAGTAACGCAGCAGGATCCATAATGAGAATGCCATCGCTGTCCGCATAGCAGGCGCATTACAACCGGCAAGCCACGTGTAAACCAGCAGGAAAATCTCACTGACTACCAGCGGAAAGCGATAATCGATTAATCTGACAGGCATAAACCACTGACACATCCGCGCCAAACACCCACCAAACAATGCGGCAATCCCAATGTGCAGACCGGAAATGGCGACCAGATGCGCAATCCCGGTACGCTGTAAAACCAACATTTCTGGTTTTTGAATCAACCCTTTCTCCCCAAATGCCAATGCAATAAGCACTGGCGCATTCATAAGTTCTGGCATCTTCTGCATGACGCGTTGGATAAATTGCTGACGCCAGTCCGCCTCAGTGTCCAGAGGCTCCCCGCTGTAGATTGTGCCGGTCAGTGGCGCATGCTGCGACAACGCCCAGCGCTGTGCATCAAAGCCACCTTCATTGAGCAGGCTATGTGCCGGACGCAGGCTGACAAGTATTTTCCATCGTTGCCCTGCCAACAGAGGCGTAGTATCCCCTTCCCATTTAGCCCGGAATAACACGGGAGGAAAAACGCGTTTACCCTCCTCTCTTTCTATCCTGAAGAAGCGGGAAGACCCTTCCGTTCCCAAACTCACCGTTTTCACCTCGGCAATCACTTCACGTTTAACGCCCTGAAGGGATGAAATCTGTTGCAGCTGGATTTGCCCCTGATAAGCAGCCCAACAGAAGCTCAGTAATGTGATGGCAATCAGTCTGAATAGTTTTCGTTCAGGAACGAACAGCAGACAAGTCATCAGAAATAAGGCAACAAGCTGAACTGTCGTGGGAATTGTGGCGAGAAAAATCAGCGGCACCATGCCGGTGATAATGGCAATTGCGACCTCATCCATTGAGATTTTGATGTTTTTACCCTCAGCGTTAAACGGCCTGTAATTCAGGTCAACGTCAGGACTGGAGTATGGTTTTTGAGCGAAAAAGGGACAAGTATCAGAAGGAATCGATGCGAGGCATTACGCAAATAATAAGCAGAATAGAGAAAACGGAAACAGTCTTCAGGTCGAAAATGACAAAAAAAACGGCACCTTAAAGGCACCGTTTTGCATTCGCTATAGGCAGTCATTTATGTTTCAGGAATAAACCTTAGCCATAAATGTTCGCGCGATCACGCAACTCTTTACCTGGCTTAAAGTGAGGAACGTACTTACCGTCCAGCTCAACTTTATCGCCCGTTTTAGGGTTACGCCCCACACGCGGAGCACGGTAGTGAAGAGAAAAACTGCCAAACCCACGGATTTCGATGCGTTCACCATCAGCCAAGGTTGCAGCCATATGCTCAAGCATCTCTTTCACTGCATCCTCAACAGCTTTCGCCGGGATATGAGAGTGCTGGCCAGCAAGTCTTTCAATAAGTTCAGACTTGGTCATAGTACCTCCAAGCTTTGCAGCTAAACTACCGTTTCGGGGCGACAGAGCCGCCCCCCGTCATTACTCGCCTTTTGCCGCTTTGAATGCTTCAGCCATAGCGTTAGAGAAGTTGCTTTCTTCTGCTGGTTTGTTGTTAACAACAGCGATTGCATCTTTCTCGTCTGCTTCGTCCTTAGCACGGACGGACAGGCTTACTACACGGTTCTTACGGTCAACACCGGTGAATTTAGCTTCAACTTCATCACCAACGCTCAGAACCAGAGTTGCATCTTCAATACGGTCGCGAGAAGCTTCTGAAGCGCGCAGGTAACCTTCTACGCCACCAGCTAATTCAACTGTAGCACCTTTAGCGTCAACTGCTGTGACTTTACCAGTAACAATAGTACCTTTCTTGTTAACAGACAGGTAGTTATTGAATGGATCTTCAGCCAGTTGTTTCACGCCCAAGGAGATGCGCTCACGTTCTGCGTCAACTTGCAGGACCACAGCTGCGATTTCGTCGCCTTTCTTGTATTCACGTACTGCTTCTTCGCCTGCAACGTTCCAGGAGATGTCAGACAGGTGAACCAGGCCGTCGATGCCGCCGTCCAGACCAATGAAGATACCGAAGTCAGTGATTGACTTGATTTTACCTTCAACACGGTCGTTCTTGTTGTGGGTTTCTGCGAATTGCTGCCATGGGTTGTTTTTGCATTGTTTCAGGCCCAGGGAGATACGACGACGTTCTTCGTCGATATCCAGAACCATAACTTCAACAACATCGCCCACGTTAACAACTTTAGATGGGTGGATGTTTTTGTTAGTCCAGTCCATTTCAGAAACGTGAACCAGACCTTCAACGCCTTCTTCGATTTCTACGAAGCAGCCGTAATCAGTCAGGTTAGTAACGCGACCCGTCAGTTTAGTACCTTCTGGGTAACGTTTAGCGATAGCGACCCATGGATCTTCGCCCAGTTGTTTCAGACCCAGTGACACACGGGTACGCTCGCGGTCGAATTTAAGGACTTTAACAGTGATTTCATCGCCGACATTAACGATTTCGCTTGGGTGCTTAACGCGTTTCCAAGCCATGTCAGTGATGTGCAGCAGGCCGTCAACGCCGCCCAGATCAACGAATGCACCGTAGTCAGTGAGGTTCTTAACGATACCTTTAACTTCCATGCCTTCCTGCAGGTTTTCCAGTAGCTGATCGCGCTCTGCGCTGTTCTCAGACTCAATTACTGCACGACGGGAAACAACAACGTTGTTGCGTTTCTGGTCCAGTTTGATGACTTTGAACTCAAGATCTTTGCCTTCGAGATGCAGCGTGTCGCGAACAGGACGAACGTCTACCAGTGAACCTGGCAGGAACGCACGGATACCGTTCAGCTCAACAGTGAAACCGCCTTTAACTTTACCGTTGATAACACCGGTAACAGTTGCAGATTCTTCGTAAGCTTTTTCCAGCGTGATCCAAGCTTCATGACGCTTAGCTTTTTCACGGGACAGCAGAGTTTCACCGAAGCCGTCTTCAACAGCGTCCAGCGCAACATCAACTTCGTCGCCAACCTGGATTTCCAGTTCGCCCTGTGCGTTTTTGAATTGTTCTGCCGGGATTGCAGACTCGGATTTCAGACCGGCGTCAACCAGTACGATATCTTTGTCGATAGACACAACAACACCACGAACGATGGAACCAGGACGGGTTTCGATTGTTTTTAAGGATTCTTCAAAGAGTTGAGCAAAAGATTCAGTCATGTTGATAATCTTTAGGTTCTTAAGTTTAACGTCCATCTGGCTTCCTGCTGGATGGGGTTGTTTCAAATGCCCCGCTACAGATCCTTGCGGCGAGGTTAAAAAAAACTATAGCCAAAACTGGCACTGAATGTTCTTCAGCACCAGATTATGGCTCGATTACCGGGTTTGTTTTTGCGGCAATCCTAGAATTTCTGTGGCATAAGCCAGCGCTTTTTCGATGACTTCGTCGATGGACATACTGGTTGAATCCAGCAATAACGCATCAGGAGCAGCCACTAAAGGCGCAATAGATCTGTTACGATCACGATCATCGCGTTCTTTGATCTCGGCTAAAAGCCGTTCAAAGTTAACACTAAAGCCTTTTTCCTGCAACTGTAGCATTCTTCTGTTTGCACGTTCCTCTGAACTCGCGTCCAGGAAGATCTTCACAGGCGCGTCAGGGAAAACCACGGTGCCCATATCACGACCGTCAGCAATCAGGCCCGGCGTTTCACGGAACGCACGCTGACGACGCAACAATGCTTCACGAACACGGGGGAAAGCCGCAGCCTGTGAGGCCGTATTCCCGACCGTCTCGGTGCGGATTTCGTTGGTGACATCCTCACCTTCTAAAATCACTTGTAACTGCCCATCCTGAGCGACAAAACGAACGTCGAGATGTGCGGCCAGCGGAACTAACGCCTCTTCTGAGACAATATCAACCTGGTGATGTAAAGCCGCCAGCGCTAAAACGCGGTAAATGGCACCGGAATCCAGTAAGTGCCAGTTAAAGGCTTCGGCCAAAGCTTTACACAAAGTACCTTTACCTGCACCACTTGGCCCATCAACGGTGATTACCGGGGCTAAAGCCGTCATTTTTGTCTCCTTTCGGTGGGGAATACCCGCTTCATTAGCCTAAGACGACTAATTCAGGAGCGGCATTATACGCTGCCTTTGTGGCAACTGTTACCCCGCATTTTTCAGTTGCCTAAAAAGCGGACGTTTCTGACACCTTTAAAGCAAAAAGCGAACATCAAAGATGTCCGCCGTCTTCACACATACCGGAAGAGTTTAAGCCAGAGTGCTGATCGCAGCCAGTTGATCAAAATAGTCCGGGAAGGTTTTCGCCGTGCATTTCGGGTCAAGGATAGTGACCGGGGTGTCCGATAACGCCACCAGGGAGAAACACATCGCCATGCGGTGATCATTATAGGTTCCGATCTCAGCAAATTTCAGGGCCTTCGGCGGTTCAACGCGAATATAATCTTCACCCTCTTCCACCGTTGCGCCCACTTTACGCAATTCTGTCGCCATCGCCGCCAGACGATCGGTTTCTTTGACACGCCAGTTATAAATATTACGCAGCGTCGTCGGACCTTCGGCAAATAATGCAGTGGTAGCGATTGTCATCGCCGCATCAGGGATATGGTTCATGTCCATGTCTATGCCTTTCAGCTCGCCACGTGTGCATTCAATATAGTCATCAGCCCAGTGAATAGTTGCACCCATTTTTTCCAGCACATCAGCAAAACGAATATCGCCCTGCATGCTGTTTTTACCGATGCCGGTCACACGCACAGTGCCGCCTTTGATGGCTGCTGCCGCGAGGAAATAGGAAGCAGATGACGCATCACCTTCCACCAGATAAGCGCCCGGTGAAACGTATTGCTGTTTCCCTTTGATATGGAACTGTTGATATTGGTTATTTTCAACTTCAATACCAAAAGTTTTCATCAGGTTCAGGGTGATGTCGATATAAGGTTTGGAAACCAGATCGCCTTTAATCTGAATCGTCGTGTCGTTGTCTGCCAGCGGAGCTGTCATTAACAGCGCCGTCAGAAACTGGCTGGAAACGCTGCCATCCACGCTGACGTCACCGCCACTAAAACCACCGCGAAGACGCAGCGGAGGATAATTTTCCTGCTCCAGATAATCAATCTGTGCGCCGCCCTGGCGAAGTGCATCCACCAGGTGGCCGATCGGACGCTCTTTCATACGCGGTTCGCCAGTCAGCACGACATCCTGCTCACCCAGGCATAATGCAGCTGCCAGCGGACGCATCGCCGTGCCCGCATTCCCCAGAAACAGTTCCAGACCTTTAGCATCAGAAAAAGCGTTGCCCAGACCATCAATCTCACATTCGGTACGATCTGCTGATAAACGGTGCGTAACGCCCAGTTGTGTCAGTGCATTCAACATATGACGCACGTCATCGCTATCGAGCAGGTTAGTCAGGCGGGTAGTGCCCTGTGCAAAAGCAGCCAGTAAAAGCGCACGGTTAGAAACGCTTTTTGAGCCGGGTAAATTGATGCTGCCGTTAACCAGCGCAACAGGTTGTAATGTCAGGGATTCCACTCTTTCTCCAATTCTTCATTTCATAAAATGACCCCGGACAGCGAGCCGGGGTCATTTTTAAGGCTTCTAACAAAAGCATTGTACTGGCCCGAAAGCCAGCGCGCTTAACCATGGCGTTTTTCAAATTCCGCCATAAAGTCGGTCAACGCTTTGACACCTTCAATCGGCATTGCATTATAAATGGATGCGCGCATCCCACCGGCTACACGGTGGCCTTTCAGCGCATGCAGACCGGCGTCCTGCGCCTGATCCAGGAACAGTTTATCCAGTGAAGCGTCGGCCATCTGGAACGGAACGTTCATCCACGAACGGTTCGCTGCGGCAACCGGGTTACGATAGAAACCTGTGCGATCGATGGAACCGTACAGTAGTTCAGCTTTGGCCTGATTGCGTTTTTCCATTTCACGCAGACCGCCCTGTTCTTTCAGCCATTTGAAGACCATACCTGACAGGTACCAGGCGAACGTTGGCGGGGTATTGAACATGGAATCGTTCTCGGCCAGTACGGTGTAATCAAGGATAGATGGCAGCTCAGTGCGTGCTTTACCTAATAAATCTTCGCGTACAATAACCAGCGTCAGGCCAGCCGGACCGATATTTTTCTGCGCGCCGGCATAAATTACGCCAAAGCGGCTGACATCAATCGGGCGCGAAAGGATACAGGATGAGTAGTCGGCCACAACGATTTTATTCCCGAAATCAGGCATTTCATCGATAGCAATACCGTCAATGGTTTCGTTCGGGCAGTAATGAACGTAAGCAGAATCCGCACTCAGCTTCCACTCGTTCATTGGAAGGATGCCACGTTTTCCGTCAATCGTGGTGGTGACATCAATGACATTCGGCGAGCAATATTTTTGTGCTTCTTTAACGGCGCTGTGAGCCCAGTAACCGCCATCGATATAATCAGCAGACGCGTTATCGCCCAGCAGGTTCATTGGAACTGCGGCGAATTGCGCACGTGCGCCACCGTGGCAGAACAGTACTTTATAGTTCCGGGGGATATTGAGCAGATCACGGATATCCTTTTCGGATTCTTCAGCAACCTGGATAAATTCCTTACTGCGGTGACTGATTTCCATCACCGAGGTACCCAGTCCGTGCCAGTTACAAAGTTCCTGTTCCGCACGACGCAACACTTCAGCCGGGATCATTGCCGGACCTGCACTAAAATTATAAACCTGAGTCATTTCCCCTCACCACTTCTCTGAGACAGCCACATAGTTACCATTAATTTACCGGTTTTATCATTCGAAACAAGCCATCTGTAACGGTTATTCCTCATGACCTGATAAAGCGCGTTGAGATCTGCGTCACAAGGTTCATTCCTCCTTTTAACGCTGATTTTGCGGAATAATGTGTGTATGAACAGACAAATGGGAGGTGCTATTACAGCGCGTTCAAACTCAACCCTTTGACTTCACACAGCGATTACATTCTTAACACGAATACATGGAGCTAATACGCAAAACCCCGTATCATTGCGCGTTTTTAGCACGCTCAAAAGTGAACTCAATGACGCAAACTTTTATTCCTGGTAAAGACGCGGCGCTGGAAGACTCCATTTCCCGCTTCCAACAAAAACTCACCGATCTCGGCTTTAATATCGAAGAAGCTTCCTGGCTGAATCCGGTTCCCCACGTCTGGTCAGTGCACATTCGCGACCGCGACTGCCCGCTGTGCTTCACCAACGGTAAAGGCGCCAGCAAAAAAGCCGCTCTGGCTTCTGCTTTGGGTGAGTATTTTGAGCGTCTGTCGACCAACTATTTCTTCGCCGATTTCTATCTCGGCAAAGAAATTGCCAACAGCGACTTCGTGCATTATCCAAACGAGAAATGGTTCCCGCTACCGGAAGATAACCTTCTGCCTGAAGGTATTCTGGATGAGCGTCTGCACGCATTTTACGATGCAGATAAAGAACTGGTCGCCAGCGATCTGATTGATCTGCAATCCGGCAACCCGGATCGCGGGATTTGCGCATTGCCGTTCACCCGTCAGTCTGACCTGGAAACCGTATATATTCCGATGAACATCATCGGTAACCTGTATGTGTCTAACGGCATGTCTGCAGGGAATACCGCGAATGAAGCCCGCGTTCAGGGTCTGTCTGAAGTCTTCGAGCGTTATGTCAAAAACCGTATCATCGCGGAATCTATCAGCCTGCCAGAGATCCCTGCTGACGTACTAGCGCGCTATCCGGGTGTGGTTGAAGCCATCGCCAAACTCGAAGAAGAAGGTTTCCCAATCCTGTCTTACGATGCCTCTTTGGGCGGCGACTATCCGGTCATTTGCGTAGTGCTGTTCAACCCGTCCAACGGGACTTGTTTCGCTTCCTTCGGCGCACACCCGGACTTCGGTGTTGCACTGGAGCGTACGGTCACTGAATTACTACAGGGCCGCAGCCTGAAAGATCTGGACGTCTTCGCCGCCCCAACCTTCGATGACGAAGAAGTGGCTGAACATGCCAATCTGGAAACTCACTTCATCGATTCCAGCGGTCTGATTTCCTGGGATATGTTTAAACAGGATGCCGACTATCCGTTTGCAGACTGGAACTTCAGCGGCAAGACAGAAGAAGAGTTCGCCACGCTGATGGCAATCTTTGATAAAGAGGACGCTGAAGTTTATATCGCGGATTACGAGCATCTTGACGTGTACGCTTGCCGCATTATCGTTCCGGGCATGTCTGACATTTATCCGGCTGAAGATTTGCTGCTGGCGAATAACAGCATGGGCGCGCATCTGCGTGATCAACTGCTGGCATTGCCGGACAGTGACCTGCCAAAAGAAGCTTATTTGGAAATGATCACACAGCTTGATGATGAAGGTCTTGATGACTTTACCCGCGTTCGCGAGCTTCTGGGCATCGCCAGCGGCAAAGACAACGGCTGGTACACCCTGCGCGTAGGCGAGCTGAAATCTATGCTGGCACTGGCAGGCGGCGATTTGGATCAGGCGCTGACGTGGGCTGAATGGGCGCATGAATTCAATGCATCGGTTTACAGCGATGAGCGCAATAACTATTACCGTTGTCTGCAAACACTTCTTCAGCTATCCCTGGAAGAAGATCGTGATCCGGCTCAGTACTACACGGCATTCGTGAAAATGTACGGTCAGAAAGCGGTTGATGATGCTTCAGCAGCCATCAGCGGCGAAGAGCGTTTCCACGGTCTGTTTGCAGTAGATGCCGACCTCAAAGCATTGCCTGCTCATCAGGCTCTGCTGGGCGCTTACGAAAAACTCCAGGTAGCAAAACGCCGTTACTGGTCAAAAGCCTGACCTTCCGACGTTTGAAAAATCTACGAACCGGCGGAATTTTCTGCCGGTTTTTTATTTCCCTTCGTAATGGCTTTGGGGGGGTTATTTACCGCCAAATGTTTGACTCAGCCGAAAAAATGACGTGTAATTCGCCGCGAAATAAAGGCCGGTTGTCATTTTTCTGACTTAAGCCCCACGGACTTTTTAATAAGTTGCTCATCTGTAAAAAACACAAAGTAAAATTGACGAGAGCCATTAACAATGGCTTATTATAATTTACGTATAAATAAAAATAATTTGAACGTCCATCAACTTTATTTGTAAAAATTAAAATGTTTTTATTCTTTTATTTTCATTGAGTTAAGCAAAAAACCACCCCTTCAGTAGTACATCAAAAAGCACCAAAAACCGCCTCGTATGATCCACGTCAATTTTTACGTTATACTGCTTTGCTAGTATCTCGTTGCGCAGTGCATAGCCCTGAATAAGAGAGTTAATGTGAAAGCTGACAACCCCTTCGATCTAATATTACCCGCCGCTACAGCGAAAGTTGCTGAAGATGCCGGCGTTTATAAAGCCACCAAACAGCCGTTAAAAACATTCTTTTTAGCCATTACTGCTGGCGTCTTTATTTCTATCGCCTTTGCTTTTTATATCACTGCCACCACAGGCACCGGCACCGTCCCTTACGGCCTCGCAAAACTCGTTGGGGGCATCTGCTTCTCACTGGGTTTAATGCTGGTCGTTGTCTGCGGCGCTGACCTGTTTACTTCCACTGTGCTTATCGTGATTGCGAAAGCCAGCGGGCGTATCACCTGGGGGCAATTGGCACGTAACTGGGTCAATGTCTATATTGGTAACCTTATCGGATGCCTGTTCTTTGTCGCACTGATTTGGTTCTCAGGTGAGTATATGGTCGATAATGGTTTGTGGGGACTGAACGTTCTGCAAACTGCTGACCATAAAATGCATCACACGTTTATTGAAGCCGTTTGTCTGGGGATTCTGGCTAACCTGATGGTTTGCCTGGCGGTATGGATGAGTTACTCCGGCCGCAGTCTGATGGACAAAATGTTCGCAATGATCCTCCCCGTCGGCATGTTCGTCGCCAGCGGTTTCGAGCACAGCATTGCCAACATGTTCATGATCCCTTTAGGCATCGTGGTGAAGAACTTTGCGACACCAGAATTCTGGCAGGCTGTCGGCGCAACTCCGGCACAATTCGCAGAACTGAACATCACTAACTTTATCATCGACAATCTCATTCCTGTGACCATCGGTAACATCATTGGGGGCGGTTTGCTGGTAGGGTTAACGTATTGGGTCATATATCTTCGCGATGAGAAGCACCACTGATACAACGTGGCACTCTTGTTACGACAGTTTTACACGCGATTTTTAAGAAATCCAAATTAGAAGGTAGGTGCAAAATGTCCAAGCTCAATGAAAAATTGACCAACGCATGGGAAGGTTTTAGTGCTGGTGAATGGCAGAATGGCGTAAACGTCCGCGACTTCATTCAGAAAAACTACACACCGTATGAAGGTGATGAATCCTTCCTGGCTGGCGCGACTCAAGCGACAACCACCCTGTGGGATAAAGTAATGGAAGGTATCAAACTGGAGAACCGCACTAAGGCTCCTGTTGATTTTGATACTGACGTTGCGGCTACCATCACTTCTCATGACGCTGGCTACATCAATAAATCTCTGGAAACTATCGTTGGTCTGCAAACTGACGCGCCATTAAAACGTGCTCTGATCCCATTCGGCGGCATTAAAATGGTTGAAGGTTCATGTAAAGTTTATGGCCGTGAACTGGATCCAGCGCTGAAAAAAGTTTTCACCGACTACCGTAAAACCCATAACCAGGGTGTTTTCGACGTTTACACCAAAGACATCCTGAACTGCCGTAAATCTGGCGTTCTGACCGGTCTGCCAGATGCTTATGGCCGTGGCCGTATCATCGGTGACTACCGTCGCGTTGCGCTGTATGGTATTGATTTCCTGATGGCTGATAAATACGCACAATTCCAGTCTCTGCAAAATGATCTGGAAAACGGCGTGAATCTGGAAATGACCATCCAGCTGCGTGAAGAAATCTCTGAACAACACCGTGCTCTGGGTCAGATTAAAGAAATGGCTGCCAAATACGGTTGCGACATTTCTGGTCCTGCTACCAACGCACAAGAAGCGGTTCAATGGACTTACTTCGGCTACCTGGCTGCGGTGAAATCTCAGAACGGTGCTGCAATGTCCTTCGGTCGCGTATCTACCTTCCTTGACGTGTTCATCGAACGTGATATCAAAGCAGGCAAACTGAACGAAGAACAAGCTCAGGAACTGATTGACCACCTGGTTATGAAACTGCGTATGGTTCGTTTCCTGCGTACGCCTGAGTATGATGAACTGTTCTCTGGTGACCCAATCTGGGCGACTGAATCCCTGGCAGGTATGGGGGTTGATGGTCGTACTCTGGTAACCAAAAACAGCTTCCGCTTCCTGAATACTCTGTACACCATGGGGCCTTCACCAGAGCCGAACATGACCATCCTGTGGTCTGAAAAGCTGCCAATGAACTTCAAAAAGTACGCAGCGAAAGTGTCTATCGATACCTCATCTGTACAGTATGAGAACGATGACCTGATGCGTCCTGATTTCAACAACGATGACTACGCTATCGCTTGTTGTGTGAGCCCAATGGTTGTGGGTAAACAAATGCAGTTCTTCGGTGCTCGTGCAAACCTGGCGAAAACCATGCTGTATGCAATCAACGGCGGCGTTGATGAAAAAATGAAAATCCAGGTTGGCCCTAAAGAAGCGCCAATGATGGATGAAGTGCTGGACTATGACAAAGTTATGGACCGCATGGATCACTTCATGGACTGGCTGGCTAAACAGTACGTCACAGCACTGAACATCATTCACTACATGCACGACAAATACAGCTACGAAGCTGCGTTGATGGCGCTGCATGACCGTGATGTTTATCGCACAATGGCATGTGGTATAGCAGGTCTGTCAGTTGCTGCTGACTCCCTGTCTGCTATCAAATACGCAAAAGTTAGCACCATCCGTGACGAAGACGGCCTGGCTGTAGACTTCAAAATTGAAGGCGAATATCCACAGTTCGGTAACAACGATTCTCGCGTAGATGACATCGCTTGTGACCTGGTAGAACGTTTCATGAAGAAAATTCAGAAACTGCGTACCTACCGTGGCGCTGTAGCAACTCAGTCTGTTCTGACCATCACCTCTAACGTGGTTTATGGTAAGAAAACAGGTAACACCCCAGACGGTCGTCGTGCGGGTGCTCCATTTGGCCCAGGCGCTAACCCAATGCACGGTCGTGACCAGAAAGGTGCTGTTGCCTCTCTGACTTCTGTTGCTAAACTGCCGTTTGCTTACGCAAAA
>Ga0153981_1000155_pt1 | contig 20248 bp, 17 predicted proteins | sample TSGA065MetaG_FD_104714 | JGI IMG/M metagenome (GOLD analysis project Ga0153981, IMG submission 104714) | Attine ant fungus gardens microbial communities from Georgia, USA - TSGA065 MetaG | ecosystem: Host-associated > Fungi > Mycelium > Unclassified | place: USA: Georgia, Magnolia Springs State...
TCAGAAGTGAAACGCCGTAGCGCCGATGGTAGTGTGGGGTCTCCCCATGCGAGAGTAGGGAACTGCCAGGCATCAAATAAGTGGAAAGCCCTGTACTGACGTACAGGGCTTTTTGCTATGGGAGATTTGGGTGAAGCATCGTGAATTTTGAAGGCAATATATCGCGTTCAGTCTCAACATATTCACGGTAAATGGTTGCTTATTAATAGTGCGTCAGGTGATAAGCGCTGTATCCGACAGCCGCTCCTGCAATATCCCAGCTAAAGTCCTTCCAGCTCCAGCCACTTCCTCCCGCACGGCTATCATAAAGCTCTTTTGTCGCCCCAAGGCCGACTGAAAATAATAAGCCGAATGAACGACTGCGCGCTTCATTCCTGCCTTGATTATCTGCGTAGGCTGTGCCTGCTGCCGCTAATACCGCAGAGCCAACAAAGTGCCCGGCTTTGTCCTTGCCGGTCCATTGGTCATTGGCGAAATGGGTACAACCGCTGCAAAAAAATATAAGGCTGATGACGGAGAGTCTGACGGAAGAAGGGAGTAAAGGCGTCATAAAATGAAATTCCAGATATAAAAAAGCCCGATCAGGATGATCAGGCTTTCAGTATAGCCAATTACAGAATTCGGCTGATTAATCTGTCGATTCGAATCCGCCGCAGACGGCGAATAAGTTTACGTACTTTAACCGGATAATTAGGAATACTTTCCAGTTCCATGTAATGAGAGACAACTTGCGTATGCTGACGGATCTGTTCCAGCTCTTTTTGACGCTCAACCGCCATCTCTTTAAGCGGATCGTGGATCAAAATGGCATTCTCCAGATCCAAACGCCAGGCGCGTGGGTTGAGGTTATTACCGGTGATCAGCTGCCAGCGGTCATCCACCCACATACCTTTCAGATGGTAACTATTGTCCCCATCTTTCCATAACCGGACAATTAATTGCCCGCTGTCGACAAAGCGTTGCAAACGGCTCAGGAAGCGGCGCAGATTGATTTCATACAAATAAGGCAAGGCGCCGATGATTTTAAAAGGCTGATCTTGCGGAATATAGAAATCGTTAGCGGTTTTATCACCCACAATAATTTCAACCTGTTTACCCCGGCGCAGCAAATGAATGATATTGCGCGCCAGCATTGCAGGCATATTGAAATAAGGAGTACACAGCGTCAGCTTATGATCGGTGCTGGCCATTAAATGGTGAATCGTACGATTCAATTCATTCTGCTTGCCCAAGCCTACAATTGGCGTGACCGCCAGTTCATCATTACCGGCGCTGTCTTTGAAATGATAACCACTGGTGCGCAGGGTTTGCCGAAACTGACGCGTTTCGTTCTTAATCTCAATACTTTTAGGGCGATCTTCACGATCGAGACGCTGAACCGCTGCGGCAGTGAGGATCGATTTCTTTATAAAGTCGATCATCGTGTTAGCCAGCGTAGTATTTGTCAGCAACTGATAACGGTCATAACGATATTTTTCATGACGATGCAGATACACATCATTAAGACTTGCGCCGCTGTAAATGACCTGATCGTCGATAACAAAGCCTTTGAGGTGCAAAACGCCCAGGGCTTCACGGGTATTCACAGGTACGCCATAGACCGGTACGGAAAGCTCAGGATGCTCTTTCGCCATACGACAATACCAGTCAGCATTGGTATTGGCCGCAGCTGCGCCGATACGCCCACGCTGAGCGCGGTGCCAGTCAACCAGCACGCAAATCTCCAGTTCAGGACGCCGCTGCTTGGCATCATACAGCGCCGACAACACATCGCGACCACCATCATCGTTCTCTAAATAGAGAGCAACCAGATAAATCCGTTGGGTGGCGTTGGCAATGGCTTCAAGCAGTGCCTTACGGAAATCGGTAGGGCAGTAGAGCGTTTTTACAGCACCAACTGTTTGGGGGAGTTTTGGCAGTTGAGCAAGGTGTTGTTGATGTTTATTACGTTTGAATTTTGACAACATCACAGTGCGCTTCTTCTCTCTTCAGGTAATGATTTTAGCGGCACAGACAAACTGTGGTGACCGCACAATCGGTCGATAATACCATTAGTCCTGCCGCATGTGCGCATCTTTTGCCTGTTCATCGCTCAGGCTCACGGTTTTCTGCTGTGAATTTCGGCGCTTTTCCAGTGCCAGAGACAGATTAACAATACTGTCCTGAATCTGAATATCGACGTCAAATCCCAGTTTTTTAGCCAGTGTAATCATGCCGCGGTTATTCGGCATCGTGATGCCCGTAAGACGTTGCAGGCCGTGCTCTGCGGCATAATCAATCATCTTATCCAGCAGACGTCGCCCGAGCCCTAGACCTTTCAAATCAGATCGTACCAGTACGGAGAATTCGGCATCGATATTGTCGGGATCCGAAACGGTTCGCGTGACCCCAATAATTTCACTTTCTTCATTTTCTGTACGCACGGCGACAAAAGCCATCTCACGGTCATAATCAATCTGCGTCATGTTCGCTAAATCTTCATGAGTGAACTCATTAATCTCACTGAAATAGCGGTAATACAGGTCTTCTTTAGTGACCTTCAGGATGAAAGCTTTCAGCAGCGGCTCATCTTCCGGAAGAATCGGGCGGAACAGTGCAGGCAGTCCATTCTTCAGTATAACGTGCTCTTCGAGTTCACGCGGATAAGGACGGATTGCCAGTCGTGATGGTGTCCCGGCAGAATGTGCAGAAAGCTGCATGGAAACATCAAGCAGGCTGAGTTCATTACCGGACACCAGCAAAGGATGAATATCTAGGCGTTCGATTTCCGGACAATCAATAATCAGGTTAGACACGTTAACCAGAAGCTGACTCAGGGCGGGAATATCGAGAGGATGTAACGCATTGCGACCGCGTATTTTACCGCTCTTCAATGCCTGCACGACCTGGTAGCGCGCCAGCGTCATGTTCAGGGGCGGAAGCGAAACGGCTGCCTGCCTTTCCGGACGCCAGTCAGTTCCGCCTTCGGCCAGCATAATCAGCGGGCCGAAGACCGGATCCTGCTCTACGACTACCCGTAATTCCTGAGAGCCCGGGCGGTTAGCCATCGTCTGTACCAGCAGACCCAGAATTCGCGCCTGCGGAAATGCCTCTCTGGCGCGGTCAAATATCGCATTCGCCGCCTGTTCCACTTCGCTGGCGGTGCGCAGATATAACATGACGCCCTGAACTTCAGAGTTATGCGGAATGTCCGGCGAACGCAGTTTCAGCGCAACGGGATAACCAATCTGGCTGGCAATATTTACGGCTTCAGCGCTGTCACTGGCGATCCACGTCGGCAGCACATTCATTCCGTACGCCTGCAAAATCGCGCGGACTTCATGTGTATCAAGCTGCGTGGTGCCTTCTGCCAGCGTTTGTGCAATCAGTTTGTGAGCCTGATCGGTATTTTGTTCAAGGTCTGCTGGCAGCGCAGGCGTTTCTTTCAGCTGTTTCTGATTCCGGCGATATTCCACCATATGCATAAACGCCGTTACCGCGCCTTCCGGGGTGCGGTAAGTCGGGATCCCGGCGGTACTGAACAGCTTGCGCGCTTCCTGCGAGGAGAATTCCCCGCACCAGTTTGTCAGCAGCGTGATGTATTTTCCGCGTGGATGTTTTCGAACGACATCTATCACCCCGCTTGCTGTCACTGTGCCGTGCGCTGCGGCACTCGGGGCGTGTATCACCAGCAGGGCGTCGTAATCTGTACTGTCGAGCAGCGCCATTATCACCGACTGATATAGCTGAGGCGTGGCGTCATCATGCAAATCCAGCGGATTAGAGGCGGTAATGTTCTTCGGCAGAATGCCAGTCAGCGCTTTGCTCGCTTCATTCCCCAGCTTTGCCAGTTTGCCGTTACGCAACAGCAGCTGATCTAACGCCATCGCCGCCGGTGCAGCGCCGTTACTGATAATGAGTAAGCGCTCACCGCGCAACGGGCGCATATGGCTCAGGGTTTCGACGGCCGAAAACAGTTCATGCGTATCTTGTACGCGCAGCAAACCCGCACGCTGGATGGCGGCATCGTAGGCCGCGTCGAGGCTGAGCGGGCTGTTCAGTAGCTGCTGAGCCTGTCCGCTACGGCCACTTTTGATGACCAGAATAGGCTTGTTGCGTGATGCGCTGCGCGAAGCAGAAAGAAAACGCCGGGCATCGCTGATGTGCTCCAGATAAAGAAGGATGGCGCTGGTTTTTGAATCGCGGGCGAGAAAATCAAGCAGATCATCAACGTCGATATCCAGGCTGTCTCCCAGTGAGACAAAATACGAAAATCCGACGGCACGCTGCTGCGCCCAGTCAAGAATGGTATTAGCCACGGCGGCCGATTGCGAAATAAATGCAAGTTTTCCCGGCAGGATCGGCACCGGAGAAAAACTGGCATTCAGCTTTTGCCAGGGAGCGAGAATGCCGAGACTGTTTGGCCCAAGCAGCCGCATTGAAAAACGCTGGGCGCAGGCTTTCAGTTCCGCGAACTGACCGGGTTGAGAGGAAAGCACGATGACAGTTTTGCAGCCGCGCTCGCCGAGCTGTTCCAGCAGCGCCATATTACGGTCTGCGTGCGTGCAGAGAATGGCGATATCAGGCGACATCGGCAGACTGGCGACATCCTGCCAGGTCAGAACGCCACAGACTGCGCGATAAGCCGGAGTGACCGGCAAAACAGGGCCGTTGAAGCCGCTGTCGAGCAGATTGCGCATCATCAGATAGCCGGCGCGCCCCGGTTTATTACTGGCGCCGACCACGGCAATCGACTCAGGTCGTAATAGTGCTTCTAGTCCGCGCTGGCTCATCGTCTCTCCGATTCATCATGTTCCCATGATTCTAGAGGCTTTCTTCGTTCTTTGCTGTGAGCTGATGCACCGGATGATGGGGTTTTCCTGCCAGATATTGCGTGCGGAAATGCGTAAAATGTCGTGATAAACCCGCCGACGCCTGTGTATCGCCGGCTTTTTCGAGCAACGCGGCGGCCACTTCAACGGTGCAATGCAATTCCGGACGCGAGGCTTCACGCAGGATATAGCCGGAGCTGGCGCTTACATCCAGAGAGAATACCGGCAGATTATCCAGATACGGACTTTTGCGGAACATCTTGCGTGCTTCATTCCAGGTGCCGTCCAGCATGATAAACAGCGGCGGTTTACTGCCCTCGGGGACTTCGGTAAAGACCTGACGCGGCGGCGTTGCGAAAGACGCCGGAAAAACCACGTAAGGCTGGCGCGACGGGTCAGAAATGGCATCCAGCAACGCCGGATCGGTTTCCGTACGCGACCACAGAAATGCCTGCGTATCCGGCAAAACATCCGCAATCAGGCGACCGGTATTGCTGGGCTTCATCGGCTCGGTGTCAAACATCACCAGACAGAAACGGCTGTTCGCCTGATGGATCTCACGCGTGGCGCAGATGCAATGACGTAGAGGTAACAGGCATGCCTGGCAACGAATGGCACGGGATCCCCGGGCCAGAAAAGGGCGGGTCGATCGGGCTAAACGCTGCTCACGCAGGCGAAGGACGGCGTTGTCTGACATAAGCATTCCGGTATTCGAAAAGCGGCTATTTTAATCACCCGCCGTTCGCTGGCAAGCAGCATCTGCTGAACGTACAAAAAGGCCCGCGCTGAGGCGGGCCATCGGCAGGGCTTTATAACGGCTTATGCGTTACAATGATTCATTAAGCCAGGTGTTGAAAGGCGCTTTAGGCATTGCGCCGCTCAACATATCGACCATTTTGCCTTCATTAAAAACCATAATGGTCGGAATACTGCGAATACGGAACCGCGCGCTCAGTTCAGGTTCTGCTTCGGTATTAACCTTAATGAAACGGATTTTACCGGCACGTTCCTGCGCAACATCTTCAAAAATAGGCGCGAAGTTCACGCACGGGCCACACCACGGTGCCCAGAAATCGATGACAACCGGCAGGTCGTCCTGCAGATATTTGTCCAGCGTGGCGGCAGTGGCGTGAACTACATCGCCTTCAAAAAGTGCATGACCGCAGCGGCCGCATTTCGCGCCGTCGTCGATACGATCCTCAGGCAGGCGGTTGGTGGCCTGACATGATGAACAAACCGTATTCATAAATAGCCTCTACATTGCTTAACGTGAGAAGGGTATCAACCAGAAACCCGCTTTTACCCTTAAAAATGGTTAATAAAGCGGCTGATATGTTACTTGTATGTTGTAAGTATGGAGGCACCGCGTCACGGAAACAACGCGGTTTATTCAATGAATACGATAGTTTTTAGCTTTTGGTCGAAAGCCTGTGGCTTAGCTCACAGACATCAGGTAATCTTCGCGCCCTGCGCGTAGGTGGAGAGAAAAATGAACGATTCATTCAGTGGCAAGAACGGCAAAGTCAAAGTGATGTACGTCCGTAGTGACGACGACGGCGATAACCGCAACAACGATAAACGTCCTTCCAACAATAAAGGACGTCCGGGCGATAAACCTCGCCAGGGTTCCCGTCCTGACGATGCCCGCCGCAATGAGCGTCGTAGCAGCGATTCCCGTGGCGATTCACGCGGCCCTGCACCTCGTCGTGGTGATGATCGCCCGCGTCGTCCGGCACGTGAAGACGACGGTCCGTACTCCTCACCATGGAAAACCGTTTCCCGTGCACCGGCGGATGAATCCGTACCGGATCACGGTGGTATCAGCGGTAAAAGTTTCATCGACCCTGAACAGCTGCGTCGTCAGCGTCAGGAAGAAACCCGCGTTTACGGCGAGAATGCCTGTCAGGCGCTGTTTGCCAGCCGTCCTGATGCGATTGTTCGCGCGTGGTTTGTGCAATCAGTCACGCCACGTTTCCGCGAAGCGCTGCGCTGGATGGCGGCAAACCGCAAAGCGTATCACGTGGTTGAAGACGAAGAGCTGGTGAAAGCTTCCGGCACCGAGCACCATGGCGGCGTGTGTTTCCTGATTAAAAAACGTCAGGGTCTGGATGCAGAAACCTATCTGCAATCTGCTCCTGCGAAAGACTGTGTGCTGGCGCTGGAAAACGTCGGTAACCCGCATAACCTCGGCGGTATCATGCGTTCATGTGCGCATTTTGGTATCAACGGGATGATGGTTCAGGATCCGGCTCAGCTGGAATCCGGTGCAGCCGTGCGTACCGCTGAAGGCGGCGCAGAACACGTTAAAGCTATCAGTGCGGATAACTTCCTTGATGTGCTGGCGACCTTCCGTAAAGCCGGTTACACCATCGTGACCACGTCCAGCCACAAAGGGACGGCGCTCGGTAAAGCTGAGCTGCCTGCCAAAATGGTGCTGGTGCTGGGTGAAGAAAGCGACGGCCTGTCCGACAGCGCATGGCAGCAGGGCGACCTGAGCGTGTCTATCGGCGGTACGGGCAAAGTGGAAAGCCTGAACGTTTCCGTTGCGACAGGTATTTTGCTGGCTGAATGGTGGCGTCAGAATCAGGCGTAAATCCTGATTTTCACCCATAAAAAACGGACGCCCTGAGCGTCCGTTTTGCTTTCTGATGTTTACTGATTCGTGTTAACTGACCACATGAAATCAGTGCGCACCACCGCCGCCACCGCCACTGCTGAATGGCGGACGGGCGAACCAGATTAAGATCAGCAGTACCAGGAATGCCCCGCCGGATAACCAGAAAATCTCGTTAGCAGAGATGATAAGCCCCTGATTCGTAATTTCCCGCGCTATCCAGCCGGAAGCCTGCTGATGGCTCATGCCAATCCCTTCCAGCTGCTGATAAGTCTGCGTCGCCGCCGGGTTGTACGGTGTGATGTTTTCGGTCAGCTGCGCATGGTGCAGCGATTCCCGGTTTGACCACATCGTCGTGGTGATTGACGTCCCGATAGACCCCGCCAGCGTACGAATAAAGTTCGACAAACTGGAGGCTGCCGCCATACGTTCCGGCGGTAATCCCGACAAAATAATGGTGGTCAGCGGCATGAAGAAGCAGCCTACCGCAAAGCCCTGAATAAACTGCGGCCACGCAGAAGCACCAAAATCCATCCCCGGTTCAAAGGTATACGCACGCCAGAAGAAGCAGTAGGCGTACATAATAAAGCTGAACGTCACCAGTTTTCGCATATCCAGACGGTGTGCGAAGCGGCCAATAATCGGCGACATCAGCACCGGCAGAATACCCACCGGCGCGGACGCCAGACCCGCCCAGGTCGCGGTATAACCATAGACCTCCTGCAACAGCTGCGGCAGCAAAACAATCGCGCCGAAGTAGAGCATGTAGGCCAGGCTGATACACAGTACGCCGATGGTGAAGTTTCGGGATTTAAACAGTGACAGATCAACTATCGGGTGGTCATCGGTCAGCTCCCAGACAACCAGGAAGCACAATGCGATCACCGCCACGACCGCCAGAACAATAATTTCCGTCGAGTTAAACCAGTCCAGCTCCTTGCCCCGGTCGAGCATCACCTGCAATGCGCCAATGCCCAGCACCAGTAACACCAGCCCGACGCTGTCGATCGGGCGGATCTGCGTGGCGGTTTCGCGGCCTTTCAGGGTTCTCAGCGTCAGCACAACGACCACGATGGCGATTGGTACGTTGATGAAGAAGATCCATCCCCAGTGGAAGTTATCACTGATATAACCGCCGAGGATCGGCCCGCAAATCGGGGCGACGATCACCGTCATCGACCAGAGCGCGAGCGCGGTACTTCGCTTGGCCGGCGGATAGTTATTCAGTAACAAACTTTGTGATAACGGGATCAGCGGACCTGCTACCACGCCTTGCAGCACACGGAAGAAGATCAGCATTTCCAGGCTGTTGGACATCCCGCAAAGCCAGGACGCAAGCGCAAACAGTATCGTGGACCACAGGAACAGTTTGACCTCACCGATGCGCTTTGCCAGCCAGCCGGTGATGGGGATCGAGATGGCGTTTGCCACCCCGAACGACGTAATCACCCAGGTGCCCTGTGAGTTCGAGGCACCCAGATTCCCGGCGATGGTCGGGATCGCCACGTTGGCGATCGTCGAGTCCAGCACCTGCATAAAGGTGGCCAAAGACAAAGCCACCGTCATCCAGGCCAGCGGGGCGCCTACCAGCGGTTTATTTGCCACAGAGGCCTCCGGAGGTTTTAGCCCGCATTTGCGTGAATAACATCAGCAATGATGGCATTAGCCGGGGCCAGATCCAGTGTCAGAGCCGAAGTCTGGTACAGCGGTTCGGAACGCACGGTATCAGCCAGCACCAGGCCATCACGGTTTTGAGTATCAACCGTCACCAGCGTGGACAAACCAATGCGCAGCGGATGTTCCGCCACTTCCTGATCGTTAAGCTCAATACGCACCGGCAGGCGCTGAACCACTTTGATCCAGTTTCCGGTCGCATTTTGTGCAGGAAGCAGCGAGAACGCGCCGCCGGTGCCCATATCCATACCGACCACTTTGCCGTGATATTTCACGTCATCGCCGTACATATCGCTGACGACGGTGGCGACCTGACCAATACGCATATTCGCCAGCTGAGTTTCTTTAAAGTTGGCATCAACCCAGATGTGATGAGCAGGAACAATGGCCATCAGAGACGTGGTCGGGCTGATTTGCTGTCCGATCTGAACCGCGCGACGGGAAACAAAACCGTCAATCGGGCTGCGCACTTTGGTACGTTGCAGGGCGAGCCATGCGTCACGTACCTGTGCCGCGGCCTGCATCACCTGCGGTTGTTTATCGACCGGCGTATCCAGAATCATCGCCTGATTGGCGTTGTATTGCTGTACGGCGACATCATATTGCGCTTTCGCGGTATCCACGGCGTCACGGGCGTGTTGCAGTTCTTCACGGCCAATCGCGTCAACGTTGCCCAGCACGATACGGCGTTTCAGGTCAGACTGCGCCTGTTGTAGTTGTGTCGCACGCAGTGCGATATTTGCCTGATACTGTTTGCCGTTGATGATCAGCTGATGCGTCTGGCGGACGCTGTTAGCCAGCGCCGTTTTAGAACGTTCAAACGCCTGTTCCGCATCGGTCGGATCAATAGTCACCAGCACATCGCCTTTTTTGACAAAGTCGGTGCTGTCGAAATTGACGTCAGTCACGCTGCCTGACACCTGCGCCATAATCTGAACCTGATTACCGGCAACATACGCATCATCGGTAGACTGGAAATGACGTAATACCAGCAGCCAGTAGAACAGGTAGGCGATGGCGATAAGAATGAAAATCCCGGTTAACAAGAGCATCGCGACTTTGCGCGTTTTCTTCTTATTTTTCGGAGCTTGCGGCGTTGCCTGAGTTTCGGCATTTGCGCTCATGGTCTTCTCCACACTGAGTCTTTTATTATGATTTTTGGTTCGCAGCCGGGGCCTGATAGCCACCCCCGAGCGCACGAATGAGACTGATTTTTGCCTGCATCAGCTGACTGCTGGCGGTAAGTTGCGCCTGTTGCTGTTGCAGGAGCGCTGACTGGCTGCTTAACAGCTCATCCCGTCCGATGACGCCAGCGTTGTATCTTGCATCCGAAACGCGATACACCTCTTCCAGCGATTTAGCGGCAGAAGAAGCCTGCTGCAATTGTTCAACGCCGCTTTTCGAGAGGGTAATGGCATCCGCAGTTTGCTGGATGGCGTCCAGGATGGTCTGGTTATATGACTCAACGGACTGATCATATAACGCGGACTCTTCGCCCAGTTTGGAACGCAGTGCGCCCGCGTGGAATATCGGCAGCGAAATCGCTGGCGTGATATTCCAGGCCTTGCTGGCTGCTTCCAGAAGATTCGGGCTGGTGCCGCCGTAGTTGGTGGTCGTCAGACCGCCAAAGGCGCTGATGGAAAGGCTTGGGTAGAACTCTTTTTTGGCCGCACTGACGCGCTGGGAATAAGATTCCACCAGATCACGCTGTGCAGTAATGTCCGGGCGTTTACCCAGCAAATCCAGCGTCAGCTCGCCTTTCGGTGCCAGCGCTTCAGCCGGTGGCAATGCCACGGCGTGAAGTCCGTTCATCGCATCTGGTCCCTGACCCGCCAGCGCGGAAAGCTGATGTCTCAGCTGTTCGGTCTGGGCTTTCAGGTTGATGATTTGCTGTTTAGCACTGTCGGCCTGCGCCTGGGTTTGTTGCGGAATTTCAATGCCATAGACACCGGCCTGATACTGCGCTTTGCGCAAATCCGCCAGATGCTGATTGTTATCCACTTCATGTTGCAGAACATCCTGCAAAGCCAGATTGGCCTGCAACTGATAATAGGCTGACGCCACCGAACTGGTCAGCGTCAGCGCGGCTTCTGCCTGCTCGGCGCGGGCGGAATCCACCTGTGCTTTCGCGGCATTCACCTGATTGCGGTATTTACCCCACCAGTCAAACTCATAGCTCAGATTCAGCCCGAGGCTGTTGCTGTTATCGTAGATTGGCGCTTCCGGATAGCTGGTCAGGAACGGCGGGATCGTGTTTTTAGCCACACGTTCACGTCGCATCGAACCATTCAAATCCAGATAGGGGCCATTGGCTGCATCTGCTTCGCCCATCACGCTCTGCGCTTCGCGCACACGAGCCGCGGCCTGACGCAATGACGGCGAGTTTTGCAACGTCGTGGTCATCAGGTTATCAAGCTGCGGATCATTAAGACTACGCCACCACTGTGGGCCGATGGTCAGAGAACTGACTTTTGCCTGCTGCAGATGAAGCTGTTGGGTATCCAGCAGCGACGACTGAGGAGCAATATTATTACTGGAGGCGCAGCCAGCCAAAATCAAAACGGCAAACAGCGGCGTAAGCCTCCAGCGAGCTTGGAGTGACATGTGTGGTTTACCTGAACAGAAATTTAGAATTGTTGTAGTGCTGTCGCATCCATCTGATCAAGGCGAGTTAACAGTTTGCGCGTCAGGGTTTCTAACTGCTTCTGCTCATCTGCGTCCAGGGTTGACCAGAGAAAATGCAGGCTCTTATGTTGAGGCGGCAGTAACTTCTGGATAAAAGCTTCACCATCGGCCGTCAGGTGCAAATGCAGACACCGACGGTCATTGTCGCTCTCACGACGTTCAATCCATCCGCGTTTTTCCAATTCATCCGCAATACGGGTGGCATTGGTGCGGGAAGAACCCAGCGCTGAGCTTAGCTCCGAAGGCTGAATACTGTGGCTTTCCTGCGCATCAAGTGTGATCAGAGCCATAAACAGCGTTTCGTTGATGCCTTGCGCTTTCAGCATCTTATTGCGGTTTTCCAGTAATTTACTTTGCATGTGCATACACAGGCGCGTCAGCAGGATTTCCTGATAAGGGAAATCTTTTTGCTTTTTAGCCCGGAAATTTAACATGTGTTCAATTGGCGCGAACGAACTGTCCATATGAGAAGCCTCATTAGTTACAGATGACATAGTAACGATGGTAATTAATAATATCAATGTCATGAATCACCAATTCTTTAGCAATTAGTGTGATTCATAACTCCAGTGAATTATTCGATGTTTAAAGTATTCGGCAGAGTTTGCTCTGCTGTTACTCTGCGGTAAAAAATGGTCTTCAGCCTGCGGCCATCAGCATCACCTTGAACACCAGCCCGTACACCAGAGCGCCGGACAGCGTGGCCATAATGATACTTTTGGTTCGCCAGAAAATGATCGCGAGCACCACAAAACCGGCCAGTGAAGGCAGCAGTTTTTGTTGATCACGAAGAATTTCCGGAGTGCTGGACACCACCAGTAATGCACAGATTGAGGCGATACCGATGCTGTCGAGCACGCGGGATAGCGGGCCGCTTTTCAGTGTCCCCGACTTCTGCCGCGCGCCCATGCGCAGTGGCAAATATCGGAAGAGGTAATTGACGGCGCCGACCAGCAGGCAAACCAGAATGACATTAGTGCTCATCCGGGGTGACCTCCGTGGTGCCCGCTGAGGCTGCGGGTTGCAGCAGGGCGGCCAGACATCCGGCGCCTAGGCCGCATCCGATAGCGGCAGGGATCGACCAGAACAACAGTCCGCCGAGCGCACCGGCCAGCGAGGCGACAAACACCATGCTTTGCTGGCGCTTAAAAGCGGCGAGCAGGAAACTCAGGAAAAGGGCGGGCAACATGAATCCGAGCGCAGCTTCAATGGCAGGGTAATTTTCCAGCGGACCATTGCCGAAAAGTGCGCCGACGGCGGTGCCGAAAACCCACGAGAGCCAGGAAGAAAGCGCGATGCCACACATCCAGTTCTCGCTCCAGCTGCGTTTATCACGGACGAGTTTGGCGGTGGCGGCGGCAAAGACCTCATCGGTCAGGCCAAACGCCCAGAGTGCGGTTTTTTTGCCGCTGAGTTTTCCTGCAATACGGTTACGCAGCGAAGGACCGTAGAGAACATGGCGAACGTCCATGGCCATCACGGTCAGAGCAGAAACCCAGAGAGACATCCCTGCGCTGAGCAGCGCGGTGATCACAAACTGACTGGCGCCAGCATAGATAAGTATGGAGAACAGCAGACTTTCAGCGGGCGTGAAACCGAGTTTGACGGCGCTGAGGCCGAACGCAAAAGCGATAGGAAGATAACCAATCACGATAGGAAGGCTATCGGTAATACCTTGTGCGAAAGTGGAAACGCGAACGGGGTCAGGCGCTTCGAGATCAGGGTTGCTGTGCATGGGTATTTAAAACATTGTGAAAACCGGGAGGATGCCGGCGAATAATTTATGGCGTAAACATTACCAGACTGTAAGTATTGTTAACACCCTTTGGTTCAAATAAATTTCTAATATGATTATTCGCAAGCTAATCAGGAGGGGTGATGATTCCCTCCTGATGTAATTTCGTACGTTATCAGGCCAGCTTGTGTTTATACCCTTTCAGCCAGACCAGTAAATTCAGTACGCACATGATGGTGCCTGCCACCGAGACCCCATACCAGCCCGCCGTTTGATAAGCCGAAGCCGACACCAGAGACCCTACCGCGCCGCCAATAAAGTACGTTGTCATGTAGCCTGCGGTCAGGCGGTTACGCGCTTCCGGCATCGATTTATAAATCACACTTTGATTGGTGATGTGTACACCCTGAACCGAAAGGTCCAAAACGATGATGCCGACGATCAGGCAGATCACCGAATGCTGACCGTAAGCAATCGCCGCCCAGGACAGTAAAAGCAGCACCAGCCCCGCCGTTGTTGTCAGATGCGCTTTGCCTTTGTCGGCCAGATGTCCGGCGCGTGTAGCCGCCAGTGCGCCCGCTGCGCCGACCAGACCAAACAAGCCAATCACCCCTTCGGAATAGTGATACGCAGGACCGGCCAGCAGGAACGCCATTGACGTCCACAGAATACTGAAGTTGGCAAAACAGAACATACCGATCAGCGCGCGGGTGCGTAAAACTGGCGTGTGGATAAACAGGGTGAAAATGGATTTAAGCAGTTGCGGATAATTAAGATCCGTATGTTGCTGATGTTTTGGCAGTTTACGCCACAACACCAGCGCCATGATAATCATCAGCGCACTGGCAACCCAGTACACCGTCCGCCAGCCGCCAAGCGTCGCCAGTGCACCGGCAACCGTCCGGGCCAGCAGAATTCCCAGCAACAGGCCGGACATAATCAGCCCGACCACTTTGCCGCGCCGTTCCGGTTCAGCCAGCGTCGCCGCCAGCGGCACCAGAATCTGCGCCACCACCGAGAACAGCCCGGTCAGCGCCGTCCCCACCAGCATGATAGTCAGCGTCGGTGCCATCGCGGTGATCAGCAATCCGGCGGCGGAAAGCAGTGTCATCAGCACAATCAGGTTACGACGTTCAAACATATCGCCGAGCGGCACGATAAACATCAGGCCGCAGGCGTAACCCAGCTGCGCCACGGTGACGATAAAACCGGCCTGATTGACTGAAAGACTGAACGCACGCGCAATGGTTTCCAGCAGCGGCTGCGGGTAATAGTTACTGGCGACGGCGAGCCCGGTGGCGACTGCCATCAGAATAATCAGCGCGGGGCTGAGGGAGGAATGTGTGGTCGTTTTTTTCATAATGGGGATAACAGATCTTATTGAATAAGCAGGGGAATGCGAAAAACGATTATCGTTTGAGTTAAAATATTAAACCAATGAATAGTTTTCATGGCAACTATTGGGTTTTGCAATAGCGCTTATTTCAATACGCTCCCCAAAAAAAAACGGGCGGAGATTTCTCTCCGCCCGCGGGTTTTACTGCATTATTTTTTGCTTACTTCGCGGCCGCAGCAGCTTCTTTCACCCAGCCATCGAACTCTTCCTGGTGGGCTTTAATCCAGCCGTCGGTCTGTGCATCGATATCAGCATCCGAGTTTTTACCGGCGTGCATCGCAGCATTCTGCGCATTGATGTCTTTCAGCGGTAATTTCATGATGGCAAACAGCTTCGCAGCGGACGGGTTTTTCTCAGCCCAGGCTTTGTTTGCCACGATATGCATAGTGCTCACCGGGAAACCGTAGTTCTTGCCGTTTGGCAGTGTGGTATCGGCGTTTTTATCACCCGGCACGACGGAGAACGGCACCTGCATCCACAACACATCTTTGCCCGGGATCAGCACATTGCTGACCCAGTACGGCGTCCAGGTGTAATAGAAAATCGGTTTGCCTTCTTTGTATCGCGTAATGGTGTCGGCGATCATCGCGGAATAGTTACCCTGATTATGTGTCACGGTTTTTTCCAGACCGTACGCTTTCAGCTGTTCGTTGAGTGCGGCTTCACAGCCCCAGCCCGGCGTACAACCGGTCAGATCGGCTTTGCCGTCGCCGTTGGTATCAAACAGCTTGGCGAGTTTCGGATCTTTAAGCTGTTCGATGTTGGTAATGTGATACTGCTCGGCGGTTTTCTTATCGATAAGCCAGCCCTGCGCTGCGCCGGTCACATACGTCCCTTCACGATAGAAAACTTTATCGCCACCGGCGGCTTTGTACATTTCATCATGCAGCGGTGACCAGTTCACGGCGGTAAACGTGGCGTCACCGGCGGCAATGGTGGTGTAGCCGACGTTGTAATCCACTTCACGGGTCGGCTGAACGTCGTAGCCCAGTTTTTCCAGCGCCTTATTCACCAGTTCCGTCTGGAAGGTTTCTTCGCTGATGGTGCTTTGAATCGGTGTCACGCTGACGCCTTTACCCGGAAGATCGGCGGCGAACGTTGTGGCTGTGGCAAATGTGGTGAGGGCGGCAACCGCCCAGATTCCTGTCTTTTTCATAAATTCCTCTGAGATTTTCATCGGTTATTTCGTGGCGGCTGCGGCGGCCGCTTCTTTGATCCAGCCATCAAACGTGGCCTGATGTGCTTTGATCCAGCCGTCAACGTGCTGCTGGATATCATCAGAAGAGGATTCCCCTTCGTGCATCTTCAGGTTTTGCGCGTTCACATCCGCCAGCGGCAGTTTCATGATGGCGAACAGTTTCGCGGCGGCCGGGTTTTTCTCAGCCCAGGCTTTGTTCGCCACGATGTGCTCGTTGTTGACCGGGAAACCGTAGTTTTTGCCGTTCGGCAGCGTGGTATCCATGTCTTTCAGCGAGCCCGGATTGGCCGAGAACGGCACGGTCAGCCAGACCACGTCTTTGCCCGGTTTCATCTCGTTGCTCACCCAGTAAGGTGTCCAGGTGAAATACAGCACCGGTTTGCCGGATTTATAGCGGGTCAGCGTATCGGCAATAATCGCCGAATAGTTACCTTCGTTCTGTGTAACGGTGTCGCTCAGGCCGTAGGCTTTAATCTGCGTATTGATGACTGAGCCGCATACCCAGCCCGGATTACAGCCGGCCATATCGGCTTTGCCGTCACCGTCGGCGTCAAACAGTTTGGCTATCTTCGGATCTTTCAGCTGCGACAAATCATGAATGTGATATTTGTCGGCTGTTTTCTTGTCGATCAGATAACCCTGCGCCGCGCCGCTGATATAGGTGCCCTGACGGTAAAATTTCTGATCGCCACCGGCGGCGTTGTACATGTCTTTTTGCAGCGGTTCCCAGTTCACCGCCATGTACGTCGAATCGCCGCTGGCGATGGCGGTGTACGCGACGTTGTAATCCACTTCACCGGTTTGCTGAACGTCGTAGCCCAGTTTTTGCAGGGCGCGGTTAACCAGTTCCGTCTGGAAAGTCTCTTCTGCGATGGTGCTTTGCAAAGGTTTCACGACCACGCCTTTGCCCGGTAAATCAGCGGCGAAAGCGGCGGGTGTCGCAATGGATAATGCGAGGATGAGTGCTTTTTTCTGAATTGTGCGCATGGTGAACCCTTATTCTTATTAAGTTTGTGGCTTATGAATACGTAAGAGTGGACTGCGTTGTTTTAGCTTTTGAGAGTTCCCGGCAGCGAACCGCCGGGAAAAGTGCAGTGTGTGAATCAGGCTTTTTTGACGAAAGGCTTCATCACCAGACCAACCGGTCCGCGGGTGAACCAGCGGTGGCCGCCTTTGCTGCGGCTGTCGCGGCCCATAGACTGTGTCAGGCGGTCGAGGATGATGGCGAGAATAACGATACCCGCACCACCGACCGACGCGAGGCCCATATCCAGACGGCCAATCCCGCGCAGTACCATCTGACCCAGCCCCCCGACGGCGATCATCGAGGCGATAACCACCATCGACAGCGCCAGCATCAGCGTCTGATTAATACCGGCCATGATGGTCGGCATCGCCAGCGGAAGCTGAACTTTAAACAACATCTGACTCGGGCTGGAACCGAAGGATTTCGCGGCTTCGATCAGATCTTCCGGTACCTGGTTGATCCCCAGAATCGTCAGACGCACGACCGGTGGCAGGGCGAAGATGATGGTGACCACGACGCCCGGCACGTTACCGATACCAAACAACATGACGATCGGCACCAGATACACGAACGCCGGTGTCGTCTGCATGGCATCGAGCAGAGGCCGGATAATTTTTGCCGCCCGCTGACTGCGCGCCAGCCATATCCCCATCGGCAAACCGATTAGAATACAGAAGAACAGCGAGGTCAGAACCAGCGCCAGCGTCACCATGGCCTGTGACCACGCGCCGATTGCGCCGATCAGAATCAGAGAAACCAGCGTAGCGGCACCCATGCCTAAACCCGCCATCTGCCAGGCGAGCAGGGCGAAAATCAGAATCGCAATGGGTGCTGGTAATGATTCCAGCCCGCTTTGAAAACCGCTCAGCACGAAATCGACCGGCACGCGGATCCCCTGGAATACCGGACGGAAGTTGCCAACCAGCCAGTCGATCCCGTTGGTTACCCAGTGGTCGAGCGGGATCAGCGTGCTGTGAAACGGATCCAGAATATTGAAATGCTGATGCTGTTCAGGTGCGACGCTCAGCCAGTCGTTGGCCTGTGCGGCGGCGTGGTGTGTGGTGTCAGGTGCGCTGGTTGCGGCATCGCTGCCACCGCCCCACGGATCGCCACCGGCATCGGCAGGTGCGGAACTGGCTGCTGCGTCAGGCTGCGGCGCAATGCCACCGCTGGCGTTATCGGCACTCCACGGATCAACGGATGCATCCAGTGGCTGAGTCTGAGCCGCCTGCGCGTGCTGAAAAACTGTATTGTTTATGGTTGAGTTGCTCATTCGTTACCCCCTTCTTTATCCAGAGCCTGAAGCAGCATGGCTTTGGAAATAATGCCGATATAGTTATTGTCCTCATTGATCACCGGTACTGCGCAAGGCGCGGCGGCCACATGAGAAATCAGTTCGCTGAGCGGCATATCTGCCTGCACCGGTGCCGGAGATTCCAGCAGGGCACTTTCCAGCGGCTGATTGGCTTTCAGCGCGGTTTTCAGGGATTCAATCGACACGACGCCGATGAATTTCTGTCCGCGCTCCAGCACATAACCATATTCGCGGTCTTCGTCTTCGAGCAGCTTGAGTGCGGCACGTGGACCAAAACCGGGGGTTTTACGAATAAGCGCGCCACGACGGCGGGCGATGTCTTTGGCACTGAAGACCTGACTGATATCGACGCCACGAAAGAAGGTGCGGACATAGTCATTGGCCGGATTATTGAGGATATCTTCCGGCGTACCGACCTGAACCACTTCGCCGCCCTGCATAATCGCAATGCGGTCGCCGATGCGCATGGCTTCGTCGAGGTCATGGGAAATAAACACGATGGTGCGCTGATGCTGCGCTTGCAGCTTCACCAGCTCATCCTGCATTTCGGTACGGATTAACGGATCGAGCGCCGAGAAGGCTTCATCCATCAGCAGAATGTCAGGGTTATTGGCCATCGCACGGGCTAAGCCGACGCGCTGACGCATCCCCCCGGACAATTCATCCGGATAAGAATTGGCATAGTTTTCCAGCCCGACCTGACGCAGCGCATCCAGCGCTTTGGCATTTCGCTCTTCCACCGGCACACCGGCCAGCTCCATACCAAACGCCGTATTATTCAGCACGGTCAGGTGGGGCATCAGCGCAAATGACTGAAACACCATACTGATTTTACTGCGACGCACCTGGCGTAATTTTGATTCTGAGATTTTGGCGATGTCTTCGCCGTCAATCAGCACTTCGCCGCGGGTGGGCTCTATCAGACGATTGAGAAGGCGTACCATGGTGGATTTACCGGAACCGGATAACCCCATGATGACGAAAATCTCGCCTTCTTCAATGGCCAGACTGGCATCTTTAACGCCAAGTGACAGACCGGTTTTCTCGAAAATTTCTTCTTTACCCTTGCCAGCGTCAATCATCTTGAAAGCGCGTTCCGGGTTCTCGCCAAACACCTTATAAAGATTTTTTACTTCGATTTTAATTGCCATGCAATATGCATTCCTTGGATATAAATAGCCGTATCGGCTTGATGTCTAATTTTTCTGTTGAAACGTATAGTTTTTTGCCTGTTACAAAATAGTGAACGCTTTATACCCTAACACACCAAAATTCTGAGACAAGTCTCAATGTTTCTCATGAATATTCATGGTTGTGTTTCTGGTGGCGTATTTTTATGTATTGTGCGTGTCTAATTTACGTCAGCGCAGGTTGACATTTAATGACAATTTTAAGGGCGCTGTGTTTATTGTTGTATGCCTAATTATCTGATGCGTACATTTTGCTTAATATATAATTAATTAGTTGATTTTTAATGATTTTATGCCTTCTTGTTTTGTGGGGTTTTTAGTGGTTTAAATAGCGTGATTCAGGGGGGTTTAATGCAAATTCCATGGCGGGATTTGCAATGTGTAAATAGTGATTTCAGCTTGCACTGAAAAGCCCTGAATTTACCGGTTGTCTGAAAGGTGAATATTTGTGGAAATAATCGCACTGTGCGGGGTGAAATGTGGGAATTTGGCCAGCGGAACCGCTGGCCGTGAAGGCGAAATTCAGAGGGGCAGAACGCCATAATTCGGGTTCAGGAGGCGGATTTTTCCTCAGTCACTATTTTCCGGTAAAGACGCCTCGGA
>Ga0153981_1000157_pt1 | contig 20179 bp, 18 predicted proteins | sample TSGA065MetaG_FD_104714 | JGI IMG/M metagenome (GOLD analysis project Ga0153981, IMG submission 104714) | Attine ant fungus gardens microbial communities from Georgia, USA - TSGA065 MetaG | ecosystem: Host-associated > Fungi > Mycelium > Unclassified | place: USA: Georgia, Magnolia Springs State...
CGAGCGCCGCCATATACCGCTCTTTCGGTTCACCGTCGCGGTTATTCGGGCAATAGTTTGGCGCGGCGCGCTTCACATCACGGGCGGTAATGCGCCCCGCACTCCCGCCACGCAGCTGCCGCAGCAGCGCAACCGCATACGAATACTGCCCCCGCTGACGGCGTTCCTCCACTTCGAGGATGGCCTGCAGTGAGGCAAGCTGAAACGGGTTGACCGGCACGAGCGATAGATGACGGGGGATCATACGACACCTCCGGTCAGCCGCAGCGCCGCCGCCAGCTTCTCAGGGGTTGCGATGCCGCTGGCGGCCAGCGTCTCTATCTTCTGCAACTTATCGAACAGTGTTTTCGGTTCAAACGTCTCGGCGCAGTAGAGCCATGCGACCGACGTCCCGCCGTCAAACGGCAAACACATCCGCCAGTAAGGCACATCGTCACTCGGGCTGGACAGGCACAACGTCACGGCAGGCTGACATTTCAGGGTAAGGCGAACGTTCACCGGCGCACCGCCGCCAAACTCGCAGGCATACTCACTGTCGCACCCCCAGCTGTCGGGCAGGTGCAGATGATGGATCACGGCACGGCTCAGATCACTGCGGTCGGTTTCACCGCGCTCGGCGTACTGCTCCAGTTCGCTGCCGGTCATCGCGTGTACTTTGGCAAACGTTAATTTTTCATTTCTGGTCATGATGATAACAGCCGCCCCTTAACGGAGCGGCGCTCCCTGTCAGGCGGCAATATGGGTGGTTTCAGAAGGGGTGTCGGTGACCTGCGTGGCGGTTGCAGCCCCGTCGCTGTCAGCAGCCGTGACCGCGTCACTTTCCGGTAATGCGATTGGAGCAGCGACGGGCAGCAGGCAGTCAGGCACCCAGCTGGTGAGCAGAATTTTGTCTTCAGCCAGTTCAGCCGCATCACCCTTCTTCATCTTGAGGACATCGCGCGACGCACCGTCCAGACCGGCCTGCGACAGGCTGTCTGCAATCAGTTCCTTGCTGATACGTCCGAAGAAATTGGCTTTGGTTGGCTGCCACCAGTCGCGCAGCGTGAAGCCCAGCAGTTTTTCCACCGGCTCAAGGTCTTTGCCCGCCTTGCCGTCTTTGTCACTCAGGCGTTCCGATGCCCCGTCCAGCGTTTTCGCAAGGCAATAGCCCATTACGTTAATCAGCGCTTGGGTGTCCCACGTCAGCAGCCAGTCCCAGCTTTTATGCCAGTCTTCGGGCAGCAGTTTCTGCCATGCATCGTGCATCGCGCTCAGGTGCTGCATGGCCAGACTATCGGCTGACGTCGGCGCATTGTCGAGCATCAGGCGGGTTTTGGCATGCAGAGTTACCTTGAGGGTCGACAGGCTATAAGACCGGTGATCGAAAGTGGATTTGAGGCAGTCATGGACAAAAATCACCAAAGCCATCTGCGGCTGTTCTGCCAGCGCCGCCTGAACCGCCAGTGTGCGTTCGCAGGACAGGCTTTTGACCAGCACGGCTGACAGCGGTTTCGGCTGCGCAGAACCTTCAGTATCGCCTTCGGTGCGGATGCTGCTGAGGTGCTGATTAACACCGGCTTTTTTCTCAACCTCAGGAATATCGCTGCGCAGCATCACGCCACGGCGCACGCTGATAACGCTGCCTCTCAGGGAAGCCACCACCCCGCCGTTGGCGCGGACGTCGTCAGTCCATGCACGGTTCTCAGCGGCCTTTTCGATGGTAGACATTTCCACCTGAAGGGCGTCAGCTGCCTTTTCCAGTGCGTCTTGGTCTGCGTCTTCGGCATCATCCTGTTCGGACAACATATGCAGCTGCTTTTCCAGCGCATCAAACCGCGCACGTTCCTCCGCCGTCAGTTCACCGTCAGGCAGGTTAAGTAACAGGTATTTCTGCGCGTCGTCGCCGTAGTTGCCGATGCTGTCAGTGCGTCCCTCTGACCATTTCCAGCCCTCGGCCTGTGCGATGCCGTCTGCGACTTCGGCGAGTTTCTGGCGTGTCAGCGTCTGCAACAGTACGGCATCGTTGATAAATCCTTGGTCAGTGAACAGGTCAAAACGGAATCCGCCACCCGCCTTTTCGTAGGCGTCACACCCAACGAACTCCAGCAGACGGTTTCCTTCGGCAGCCACTTCGCCGCGCAACACTTCACTGCGCAACTCCTTCGGCGACCGGTAAATACCGTAGGCATTGTTCCACGTGCTCAGCTGTCGTTCGTGGTCTTCACTGGCAGACAGTGCCTGCAGCTGGTCGACGTTAATCTTGTCATCTGCCAGTTCCTCCAGCAGCGCCGGTGCCATGCCCGCCAGTCGGAGGAATTTCTGAACATGTTTGGTGCTGTACCCCATCAGGGCACCGATTTCTGCCGCAGTTTTGCCGCTGGCACTGATGTTTGCGAACACCTTGATCTGGTCAGCCGGATGCATGCTTTCGTGCTGGAAGTTTTCGACAGCAGAAATCACCTCCGCCATGTCGTCGCTGACCGTTTTCACCGGCACGGCATAATCAGGTGCGATCGCCCCCGCGTTCAGCAGGAGATTCATAGCACGGAAACGGCGGCCACCGGCAGCGGCACCCAGCTGACCATCCGGCAGACGATGCACAATGAGGTTGTGCAACACGCCCACGGCTTTGATGCTGTCGGCCAGTTCCTGCAACTTCGCCGTATCCGGCTCTGCTTTACGCACGTTGAGTGGAGACAGTGCCAGCTGGCTGAAGGGCACCATTTCCACCGGCGTATTGGCCAGCGCCTGCTTCACGGCGGCGCTCTGCGTGGATTTTTTAGGACTCTTTGCTGCTTTACTGGTTTTGGCTGCTGCTTTAACATTTGTAACTGACATGATTATTTCCTCTCAGTGGTTTTGATTGTGTCTGCCGGACGTCTCACCGTCCGGCACCTCACGGCTTCTTACTGCTTTTTCACACCGCATCGAATGATGTAGCGGTTAATACCTGCACCGGCATCAGGCTCAAAATCCCACCCTCTCCAGACCAACTGACCCGCGATACGCACGACCAGACGAAAGTGCGTTCCCTGATCGTCCTCGATGGCCACATTGTCGTAAGTGGCGGCAACGGCCTCAGCCTGTTCGCGGGTGAATGTGCCTTCCGGCAGCAGTACGTGTTCGTTATTTTCCATCGTGCTTTACTCCTTGTGATGCCCCGCTGACGCAGGGCTATGGCTGTCTAGAACGGGATATCATCGTCAAAATCGACCGGCGGGTATTCAGGGCTTTGCGGCTGCTGCGGTTGTGGATCCTGTGCGGTTTTGTCGGCTTTTTTGCCTTTCGCAGCGCGGGCAGGCTTAGCCGGTGCCGGATGTTGTCCAGAGTGTGACGGGGCATTTGCCGGTGTCTGGGACTGTGCATCACCTGACGGGCGATTCCCCTGCGCGCTGCCGAGCATCTGCATGGTGCCGCCCACCTTGACCACGATTTCTGTGGTGTAGTGGTCGATGCCGCCGTTGTCCTGCCATTTGCGGGTTTGCAGCTGGCCTTCGACGTAGATTTTTGAGCCTTTGGTCAGGTATTCACCGGCTATCTCAGCAAGCTTTCCGAACACGACCACGCGGTGCCATTCCGTTTTCTCACGCGCTTCGCCGGTGGCCTTGTCACGCCAGTTTTCAGACGTGGCCAGCGTCAGGCTGGCGACCGCGCCGCCGTTTGGCATGTAGCGCACTTCAGGCGCCTGTCCCAGATTGCCGACCAAAATCACTTTGTTGATGCCCCGTTCTGCCATGATGAATCTCCTTATCAATCTGTTTTGACTGGGGTTTAACCCATATCTTCGGTTAGATTCGCTTTGTCGCGAATTTGACGTTTTGTGGTCTCCGGCTGTATTTTTGGCTGGGTGTTTCCACATCTCCAGTTGAGTTCCTTCGCCGCAAGGGCGTAAAAAAACACCGACGATGGCGAACGTCCGGGGCGAACACGAAAGTTTTCTGAGGCACGAGGAAAAGTTTTGGGGACGTTTATTTACCCTGGACGGGCGGCAGCGGCTGTGTTTTGGTCAGCCCAGGCGACAGGGGCTTAACTGGAGAGACGTCACCCAACCTGATGTAGCGGAGACCACCGCAACGGTGGTGAGCGGCAGCGAATCGTCGTTGCCCGACAACGGCCTGCGGGTTTATCGCAGGACAGTGAAAGCGGCGCGGCCCGTGGCCGCTGCAAGCGTGGTGTTGCGTCAGGGATGGAAGCCCGTAGGGCAGAGACAGCCTGCTGGCTCTGTTCACGACAGCCTGATCCGTCAGGGAGACGCCCAAGGCGAAGGCGAAGGCGAAGGAAAGTGATAAAACAACCAAGGCAGGTCAGAAGAATTGGAAAATATAGAAATACCCTGGCCACCACCATGACACTGAAGTGCAAAGATGAAGTACTGAGATAAAGTTTCTAAGGAGGAATAGTTATCCGGGTTTACCCCCCTGCCCTACTGCCTGGTAATGGTCGTACAGGACAGAGATACTTTTCCTATCAATGCATAACCACGCTCAACGTTTCTCTCAACCCCCTTATCTGCAAATTGCCAACTTATGAAGCAGGTATTAACCGCTGAAGGTTGGGAATTCGGATTAAATGAAACTTCAAGTAAAAGATGTGAGTTGTGAGTTGTGAGTTGTGAGTTGTGAGTTGTGAGTTGTGAGTTGTGAGTTGTGAGTTGTGAGTTGTGAGTTGTGAGTTGTGAGCGTGATCGCACACACACCACAATGACAAACATAAATTTCTGATACTTATGAAATAATACTTCACAAGGATGAAGATTTATCTCTACCAAAATTTCAGCCCCCTGTCCGTATCAAGCCTCGCATCAACCTTACTAGCTGGCATCTGGTATATCACATCAAGATCCACACCAAAGAGCATAAGTGTTAATCATGAATTCATAAGTATGAATTGGGCAGATATCATCAACCGATATAGCAGGGACGTCGTACACTTGATGCTGATGACTGGTGATTAGTTTCAAGCCAGAAGTTTCTACATCCACCTCTTCCGATATCTGTTATGCATGCCCGAAATTAGTATGAAGTAACACTTATGAATCCATCATCACACTTCATAAGTGTGTTATATGTATGAGCTCACGGCAGGGAAATTGTGCTGAGAAAGAGCATTATCATATGTAGCACTTCATAAGTGCTACTTACTAAATCATCAGTATTACGGCGTATAGATTTCGCTATTGCAATCAGGCCCCGCTCATTGCCGCTTGAAGCTTCTTCGTAAAATCACAAATCAACATATCGCACGACTTGTAAGCTCATAGCTTTCATAGTTCACACTTAGGAAGTAATAAATAGGAGGGATGAATTATTCAGTATGATTAGATAGATTAGAACGATGCGCATTTAACGGATTGTGAATTACGTTTACTACAACACGGTCTGATCGACGCTGAGCAAATTGGACTGAGGTATGAGGTATGAGGTATGAGGTATGAGGTAATATTCTAAATCAAATATTCCGGAATCAATCCTCGCCGTAACCATAAGTATGAATTATTACGTCATACTTAACACTGTGAATTAAATCTGCTGATCGCTCAAGACTGATGAGGTAATGCTCCATACACTCTTACTATCAGAAACTTAGCACAACTTTAGCTCTTTCAGGATGTCCGAGGCGGAAGATGGCGGCATGCATAATAAATAAGTATGAAGTACTAATTACCAGATGACGAATTCTTTCAGCAGGGGAGGGAACTGGACTTCGAAAGAAGCCCAGTGATGAATAAGTGTGAGTTCATACTTTCTTGAGATAGGCGTCCAGAGCATCCCGGATGATAGCGCTCACGCTTTTCGGCGCAACACCGACGCGTTTGTTATGCAACGCCAAGTCTTCAATTTCACGCAATGTTTTCTGAGGCAGAGAAATAGTTGTCCTGGTCAATATTTCTGGTTCAGGTTCAGCAACGACTTTCTCATCACCATAGGGACGGTCTGCCAGTCTGTTCGCCAGAGCATCGGCCTCTGCTTCAGTAACTATGCGGCGGTTGGTGAAAGGGGGTTTCTTTAAAGCCATTAAAATACCTCATTCAACAGAGCCAGAACTTCAGCCTTGGCTTTTTCATTAGACGTTTCCAGAACAGACTTACCTTCAGACATCACATCGCGGTAAACCTTCCGGTAACATGCCGTCGCCGTCAGAGGAATAAGGCCTTCGAACTCCTTCACGTATTCCAGAAACTCATGTCGTTCATTGCCCTGTAACAACGGGTTAGTCGTTGCCATGCTCTGATAGCAGTAGGCCTTTAGCTCAGGATTCAAATCGCGCATACTTTCCAGCTGCTGCTGCAACTCGACCATCGTATCAAGATCTAATTGTGAACACTGGTGTGGGGCAATTATTTGATGGGCTACGGTGCCACCGGTGATCAGCTCACGGCTGTTGCGCCCAGCGACATCTACAATGACATGGGCAAATTTCTCATCCAAACTTCTCAGTGTCTGAGAAATGTTATCTCGTTTTTCAATCAGAGTAATGGATGGCGTGATACCCGCAGCTTCACGTTCCGCATACCATCTTGAAGCAGAACGCTGCACGTCAGCATCGACGAGACAAACGTCCTCTCCACGAAGAGCCAGCCCTACAGCCAAATTGACGGCCGTCGTTGTTTTGGCAGCCCCACCTTTGTTGCATCCAATTATCGTGATCATTTGTCACCAGTGATATCAAAAGTAGTATTTACTAAATAATAACTCATAAAAGATATATGTGAAGTATTATCGAGTAATTAATATGTATGAAGTAATACTTATTAATATACCTCATTACTAACACCTCATGCTGTGACGTTGTCACCTTGAAAATAGATTGCTGAATCTCATTTATAAACAAGTAGTTAACTAAATATTGGCCGACAATCTTCGCATTAACTGCATAAGAAATTTAATGCGACACAGTGCTTTTAAGCGAAATTTACTGGGTAGATAGAACAACACAACGTCAGAGCGAAAAGGCCCCCTCATATTCAAGGCACAGGTGAAGAAAACAGAAGGTGCGTGGGGAACTTGAGAAGCGGGGAGCCAAAATTTTTGTTTCCTTGCTGATCAGGACCCTAAGTATTTTCTTGGCATCAGTCCTTCACAAACCAAAAAACCCATGATTATACTGTATACATAAACAGTAAATTATGAGTAATTCAAATGAAGACCTTTTACCCAACCCCAGTCCCTTCGAAACTGCTGATACCTTTATTTCAGGACAGAGTACAGGCGGGATTTCCCTCGCCAGCTCAGGATTACATTGAGAAGGGCATAGATTTAAATGAGCTCTGCATAAATCATCCGGCCGCGACTTACTTTGTCATGGCCACTGGTATGAGTATGGTAGATGCGGGAATTTATGAAGGTTCACTCCTTGTAGTGGACAGGAGTCTGCAGGCAAAGCACGGCGATATCATTATTGCTTCGCTTGCAGGTGAGTACACAGTAAAGCGTCTCTGCTTACATCCTGTAGTTCAGTTGGTACCTATGAATCCGGATTTTCCCCCAATCGTTCTTCATGATGGGGGTGTCGAACTTGAAGTGTTCGGTGTGGTGACTTTTAGCATTAACGGGTTTCAGTAATGTTTGCCCTGGCTGATGTAAACAGTTTCTATGCAAGCTGCGAGACGGTTTTCCGTCCAGATCTTAAAGGAAAACCCGTCGTCGTTTTGAGCAATAACGATGGATGTGTAATAGCCCGCAGCGCTGAGGCGAAGAAACTCGGCATCAGTATGGGTGCTCCATTCTTCAAAATGCGCGATCTCTTCGAGAGACATAAAATTGTGACATTCAGTAGCAACTACGCCCTCTATGCAGATATGAGCTCGCGGGTAATGACCGTATTAGAAGAAATGGCGCCGGCTGTGGAAGTGTACTCAATTGACGAGGCTTTCATGAATCTTCAAGGCGTCAGCAATTGTCAGAACCTTGAAGAATTTGGACGTGAGGTGAGGGCGAAGGTTTTCCGATGGACCGGACTCACCGTAGGTGTTGGCATTGCTCCAACCAAGACGTTAGCAAAATTAGCCAATTACAGCGCAAAAAAATGGACAAAGACGGGCGGCGTTGTCGATCTTTCGCTACAGGCACGTCAACGTAAACTGATGGCTTTGGTAGAAGTAGGGGAGGTCTGGGGTGTCGGCAGGCGAATAACTAAAAAGCTCAACGACCTGGGCATCATGACTGCTCTCCAGTTAGCCGATGCGCCAACGCCCCTTATCCGCAAACATTTCAATATTGTTCTGGAACGCACAGTACGTGAGTTGCGCGGCGAACCCTGTCTTGAACTGGAAGAATTTGCCCCGACAAAACAACAAATCATTTGTTCCAGGTCATTCGGTGATCGCGTATCAGAATACGATCTGATGCGTGAAGCTATATGTAGCCATGCAGTACGGGCCGAAGAGAAGCTGCGTGGCGAGCATCAGTATTGCCGGCATATCTCAGCATTCGTCAAAACCAGCCCTTTCGCTGTGAACGAAGTCTATTACGGAAAAACGGCGGGAACGAAGCTTCAGATACCCACACAGGACAGTCGGGATATAGTAGCTGCAGCAACTAAATGTCTGGATGCAATCTGGCAGGACGGCCATCGCTTTCAGAAGTGCGGTGTGATGCTCGGCGATTTCTACAGTCAGGGTGTTGCGCAGCTTGGGCTGTTTGATGAATATAAGCCGCGCTCTAACAGCGAACAGTTAATGGCTGTACTTGATGGTATCAACCACAGCGGAAAAGGGCGCGTGTGGTTCGCCGGGCAGGGCATACAAAAGAGCTGGGAAATGAAACGCCAGATGCTTTCACCCGCTTATACGACGCGTTTTAGTGACCTGATGCGCGTTAAAGTTTAAACAAGCGGGTCTTGTATAGGTTCAATAAGTTCTGGACCGTTATTCTTGATGCTCCCTACCTTTTTCATAACCGGATGCCAGGCGAATTTGGAAGGGGGCACAGACTCCTTCTCAGCTATCTCAAGAGCACGTTCGGGCAAGGTGTCACCGTCCAGCCACTCCAGCGCTTGTGCGCGGTCAAGAACAAGCGGGCGACGGTCATGGATATCTAACAGCCCCTCATCACTGGCTGCGGTCACGATTACAAAGCCATCATCCTCCGGCGTTTCAGCTGCGTCAGGGTGATATCGACTTATAGCCGCGAAGAACAGCGGGACATGTGATTTGTGGTAGATGAAGTAGGGCTGTTTGATCTTCGCGTCAGCAGGGTCTTTCTTCCACTCATACCACCCATCCGCCATTACTAATGCCCGTCCATGCTCGAACAGCGGTTTAAACATTCGGCTCGTTGCCACTGTCTCAACTCTGGCATTGATCATCGATGGCCGCTTTGAATCTTTAGCCCACCCAGGTTGATACCCCCAATTAACGGGGTCGAGATAGATATTATCATCCCGCTGATTAAGCAGGATTACACGGGTTCCGGGTGCAACGTTGTAACGATCAATAGGGATGTCATCAATACCCCCTGCGAATTCTCTGTCAGGGGAAAGCACATCAATATAATGAGAGCGCGGTTCGTACTGGGCAAATCGTCCACACATAAAAAACCCTCTTTCAGGATCTCAAGTATAGCTGCCGAATATGCTTGAGGAGACATAGAGCGCTATGCCAGAAGGTATGAGGGGAAAGTGATATCTGGTAAGTAGGGGGAAAAGTGACACTGTCTCAAATCCCTTTCACGACTTTCTCTACAGACGAAAACTCAGATTTAAAATATCCACTATAGGTTGTATCAACCACTATAGAGAGCAATTTGCTACCTCTGAACATGAATCCACTATGGAGAGAAGTATCCACTGCAAAGAGCAACATCCACTAAAGTGAGTAAACAACCACTATAACCAGCAATAACTACTATAGTGAGTTATAACCACTGTAGCGTGTGTGCAAAAGTAAGGAGTAAATTGTTAGTAGTTACTTACGTAGACACCACAAGGGTTTTCAGGTTAGTGATTACTAGGGGGGTTATGCCAAGATGGACAACTAACCACTGTGGTGTGAAGAAATCACTGGTAACAGTGGTTGGTCGCGATTGTGAGACTTAAGTTTACTGATTGCAGTGGTTGCAACGCTCACTGTAGTGGTTAACTTGCTTACTACAGTGGTTAAGGGTCAATACCTACTAAGAGCATTTCGCAGAATTCAGGTCAGAAAAATCAAAGACTGCAGTGCTATTTCTTCGCCTGACGAAGTTGTTCAAGCAGCTCCAGTTCTTCTTTCGTCAGCATAACCATCTCACGCGGCGCTGATGAATCGGCACCCGTTGCAGCAGGTGCATCGATGATATGTTCGTCGTCCAGGACATCATAGACATCATCACCTATCCCCGTTGGGATCTGAGCAGGTCGTAATTTTGGCCGCCTATAGTGGATACAGAAGTACACGGCTTTACCGCGTTTAACCTCCGTATAATCGAGATAACCGATAGCCTTAAGTTGTTCCATTGCTTTACGAACTGTTGCGTTCTGAGTGATCGCTCTCGAAGTCAGGTTAAGGCGAGCACGAAGGCGGGACATGGATATGGGCGCAGGATCTGTCGGAAGACTTTCAATAAAGGTGTAGAGAGCCTGAGCGGACTCCTTGCGGGAGAGTTCATTGATTGCTCTGAGTTGCAGGAGGACTTTCTTATCGAACTGGTAAAGTTCAAAAATCTTCGGATCCGCCTGTAACTCTACAGCATCTTTCTTAGGACTGTATTTTGCAGACTGGACTAAGTGAGTAACGTAATAGTCCCCGTCTTTATTCGAAAACGACAGAGTATTAGTTGCAATACGCTCCAGAGATGCCTCCAGACGCGCCCTGAGCTTCGCTGAGGAACGAGCTGAGGGAATGCCACATAATTTAGCGAACTCTACAAATGGCAGGTATACAGAGTCTCCCAGGACCTTATGCTTGGCAAAGGCGTGGATGATACCCACCCAGGTCTTGAAATCATTATCCATATCAAGACGCGCACCCGTGATCTTGATGTTCTCGTACCCTTCAGATTTTACGATCGAAAGCTGCTTCAACTCAGAAGTGACATCCATTGAGTTCATCTGGCCTTTACGGCCACGGGCAGTAGACTTCAAGGTGGGAACGAATAAGCCTAATCTCATCAGAGCTACAGGCTGAACCGTATTATTGCTGTTAGGAACCAGAGTAACAAGTTCACCCGTACGCTTATCAGTTTCAGAGAAAGCCTTCGCTATCTCTATGTTTTTAGACTCATTTTCAGACATTATCAGCTCTCACAATGAATGTGGATAAGAGGCTAGCAATACATAATACAGTGGATACTAACACTCACTATAGCGGTTTTACCACAGGCCATAGTGGATAGTTTGCTTTTCACAGTGGTTGTTTTACTGACTATAGCGGTTGATGATCTTCATTTTTACCAGACAAGACAAGGCACGCAGAGGATCGGGGATCTCTTAGGGTCTTATAGGTTCTATAGGGATCTTATTATTGGATCGAAGCTGAGGATAATTTTAAAAACATGAAGTTAAGTGTCCAAAGAAGGATCATCCTCCAAATTATCATCCAAAGCCGACTCTGTGATTAAACTGTGAGCATTAATTTGACCATACTGAAACCTTTTGTATTGCCTGTTGAGTATCAGACAGTTACAGCGAGGATTTTAGAAGTATGTTATGCACAGCCTTAATGATGATTTACTCACTCCAGTGGTTTATAGCTACTCACCAGCGAAGTTAACACGCTGTCCATAGTGGTTCGTTTGCTCTATACAGCGGTTAAAATGCTTATCATAGTGGTTAACAATGAGAGTTTAGCCCATATGGGACGTGGCCTGTAGCTAAGCGGGGATCTCTTTTGATCTGTTAGATGATCTATATAGGATCTTATTATTGGATCTAAGCTGTGGAAAAGTGGATAACATTTATGCTGGAAACAATATTGTTAAGTAGCAAAGCAGATTAATGGCCTACCCCAAACTACTACACCCCTCAAAATTTTTTGGGTAATTTGGCGTTGATTGGCAGTGACCTGCCCCCGGGATTAGATACAACCGTCAGTTAGTAATGTCGGAACCTTCACTCTCAGAATTACCCTTTCTCCAGCTCGCTGCAAATTCAGACGGCGTCTGATAATTCAGCATGGAGTGCGGGCGACATTCGTTATAATCCTGACGCCATTCGCTGATGGTTTTCCTGGCATGACTGACGTCACTGAACCAGTGTTCATTCAGGCATTCATCGCGAAAGCGTCCGTTAAAACTCTCAATAAATCCGTTCTGTGTCGGCTTGCCGGGCTGGATAAGTCGCAGCTCCACGCCATGCTCAAATGCCCACTGATCGAGCGCGCGGCAGGTAAACTCCGGGCCCTGATCGGTTCTTATCGTCGCCGGATAGCCGCGAAACAGCGCAATACTGTCCAGATTACGCGTGACCTGCACGCCTGAAATCCCAAAGGCAACAGTGACCGTCAGGCATTCCTTTGTGAAGTCATCGACGCAGGTAAGGCACTTGATCCTGCGACCGGTAGCCAGCGCATCCATGACGAAATCCATCGACCAGGTCAGATTGGGTGCCGCCGGGCGGAGCAGCGGCAGACGTTCTGTTGCCAGCCCTTTACGTCGTCGTCTGCGTTTAACGCCCAGCCCTTTCAGATGATAAAGGCGGTACACGCGCTTGTGATTAACCAGAAGCCCTTCACGGCGCAGTAACTGCCATATGCGGCGGTAGCCAAAACGCCTGCGCTCCAGTGCCAGTTCAGTAATGCGCCCTGATAAATGGGCATCTGCAGGCGGACGCTGAGCCTCATAGCGGCAGGTCGACAGGGACAAACCTGTAAGTCTGCAGGCACGTCGTTGCGACAGACCGGTCGCATCACATATCAACACCACGGCTTCGCGCTTCCGGTCTGTCGTCAGTACTTTCGCCCCAGAGCCACCTGAAGCGCCTCCTTATCCAGCATGGCCTCGGCGAGCAGCTTCTTAAGGCGGGCGTTCTCCTCTTCAAGCGACTTCGGCGCTTAACCTCAGGCACCTCCATACCGCCATACTTTTTACGCCAGGTGTAAAACGTGGCGTCGGAAATGGCGTGCTTACGGCAGAGCTCACGGGCAGAAACCCCGGCTTCGGCCTCGCGGAGAATACTGATGATCTGTTCGTCGGAAAAACGCTTCTTCATGGGGATGTCCTCATGTGGCTTATGAAGACATTACTAACATCGCGGTGTGTTAATCAACGGGGGGCAGGTCAGATGCACGGTGCAAAATCGAGGCCTCGCATACTCTATAACCATAGGCGTTCCCATTCTGCGCTGGGCTGGATGACCCCGTCAGAATTTGCTGAGAAGTCTGCCGGTTGCCAGAATACACAACTAACATGAAGCCGGTTATTCCTGATTATGACTGGATCATATTCAGGGTCAGAAGCCGGTTATTCCTGTTTATGGCTGGTTCACATACGGGGAGCGGATTAAAATATGCAGACCTATATAATGAATAGCAGAATGGCGTCTAGATTATGAGTGATTTTTAAGTTAAAGACTTTTCAATAGTATCGGCAATATTTAACATGATATATGTATGTAGTATATCTAGTTGCTTTTTACACAAAAAATAATAATTACGCTATGAAATCTATTGTCAAGACTAAAATCATGTAATTAGTTCATTGGATGTAAATTCAAAAATGGCCATCCAATCCCAGCAAACTTTGCGAAATGCTTTAAAAAAACCTACAAATTTGACATATACAACTTAATTGACGAATAGTAAATAATTTATAAAGTACTTTTAAAGACCAATTAAATGCAAGTTTGATCATGACCTTCATAGAATAATCAGTATTATTAGCAAATATTCTATCTATAGGATATATGCGGTATCGTATTTAGAAATTAACTTCAATTATCATTTAAATAATCATAGTTATAACTCTTTCTCAAGGATTTTATAAATAATGTCAAAAAAAAATCACTTCAATACACAAAAAATTTGGAAAGTTAGTGTAGCTGCATTGTGTTCTCTTCAGATTTACAACAATGACGTATTTGCGAGTAGCTCTAACCACACTAGCACAAGTGGTGATCAGGTTGTCGATGTATCGGGACTTAACATTAACAACGATTACTATTCTTACTATACTAATGGAAGTATTGATTTAACAATAACAGATACTTCTATTGATACGGGCGGAGCATACACACAAACACTAATTGCGCATTCTTATGATAGCAGTGTTGATTTTAATGCAGATAATTTAACAACACAAGCTGGAGAAATAGCACTAAGTGGAGATGGAAATATAACCGCTGACATCAAAAATAGCAACCTAGGTGCAACAAAAAATGTTGGTTCTGACTCAATATGGATGAAATCTTATTCAGGCAATGCTAATGTTAATATGTCTAACTCAGTCTTAGACGGACGCCTGGATATCGATGCTGAACAGAATACGGCTGTAAATATCGAAAGCTCTAAAATCAATCAAGGTGTGAGAGTTATGTCTGAAGGAAAGGACTCTCAAACCAATGTCCAAATTAAAAATAGTACAATTACTGCGACGAATACGAGCAATACACACGTCCCAATCGTTCATGCAGAGAGCGGAGGTGGCGGAACAACAATTGAAATTGATGATAGTACAATTGGACTAACAGCCGACTCGACCTCAGCAGTTTCTCAGGATGTGGAAGGATTTGCCGATAATGGGGGAGATTCTTCAATCATTGTAAACAATTCGACAATACAAAACGGTATTTTTTCTTATGCAGTAGGTAGCAACTCACAAATTCAAATTAATAATAGCCATATAGGCACAACTGAAACAAAAGATGACGTAAATTATATGTTAATTTCACAATCTAGCAGGGGTGAAATTGGAAATGGCAATGCAATTCTTGCCATAAATAATAGTGATATTGAAGGGGATATTACAGCTCAATCCCAGGGAGATGGTAATGCTCAAATATCCTTAGCAAACAATTCAGTTGTCAACGGGAAAGTACGTCTCGTTGGAAGCAATATGGAATTAGACATAAATAATGCTACGTTGAATGGTGATATTGAAGCTAGTAGTTATTCAGAATCTGACATCAATGCCAGTGGCACTAATATGACTCTAAATTTGTCAGACACTACCTATCGAGGAAATATTGATTCAAATGATGGTGATATTAATGAAAACCTCACAATTAATATAAATAATGGTTCTGTAATTGGAGGAGAGTCTTTAGATAATCCAATGGGCATTACCGGCTATGATTCAGTGAATTTTAATATTAATTATCTATCCCCAACATTAGTCGACACCGATAAAGTTTCATACTTTTATTTGGACAAGGATGAATCAGTAGAAGTTAATAATGGGGTAGCTAACGGTAAACTCGCACCAATACGCAGTGGATCTTACATTCTTGACGATGTCATATACGCAGCGACGGACGATAGCAATAAAACTGATACATCAGACATGGGAAAAACTTGGGGCGTGACTTTCCATACAGAGAATCCTGAACCACCGGCTCCGGAGGATGTTGCGGCGGATATTCAGGCTGCGCAGGCCGGAATTATGGCTAGTAATGATATGATTCATCGTGTGGCAGATGGAATTACTCATGAGCTTGATAGGGCACAAATCGATCGTGACAGTCACATGTGGGTACAAGGGATCTATGCTGGCGGTGACCATAATGCAGATGTAACTCAGTATAGTAATGATATAACTGGATTCCAGACTGGGGGTGATATTACACAGCAGTTGAGTAATAATTCTGTTTTCGCCGCGGGATTAGCTTTGGCATATTTACACAATGATTTAGATTTAAAAAATGCTTCTGGCCATAATAATATTGACGGAACCTACTACAGTTTATATTCAACATGGAAAGAACTAATTTCTGATTCCAAAAAATGGGGCTGGTTTGGTGATTTAATCTTTACGTATGGGGATATGTCCTATGACAGCAGTGGCCAGAACGGTAACTTATCCTCAGGTGGAAGTTATAATGGCCACAGTTGGTTAGTTCAGGGGCGCTTAGGTACACAAATAAATACTGTATCTCAATTATGGTTCAAGCCGTATATAACACTGGGTACTGATAATATTCATACAGACAGCTATAACGATGGCTACAGTAATGTAGATAGTGGCAAGCAAGATGGAGGTTTTTATGGTGCAGGAATACAAGCAGGTACTAATTATCAATTAAATTCAGTAGAGCTTAAGCCCTATGCAGAATTAGGCTATATACAACAATTTGATACAAAAACGAATTTTGGTACTGATGATTATAAGTTCGCAGGGCAAAATATTAATGGTGGTAATGCAGGATTGGGTATTGAACTTAAATTTTCAGAGAAATGGAGTACAAACGCCAGCATTAACAACGAATTTGGACAGGACATTGATAAGGAAACAAATGCATATTTTGGTTTAAAATATAAATTCTAAACTTGAACCTTTAATGCAGTTTTGTCACAGGCATTATCAAAAAATGGTTAATATTAAAACTACTCTCGAATTAAAAATTCTGGAGTAGTTTAATAATCGACAATATAATCGTCAATATTTTCATAACGCTCTTTGCCGAAATTCATTATATTTATCATTGATTAATACTCACATGAATGACAACTTTTCTGATGAATATTATAGCAATCCTTCTATGAACAGATTTTCCTCGCAAGGATTTAATTAAATACCCCCGTGTTTGAAATTTCGAAAGCATCCAATTCTCAGTAGAAGTTTATTAAATGTCTTCATAATAATGGAAGGCAATTACCTTTTTATAAAAGCACATCAAACAAAAAGCCCATATGCAAGTGAAATCTGTAATTATAAATATAGTTCCCTTACACTCCATATACACACTCGTTAACAAATATATTAGGTTCAGACTTTTTGAAGATGAAAAATAACAAGCTCTGAGGATTGAATTTTATTTTCGACGTTTTCATTGAAGGTAGGCAGCAGTGGGCAGTAACTATTCTGTCATTTTAATTCGATGGTACTATGTGCCATATATGTTATTCACCCAATAATGCATTCCATACTATTTAGTCGTAAAATTCATTTCATTAGTATTTAGACACGAACAATGGGTCAGAATAAAAATAATCCTAGCCCTTGCAATAGTGTGGGTTTAAAAAAATATACCAGAAAAAAAACCATAAATATAGGTATTTTCTTCAAAACGGTTAAAGGTCTAAAATCATTTTTATCAGCCTAATATTGTCATTTTTTTAAATTTGACTTGAGATTTACAATAAAATAATCTGATTCCAAATTAGCCCTCATTGTCCAAAATGATAAATTAATATGCTAGTGGAAGTTTTCTTTGCATAACGAGTTTCCCTGATTTTATTTCTATATATTTACCTTTTTTCAATTCTGACAGAATAACCATGGTACGACTTTTTGATAAACCGGTTCGGTTCATAATAAAAGTCATTACATTAATTTTACTTCTGTATTCTTCTGGATAAAGCCATAGTTCAATTAAAAGAGATCTAACCTTAAGATAAGAATCAACCCCAACCAACTCTTGCTCACGTACACTCATTACCATCAACCTATGCGCAAGTATACGAGCTATGTCATGCCATAAATTTTCATTATCGGCTATTTTAGTGAAAGTCTCAGTGGGTATGAGACTGCAGATGCAATTTGTTTCAGCAAAAATGTAATGCTGGGGACGCAGGATTACATCATAGAAAAGTCCATAGCCGTCTACTAACCCGAGTAATGACGGAGCAAATATGGTCGACATATGTAAGCCACTATCAGTATGGCAAAGAGAAGCTATGCCTTCATGAAAGAGAACTATACCGCTTTGTTCTCTATTTACACTAAGTTCATAGGTTTCTCCAGATGCTAATAAGAATTTTTGACTGTGCGGAACAAAATGTGTAAATATTGATTCCAATGCTAACAGAGGCTTAGAGTTTTGTGCAAAACTGTATGAGTGTAAATCATTGTCTGAAATTGGTACGAAATCCATATTGGGTCCCAGCCTCTAGTTAAACCGCGATCGTGCTTAGTATAAGCAGGTAATCTTAGATAATCAAAGTATTGTGATAAAAAATTCTAATTACAATACTTTTTAACAACAACTGACCAAATGACAGTGCAATGTTTGTCTTGTTACATAATCATACTATTAACGATTAGTTTGGATATGCTAGAATTTTAACATAAAAATGGAATTTTTAGTCTATAAGAACACTTTCCATTGTTTCTTAGCGCTATTTTTTTTGCAAATTATTAGCTGCTGAAGGTTCAAGGGAATTTCATCGTCAAAAAACTTGGCTTTTATTTTCTAGTATAAAATAGTATGACTGAGCAATTATCGAAAATGATTCAATCTTCATCAACAATAATTAGCTATAACTTCTGACAATCCAAGAATTCTGTGGAGCCATTAATTTCACTGACCCCGTCCAAAAATCAGGTACAACCTAAGCTAGTCATGCTGGTTCCTGATCTGCTCCCCGTATGTGAACCAGCCATAATCAGGAATAACCGGCTTCATGTTGGTTGTGTATTCTGGCAACCGGCAGACTTCTCAGCAAATTCTGACGGGGTCATCCAGCCCAGCGCAGAATGGGGACGCCTCTGGTTATATTGTATGCGCCAGGCCTCGATTTTGCACCGTGCATCCTCCAAAGACATAAACCAGTTCTCGTTCAGACATTCCTTCCTCACCTGCCGTTGAAGGACTCATCCGTCGCATTGTCCGTTGGTGTTCCCGGGCGTGAGAAGTCGATTCTGATGCCTCTTTCGTACACCCAGCAGTCCAGCATTTTCCCTGCAAATTCAGAACCATTATCGGTTTTCAGCAACTGAGGTAAAGGACGTCTGAGCGCTATGCTATCCAGCATTTTTGCCACTTCTGTTGAACGCAAATTCTGCCCCGCGCAGCTCCCCAGGCATTCGCGGGTGTACAGGTCGATAACCGTCAGCAGGCGCAGTCGTCGCCCGTCAAACAACGCATCAGAGACAAAATCCAAGCCCCAGACGTGATTCGGATACAGACCCTGAGGCTGCGGTTGTCGGCGCCGGGCCGATTTATTGCGGCGTGGCCGTTTGAGGCGCAGCGACAGACTCTGCTCACAGTAGAGGCGGTAGATTCTTTTGTGATTATCGCGCCAGGCTTCCCGCCTGAGTATCACGTGTACCCGGCGGTACCCGTAATGAACCCGGGTTTCGGTTATCTCACGGATGCGTTGCCGCAGTGCGCTGTCGTCGGCGGCCACAGAACGATATCGAAATGAGCTGCGGCTGACCCGCAACGCAAAACAGACCTGTCTCTCACTGGCACCGTAGCGGGCTTACAAATCCCAGACCCATTCGTGCAGGCGTGCCAGCGTCAGCTCTTTTTTGCCAGCACGTCCTGCAGCATCGCTTTGTCGAGGCTAAGGTCTGCAACAAGCCTCTTCAGCCGCAGATTTTCCTCTTCCAGCTGCCGCATATGCTTCAGCTCCGAAGGAGAAATGCCGCCGTATTTTTTACGCCACGTATAGAAAGTGGCATCCGAACTGCCCAGCTTGCGACAGACGTCCGGCACTGACGTACCCAGCTCAGCCTGCTTCAGGGCTTCGGTGAATCGTGACTTTTTCATCGGCACCACTTCCGTTCAGCGGAGTGTTTATCATGCTGGAATTTTGTTACTGCTTGGAGCAGGATTTTGGGTCAGGGTCATAATGAATTTACTTTCCTACTTTTGATAAATTGAAAATAGAATAACTCGGATTTATTCAATTTCCACACCCGAATTATCATTTCGCCCTCCAAAAAAACACTGTTTTTCATTATGTTGCATTCACGGCTTTGTGGTTTAGAAATATTTTGAAATGTTTGTAAGCAAAATTATTTGTCTTGTTCTAGTCTTTTATAGGACCAGGTAACAGTTTGACGCTCATGTCTTTCGTGCAATAGCATTTGGGCTCCCAAAATAGATGTCCGTGATGTTTGTCACACTATTTGAATTATTCAGCTTAGATTCATTCAATATTCAATATAGGGACTGAGTTGTCTCGGAATTCGATTATATAACGCTAGGATTATCTTTATGAAGACATTCATTAAATACAGCAAGCTTGTGCCTGTGGCACTGCTGGGCGCCTTTGCGCTGGGTGGCTCAGGCGCGGCATTTGCCGCCGGCGGCGACGGCGCTGTTAACTTCAGCGGCAGCGTGGTCGACCAGACCTGCACCATTGACGCCAGCGCTAAAACCCTGACCGTCGACTTCGGCACCG
>Ga0153981_1000158_pt1 | contig 20101 bp, 16 predicted proteins | sample TSGA065MetaG_FD_104714 | JGI IMG/M metagenome (GOLD analysis project Ga0153981, IMG submission 104714) | Attine ant fungus gardens microbial communities from Georgia, USA - TSGA065 MetaG | ecosystem: Host-associated > Fungi > Mycelium > Unclassified | place: USA: Georgia, Magnolia Springs State...
CCGTTAGAAGTCAGACCCGCTGAAAATCAGAACCGGTCAAACGGCGGGGAGAATTCCACCTGCCCGCTGGCGTCGATGAGGGCATCGTCGGACAAGGTGAAGAGCTGGAATGCCGCTTCGGTGTCCGGCCAGCGGCACTGCAAATTATGAACTGCCGCTGGTTTAAAACCAAAACGCCCGTAATACGCCGGGTCGCCAAGCACCACGACGGCGGCGTAGCCAAATTCGTTCAGGGAATCGAGCCCTTCGTACACCAGCTTTTCGCCCAATCCCTGACGACGCAAAGACTCGTCAACCGCCAGCGGTGCCAGCGCGACCCAGTTGCGATCTTCGCCCTGAATATCAACCGGGCTGAAGGCGACATAACCGACCACGCCACCTTGGTCATCGGTGGCAACAACGCCCAGCGTCAGCAGGCCGTCTTCGCGCAATTGCTGCACCAGGTCGGCTTCGGCACCACCGGGAAACGCGCGGCGCAACAGACGGTCAATGCCCGCGGCATCTACCGGAATTTCAGTGCGAATTAGCATGGCTCAGCTACCGGAGCTTTCGGCTCACGGTCCTCTTGCAGTCCCGCTTCGACAAAATCGGCCAGGCGCAGCAGCCCATTTTTCAGCAGCAGCGGCATAGTATCGAGATCGATAGAATCCATCAGATTCTTCACGTACAGACCGAGTTCCGTGTCACCCTCAATACGCAGACGACGTTGGAAGAACAGCGTATCCGGATCTTCTTTGCGCGCAGCAATCAAAATCAGATCGTTGGCGTTACCACTAAAGCTGACATCCGCGTCGCCTTTTTCTGCAACGATCAACTTGCCTTCGTCCACTGACATCAGCCAGCTCAGGCTGAGATCACTGACGTCAATTTTCAGCCAGCGGCCTTCGAGGAAATCCAGTTCGCCATCGGCCAGCGCCTGACGAAGCTGCCCGCTCAGTACCTGTTGCAAGACCTGACGCTGTAGCGCAAAAGGCGTGAATTTCAAAGGCACACTCAACAGGGATGGTCCCTGACGAACCAAACGTGCACGTAGTTTTTGCAACACTGGCACTACTCCTTTCGGTAACATTTTCGGCAATTTATTGGCAACTATTTGTACTATTTTGCCACATCGCCCGTAACGTTCAGCGGTCTACATCAATAAATACTGCAACAGAAAAACCTCCCGTACAACCTCCCCGACGGTTGCTGCGCCTTCAACACCCCAGAAACTGCCTCAAATCAAAATATTGCATCTATAGCTTCTCTAAAATAGTTCGCCAATCAAAGCCCTGACTGATGAATGAATAACGTCGGCAACTGGCTTTTCATCACCCACAACCCTTTCGCCACGGCGTGCGGTTGCAGTAAGGAACGAGAATGGAGCTACTTTGCCCGGCAGGGAATTTACCTGCGCTAAAAGCGGCCATCGATAACGGTGCTGATGCGGTATATATCGGCCTGAAAGATGACACCAATGCACGCCACTTTGCAGGCCTGAACTTCACGGAGAAGAAATTGCAGGAGGCGGCAAATTACGTTCACCGCCACCGCCGTAAGTTGCATATCGCCATCAATACATTTGCGCACCCTGACGGCTATCAGCGCTGGGAACGCGCCGTGGATATGGCCGCGCAGCTCGGTGCCGATGCGCTGATCCTCGCCGATATTGCCATGCTGGATTACGCCGCAACGAAATATCCGCACGTCGAGCGCCACGTCTCCGTTCAGGCTTCCGCCACCAACGACGAAGCAATCCGTTTCTACAAAAACAATTTTGACGTCGCCCGCGTGGTGCTGCCGCGCGTGCTTTCGATGCATCAGGTACGCCAGTTGTCTCGCACCACCGTCGTGCCGCTGGAAGTATTCGCGTTCGGCAGCCTGTGCATTATGGCCGAGGGCCGCTGTTACCTTTCTTCCTATCTCACCGGCGAATCGCCCAATACCGTGGGTGCCTGTTCTCCGGCGCGTTTTGTGCGCTGGCAACAAACCGCACAGGGCATGGAATCACGGCTGAATGACGTGCTGATTGACCGCTATGACGAAGGCGAAAACGCCGGTTATCCGACACTGTGCAAAGGCCGGTATCTGGTGGATGGCGCGAAATACCACGCGCTGGAAGAACCGACCAGCCTGAATACGCTGGAATTACTGCCGGAGCTGTTCGCCGCTAATATTGCTTCGGTGAAAATCGAAGGGCGCCAGCGCAGCCCGGCGTATGTCAGCCAGGTGGCACGCGTGTGGCGCATGGCTATAGACCGCTGCATGGCCGATCCGCAAAACTACAAAACCGACGAAGCCTGGATGAAAGCGCTGGGCGCGATGTCTGAGGGTACGCAAACGACGCTCGGTGCCTATCACCGTAAATGGCAGTAATTAAAGAGATCATCATGAAATATTCATTAGGAGCCATCCTTTATTACTGGCCGAAAGCGCAGGTTGAAGACTTTTATCAGGCAGCGGCAAACAGCAGCGCCGACATCATTTACCTCGGCGAGAATGTGTGTACCAAACGGCGCGAAATGAAGGTCAGTGACTGGATGGATGTCGCCCGTGAACTGGCGTCAGCCGGAAAGCAGGTGGTGATTTCCACACTGGCGTTGTTGCAGGCGCCGTCCGAACTTAATGAGCTGAAACGCTACGTCGAGAACGGTGAGTTCCTGCTGGAAGCCAACGATTTTGGCGCGGTCAATATGGCGTCTGAGCGCAGGCTCCCGTTTGTCGTCGGCCACGCGCTGAACTGCTACAACGCCGTCACGCTGAAACTGCTGCAAAAACAGGGGATGGTGCGCTGGTGTATGCCGGTTGAGCTTTCCCGCGACTGGCTGGTGAATCTGCTGAATCAGTGCCAGGAGCTGGGCATCCGGGATAAGTTCGAAGTGGAAGTGCTGTCTTACGGGCATCTGCCACTGGCCTATTCCGCGCGCTGTTTCACGGCTCGTTCTGAAAACCGTGGGAAAGATGAATGCGAAACCTGCTGCATCAATTATCCGCAGGGCCGGAAAATGCTGTCGCAGGAAAATCAGCAGGTGTTTATCCTCAACGGCATCCAGACACAAAGTGGCTATTGCTACAATCTGGGCAATGAACTGACGTCGATGCAGGGGCTGGTTGATATCGTGCGGCTGTCGCCGGAAACTCACGAGACGCTTTCCACTCTCGAGGAATTCCGCGCCAATGAACGGGGTTTGCATCCGTTAATGCTGACAGACAAAGCCGACTGCAACGGCTACTGGCAGCGCATTGCCGGGCTGGAACTGCGTCGCTGAGAGCTAAAATGACACCATGAAAAAGGGATATTACTTTTCGGTAATATCCCTTTTTTGATCAGACGCCTTTTCGCCGCGGCCTGAAAATCGCCCGCAGACGCACGCCGTCGCGCAGCATCCCCACGGCGATACCAATGAACGTATAAAACGCGCATAAAAGCAGAAGCATCAGGATGTCGCCGCCAACATCTTTAAACGGCAGCCCCATCTGATTCACCCCCGCAATCGCTTTGGTCGCCCAGGTCGAGGGCAGCATCGAAGATACCGCCCTGACCCACGCGGGCATCGCCTGCAACGGCCAGATGGTGCCGGAAATGTAAAAGACCGGCGTCGTCACAAAGGCCAGCGTCAGGTAAATCAGTTCCACGCTGCGCAGGCATTCCGTGACCAGTTTGCCTAATCCGAGCACGGCCAGTAAAAACGGGAACGTCAGCAGCAGAATTTCAGGAATGCTGGCCGTCTGCCGGTATCCCAACACCCAAGGCCAGAGCACGAACAGGACAATCGACAGGAATAACCAGACCGGGATCAACGCTGAAATCCCGCCAAGAAAGGCCGGTATCGCCGGTTTTCCGGAAGGCCCGCTGTTGAGCACAATGCTGACACGCACGCTGGCGATCAGCAGTGAGTGCTGCAATAACATGACCAGAAGACCGGGAAAGATAATCGCCGCGAAGCTGATGCCGGGGTTAAAGACATCCAGCGACTGCCCGATTATCGGCGACAACACCACGCTGGCCTGCCGCTCGCTGAAGCCGTTGCTGAGCAGTAAATCCGTGTTGTATTGCGTGAGGATCGCCTGATACGCCGCCAGCACATCCTGCTGGATCTGCCCGTTCGCCAGCCGGTTAGTAGCATCGCCGTACACCGGGATCACAATGTTTTGCCCGGCGAGGATCTTCTTCTCAAGATCCACCGGCATGATGATCACCGCGAACAATTTACGCAACGCCAGATCGCGTTCGGCATCGGCGAGATTATCGTAGTGGTTAGTTTCAACTTTCGACGTGGCATCCAGCTGACGGGTCAGCATGCGGCTGGCGGTGCTGTGATCCTGATCGATAACGGCGACTGGCAGATCCCAGACTGTGCGGTTAGCGTAAACCAGGCTCATCACACATAGCGAAAGCAGCAACATCATCCACATCGGTTTATCAAGCAAACCGGTAAGCACTTTGCTGAAGGTTCCCCACCAGGTTTTGAACCACTCGCGACGGGTCATTGCCCTGGCTCCTGTTGTTTCATGCGCATATACAGACGCTTGCGCACCAGCACACCGGTTAGCAACGGATAAATCAGCAGAATGCAGCACACCATCAGAATGCCGCGCAGCGATACCTGACGCAGGAAAACATCAAACATTGCCGCCAGCGCGTAACTCAGGGGTTCGATGCCGGAAATAATACGCGCCGGCAGCGGCATTGATAACACCGGAACGGCCATCCCGGAGAAGGTGAGCGCAATACTGACGAAAATCCCCATCATGGTATAAGCGGTGATGGTCGTTTTCGTGAAGGTAAATAACAGCAGCCCCAGGCTTTGCGCGGCAATCACATAAAAGAAGCCGATCACCAGCATATACAATGGATTACCGCTCACCCGTGCGTCGAAAAAGCCCACGAGCATGGCGATTTCCACCATCAGCAAGGTGGTGAAACACAGCGTGTACGGCGCGAGTTTCCCGAGCAGCGCGAGTGTAAATGACGGCGCACTGAGCAGCGCCTGACTGCGCGCCATCACGTAAATCATACAGGTGACGGTGAAAAGTTGCAGAAGGTGGATGGTGGCGGCAAATTGCTGATAATAAATGTAGCTGCCGCTGGCGTTGAACAGGCTACCGTAAGAGAGATCGACGCTGGCCAGTGACGGCAACGTTTTGCCGATTTCTGTCGCGATAATCGACCGGTAGCTGGTGTTCAGCTCAGTGATAAGCCCGCTGAAATCTTGCGTGGAATACAACCCGGCACCGTAAAACAGAGCGTTGTAATACAGAACCGCGCTCGGCTGTTTACCGGCCAGTACGTCCGCTTCGAAGTTCACCGGAATATACAATAATGCGTAATCCTGCGCGGTTCGCAGACGGTATTCCGCTTCCGGCAATCCGCCTTCAAAGGCCTGAACGTGCGCATGAGAACCCGCGTCGAGTTTACGGGTCAGCGTTTTGGATAGCGTGCTGTGATCGTTATCCACCACCGAAACGGGCAAATCAAGCAAGGTGCCTTCTGAGAAGTTGCTGCTGATCAGGCCAAACAGAAGTAAAGGGAAAATCCAGCACAGCCAGTGGATCACCGGCTTACGAAAGGCGTAATTTGCCTCGCGGGTAAAAGCACGACTGAAACAGCGCCATGCGGCTTTTATCCTTTCACTGCGCGGCGCTTTGACCGGCTTCACTTCGCCTTCCACTGCCAAAGTGCGCTCATGCCCTGACGTAATCCGGGAACCGGTTTGGCAGGATAAAGGCGCACTTCAAAGGTTTTTAAATCGAAGTCACCGGTCGCGCGCGTTGCACGTTTGGTGGCGTAATCACCGAGCGGCGCGATATAACGCACTTCGGCTTCAATCATTTCATTATTCAGCGCAGGCACGCGCATCTGCACTTTGTCGCCTTTGCGCACGCCCGCCAGAATGTCTTCACGCAGGTTAAAAACGAAATAGGCATCAGGCAGACGGACTAACGTCAGCAACGGGCTGGACGCACTTTGCAGCTCGCCAACTTCCACCGGGATCGGCCCGACTTCGCCGTCTACCGGCGCTTTCACCTGTAAATCATCGGTCTGAGCTTTCACTTCCAGTAAATCTTCTTCCGCCTGACGCAGCTGCGCGGCGTAGCTCTCGCGTTGTTCCACGCGGTCGCCGTTGATGCCTTCATCAAGATTGGCTTTAGCAACGAGAACTTGTGCATACGCGCTGTCACGCGCGCGGCGGGAATCTTCTAAGTCGGAGGCGGAGATAAAGCCTTTCCCGGCGATTTTCGCATTGCGGTTGTATTCATCGCGGGCGTTGACGTATTCGGCCTGAGATTGCGCCAGTGTCGCTTTCAGGTTGCGGATGCTTTCTTCACGCGTTCCGTTAACAGAAAGTTCGAGCTGGGCTTTGGCCTGATCGCGTGCGGCTTCCAGCGCGCGGAGCTGCGCCATCATTTCCGGGCTGTCGAGGGTAATCAGCAACTGCCCCGCTTTTACGTCATCGCCACGTTCGACATGACGTTCAATCACGCGGCCTTTGGCTTTCGACGCGACAATGACTTCAGGCGCATCGACTTCGCCCTGAAGCAGGAGATCTTCGTTATGCGCACGAAATAAAACAGCCAAAGAAACCGCAACCGCCACCAGCAGCAGGGTTAATAACATTCGTTTACTCATTGATACCACGTCCTTTTTGTTCGCCTGAATTATTTACCGGCATTGGTTTTCCCTTCCATCATTTTCCCTGCCTGCTTTCGCAGCCTTTTCAGGCGCATTTTTTACTTCAATGAAATCATAGCGGGATGAGCAGAGACTTTTTAACACAAAACAACATATTGGCTAAAATTATAGTTTAGGCGATTCCAATCTATTTTAAGCATGTTCAAACGGAAATTAAGGGCACAAATGCCGTATTCAATGAACGCGTAATGGGTAATACTCGGTTTAATTATGAGCGGAATGCACCCTTTCCCCTCCTCTTCATCAACGAGTGAGCCGTGATTATGTCTGATAAAAACACCGTTCCCCTTTCCGTGCTCGATCTGGCACCCGTCCCGCAAGGTGCTGATCCGGCGAAGGCTTTTCAATGTTCTCTGAGTCTGGCGCAAAACGCCGAGAAATGGGGCTATCAGCGCTACTGGATGGCAGAACACCACAACATGACCGGCATCGCGAGCGCCGCGACGTCCGTTTTACTGGGTTATATTGCGGGCGGGACGAAAACAATACGCGTGGGTTCCGGTGGCGTGATGCTGCCAAACCATTCGCCCTTGGTGATTGCTGAACAATTCGGAACGCTGGCGACGCTGTATCCGAACCGTGTCGATCTCGGCCTGGGCCGCGCACCGGGAACCGATCAGCGCACGATGATTGCGCTGCGCCGTCATCTTTCCGGGGAGATTGATAATTTCCCGCAGGATGTTCAGGAATTGCAGATGTATTTCGGCGACGTTCAGCCGCAGCAGGCCGTTCAGGCCGTGCCGGGACAAGGTTTGCATGTGCCAATCTGGCTGCTGGGTTCCAGCCTGTACAGCGCGCAACTGGCGGCGGCGCTAGGTCTGCCATTTGCCTTCGCCTCCCATTTTGCCCCAGATATGCTCTATCAGGCACTGGCGATTTATCGCAGCAAATTCCAGCCTTCTGCGCAGCTCGAAAAGCCGCACGCGATGGTGTGCATCAACGCGATTGCGGCCGATACCGATGAAGAGGCGCGCCGGATGTTTACCTCCAATCAGCAGCAGTTCATTAATCTGCGCCGCGGGATGCCGGGTAAACTCCCTGCGCCGGTCGATAACATTGAAAGCCTGTGGTCAGCACAGGAACGCTTTGGCGTCGACAACGCACTGCGCATGTCAGTGGTCGGTAATAAAGAGACGGTGCGTCAGGGGCTGCAAAATATTCTGCGTGAAACTGAGGCCGATGAGCTGATGATCAACGGTCAGATTTTTGATCACCAGGCGCGTCTGCATTCGTTCGAGATTGTCTCTCAGCTTCAGGGGGATTTGGTGAAAGAACAGCGCATCGGATAAACGTCGCGGTAAATGGCAGACGAAAAAAAACCAGCCTGTTAAAAGGCTGGTTTTTTATTATCTGAAATTCAGCGAACTGAAATCAGAATATTATGCGTCGGTAGTACGACGTGGTGCGCGGCTTGGCGGACGACGGTCGCCAGCGGCTGAAGAACCTTCACGACGGTCGCCGTTGAAAGAACGTGGAGCACCGTTACCACGGCCACCCTCACGACGTTCGCCATTGAACGGACGCGGAGCACCGTTACCACGACGCTCACCACCAGCACCTGCCGGACGGTCGCGACGCGGAGCTTGTGGCTGCGCATCACCGATCAACTGCATGTTCATCGGTTTGTTCAGGATACGGGTACGGGTGAAGTGAGACAGAATCTCGCCCGGCATACCCTTCGGCAACTCGATAGTGGAGTGCGTACCGAACAGTTTGATGTTACCGATGTAACGGCTGCTGATATCGCCTTCGTTAGCGATAGCGCCAACGATGTGACGAACTTCAACACCATCATCGCGGCCCACTTCGATACGATACAGTTCCATATCGCCAGCATCACGACGCTCACGACGTGGGCTGTCGCCATCACGTGCAGGGCGGTCGCTGTTACGCGCCGGGCGGTCACGACGGTCACCGCGGTCGCCACGATCTTCGAATTCACGACGTGGTGGACGGCTTTTGAACGGCTGATCAGCAGGAACGATCAGAGGGCGTTCGCCCTGTGCCATTTTCAGCAGTGCAGCGGCCAGCGTTTCGATGTCCAGCTCTTCTGCAGGTTGCAGTTTTGCCAGCAAGCCACGGTATTGATCCAGATCGCTGCTTTCCAGTTGCTGTTGAACTTTGGCTGCGAATTTAGCCAGGCGACGTTCGCCCAGCACTTCTGCAGTTGGGATTTCAACTTCTGGAATGGTCAGCTTCATGGTGCGTTCAATGTTACGCAGCAGGCGACGCTCACGGTTCTCAACGAACAGCAATGCGCGACCTGCACGGCCAGCACGACCGGTACGACCGATACGGTGAACGTAAGATTCTGAATCCATCGGGATGTCGTAGTTAACAACCAGGCTGATACGTTCTACGTCGAGACCACGTGCTGCCACGTCGGTTGCGATCAGAATATCCAGACGGCCATCCTTCAGACGTTCCAGAGTCTGCTCACGCAGGGCCTGGTTCATGTCACCGTTCAGTGCAGCGCTGCTGTAGCCGCTACGTTCCAGAGCTTCAGCCACTTCCAGCGTCGCGTTTTTGGTACGAACGAAGATAATCGCCGCATCAAAATCTTCAGCTTCCAGAAAACGTACCAGCGCTTCGTTTTTACGCAGACCATACACAGACCAATAGCTCTGGCTGATGTCAGGACGGGTCGTCACGCTAGACTGGATACGTACTTCCTGTGGCTCTTTCATGAAGCGACGGGTAATGCGACGGATAGCTTCTGGCATGGTTGCAGAGAACAACGCGGTCTGATGTTCAGCCGGGATCTGCGCCATGATAGTTTCGACGTCTTCGATGAAGCCCATACGCAGCATTTCATCAGCTTCGTCCAGCACCAGGCCGCTCAGGTTAGAGAGGTTCAGGGTGCCGCGTTTCAGGTGATCCAGCAGACGGCCCGGGGTACCGACAACAACTTGTGGTCCCTGACGCAGTGCGCGCAGCTGAACGTCATAGCGCTGGCCGCCGTAAAGGGCAACCACATTCACGCCATGCATATGTTTAGAGAAATCAGTCATTGCTTCAGCAACCTGAACCGCCAGTTCGCGGGTTGGTGCCAGAACAAGAATTTGTGGTGCTTTCAGTGAAGCATCGATGTTATGCAGCAGCGGTAAAGAGAACGCTGCAGTTTTGCCGGAACCTGTCTGAGCCATGCCCAGAACGTCGCGGCCATTTAACAGGTGAGGAATACACTCAGCCTGGATTGGTGAAGGTTTTTCGTAGCCCAAATCAGTCAGGGCAGAAATGATCGGAGCAGACAGCCCCAGGTCAGCAAAAGAGGTTTCAAGCTCAGTAGTCATGTACACGTGCCTCATTAATAATGGCAGCCAGTCTACATAACTCGTCGAGAAAATTTTCAGTCATTTTCATTGAAAAGTGTGAACCGGCTCAAATTAGATTATAAAACGAACAAAGCAACCCTCGCCCGTTAAGGCGCTTAAAAATGGCATATACCATGATTAAAAAGGCTGATTGGTGTCGTCAGCTATTGCTGGTCCGATTCTGATAGGTCGTCTTGCTCATGGCCCAAAAGCGCCAATTCCAACAATGCATAGCGGTGCTCAACGAAGTTATGGACGTTGTTAGCTACCGTCAGTTTGAACAGTGCCGCGGCGCTGTTCTTGTCCCCCAGACTTAGGTAATGCTTACCTAAATAGAAGTCAGTTTCACTGAGATGCTCAGCGAGCGAAGTGTTATCCGTTGCTTCTGCCTTGAGGCGTTCCATCAGCGTAGATTCGCTGATTTTGCCCAGGTAGAATTCGACGATATTCCATCCCCATTGCCCTCTGTTCGCTTTGTCATAACGCTCCTGGAGCGCTACTTCGGCATTCTTCGGATTGATTTCTCGCTCCGCAAGATAAAGCCATAACGAACGGAAGGGATCATTTGGATCGTCTCGATAAAACGCCTGCAGATCATCCTGCGCTAACGAGAATCGGCCACCGTAATACAGTGCGATACCTCGGTTCAAACGCGCGTAGTTGTAAGTTGGATCAAGCTCTAGTACAGAATCAAACGCTTCATAGGCAGCATCGAAATTGCCTGCCTGCGTTAGGTAAATCCCCAGGTAGTTAAAAACTTCTGGCATATCAGGACGAATAGACAGCGCTTGTGAAAAATCATTTCGCGCCAGTGCTCTTAGCCCGAGACTATCATACAGCACACCGCGCTCATATAATAGCTGTGCTCTCTCATCGTCAGTCAATGACCGGCTGGCAAGTATTTGTTCCATGCGTGCCAGAATGACTTCCTGCTGCAACGTCGGCTGCAACGGAATCGCCAGAACTTCATTTTTACGCCAATCATGGTTGCTGCATCCTGCCAACATAAGTGCTGTCGCAACATAACACCAGCGCAAGAAAGGCTTCATTTCTACTCCCGGAGACAAACATTGGATGAACATCCTGTCATCCGCTTGCTTAACACAAACGCATCCTACGTTCGTGAGACGAACAGCCCCCTTCCAGCTGGAAAGGAGCTGTAAAACTTCTGTTACAGATTATTCTGCTGCAGGTTGCTCAGTTGTATCGTCCTGAGTTGGTGCGGTAGCTTCTTTGATGCTCAGACGCACACGACCCTGACGGTCAACTTCCAGAACTTTAACCGGAACTTCCTGGCCCATCTGCAGGTAATCAGTCACTTTCTCAACGCGCTTATCAGCGATTTGAGAGATGTGAACCAGACCTTCTTTACCGCCGCCAATGGCAACAAACGCACCAAAGTCAACGATACGGGTCACTTTACCCTGATAGATACGACCCACTTCGATTTCTGCAGTGATCTCTTCGATACGACGGATAGCGTATTTCGCTTTCTCGCCGTCGGTTGCTGCGATTTTAACAGTACCGTCATCTTCGATTTCGATAGTGGTGCCAGTTTCTTCAGTCAGAGCACGGATCACAGAACCACCTTTACCGATCACGTCTTTAATTTTGTCTGGACTGATCTTGATGGTGTGGATGCGTGGAGCAAACTGAGAGATATCGCCACGTGGTGTGCTGATAGCCTGTTCCATTACGCCCAGAATGTGCAGACGCGCACCCTTAGCCTGGTTCAGAGCCACCTGCATGATTTCGCGGGTGATACCTTCGATTTTAATGTCCATCTGCAGCGCGGTGATACCGTCGCGGCTACCGGCCACTTTGAAGTCCATGTCGCCCAGGTGATCTTCGTCACCCAGAATGTCGGACAGAACGACAAAGCTGTCGTCTTCTTTAACCAGACCCATTGCGATACCCGCAACAGCGGCTTTAATCGGAACACCTGCATCCATCAGGGCCAGAGAAGCACCACAAACAGAAGCCATTGAAGATGAACCGTTAGATTCGGTGATTTCAGAAACTACACGTACGGTGTACGGGAAGTCTTCTGGTTTTGGCATCATTGCCAGCACGCCACGTTTAGCAAGACGGCCATGGCCAATCTCACGACGTTTTGGCGAGCCAACCATACCTGTTTCACCAACAGAGTACGGAGGGAAGTTGTAGTGGAACAGGAAGCTATCAGTCTTCTCGCCCATCAGCTCATCCAGATTCTGCGCATCACGTGCAGTACCCAGAGTTGCGGTAACCAAAGCCTGAGTTTCACCACGGGTGAACAGCGCAGAACCGTGGGTACGTGGCAGAACGCCAGTACGCACGTCCAGACCGCGGATCATGTCTTTTTCACGGCCATCGATACGCGGTTCGCCACGCAGAACACGGCTACGAACCACGTTCTTCTCGATGCTGCCCAGGATGTCGGAGATTTCGCCCGCATCCAGAGAGTCGTCTTCAGCTTGCAGAGCCTGAACAACGTCAGATTTGATGACGTTGATCTGCGCGTAACGATCTTGTTTATCAGTGATCAGGTACGCATCACCCAGACGGGATTCAGACAGTGCAGCCACGCGAGCGTGCAGCTCGGCGTTAACCGCTTCTGGCTGCCAGTCCCATTTTGGCTTACCGGCTTCAGCAACCAGTGAGTTGATGTTGTCGATAACGATTTGTTGTTGTTCGTGGCCAAATACGACCGCGCCCAGCATCTGATCTTCGCTCAGCACTTCAGCTTCAGACTCAACCATCAGCACCGCGCCCTGAGTACCGGCAACAACCAGGTCCAGACGGCTTGTTTTCAGCTCATCTGCGGTTGGGTTCAGAACGTACTGGTCGTTGATGTAACCAACGCGTGCAGCACCGATTGGGCCGTTGAATGGAATACCAGACAGGCTCAGGGCAGCAGACGCACCGATCATCGCAACGATGTCAGGGTTAACTTGTGGGTTCAGGGAAACCACAGTCGCGATAACCTGAACTTCATTCAGGAAAGAGTCCGGGAAAAGAGGACGGATCGGACGGTCAATCAGACGCGAAGTCAGCGTTTCGCCTTCACTTGGACGGCCTTCACGACGGAAGAAGCTACCCGGGATACGACCAGCAGCGTAAGTACGCTCCTGATAGTTAACTGTCAGCGGGAAGAAGCTCTGACCTGGTTTCGCTTTTTTCTGGCCAACAACGGTAACGAATACCGCGGTGTCGTCCATGCTAACCATAACAGCTGCAGTAGCCTGACGAGCCATCATGCCGGTTTCCAGCGTAACGGTGTGCTGGCCGTATTGGAACTTACGAATAGTCGGATTAAGCAATGTAATATCCTTGTTTGTGGCGCGCAGCTGTTATGACAGCAGTTCACACCGATAAATATCCGAGCTTCTCACTACATTCTCGCGACTAATGACAATCCTTATTGGCCTGACGTTGTGGCAATAAAGTCTCTCATTAGCCGCGCGAAAACATCTGTAACGGAAGTTCATGTTCTTAGAATAACAATAGAAACAGCAGCCATACAGTAACCTGATTTGCTGATGCTTCCTAGAATAAAGGGGCCTATTGGCCCCTTTACACTGAAACTCGCTTGATTAGCGACGCAGACCCAGACGTTCGATCAGGCTGGTGTAACGTGCTACATCTTTACGCTTCAGGTAGTCCAGCAGTTTACGACGCTGAGAAACCATACGCAGCAGACCACGACGGCTGTGGTGATCTTTTTTGTGCTCTGCAAAGTGACCTTGCAGATGGTTAATTTGAGCAGTCAGCAGAGCAACCTGAACTTCGGTAGAACCACTGTCGTTAGTGCCACGACCGAAGTCGGAAACGATTTGAGCTTTAGCTTCAACGCTTAGAGACATAATCTTACTCCAAAATATTATAGATAATTAAACGGGAGCCGATCTCTAATTCAGCTACCCAATGCATAAGCTGCGCTATTCTACCCTTTGCTATATGTGATCGCAAGGTGAGCAGAAAGCGCTTAATCCGTGTATTCGACGACTAAACGACGCGGCGCAATGCGCCCATCATCATCTATTTCGCCCACACCGATAAACTTACGTTCTTCGCCTTCGGTTATGCGAACCATGCCACTCGCCGGCGCGCCAGATGCCTGAACAGGTTGGCCCTGCTTAACATATCCGGCCACCACAGGCAGCAGATTCACTTCCGGGAAGTCTTCACATGCGCTGTCCATCGGCAACAACAACGGATCCAGCAAAAGACGAGGCTCTATGCCCTGCTCTTCAGCCTGAGCAATCAACTCATGGAGTTTTTCCATGGTGACCATACGCTCAGAAGGATAGGTTGCGACCTGCAAACGACGTAGATAAGTCACGTGCGCACCACACCCCAACTTCTCGCCGAGATCATCGACAATCGTACGGATGTAAGTACCTTTTGAGCAGTGAATTTCCAGCTCAACTTCAAAACCTTCCCAGCGGATGAACTTGAGTTCATACACTGTAATACTGCGCGATTCTCGCGGAACTTCGATGCCCTGGCGCGCGTACTCATACAGCTTTTTCCCTTCGTATTTCAGTGCAGAATACATGGAAGGAATTTGCCGGGTTTCCCCGCGGAAGCTGTTGAGTGCGTCATCCAGTTGCTGCTGACTGAAGGTCACTTCACGTTCAGAAATGATCGCGCCTTCAGCATCAGATGTGTCCGTGCGCTGTCCCATACGGGCGATAACACGATAACGCTTATCGGAATCGAGCAGGAATCGGGAAAACTTGGTGGCTTCACCTAAGCACAACGGCAACATGCCGGTAGCCAGAGGATCCAGCGCACCGGTATGCCCTGCGCGGTTAGCGTTATAAAGACGTTTAACCTTTTGCAGAGCATCGTTGGACGACAAGCCAATCGATTTGTCCAGTAGCAGAACGCCGTGAATGTCACGGCCGCGGCGACGTGGGCGACTCATTTATACTTCCTCGTCATCGCCTGCAGCTGAACGACGTTCAGCATCGTTCTTCACAACGTTGGTCACCAGGTTAGACATGCGCATACCTTCAACCAAAGAGTTGTCGTAAGCGAAAGTCAGTTCCGGCACGACGCGCAAACGCATTGCTTTACCGATCAGCGTGCGGATGAAACCGGATGCGTCCTGCAAAGCTTTGATGCCATTTTTGACACGATCAGGATCGTGATTGTCAGTCGTCAGAACGTCCAGGAAGGTCACGAATACTTTGGCATAAGCCAGATCGCGTGAAACTTCAACGCCTGAAACTGTCGCCATTCCTACGCGCGGGTCTTTGACTTCGCGCTGTAAGATAATAGCGATTTCTTTTTGCATCTCCTGAGAGACGCGCTGAGTACGGCTAAATTCTTTTGCCATGATGCTTTTCTCCTCACTTGATCCAGACAAATAAGGGGGCGCAAGGCCCCCATCTGGATATCAGCTACTTCACAAACGTTAAGCGATAGTACGTTTGATCTCGATGATTTCGAAGACTTCGATCACATCGCCAGCACGCACATCGTTGTAGTTCTTAACGCCGATACCACATTCCATGCCGTTACGAACTTCAGCAACGTCATCTTTGAAGCGACGCAGGGATTCCAGCTCGCCTTCATAGATCACCACGTTATCACGCAGTACACGGATTGGGTTGTTACGCTTGATCATACCCTCAGTAACCATACAACCTGCAATTGCGCCGAATTTAGGTGACTTGAACACGTCACGAACTTCAGCCAGGCCGATGATTTGCTGTTTGTACTCTGGCGCCAACATACCGCTCATCGCCTGCTTAACTTCGTCAATCAGGTTATAGATAACGGAATAGTAACGCAGATCCAGGCTTTCGCTTTCTACGACACGGCGGGCAGAAGCATCTGCACGGACGTTGAAGCCCAGGATGATCGCGTTGGAAGCAGCAGCCAGCGTTGCATCAGTTTCGGTGATACCACCTACACCCATGCCTACGATTTTGACTTTCACTTCGTCGGTAGACAAGCTCTGCAATGCATCGGAAATCGCTTCGCAAGAACCCTGTACGTCAGATTTCAGAACGATGTTCAGTTCAGAAACTTCACCTTCGGTCATGTTCGCGAACATGTTCTCCAGTTTAGATTTCTGCTGACGAGCCAGTTTAACTTCGCGGAATTTACCCTGACGATACAGAGCAACTTCACGAGCTTTCTTCTCGTCACGAACAACGGTCACTTCATCACCCGCAGCAGGAACGCTGGACAGACCCAGCACTTCGACAGGGATTGAAGGACCTGCTGACAGAATGTCACGACCCATTTCGTCACGCATCGCACGGACACGGCCGTATTCGAAGCCACACAGAATGATGTCGCCTTTATTCAGCGTACCTTCCTGAACCAGAACGGTAGCAACCGGGCCGCGACCTTTATCCAGGAAGGACTCGATCACAACACCACTCGCCATACCGGTACGAACAGCTTTCAGTTCCAGAACTTCAGCTTGCAGCAAGATGGCTTGCAGCAGATCGTCGATACCAGTACCGACTTTAGCAGAAACGTGGATGAACTGAGACTCACCGCCCCACTCTTCTGGCATAACGCCGTACTGAGACAGTTCGGTACGAACGCGATCAGGATCAGAGTCTGGCTTATCAATTTTGTTGACTGCAACGACGATTGGCACACCAGCAGCTTTCGCATGCTGAACTGCTTCGATCGTTTGTGGCATCACGCCATCATCAGCAGAAACAACCAGAACCACGATGTCCGTAGCCTGAGCACCACGAGCACGCATTGAAGTAAACGCGGCGTGTCCTGGTGTATCCAGGAAGGTGATCATGCCATTTTCGGTTTCAACGTGATAAGCACCGATGTGCTGGGTAATACCACCGGCCTCGCCTGCTGCCACTTTCGTAGAACGAATGTAGTCAAGCAAAGAGGTTTTACCGTGGTCAACGTGGCCCATGATGGTCACAACCGGAGCACGTGGCTCAGCGGCAGCAGAAGAAGCTGTATCACGATCGCTCATCAGCGCTTCTTCCAGCTCGTTCTCACGACGCAGAATAACTTTGTGGCCCATTTCTTCCGCAACCAGCTGAGCAGTTTCCTGATCAATAACCTGGTTGATGGTGGCCATGGCGCCCAGTTTCATCATGGTTTTGATGACCTGAGAACCTTTCACTGCCATTTTGTTTGCCAGTTCGGCAACAGTAATGGTTTCACCAATCACGACATCACGGTTAACCGCGATAACAGGCTTGTTGAAGCTCTGTTGCAGGGTGCTTGGTTTGCGTTTGCCTTTACCATTACGGCCAACAGCACGGGCTTCTTCGCGATCCGCTTTAGATTCGGACAGCTTGTTGCCTTTCTTCTGTTTGGTCGCTTTGCCACCGCGGGTACGGCTACGACGTTCGCCTTCAACTTTGGCGTCATTCTCGTCTTCAGCAGCACGGGCGTGGGTAGAAGTGGTGACATGGTAGTCAGCAGATTCTGATTCGCTTGGCGCGGCAGTTTCAGTCCAGACACCAGAGTCAGCCATTTTACGGGCTTCTTCTGCAATGCGCTTGGCGTTTTCTTCAAGCTTACGCTGGGCTTCTTCTTCCGTTTTGCGTTTCAGCTCTGCGGCTTCAGCTTCACGGCGTGCTTTCTCTGCCTGAGCTGGTTTGGTTACTTCATCGGTATGTTGATTCGTCACTTTATCTTTTTCCGCTGCGTCACGCTTAGCTTTATCAGCGGCCTCACGTTTAGCTTGCTCTTCGGCGGCGCGCTTGGCTTTTTCCTGAGCTTCGCGCTGGGCTTGCTCTGCTGCTACACGCTGTGCCTGTTCTTCCGCGTCACGCTTCGCCTGCTCTTCCGCTTCGGCCTGGGCAATCTCTGCCTCGGTCATATCACGTTTAACATAAGTGCGTTTCTTGCGGACCTCGATTTGCACCGATTTACTCTTCCCGCCGGTGCTCGGAATATTCAGTGTACTACGCGTTTTGCGTTGTAACGTCAGTTTGTTTGTCGCACCTGAGTTTCCACCATTCAGATGCGCCAACAATGTTTCTTTTTCTTGCTGGGTCACAGAGTCAGCTTCGGACTTCGAGATCCCTGCATCAGCAAATTGCTGTACCAGGCGATCTACCGGTGTCTGAATCTCTGCCGCCAGCGATTTTACAGTTACATCTGTCATGCTGTTCCTTCCTGCTACAGTTTATTACGCGTTGTCGCCAAACCAGCAGATATTGCGCGCAGCCATGATAAGTTCACCAGCCCGCTCGTCAGTAAGACCTTCAATATCAGCCAGATCGTCGACACCCTGCTCGGCAAGATCTTCCAGCGTACAAACCCCTTGGGCAGCCAGTTTAAATGCCATGCTACGTTCCAGACCCGCCAGGTTCAGCAGATCATCAGCAGGCTTTTTATCACCGAGACTTTCTTCCTGGGCTAAAGCAATAGTGGTCAGCGCTTCTTTTGCACGTTCGCGCAGCGCGTCCACGGTGTCTTCATCCAGGCCGTCGATTTCAAGCAGTTCGTTGACTGGCACGTAAGCCAGTTCTTCAAGCGTAGAGAAACCTTCTTCTACCAGAACCGTGGCAAAATCTTCATCAATGGCCAGGTATTTCGTGAAGGTATCAATCGCAGCGTGTGCCTCAGCCTGATGCTTGGCTTGCAGGTCGTCTGCTGTCATCACGTTCAGTTCCCACTTGTCATCACCACGATGCTGTTTCAACAATTGGGAGGCCAAACGCACGTTCTGACCATTACGGCCAATCGCCTGTGCCAGGTTGCTGGCTTCGACGGCGATATCCATGGTGCATTTATCTTCATCAACAACGATGGAAGCGACGTCTGCCGGCGCCATAGCGTTGATCACGAATTGCGCAGGATTATCATCCCAAAGGATGATATCGATACGTTCACCGCCCAGTTCACTGGATACGGCCTGAACGCGTGCGCCACGCATACCGACACAGGCACCTACCGGGTCGATACGTTTATCGTTGGTTTTCACTGCGATTTTTGCACGGGAACCGGGATCACGGGCTGCCGCTTTAATCTCAATCAGCTCTTCACCAATTTCTGGTACTTCGATGCGGAACAGTTCGATCAGCATCTCATTACGTGAACGGCTGACAAACAACTGGGCGCCACGTGCTTCCGGACGAACATCATACAGCACGCCACGGATACGGTCGCCAGAGCGGAAGTTTTCACGCGGAAGCATGTCTTCACGCAGGATAACGGCTTCAGCGTTGCTGCCTAAATCCAGTGCGATGCTGTCGCGGTTTACTTTTTTAACGACACCAGTGACGATTTCGCCCTGTTGTTCGCGGAATTGCTCAACCACCATTGCACGTTCTGCTTCACGTACTTTTTGTACGATAACTTGTTTAGCAGTCTGTGTGGTGATGCGGTCGAAAGTGACCGACTCAATTTGGTCTTCGATGTATCCGCCAAGCTCGATGGACGGATCTTCGTATTGTGCGGCCTCGAGGGTGATCTCGCGGGTAGGCTGAGTCACTTCGTCGACTGCAACCCAACGACGGAAGGTATCAAAGTCACCGGTTTTGCGGTCAATGCTGACGCGGACTTCGATTTCCTGCTCGTATTTTTTCTTGGTCGCTGTTGATAATGCAATTTCCAGCGCTTCAAAAATCTTCTCGCGCGGGAGGGATTTTTCATTAGAAACTGCTTCTACAACAGCCAGAATCTCTTTGTTCATCCTAGTTGCCTCTTCCAAACTCTTTAAAAGTGGGGTACCAGGTTCGCTTTCTGGATGTTGCTCAGTGCGAACACTTCATCTTTCCCTTCCACTGTCACCGTGATCATTTCGCCTTCGACAGCCTTAATAATGCCCTGCCATTTGCGACGGTTCTGCACAGCCATTCGCAGGACAATGCTAACTTCGTCACCGAGGAAACGTTGATAATGTTCAGCGGTGAACATAGGACGATCAAGGCCTGGAGAGGAAACTTCCAGGTTATAGGCGACGGTGACTGGATCTTCTACGTCCAGCACAGCGCTCACCTGGTGGCTGACATCAGCACAATCATCAACATTGATCCCGGCGTCACTATCAATATAGATGCGCAACGTCGATTGGCGAGCCCGAACGAACTCGATGCCCACCAGCTCAAAGCCAAGTGCCTCGACTGGTGCTGTAATCAGCTCTGTTAATTTTTGTTCTAATGTGGACAAGCCCACC
>Ga0153981_1000159_pt1 | contig 19667 bp, 14 predicted proteins | sample TSGA065MetaG_FD_104714 | JGI IMG/M metagenome (GOLD analysis project Ga0153981, IMG submission 104714) | Attine ant fungus gardens microbial communities from Georgia, USA - TSGA065 MetaG | ecosystem: Host-associated > Fungi > Mycelium > Unclassified | place: USA: Georgia, Magnolia Springs State...
CCGTCAGCTCATAACCGAGCAGGGAGTTGGGCGCGACCGACTGCGTGATTTGCGCCTGTACGACCGCTGCGATGCCCGCCAGCAAGCCCATAAAGCCGTAAACGTAGAAGTGCAGACGCAGAATGTTCAGGCCGAGGCGCGAGGCGGCGTCACGGTTGCTGCCCATGGCATAAATCTGACGGCCTACGCGGGTGCGGTTCATCAGTACGCCGGTGGCGATAATGACGCCGAGCAGGCTGAGCAGCGGCAATGTCAGGCCATAGTCATAGCCGTCGGCGGCAGTGAACGAGAACCAGCTGATGCCGTTCATAAACCAGTCCGGGAAACCGTACAGCCAGGTGCCGTTGGTCAGATAAACCAGCAAACCGTAAAACAGGTTCAGCGTGGCAATGGTGATGATAATTGCCGGAACGCGCAGCCAGTAGACCAGGAATCCGTTCACCAGCCCGAGCAGCAAACCGGTGCCCATCGACATCGCAAACGCCAGCGGAAAACTGCCGCCGTGGTGAATAATGTAACTCGCCATTACGTACTGGCCGATTGAGGTCACGGCAGGGAAGGAGATATCAATGCCGCCGGCAATCAGCACCACGAACAGGCCACAGGCCAGAATGCCGAGAATGGCGTAGCTGGTGGCGACGTCGGTGAGATTGCCGAGCGTCATAAATTCATTAGTGCGCAGGCTCAGGCCGATGACCAGCAGCAGAACCAGTAATCCCAGCCAGAATTCGTGCTGAGAAAACAATTTGGAGAGCTTTTTGTTATCCATTGATTGCCTCCGCAATCTGCGCTTCGCTGCTCTGGTGCGGAGCAAACTCCGCCACCAGCTGGCCTTTGCGCATCACCAGCACGCGGTGACTGTTGTAATAAGCTTCGGGAATTTCATCGCAAATCATCAGAACGGCCATGCCGGACTCCGCCAGATCGCGCGCAATACGGTAGATGCCTTCTTTGTTGGCGATATCCACGCCAACCGTCGGCGAATCCAGGATCAGAATATGCGGCTGTGTCGCCACCCATTTGGCGATGGCGATACGCTGCGCATTCCCGCCGGATAACGTTTTCACCGGCAGTGCGCTGTCTGAGACTTTAATGTTCAGGTCGCGGATCAGATCTTTCACCACGGCGGCCGCTTTGCGGTGATCCATCAGGCCGGTGGCGGTGTGCAGCTTGTCGAAAATGGACACCAGCGTGTTGTCATAAATGGATTGCTCCATGACCAGCCCTTGCGTCAGGCGATCTTCCGAGACATACGCGATGCCGTGGCGGATAGCGTCGCGGTTACTGTGAAATTTTACCGCATTGCCGTTCACGCGGATTTCACCGCTGTCAGGCTGGCTCATGCCAAACAGGCTCAGGCACAGTTCGGTGCGCCCCGACCCCAGCAGGCCGATAATCGAGGTAATTTCGCCCTGACGCAGCGACAGCGAAATATCCTGATACTGGCCTTTGCGGCTCAGATGGCTGACTTCCAGCAGCGGCGTGGCTTCTGCGGGCGCGCGGTGCGGCAGATGGCTGTAGCTAAAACGTTGCCCGGTCATCAGGAAGGCCAGCTCGTTGCTGTCGAGCGAACTCGCCGGATAGGTGCCGACCAGCTTGCCGTCGCGCATGACACTTATCCGGTCGGCGACTTCCATCACTTCATCCAAACGATGGCTGACGAACACCACGCAAATGCCCGCCGCTTTCAGCTCATTGACCACCCGCAGCAGCCCGTTAACTTCAGTGCGGGTCAGCGACGCGGTCGGTTCATCCATGATCACCAGGCTGGCGTCAGCGGCGATTGCGCGGCATATTGCCACTAACTGACGGTCTGCGATCGACAACTTTTCAACTTTACGGTCCGGATCGAGAGAAACGCCCACCCGTTGCATTGCGGCGAGCGCTTTTTTGCGCATTGCCTCGCGATGTACCCAAAAATCACCGCCTGGTAAATAACGGTGAATGGCAATATTTTCGGCCACCGATAAATTCGGGAATAATGACAAGTCCTGATAAATAACCTGAATACCGTAATAAGAAGAAAGTTGCGGCGTCAGGGTATGAAAGAGTTTCCCATCGAGCGTGATCGCTGCGCCTTTTTCCGGCTGATAGACACCGGAAATGACTTTAATAATGGTGCTTTTACCGCAACCATTCTGACCGGCGAGACAATGCACTTCACCTTTATTCAGCGTCAGGCTGACATTATCCAGCGCTAATACGCCGGGGAACTTCTTACTGATTTTTTCGAGGCTGATAAAGGCCTCAGCAGGGGCAGGGGACGTGCTGAGAGTATTCATCACATGATCCTTACAGCATACCCTTCATACTTCGCGCTGTGGATGCGTTGGCTTTACTCGCTTACCCGAATCACTTACTTATGTAAGCTCACCGGGATCCACTCATTTGCCGCCTTCCTGCAACCCGAATTATTTAGGATATAAGTTTTCAATGTCTGATTAGAAATTCAGATACGGCACAGCAAACATCGCCGTATCTGTTTCTATTTGCCTGGTATGGCGCTGGAGATAAATTTATCTCCGGTAAATAAAATAATTAAAGAGTTAAATCAGAAGCCGAGTGATTTCGCGTTATCCGGTGTGACTTCGAGGATTTTATTAAAGCGAATCACGTGTTTTTCGGTATCCACATCGGCTTTCCCTAAGGTGTCGATGGTCAGATCCTTCGTCACTTCTTTACCCTGCAGCAGCTGGTCGGCAACGGTAACCAGCGCGTAACCGGCATCTTTCGGATCCCACAGCAGGACTTTCTTAATGTCACCGCGCATCAGGTAAGGCGCGGCCTGCGCTGGCATTGCGATACCGACGACGGCGATTTTATTTTTCGCACGTTTTTGCTGTACGGCCTGACCGGCACCGATCGGGCCGAGTGAACCGAAACCGATAATCCCTTTCAGATCAGGATAGGTTTTCATTAAATCCAGCGTGGTGGAGTAGGACTTGTCGATATTTTCTGCCACCGGCAAACGTGAGGTGACTTCGTGCATATCCGGGTATTTTTCTTTCTGATATTTAATTGCCGCGTCAGCCCAGGCGTTATGCAATGGCACGGTCAGGGAACCGACATAAATAGCATAACCACCTTTGCTGCCCATATCTTTTGCCAGCTCATCCATATTGGCTTGCGCATATTTCTGGCTGTCGATAGTTTCGATATCCCACTGACCAATCTGCTGATCCGGAGATTCGTGGGTTAATACCACGATGCCCTGATCGCGGGCTTTTTTCAGCACCGGTTCCAGCACTTTGGCATCGTTCGGCACCACGATAATCGCATCCACTTTTTTGGCGATGAGATCTTCAATGACTTTCACCTGCTGAGCCGGGTCTGGCGTTGAAGCACCCACCTGATAGGCGTTGACGTCCAGTTTCTGCGCCGCTTCTTTTACGCCAACTTCCATGCGGGTGAACCAGGGAATGCCGGTGACCTTCGCCACGACGGCGATGTCGTAGGGTTTATTGGCGGCGAAAGTCGGTGTCGTGAATAACATGCATGCTGAAACCACACATGCACTGACTAATGCGAGGTTAAATTTCATGTCTGTACCTTTCTTATGAGGGTTTGTGTAGGGGCGGTCGGGGTAAATGCCGCAATCAGAGATTAACTTAACGGGAAAGCGCTTTTCGCGTGCTCGTGAACGGAGTGTGATCAAAGCCCGTAATTGTTAATTTATGTAATTAATAAGGTTAAATTTAGGTTTCATAAATTCGAATATCCGGCATGGAGTGGTAGAGAGAACCGAAGTTACCGATAACAAAATCACAAATAGATAACAATTAAATAACAACCACGCATCAATAAAACAAAGCTGATGGATTTTTGAGCCCTAAAACTTCCTCACACGTTTTTATTTGCGCAGAATGTGAACACGGTCACGGGGCGGAAATGCCCCAAACGGGTGCGGTCATGCACCGCTACCGGGCAACGTGTTGTCGCGGTGCTTAACCGCATCAGCGCCAGATCACAATCCTGCACAATATCTGCTATCAGAAATCAAAATAATTCCCTGCATACTCATTCCTTCCCCCTCGTTGCTGCAGAAGGGGATTTTTTCTTTTATTCATTTTTTATGCAATTTAAGTGAATAACAGGCGATATTAAGTGGTTGTTTTTTCTGGATGTGGTCTTTTTTATTCACTTTTTCCCTTTGCTGGCACGAAGACTGCAATCTATGATGTGACTGAGTGAGATTATTTATTAACTTTTAAATAACAAAATAATAACTGCATTCCCTGCCAGTCCGGGGGACGGTAACGGTCACCCTGAATTCAGCCAGTCACAGAGACTTAATAAAGAGGTTTATATGGAACACCAACAGCAGCCGCAAAATGTCAGCCGCCAGAACTTTGATGACTGGATGGTGCCGGTTTACGCCCCGGCCGCGTTTATTCCGGTGCGAGGCGAAGGATCCTGGCTGTGGGATCAGGCGGACAAAGACTATGTGGATTTTGCAGGCGGTATTGCGGTGAATGCGCTGGGACATGCGCACCCTGAAATTCGTAAAACGCTGCATGAGCAGGCCGATAAGGTCTGGCATCTGGGCAACGGCTATACCAACGAACCGGTGCTGCGTCTGGCAAAACAACTGATCGACGCGACGTTTGCCGACAAAGTTTTTTTCTGTAATTCCGGCGCGGAAGCCAATGAAGCGGCACTCAAACTGGCGCGGTTGTACGGGCATAAAGCGGGTGGAGATAAGAACGAAATTATCGCTTTTAAAAATGCCTTCCACGGCCGCACGTTGTTCACCGTCACCGCTGGCGGTCAGCCGAAATATTCTGAAGATTTCGCGCCGTTGCCACCGGCCATTACGCATCTGCCGTTTAACGATCTGGCCGCCGTTGCCAGCCAGATTTCTTCACGTACCTGTGCTGTGATTGTTGAGCCGATTCAGGGCGAAGGCGGCGTGGTGCCTGCCGATGCGCAATTCCTGCAAGGGCTGCGCGAGTTGTGTGACAAACATCAGGCAGTGCTAATTTTCGATGAAGTCCAGACCGGCGTGGGTCGAACCGGCGAGCTGTATGCCTACCAGCATTACGGCGTGGTGCCGGACATTTTAACCAGCGCCAAAGCGCTCGGCGGCGGTTTCCCGATTGGGGCGATGCTGACGACTGACCGCTACGCCGCGCTGTTCCAGCCGGGCACGCACGGCACCACCTACGGCGGTAACCCGCTTGCGACGGCGGTGGCGGGTAAAGTTTTTGAGATGATCAATACGCCGGAAGTCCTGTCGGGCGTGCAGAAACGCCACCAGTGGTTTGTCGACGGTCTGAAACGCATTAACGACCGTTATCACGTCTTCAGCGAAGTGCGCGGGCAAGGCTTGTTGCTCGGCGCGGTGATGAGTGAACGCTATAAAGATCAGGCTAAACAGCTGAACACGCTGGCGGCCGAAGAAGGGCTGATTGCACTGATTGCCGGGCCAAACGTGCTGCGTTTTGCGCCGTCACTGATTATTCCGGGTGCAGATATTGAAGAAGGGCTGAACCGCCTGGAACGCGCCGTGGCGCGCCTTTGCGTGTGATGGTCTGGCATAAATAAGCTTTGGGATGAAAGAGGTAGAGCATCATGATGTTGATTCGACCTGTGCGGCCCGGCGATCTCGCCGATATCCTGCTGTTGTCAGGCAAAACCGGCATCGGTTTAACGTCTTTGCCCAAGGATGAAGCGCATTTACGCGGACGCATTGAGCGTTCGGTGGCGACCTGGGAAGGTCGCCTTGAGAAGGCCGATCAGGGTTATTTGTTTGTGCTCGAAGACACGGAACTTGAAAAAGTCGTGGGTGTCAGCGCCATCGAAGTGGCCGTCGGGCTGAGCGAACCCTGGTATAACTTCCGCCTCGGCACGCTGGTTCATGCTTCAAAAAGCCTGAATATCTACAAACCGGTGCCGACGCTGTTTCTCAGCAACGACCACACCGGTTACACCGAACTTTGTACGCTATTCCTCGACCCGGATTATCGCCACGGGAAAAATGGCCAGCTGTTATCAAAAGTTCGCTTCCTGTTTCTGGCGGCTTTTCGCGAATATTTCTCCCGTAAGGTGATTGCGGAGATGCGCGGGATGTCCGACGACAACGGGTGTTCTCCTTTCTGGGACAGCGTCGGGCGGCATTTCTTCGGTATGGAATTCGCCGAAGCCGACCGCCTGACCGGTATGGGGCAAAAATCTTTTATCGCCGAACTGATGCCGAAGCATCCGCTGTACACCGAACTGCTCAGCCACGAAGCGCGGGAAGTGATTGGTGCCGTCCATCCGCAAACCGCCCCGGCGCGCACGGTGCTGGAAGGCGAAGGGCTGCGCTACGAAGGTTATGTCGATATTTTTGACGCAGGCCCGACGCTGGAAGGCGAAATTGATTCGCTGCGCGCCGTCAGAGAAAGCCGCCTGTTTCCGGTCAGGCTGGCAGAACATCGCGCTGACCGTGACGAGCCGCAATACCTGGTCGCCAACGAGCAGTACCAGAATTTTCGCGCCTTGCTGATCCCTGGCGGCGATTCGCCGGAATCTGTTCAGTTAAACGCCCGCGAAGCTGACATGCTCGGCGTTCGTGAAGGCGACAGCCTGCGCGCCGTGGCACTTTTCCCCGGCAGCAGCGCTACCCAACCGACACAATTTCACAAAAAGGAAAGTCTCGCATGATGCAACCAGCACTCTTTATTCAGGGCCAGTGGCGCAGCGGGCAAGGCGCGCAGCTTAGTAAAACCAATCCGGCGGATAACACGTTGCTGTGGTCGGCACTGAGCGCTGACGCGCAAGACGTCGAAATGGCCTGCACGGCAGCACGTACGGCGTTTCCGGCGTGGGCACGTAAAACCGTGGCCGAACGTGGCGAGGTAATTAAACGTTTTGCGGATTTACTGACCGAACATAAAACCCGGCTGGCGGAAATCATCAGTCAGGAAACCAGCAAACCGCGTTGGGAAACGTTGACAGAAATCCAGGCGATGATCGGCAAAGTGGCCATTTCTCTGGAGGCCAGCCAGCAACGTACCGGTGAAAAACATACGGCGATGCCGGACGGCGAAGCGGTATTACGCCACCGTCCGCACGGCGTTCTGGCGGTATTCGGGCCGTATAACTTCCCCGGACATCTGCCAAATGGCCACATCGTTCCGGCGCTGCTGGCGGGCAATACGATCGTTTTCAAGCCGAGCGAGCTGACGCCGAAAACTGCGGAAGAAACCGTGAAACTCTGGCAGCAGGCCGGTTTACCGGAAGGCGTGCTGAATCTGGTGCAGGGCGGGCGCACGACCGGCGAAGCGCTGGCGGCCTGCGGGAATATCGACGGGCTGCTGTTTACGGGCAGCGCGGGAACGGGGTATCAGTTGCATCGCCAGCTGGCAGGGCAACCGGAAAAAATTCTGGCGCTGGAAATGGGCGGCAATAACGCGCTGATCGTCGAACCGGTTGAGGATATCGATGCTGCGGTTAACCTGACGATTCAGTCCGCGTTTATTTCTGCCGGGCAGCGTTGTACCTGCGCACGCCGTTTGCTGGTAAAAGAAGGCGCGGCAGGTGATGCGTTTATCGCACGTTTGCTGGACGTGACCATGCAACTGCGCATCGGCGGCTGGAATGACGATCCGCAGCCGTTTATGGGCGGGGTTATTTCTGATGCGGCAGCACGCAATATGCTGAAAGCACAGGACGAATTACTGGCGCTCGGCGGAAAGCCTTTGCTGTTACTGACGCGTCCGGATCCGCTCAATACCGTGCTGACGCCGGGGATCGTCGATCTGACCGGTGTGGCGGGTATTCCTGATGAAGAATATTTCGGGCCCTTGCTGAGTATTTACCGCTACAGCGATTTTGATCATGCCATTGCGCTGGCTAATCAGACGCGTTTCGGACTGGCGACCGGGCTGATTTCCACAGAGCGTGCTCAGTTTGAGCAGCTATTATTGGAAGCAAGGGCGGGGATTGTGAACTGGAACAAACCGCTGACCGGCGCGTCAAGCAACGCGCCATTCGGTGGGATCGGCGCTTCCGGTAACCATCGCCCGAGCGCCTATTATGCGGCGGATTACTGCGCGTGGCCGATGGCCTCGCTGGAAACAGACAAGCTGGAACTTCCTGCGACACTGTCGCCGGGTGTTGATTTCCGCACAACCTGAGGAGCGCTGGAATGTCTGGATGTGAAGCTAATTTTGACGGACTCGTCGGGCCAACGCACCACTACGCGGGGCTGTCTTTCGGCAATGAAGCCTCGACTAAAAATCAGAACGCCGTCGCCAATCCGCGTCTGGCGGCGAAACAGGGCTTGCTGAAAATGAAAGCGCTTGCCGATCTTGGCTTTGCGCAGGGGATTTTACCGCCTCACGAACGGCCACATCTCAGCACGTTACGTAAGATGGGATTCGGCGGCAGCGATCGTGAAGTGCTGGAAAAAGCGCAGGCGTATTCACCGCGCCTGTTGTCGTCACTGAGCTCGGCGTCATCCATGTGGGTGGCAAATGCGGCGACGGTCTCCCCTTCGGCGGACAGCGGAGACGGGCGCGTGCATTTCACTGTCGCTAACCTGAATAATAAATTCCACCGTGCGATAGAAGCCGAAACCACCTCCGCCATTTTGCGGGCGACGTTCCACGCGGATCGTTATTTCGCGCATCACGAAGCGCTGCCGCAGGTGGCCGCGTTAGGCGATGAAGGTGCCGCCAACCATAACCGGTTATGTGGCGCGTATGACAAACCCGGCGTGCAGGTTTTTGTCTATGGCCGCGACGGGCTGGCGACCGGCGAAAACGAACCGGTACGTTATCCGGCACGCCAGACGCGTCTGGCCAGTGACGCGGTAGCGCGTTTGCATCAGCTAGATGAAAAAAGAACGGTATTTATCCAGCAAAATCCGCAGGCAATCGACAGCGGCGTTTTCCATAACGATGTGATTTCGGTCAGCAACGGCAACGTGCTGTTCCATCATCAGCAGGCGTTTGTGAATACGGCCAGCGTGCTCAGCGAAATCCGTCGCAAAATGGCCGCACTGGAACTGGATTTCCAGCCGATTGAAGTGCCGCAGGCGAAGGTTTCTCTGGATGACGCCGTGGCAACGTACCTTTTCAACAGCCAGCTTCTGACTAAATCTGACGGCAAAATGTTGTTAGTGGTGCCGGAAGAATCACGACAGCACAGCGGCGTCTGGGCCTATTTGTCCGAATTAGTCGAAAGCGGGGGGCCGGTTAATCAGATAGAAGTGTTTGATTTACGTGAAAGTATGCGCAACGGCGGCGGCCCGGCCTGTCTGCGGCTGCGCGTGGCGCTCAACCGGAATGAGCTGAACGCCGTAAATGTGGCGTCGATCATGAGCGACAGCCAGTTTGTGCGTCTGAATACGTGGGTGGATACGCATTACCGTGACCGGATGCAAGCCAAAGACCTGGCGGACCCCCAACTGCTGACCGAAGTGCGCACTGCGCTGGATGAGCTGACCAATATTCTCGGGCTGGGTGCCGTTTACCCGTTCCAGCGCTGACCCTCAAAGGAGTGAGTTATGTTTGATTTGTTAGCGGTGACGATGGCAGGCGGGCCGGTCACCGAACCGGCCGGACAAACCGAAACGCTGGACTGGCAGTGGCGCGGCGAGGGCATTCTCGAACTGTCGCCGCGCGTGCCTTGTGACACCGCCGTTGTGATTTCGGCGGGTATTCATGGCAATGAGACGGCGCCGATAGAATTGCTGAATCAGCTGACCGGCGAGCTGCTTTCCGGCGCAAGAGCGCTGCGGGTCCGGTTGCTGGTGTTACTGGGCAATCCGCCATCAATGCGACTCAATAAGCGGTTTGCTGACGCCGATATGAACCGCATGTTTGGCGGGCGTCACGCACGTTATACCCCGAATGATGAAACGCGACGCGCGCAGGAACTCGAGCAGGCGATGGCGCTGTTTTACCGCAGCGCCACGGCGGCGGGTGCCTTACATCGTTTTCATTATGATTTACACACCGCCATTCGCGGCTCCCTGCATGTACGCTTCGGGTTGTTGCCGTTGCAGACCAGACCAAAAAGCGAGGCGATGCTGGCATGGCTCAGCGCGTGCGGGCTGGACGCGCTGGTGCATCACCGTTCGCCGGGGGGCACATTTACCCATTTCAGCAGCGAGGTGTTTCAGGCCGACAGCTGTACGTTAGAACTGGGTAAAGCGCTGCCGTTTGGCAGCAACGATCACTCACAGTTCACGGGGATCCGCCGCGGGCTGGAAACCCTGGTCAGCGGCGAGCCTCTGCCTGCCCGTGAAACCGGCAAGCCCATGCTGCATTTTCGCGTGGTGCAGGATGTGATCCGCTCGCAGGATGATTTTCATCTGTTTGTTCCCGCCGATGCGCTGAACTTTACGCCTTTTAAAAAGGGTGCGGTCATCGCGAAAGAAACCGGCAAAACGTATCGGGTGGCAGAAGAGGAGGAAGTGGTGCTGTTCCCAAACCCGAACGTCGCGCTGGGGCTGAGAGCCGGTCTGATGCTGGCGAAGATGTAGATTTTTGCGAGACGCATTCCTGAATTGTTCATACAGTATTGCAAGCCGGTTTTATTGTGCGTATTTTGTGCTCAGGAAGTTCAGCAGGATGTTGAATTTATTACATGTTTTCATAACATGAAAACGTAATGACCACAGTTGCCGGAGGATGTCATGGAAGCAATGTTTGATGAATACGACTGGTTCTAAAGGATGTTGACCTCACACAGGCGGGTAAAGCCCGCCTTTTTCATGGATGAGAATCATGGGATTAGATGCTTTAAGGCTACAGTTGCTGAGTAATATCATTTTGCTGATTGGCGTGATCGTAGCCATCAGCACGATTATTTATAATGTCAGTATCGCCAGAAAAACGCAGACGGCTGTTTTTCTGTTTGAAAGCCGTAGCGACGCCCGTTATGTGCATTCCCTGCATGTACTGAAGAAAGCGCATCTCTCAGGAAAATCTTTCCGTTCGTTTGTTTTTGCTGTCGGATCATCGACCGTTACAGATGAAGAAATACGGGAACGGAGCAAATTCCAATACATACTTAACTTCTATGAGCGGGTGGCGGTCACTATCCGTAGCGGTATTTATGATGAAGAGATGATTAAGCGGACTTCGTATTCGACAGTGATCGACACCTGGGATATTGCGGAACCTCTGATAAAAGCCTTGAGAGAGGATGTGAAATCCACAACGACTTATCAGGAATTTGAATGGCTAGCAGGGCGCTGGAAAAAGCGGCCTTTGAATTCTAAACGGCGCTGGTTTATATACTGACTTTCGGCTTGCTGCTAAAGAAAAAGGCCCTGATTTTCATCAGGACCTTTTTCTTTTATATGGCGGTGAGGGAGGGGTTCGAACCCTCGATACGATTACTCGTATACACACTTTCCAGGCGTGCTCCTTCAGCCACTCAGACACCTCACCGGATTTGTTACACCGCAAGCGCTGTAACGGGGCGCTACTATAGGGAGACAGCCCCAAAGGGTCAAGCAGAATTTCGGAGTATTGTGTCAGACGCTCACAGAGCATTCAGGGAGACGTTTTAGTCAACGGGGAGTGGCTAAAAGATCGGCATGACGGAGTGCGAGTAGGTCTGGAAGGGCTGGGATGGCGGATTCCCCAACACCAATGCTGAACCGTTCAGCGGAACATAAGGTCCAAAAATCTCGTTGCTGACAAAGCCATAGACCCCATCCGGTCGGGTCATTTTCATTCACTTTTAAAGCGTCTGCACGCGTCCAGATGCTTGAGTTTTTCGCCGGTTGCTCCTGCAAATCATCGTCATAGTTCTTACTCATAAACCACCTCATCAATTTAAAACTAAAGAATAAAATCCAATTTATTAGCTCACCATTTTTGTCCGTCTGATTTATAAATCCGGGATCGTGTGGCAGGGTTAATATTGAGGAATAAATATAATCTGATAAAGCTGATCAAGTTGTGTAAGGGACGGCAGAGCGCGGCCTGAATTAAACGGAATAAATATGAAGTGGTCTGTTTTCTTATAAAGTTATCCTGGTACATGTTGCGGAGTAGCCTGTCTGTGAGGGCTTGAAATATAAAAACCCATAACAAAGGTCTTATTTCGAGTTACAAAGATGTCAACACTTTAGAGAAATTAATGAATTATCTTTTATCAACCTGAAATCTTTTGAATTCATGGGTGAAATTTTTTAGTTATAAAACCTGCTTTTTCCAGGCTGAAACAATAATATTCTGGAAAAAACGTGTACGCTACGTATACCGGAAAGTCTGTCTTCGGAAAAACAAGAAAATATTCCTGATAAAACGCCAGTTTCTGCCTGACAGGCTTCCTTGTTACTTGTTTGTGGAAAAGATACACTCTTCCGTGTGATTTAATTACAGTGGCTACCTTGTTATGGACTTCATAGAGTTAACGTTTATTAACACGCTCGTGGGGATATGCATTACCTATACTTGTATCTCCATTCCATTGATAAACTACAGATCTGCGCTGAGCGAACACGTATCATTAAAAATATTGCTAGGAATAATCCTTGGTTTGGCTAGCATTTATTTATTCAGTATCGGGGAACAAAATAATACAAGTATTTATAGTGTTGTTATATCTCCAATCACTTTTGGGCTTATTGTTTTCGGATATCCAACATTCTTTGCAAGTCTGATTATAAGTACTGTGTTTTTATTTGGAATATCGACATTTTATGATGCGTTTTCTCTTGTTTATTTTGTAATGTTGCTGGTTTTTAATCTCAGGGGGCGGATGCGGATCCGTTATGTAATATATGCATACTGCATTGCGCAAGCCTTTAATCTGCTCACGCACGTCAGTGCGCTCAACGAAAATGGCTATTGGGCTCTCGCAATTATCAAAACCATCCTCAGTTTGCTTTATATCTCGCTGGTCTATGTTTTTTTAAATAACTTAATTAATTTATCTAAAAGAGAATTATTTTTCAAAATGGCTTCAAAAACGGATCCACTTACAGGGATTAACAACCGAAGAAGTATTGACGCCTATATTGAATCGCTGAATGAATGCTATGGTGAGAAATTTTGTGTGCTCATGCTGGATATTGACAACTTTAAATATTTGAATGATACCTTCGGGCATCCTTTTGGAGATAAAGTCATTAAAAGAATTGCTTATCTTGTGAAGGAAAATGTCAGAGACAATGATTTCGTTGGCAGATACGGCGGGGAAGAGTTCATTGTTTTTATAAACGCTGACTTAGCAAATGCGGCCAGGATAGCAGAAGACATCAGGCTCCTTATCCAGGATAGCAACATAAAGTTAGACAGCCATGAAGTACATGTCACCGTTTCAATAGGCCTGGCTGAACACAATGACATACAATCTGTGCTTGAAACCATAGCAACCGCTGATAACGCGCTATATAAAGCTAAAACGAGCGGGAAAAATAAGACCATGATACTCAGTGAATCCGCCGCCTGACATTGTTGCTTTTTACGCTGCGGCAGATGATTCATTTATCGTTATTGTCCACAGGATAAGTTAACGTATTTATAAATGAGTTTGACCTTTCCCGGGTATCAGGATTTCGATATCTTCCAGGGGAACGGAAGGGAATAGAAAACCTTGTGCACAGGAGACGCCGCTATATCGCAGGTTTCTTAGCTGGGTGCCGGTTTCAACACCTTCAACAATGATTGAGTTGCAATACTGGTTGATATTATCAATAATGGTTGGCCACATAACGGAATCACCATTTTCCCAAAAGAATTTTTTATCTATTTTGACTGATTCAAATTGAGTGTTCTTCAGAGTATTTATATTGCTGAAATCAGTACCGTAGTCGTCGAGCCATAATTTATATTTTCCGGACAGAGTGTCTACCAGTATATTGCCTTCTAATTTATCTATTTTGGGGAAACGTTCAGATATTTCCAGTCTTATAAAATCATTACTGTCCAGGATTTCTTTTATATGATGATCTTCGAGTATCATAATTGCCATGCTTTGGTCGATATTAAGGGAACAAAGCAATTTATTACGTTTGAAAAACAGGGAGCGCGCGTTAATTTCATTTAGCTGTGCTAGCAATAATTCGTGTTTAGATTTTGTATCCAGGGAACTGATAAATTTTTGAGGTTCGATTTTTCCGCCGCTGTATCCACCTTCGAAGCCCGTTAATAATTCGACTGCGTGTAGTAAACCTCCGACACTATAGATAGGCTCACATCTGAATTTGCATGAGACTTGAAAATTTAAACGCAACATCATTTCCTCCTTAAAAGTCCGCCATTTTGCAGAGGTGATCATTGATCACTTTCGCGAATTAATAAACACATATTGATCGATTTTTCCTATGATAAAACCTATTGATAAATATCTATTGATCGATGAAACAAATCTAATTGACTGATTTTAAGCGTTATATCTTTTTAAAAAACGGATAAAAACATTAGCAATCATAATATTTTCAAGAGTTACACGTGACGGATATTCCCGCACAGACCGCTGGCAGGGGTTTTTTATTAGGAAACCTGTTCACAATACGGTGTGGGCAGCCTGACATAGTTGCCGCCGACATTTACTGGGAAACTTTATGATGTGGCGATAGGATGTGATGTGACGCCAATGTTGTCACCTTTGTCAGGCTAACGAAGGTATGACCACAGGCAAGAGAATAGAAAAGACTCATTATACCGGAGTATTGCTATGTTGACTGATCTCCGCAGCGATGAAAGTAAAAAGCGCGCAGCGATAAACCTGCTTAAGAGCCACGATGAGGTTCGGGACGAGGCGTTAAAAAAATATACACTTCTGGCCTGTCAGCTATTCGATATGCCGATGTGCTTTGTTTCCGTTCTGGATGATGAAAAACAGTACATCAAATCAGCCCAGAATATGACGGTGACGGAAACGAACCTCGGCGAAGCGTTTTGCACAAATACGCTGGAACAGGGCGAAACGTATATTTGCCCGGATACCCATCAGCATCCAGATTTCAAAACTTATGACGCCATTACGGAGGCGCCTTTTGTTCGTTTTTATGCCGGTTGCCCGCTCAAAACGCAGGATGGGGTCGCAGTAGGGACATTGTGCCTTTTAGATACTCAACCGCGCACTCTGTCCGGCGAGCAGATCAATATTTTTGAACAGCTGGCCGGGTTAGTGTCGGGCTTTCTGGCGTCCTGGCATAACGTCGGATATATCGACATTGTGACACTGTTGCCGAACCGGCAGCGGATGCTTAAAGATATCTCCGTGTCAAAAGAGAGCATATTTAAACTCGTCATCATTGACTGTATCGACATGCCGTTTGCGTACGAAATGGCGCGGTCATTGGGCATGACCGTCGTGGAAAATTTATTGCGCGACATGGCGGTGCAGCTTCAGGCCCGGCTGCAACTGACCGAACAACTTTACGCCGTGGCAGTGGGGCGGTTTGCCTATTTCACCCATGATAAAGAGAATTCGGCCCTCGAAAATGTCGCCAAGCGCTTACGGGGGATACAGGCCAAAATCAGCCCTGAGGTTCCACTGGATTTGGATATTCATATCGGCGATTCAGGGTGTTGTGATAACGCTATGACGCCGGGTGAAATTCTGCGTCGCGCTGTTAGTGCTTTGCATGAAGCAATAAGTCACGGGCACCGGTATATGACCTACGATGAGGTGCTGGATAACCGGAAGAAAAATGATTTCAGCCTGCTCACGGGTCTGAGAGAGGCACTCCACGAAGACCGGGGATTGTATCTGGTTTATCAGCCGAAAGTTTCTTTGCTGAACGGTCAGATTACGGGCGTCGAAGCGCTTCTGCGCTGGAAACACGCGACGCACGGTGAGGTTTTGCCCGGGTTGTTTATCCCGCTGGTGGAGCGGACCAGTCTGATGCGGGAACTCACGGGGTGGGTGATTGATCATGCTATCGCCCAGTTAGGCCTGTGGCGCAGTCAGGGTATTTCTCTGCCTGTTTCTATTAATCTGGCCGCCAGCGATTTTTCGCGGCCAGATTTTGCGGATGAACTCGACCATAAAATGCGAAACGCCGGACTCACTCCCGCGTTACTCGGTGTGGAATGTCTGGAAACGGAGAAAATGCTGGAAAGCCCGGCGGCTCTCAACGGGCTCGAAATGCTGAAGTTACGCGGATTCAAAATATCACTGGATGACTTTGGTTCGGGCTACAGCAATATCAATTATCTGCGTCAGATCCCTATGGACATCATTAAACTTGACCGTTCGATTGTCAGTAAGATTGCCAGCGATAAAGCCAGCCGCATCATTGTGCGCAACGTTGTCAGGTTACTTAAGCAACTTGATTATGTGGTGCTGGCCGAAGGTGTGGAAGATGACAAAACGGTAGAGATATTACGTGCACTGGGCTGTGACGAAGTGCAGGGATATGTTTATGCCAGGCCGATGAGAGCAGGGGATTTGGAAGTCTGGTATCACGACAGAAATAAGAGTCAGTCTTAATGCGAAAGCAAAACGCCCGCTTAAGTTTCCTTAAGCGGGCGTCTCTAATTTGGCTCCTCTGACTGGACTCGAACCAGTGACATACGGATTAACAGTCCGCCGTTCTACCGACTGAACTACAGAGGAATCGTTGGAACGGGGCGAATAATAGCGACTGGCTGTGGGCATGTCAAAGGGTTAACGCAAAAACTTGTCTGAGTGCTCTCTTAATATCCAACTTGTTGACTCTTAAGACAAAGCGATTAAATCCTCTCCTTTTTTACTTCTTTTCTCATCTTACCGGAAAGCGTTTGCACTAAAAACAACCACAAGTTGCCTGATTGTTGTGCGGTGGTTGCGTGCAAGCAGCGTTTTACAAATTGCTTAGCACGTTCTTTGCCACTTTCTGTTCATTAAAACGTCATATTTTCCGATCTGCTCCACAAATTTCACACATTTGTGGGAGTTGGCACACCCCGTGCATTGTTATTTTACTAACAGCGGCTAGTTTTTTGACAATGAAGCAACAAAAACAGCAACAGGGGATTAACCGATGCAGCCAGCGCAGGATGTGATTGAACAAATCGAAGCGTCATTCTCCGCGCAAACGCCGACAGGGAAGCGCATTGCCGGGTATCTGCTGGCGAATCTGGCGCAAATTCCTTTCGAAACTGCCGACAGCATTGCGCGCAGCGCGGCGACCAGCGGCATTTCTGTCGGGCGTTATCTGCGCAGTCTGGGCTATCGCAACCTGGATGATTTCAAACAAACGCTGCGCCTGCAAAGCGGCTCGTCTTATCAGCCCTGGGTGGTGACCGATCGCCTTGGCGCTTACCGCGAACGCAGCAAACAGCCACAGCAGGAAAAGCTGCAACAGTCACTGGCGCTCGAGCTCGAAGCCATTAATCACGTGTATCAGCTGGCGCAGACCGACAGTTTTGCCCAGGTCAGCCGCCGTCTGGCAGAGGCCGATGCGGTGTTTATTCTCGGCATTCAGTCGGTGCGCGGTATCGCCAATAATTTTGCGAGCTATCTCGAATATCTTCGCCCGAAAGTCTATTTCGCCGACGGGCTTTCCGGCACTTACGTGGAATCGCTCAATTCGGAATTCGCGCAGCCTTATCTGGTGGTGACCGATACCCGCGCTTACTCGAAAATGGCGCAAACCTATTGTGAAGCGGCCTGCGAACGCGGGCTGAACGTGGCGCTGATCACTGACATTTACTGTCCGTGGGCGCGCGATTATCCGGTTGATTTATTGCAGGTGAAAACGGATACCGGTCAGTTCTGGGATTCGATGGCGCCGCTCAGCTGCCTCTTCAACCTGCTGTGTTCTTCAGTGCTGGAACTGCGCGGGAACGATGTAGAACAGCGGCTGGCCAACAACCGGATTTTGCAGAAACAGCTCGGACAATTTGAATCGTAATTTTCTACCACCCGCGGACAGAGTTTATTGATGAACACAAAAATACCCGACGTTGCCCTGATTGACCTGGCGGAAAGCCTGCCTGACGCGGTGATCGACCTGAAATATGCCACCGCCGATAACCTGACCGGTCAGCCGATTTATCGCGAAGCGCGCTGTTTGTTACATCCCGATGCGGCGGCTGCGCTGGTGCGCTGCAATGAGGTCGCGAAGCTGGCGGGATTCCGGTTGAAAATCTACGACGCCTACCGGCCGCAGGCCGCGCAGGCCTGTTTATGGGCGGCATTTCCGAATCCGGATTACGTCGTGGATATCAAACTTGGTTCGCACCACAGCCGCGGCGTGGCGGTGGATCTGACCTTGCTGGATGAGCGGGGAGACGTGGTGGATATGGGCGCGGGCTTTGATGAAATGACTGAAGTTTCGCATCCGTTTTATCCCGACTTACCGCCAGAAATTCAGCGTAACCGTTTGTTGCTCAATGCCGTGATGGCGGCGGGCGGCTTTAAGGGTATCACCAGCGAGTGGTGGCACTTTGAATTACCGGATGCCAAAACGTATCCGTTGTTGGAGGAGCGGTTCGGCTGTTATCCGCCGGTGAATGCCGCGTAATCATTGCACGTCTCTTCTCACTTTTTGACAGAGCCAGGAGTTCTATGATGAGCAACACAGCAATTAACACGTTCCGCAAAAATACGAAAACGCAGGTCGCCGGTGCCATTTTTCTCGCCCTGTCAGGTTTGAGTTTTGCCACGCAGGCCGCCGTTCCGAAAGACATGCTGGTGATTGGTAAAGCGGCAGATCCGCAAACGCTGGATCCGGCGGTGACCATCGACAATAACGACTGGACGGTTACGTATCCGGCGTATCAGCGTCTGGTGCAGTATAAAACCGAAAACGGCAAAGGCTCAACGCAGGTAGAAGGCGACCTGGCGGCAAGCTGGACGGCGTCGCCGGATCAGCTGGTCTGGACATTTAAACTCAAACCGGGCGCGAAATTTGATGATGGTTCCGACGTCAATGCCGATGCGGTGAAATGGTCGTTTGAGCGCCTGATGAAAATTGCGCAGGGGCCGTCGGAAGCCTTTCCAAAAGACATGGCGGTGACGGTGGTGGATCCCCTGACCGTCACGTTCACGCTGAAAACGCCGTTCGCGCCGTTCCTGTATACGCTGGCCAATGACGGCGCGGGCATTGTGAATCCGGCGATTGCTAAAGCCAATCCGGCTGATGAAGGCAAAGCCTGGCTGGCCGGTCATACTGCCGGTTCCGGCCCGTATAAACTGGATCGCTGGCAGAAAGGTCAGCAACTGGTGCTGGTGCCAAACCCGCATTACAGCGGCGAAAAACCGGCTTTTAAACGCGTCACGGTTAAGATTATTGGTGAGAGCGCCACACGCCGTCTGCAACTGTCGCGCGGCGATCTGGACATTGCTGATTCCCTGCCGATGGACCAGCTGGCGGCACTGAAGAAAGAAGACAAAGTCGCGGTGGAAGAATTTCCGTCGCTACGCGTGACGTATCTGTATCTCAATAACGCCAAAACGCCGCTTAACCAGGTGGATTTGCGCCGCGCGATTTCGTCTGCGGTGGATTATCAGGGCATGGTGAAGGGCATTCTCGGCGGTAATGCTAAACAGATGCGCGGGCCAATCCCGGATGGCATGTGGGGTTTTGACCCGACGGCCAAACAATACACTCTGGATCTGGCGCAGGCGAAAGCCGATCTGGGCAAAGTGAAAGACAAACCTCAGACGCTGGATTTCCTTTATTCCGATAACGATCCGAACTGGGAATCCATCGCGCTTGCCGTACAGGCCAGCCTCGGTCAGGCCGGGATCAACGTGAAGCTGGAAAAACTGGCGAACGC
>Ga0153981_1000161_pt1 | contig 19632 bp, 21 predicted proteins | sample TSGA065MetaG_FD_104714 | JGI IMG/M metagenome (GOLD analysis project Ga0153981, IMG submission 104714) | Attine ant fungus gardens microbial communities from Georgia, USA - TSGA065 MetaG | ecosystem: Host-associated > Fungi > Mycelium > Unclassified | place: USA: Georgia, Magnolia Springs State...
CGTGGGGCTCATAGTGGTTATTGTCGCCACAGAAATTCTGGTTCCGGTTCACTAATTCCCCTCCTTTTCTAATGCTGAAATCATTTGCGCTGTATCAAGGCGGCAACTGAGCAAATCCCCGGAAGCATACAAAAGTATGTGACCGGGGTGCGCGAAGGAAGCCAACGCCGAGACAGCGTGAAGGATGAAAGTATTGATCACATAAATACGATATGGGCTAATACCAACTCAGGTTAAGCTACTGCGCCTTGAAGGTCGGGGAAAAAGCCCCGTCTGAGTGATGGCGAAATCCGCGTAATATAGGCTTTTTATGTCGAATAATCCGGGCTACAAACGAATCGGCGGGTGGTTACTGGCCCCGATGGCGTATCTGATTGTCACGCTGCTGAGCGTTGTATTAATGCTGTTCCTGTTTTCAATGGCCATATTTATGCCGGAATCACGCGAATATTTAATCACCAATTCGCAGGCCTTTACGCTGCAATGGTATTTCTCCGTGGTAACCACGTTAGCGATGGGGTTATTTACCGTTGCGGTTCTCTGGCAATTTTGTAAGCGTGCCAGAGCGTTACCAAAAATGTATATTATCTGGTTGTTGTGTACGGTATTGCTGGCGGTAAAAGCCTTTGCATTCTCGCCGGTTACCGATGATCTGGCCGTGCGTAACTTACTGTTACCCTTATTGGCTGCTGCGGTGTTTGTGCCTTATTTCAAGCGCTCACTGCGGGTGAAAGAAACCTTCACGGAATAACCCTGAAGTTTTAATGTTTATTATGTCCGGGCAATTGTCATGACCTCTTACTTATTACTGTTTGTCGGCACCATGCTGGTGAATAACTTTGTTCTGGTGAAGTTCCTCGGACTTTGCCCGTTTATGGGCGTGTCCAAAAAACTGGAATCCGCCATCGGCATGGGCCTGGCGACCACGTTCGTGATCACCTTGTCGAATATCTGTTCGTGGATGGTCAACACCTTCATTCTGATGCCGCTGGGCCTGGTGTACCTGCGCACCATGGCGTTTATCCTGGTGATCGCTGTCGTCGTACAGTTCACCGAAATGGTCGTGCGTAAAACCAGCCCGTCGCTGTATCGCCTGCTGGGTATTTTCCTGCCGCTTATCACTACCAACTGCGCCGTGCTCGGCGTGGCGCTGCTTAACATCAACCAGCAGCTGAATTTCATGCAGTCCGCGCTCTACGGTTTTGCCGCCTCACTCGGTTTCTCGCTGGTGATGGTGCTGTTCGCCGCCATTCGTGAGCGCCTGGTTGTCGCTGACGTGCCTGCACCGTTCAAAGGTTCTTCGATTGCGCTGGTCACGGCGGGCCTGATGTCACTGGCCTTTATGGGCTTTACGGGTCTGGTGAAATTCTGATGTTTGAATTATGGGTAGCGATTGGTGCGCTGACCGCACTGGCTCTGGTGTTTGGCCTGCTGCTGGGTTACGCCTCGCGTCGTTTTGCCGTGGAAGGCAACCCGGTTGTCGATCAGATTGACGATATCCTGCCGCAAAGCCAGTGTGCGCAATGCGGTTATCCCGGTTGTAAACCTTACGCCGAAGCCGTGGCCAATGGCGACAACATCAACAAATGTGTGCCGGGCGGCGAAGCGGTCATGCTCAAGCTGGCCACCCTGCTCAACGTCGAGCCGCAGCCGATGGGCGAAGACGTCGCCGCCGCCGTGCCGGTGCGCAAAGTGGCGTATATCGACGAAAGCAACTGTATCGGCTGCACCAAATGCATTCAGGCCTGCCCGGTCGATGCGATTGTGGGCGCAACCCGTGCCGTGCATACCGTGATTACCGATTTATGTACCGGCTGTGACCTGTGCGTCGCACCGTGCCCGACGGACTGCATCGAAATGCTGCCGATCAAAACCACCACCGCAAACTGGAAGTGGGATTTGCAATCCATTCCGGTTCAGGTCATCCATGCGGAGTAACATGTTTAATCTGTTTGCCGCGCTCAAAAAAGACAAAGTCTGGGACTTCGACGGTGGTATTCATCCGCCGGAAATGAAGACGCAGTCGAGCCACGTTCCGCTGCGCAACGTGCCGTTGCCTGAGCGCTTTATCATTCCCCTTCAGCAGCATCTTGGCCCGGAGGGCGAGCTGTGTGTGAAAGCCGGTGACCGGGTTTTAAAGGGCCAGCCGCTGACGACAGGCCGTGGCCGCACCGTGCCGGTACACGCGCCGACGTCTGGCGTGATCACCGCCATCGAACCACATATCACCGCGCACCCTTCCGGCCTGAAAGAACTCTGCGTTCTGATTGAAGCCGACGGGCAAGACACCTGGTGCGAACGCAACATTGTGGCCGATTACCGCCAGCTTTCTGCCGGAGAGCTGAACCAGCGCATCAGCCAGGCCGGTATCGCCGGATTGGGCGGCGCAGGTTTCCCGACCGCCAGCAAACTCGCAGGCGGCCTGACGTCCACGCGCACGCTGATCCTCAACGCCGCCGAATGCGAACCCTACATCACCGCCGATGACCGGCTGATGCAGGAACACGCGGATCAGATCCTCGAAGGCACGCGCATTCTCTGTCATATGCTCAGCCCGGAACGCGTTCTCATCGGCATCGAAGACAATAAACCGGAAGCCATTGCGGCGTTTAAAACTGCGATTAAAGCTACGGCTCAGCAGGATCTGGCTAACGGTATCCGCTTCGAACTGCGCGTGGTGCCGACCAAGTATCCGTCCGGCGGAGCCAAACAGCTGACCAAAATTCTGACCGGCCTCGAAGTGCCGAAAGGTCATCACTCGTCGTCAATCGGCGTGCTGATGCAAAACGTCGGGACGGTTTACGCGATCAAACGCGCGATCCTCGACGGCGAACCGCTGATCGAACGTGTCGTGACGCTGACCGGTGAAGCGATGGCGAAACCCGGTAACGTCTGGGCACGTCTGGGTACGCCGGTTTCGCATCTGATGCAGGAAGGCGCGTTACAGCCGCAGGGCGATAAAAAGATGGTGATCATGGGCGGGCCGCTGATGGGCTTTACCCTGCCGTCGCTCGATGTGCCGGTCGTTAAGATCTCCAACTGCCTGCTGGCTCCGTCCGAATCGGAACTTGGCCAGCCTGAGCCGGAAGAAGCCTGTATCCGTTGCAGCCTGTGCGCGGAAGCCTGTCCGGCCGGTTTACTGCCGCAGCAGCTTTACTGGTTCAGCCGCGGCGAAGAACACGAAAAAGCGCGCAACCATAACCTGTTCGATTGCATCGAATGCGGCGCCTGTGCTTACGTCTGCCCGAGCAACATTCCGCTGGTGCAGTATTATCGTCAGGAAAAGGCCGAAATCCGTGCCATCGACAGCGAAACCGCCCGTGCGACCGAAGCCAAAGCGCGTTTCGAAGCCAAACAGGCGCGTATGGAACGCGACAAAATCGCCCGCGAAGAGAAACACCAGAAAGCCGCCGTTAAGCTGAGCGAAACGCCGGTGGACGACGCCCCGGTCGCCGTAGCCGCGGCTGAAACGGCGGAAGTGGATCCGCGTCAGGCCGCACTGGCCGCCGCCATTGCCCGCGCCAAAGCCAAAAAAGCGGCTGCCGCGCAGGAAATCCCGGTCGCGTCTGAACCGGTGCCTGAAACGCCGCCGACCGCAGAAGACGATCGCAAAGCCGCCGTGGCTGCCGCTATCGCCCGGGTAAAAGCGAAGAAAGCGGGAAATGGCGTGGTGGTGGAAGCCACCGACAGCGAGCTCAATGTGACTCCGCCAGCACCGGCAGAAGACGACCGCAAGGCCGCCGTAGCCGCGGCGATTGCCCGCGTGAAAGCGAAGAAAGCCGCCGCCGCTCAGGCTAATACTGACGAAGACGTGACAACGTCACCGGCTGAACCTTCTGCTGACGACAAGCGTAAAGCCGCTGTCGCCGCCGCCATTGCCCGTGCGAAAGCTAAAAAAGCGGCGGCGCAGAGTGACGCCGAAGAGTCCGCTGCGGACAACGACGCATCTTCAGAACCAGACACAACACAACAAGAAAGCGATCCACGCAAAGCCGCCGTGGCTGCTGCGATCGCCCGAGTTAAGGCCCGTAAAGCCGCTCAGACAATGTCGAACGAGGAATAGATGGCCTTCAGGATCGCAAGTTCACCTTTTACACATAACCGCCAAAATACCAGCACCATCATGATGATGGTGATTCTGGCGTGTATTCCGGGTCTGATCGCTCAGATTTGGTTTTTCGGCTACGGAACACTGGTTCAGCTCGCCCTGGCTATCGTGATTGCTTTACTGGCGGAAGGTGCCGTTTTGCAACTGCGCAAACAGCCGGTAAAAAAACGTCTGGGCGATAACAGCGCCCTGCTGACGGCCATTTTGATCGGCATCAGCCTGCCGCCGCTCGGCCCGTGGTGGATGGTGGTGCTTGGCACGTTTTTCGCCATCATCATCGCCAAACAGCTGTATGGCGGTCTGGGGCAAAACCCGTTTAACCCGGCGATGGTGGGTTATGTCGTGCTGCTGATTTCGTTCCCGGTGCAGATGACCACCTGGCTGCCGCCGGATGCGCTGCAACATCATCACATCAGCTTCACCGATACCCTGCTGACCATTTTCACCGGCCACAGCGGGCAGGATCTGACCGCCTATCAGTTGCAAATGAACGTGGATGGCGTGACGCAGGCGACGCCGCTGGATGCCTTTAAAACCGGCTTACGCTCCGGGCATACAGCCGATCAAATTCTGGCAACACCGCTGTTTGGCGGCACGCTGGCGGGTCTGGGCTGGCAGTGGATTAACCTCGGTTTTCTGGCCGGTGGCCTGTTCCTGATGTGGCGTAAGATCATCAGCTGGCACATTCCGGTGGCAATGCTCGGTATGCTGGCGTTCTGCGCCGCCATCGCGTGGGGGCTGTCACCGGAAAGCTATTCTTCACCGCTGGTCGGCCTGTTCTCCGGTGCGACCATGCTCGGTGCTTTCTTTATCGCCACCGACCCGGTAACGGCGTCCACCACGCCAAAAGGCCGTCTGGTTTTCGGTGCATTAATTGGTTTACTGGTGTGGCTTATCCGCACGTACGGCGGGTATCCAGACGGCGTGGCCTTTGCCGTTTTACTGGCCAACATTACCGTGCCGCTGATTGACCACTACACTCAACCACGTGTTTACGGGCATCGCTGAGGAAGAATTATGTTAGCTACAATGCGACGCCACGGCCTGATCCTGGCTTTCTTTGGCGCACTGATGACCGGCATGACCGCCATCGTAAACCTGCTGACCAAGCCAACGATTGAACATCAGGCGCTGTTACAGCAAAAAACGCTGTTTGATCAGGTGATCCCGGCCAGCGTTTACGATAACAACATGCAGAACGAATGTTACAACGTCACCGATGAATCACTCGGTACCGCTACGCCGCACCGCCTGTACCTGGCGCGCAAAGGCGGTGAACCGGTGGCTGCCGTGGTGGAAACTACCGCGCCAGACGGTTATTCCGGTGCAATCCAGCTGCTGGTTGCCGCTGATTTTCATGGCAAAGTCTACGGTTCCCGCGTGCTCGAACAGCATGAAACGCCGGGGCTGGGTGACAAAATTGAAGTGCGTATATCTGACTGGATCAAGCATTTCGCCAACGAAACCGTGAACGGCCCCAGCGACCCGCGCTGGGCTGTGAAGAAAGATGGCGGCGTGTTTGATCAGTTTACCGGCGCGACCATTACCCCGCGCGCTGTCGTGCGCTCGGTGAAACGCACGGCGTTATTTATCGGGACGGTGCCGTCTCAGCTTTCCCACCTCACCCCTTGTGGAGCCCGTGATGAGTGAAGCCAGAAAGATAATCGTTCAGGGTCTGTGGACCAATAACTCCTCGCTGGTCCAGCTGCTGGGGCTTTGCCCGCTGCTGGCCGTGACGTCCACGGCGACTAACGCCTTAGGTTTGGGGCTGGCAACCACGCTGGTGCTGACCTGTACTAACGGCATGATTTCCGCGTTCCGTAAGTGGATCCCGGATGAAATCCGTATTCCGATTTACGTGCTGATCATCGCATCGGTGGTCAGTACCGTTGAAATGCTGATCAATGCGTATGCCTTTGGTTTGTATCAGGCGCTGGGGATTTTCATCCCGCTGATTGTGACCAACTGTGTGGTGGTCGGACGTGCGGAAGCCTGCGCCGCGAACAGTCCGGTGCATCTGGCGGCGCTGGACGGCGCCATGACCGGCCTCGGGGCGACGTGCGCAATGTTCGTCCTCGGTTCGATGCGTGAAATTCTCGGCAGCGGCGTGTTGTTTAACGGCGCAGATTTGCTGCTCGGCGGCTGGGCGAAAGTGCTGCGCGTTGAAGTGATTCATCTGGATAACCCGTTCCTGCTGGCGATGCTGCCGCCGGGCGCGTTTATCGGTTTGGGCCTGCTGCTGGCGGCTAAATACCTGATCGATCAGCGCATGAAAGCGCGAAAAGCGGTGCAACACGTTGCCGCCGAAGACAGTTTGCCAAAGGGAAGTGTTCATGAATAAGGAAAAGCGCATTGAGATCCTCAGCCGTTTGCGGGACAACAACCCGCATCCCACAACCGAACTGGTGTACACCACGCCGTTCGAGCTGCTGATTTCGGTGTTACTTTCCGCGCAGGCCACGGACGTAAGCGTGAACAAAGCGACCGCGAAACTTTATCCGGTCGCGAACACGCCGGAGTCCGTTCTGGCGCTCGGCGTGGACGGTGTGAAGGAATACATCAAAACCATCGGCCTGTTTAATTCGAAAGCCGAAAACGTCATTAAAACCTGCCGGATTTTGCTGGAAAAACACAACGGCGAAGTGCCGGAAGACCGCGCCGCGCTGGAAGCCCTGCCGGGCGTCGGGCGTAAAACCGCCAACGTGGTGCTCAATACCGCTTTCGGCTGGCCCACCATTGCCGTCGATACGCATATTTTCCGCGTCTGTAACCGGACGAAATTCGCGCCAGGTAAGACCGTCGATGACGTGGAAGAGAAATTACTGAAAGTGGTGCCGAAGGAATTTATGCTCGACTGCCATCACTGGCTGATTTTGCACGGTCGCTATACCTGTATTGCGAGGAAGCCGCGGTGCGGATCGTGTTTGATTGAAGATTTGTGTGAGAGTAAAGAGAAGGTTTATGCGGAGTGAAAGGGAGTGCCGCTGCGCGGTTCCTTTTCCCGGTGTTACTCAGCCTGCGGCCTCACCCTTCCGACCTCCCCCTTCGCAGGGGGAGGAGAAAGTCAAAATCAAATAAACGACTTCGCCTGCTTGAGCACCACATCACACGCTTTGGTTTTCACTTTCTCTTTCACCTGCGTCAGCCCGCTGCCGAGATTATTCAGGTCAACGCTCTGATCTTTACCGGTTTTCAGCAACCCGCCCAGCCCCTGCTGGTAGTCCTTGCTTTCAGCACCAGACGCGCTCTGGATCCCCAGTTTGTTCAGCAGCTGATCTTTCACGTTTTCGGTGCTGGCTTTAGAAAGTACGTTGTTTTTCACGCAATACTGCAATACACCGGCGACGTTGGTCGCGCTGGTGGAGGTCAGCGCTTTATCGCCGCCGTTGAGCAGTGAAGTCAGTGATGATGTGGTTCCCGTCCCTGAGGTTGTTCCCGCACTGTTCAGCCCGTCGGTGGCGGCCTGTTGCAGTTGTCCCAGCAGGTTATTTGATGCCTGTGCGGAGGCTGCCACTAACAGGCTGCCCGCGACGATGGCCAGAACGCCAGCTTTTAATGCTTTCATGTGCTACTCCATTCATTTCACTTATATATTGCGGGAAAGCTTGGTCTTAAATGATGAATTCATCAATAGGAAAATCGGAGAGAAACCGGCAATGCCGGTTTTATTTGATCGTCGGCGGGGGGGCAAGCGGTTGTTGCTGCGTCAGCCACAGACCGGCGGCGGTAAAAAAATGCTGCGCCAGCGCCGTCGCCCTGCCCGGTTCGGCCACCACCAATGCTGCGTGGCGGGTCATAGGGGTGATGTCCAGCGGGCAGCGTTTCAGTGCCGGATGCATCTCGTCTATCAGATGCCCGCTCGGCACTAACGCACAGCCGATGCCGACAAACACGCCCTGCATCAGCTGAAATATCGAGGTACTTTCCAGACGCGGATGCAGTTCGAGTCCGGCCTGACGGAAGAAATTATCCAGATAGCGGCGGAAATAACGGCTCGGCTCGGACAGACACAAAGGCAACGCCGCGGCCTGTTCGGCGGTCATCAATCCGACATTGTCCAGTTCGGGGAAATGGTCCGGGTGATACACCACGTCCACGCCGCCATCATCAAGCGACACCAGCTGGAAACGCAGTTCGTTGAGGGTCGAAAATTCGAAAAAGCCGATGCCGACATCCACGGAATGGCTGCTCAGCGCTTCAATCAGCTGATCGGCGCTGACTTCCGAGACGCGGTAATCCAGCCCCGGATGCGCCTGGCTCACCGCTTTAATCAGCCGCGCCAGCGAAACGCTGCACTGTGGCATAACGCCGATGCGTAACGTCCCGCTCATGCCCTGCTTGAGGGATTCCACCTCCAGCTTCAGGCCTTCGTAAACCGCCACTATTTCGCGCGCCCAGCTCAGCACCCGCAGGCCTTCGGCGGTGAATCCTTCGAAATTGTTGCCCCGGTTGATCAGGTTCAGCCCGAGTTCTTTTTCAAGATTTTTGAGCCGCATCGACAGCGTCGGCTGGCTGACAAAACTGGCTTCCGCCGCCCGCCCGAAATGACGTTCCCGTTCAAGATTGCAGAGATAAATAAGCTGTTTGATGTCCATTTTATTGAATATTCATTGAGTTACAGTGATTAATTCAGAACACAATGTGAACGGAATTGCCCGCGAAAAGCCACGTCCCGGATTACGCATACCGCATGATATCCCACATTCACGAAATTTGTTTTTCGGGATACGCGGGAAATCATGCCGGAATCACATTTACTTATCTTATAACTCGCAGATTATTCATACAGGCAGATTATTCAATAAAGACCGGGCGCTTTTCGCGAAGGGACTTCAGCCCTTCCCGCACAAGAATCAGCGCCATTTTTCCGTCGTGACCGGTGACCTGTGTTCCGGTGTCGTGACGGATGGCGTCGATAAAGGCTTCGGCTTCGCGCACGTAGGCTTCCTGATATAACTTCGTCCAGGACGGCATGGATTGTGCCTGAATGGTTTTGTCTTGCGTCACCACTTCAACATTATTGCTGTTCTGCCGGCCAACTTTGACAATGCCATGCGTGCCGAGAATTTCCGCGCGGGCATCGTAGCCGTACCGGACGTACTGCGCGCCGTCGATCATGCCGATGATGCCGTTGGTGAACTGCATCATGACGGCGCAGGTATCATAATAGTCGGGGTATTCCGCGGCTTTTTCCGGTGACCGGAAATTATGGCCGATGACGTGGATCATGCTCACTTCGGCTCCGGCGTACCACCTGAGCGTATCGAGATCGTGGCTATTCACTTCAGCAACCGGCCCGCCACTTTTGGAAATATCGAACATCCACTCTTTAGGCTCGCTCGGCCCATGGGTCAGTGATTTTAGTAACGTCACTTCGCCGACAGTTTTATTTTCAATCACCTCCTTGCCCGTTTTAAAATTCTCATCAAAACGGCGCATAAAACCTAATTGTAATTTGACGTTATATTCCCGGCATGCGTCGATCATGTCGTTGCATTCTTCTTCCGTTCCGGCCATCGGCTTTTCGCAGAATATATGTTTTCCGGCTTTCGCGGCGGCAACCACAATATCGCGGTGTAAATGCGTCGGTGTCACCACCACAATGGCATCAATATTTGCGTTTTTCAGGGCTTCGCGATAATCGGTATATTGATATTCCACCTGAAGTTCTTTCTGCACTTCCGCCAGATTCCCCTCGTCGGGATCGCATATTGCAATTAACCGGGCATGACGAAGATTACCGTTATAATTCCGGGCATGAATCATCCCCGCGCGGCCACAACCAATCAGACACACATTAATCATTTTATTCATTTTCAGCCTCAGTCAGGGCATGTTTCGTTATTTACCGGCCTGTATCACAGGCCAGTTTTCTGAATACTATTTGGCAGCGAGAAGTTCATTAACGATTTTTATTCCGGCAGAGCTGCCCAGACGCGTTGCGCCTGCATCAATCATGGCAAGCGCGTCGCTCAGCGTGCGAATTCCACCCGCAGCTTTAACCTGAACGTGTTCGCCCGCGTGTTCTTTCATTAATTTGACGTGTTCAGCCGTTGCGCCCGCAGTGCCGAATCCTGTGGAGGTTTTAACAAAGCCCGGTTTCACTTCAGCAGCGATTTTGGCGACCTGAATAATTTCATCTGTCGTCAGGTAACAGGTTTCGAAAATGACTTTCGACACAATCCCGGCTTTATTGGCGACAGCCACCATCGCCGCCATTTCTTCTCTGATATAAGCGTAGTCATGCTCTTTGACTTTGCCGACATTCAGCAGGTAATCGAATTCCTGCGCGCCATTATTAACGGCGTCCTGTGCTTCAAACACTTTGGCGGCAATGGTCATCTGCCCCAGCGGGAAACCAATCGCCGCGCCGGTCAGCACGGATGAACCTTCCAGCATTTGACGGCAGGTGGCGACTGGCCAGGAGTTGATAGCAACAGACGCAAAACCGTATTCCTTCGCTTCATCACACAGTTTTTGGAAATCTTCTTTGGTCGCATACGCATGCAGATTGGTATGGTCAAAGAATGCGGCCAGTTTTTCAGCAGAGTATTTCATTTTCTATTCCTTAATCAGGTTTCAGTATTCAGGGAGTTGCCTGCCGGCAAATAAATTTATGGATTACGACGAAAAGGGATTCAGCCCGCCTCTTCCACCAGTGTGGATAAATACTGGCTTAGTATTTCGCTGGCCTCTTTTTCCTGTTCGCCTTCGCAGAGTAAAGTAATTGCTGAATTATGAACGATGCCGAGTTTCATCAGTGCCAGCATACTTCTGCCATCGGCTTCTTTTTCTTTATTCACCAGCCTGACATTACAGTCGAATTTTTTCGCCATTTTCGAAAATGTTGCGCAGGGACGACTGTGAAATCCCATGGGATTAATAAAGCGTATTTTCGATGCAATCATAACGTTCTGCCTCCTTATTAATGTGTTTAAACAGCCAGCGCGGATTTATTAAATTTTGCCTTTCGGTATAATCCGTAAATAATTCCACCGGTCAGTCCGCCGCTGAGAATAGCAATTACCCAAAGTAAACCGTGCGTGACGAGCGGAAGAATAATCAGCCCGCCGTGCGGGGCTGGCACCGCGACTTTAAAGAAGAAGGTCAGCGTGGCACCGATCGAGGCGCTCAGCATGAGTATCGGGATCACACGCAGCGGATCTTTTGCAGCAAAGGGAATCGCGCCCTCGGCAATAAACGTCGCACTGAGAATAAAGTTCACCAGCCCGGCGGCCTGCTCCTCTTTTCCGAAATACTTTCTGAACATCACAGTCGCAAAGGCAATCACCAGCGGCGGCACCATGCTGGCGGTCATGACGCCGGCCATAAATAATGCGTTGCCCTGCTCGGCCAGCAACATCGTTCCCGTCACATACGCAGCTTTATTCACCGGGCCACCGAGGTCAAACGCGCTCATACAGCCAATCACAATGCCGAGCAATAACGGGTTCGCGTGTTCCAGCCCGGCCAGCCAAACCATCATGCCTTTATTTAAAGCCGCGATGGTCGAACCGGCAGAAAGCATGAAGACGCCGACCACCAGAACACCGATCAGCGGCATCAGGAAGATAGACTTGAAACCTTCCAGCGAACGGGGAAATGAACGGGTGATGTGCAGCATCCATTTCATGAAATAACCGGCGAAAAAGCCCGCGATAATGCCACCAAGAAAGCCCGCGCCGATATCAGTCGCCAGCAGGCCGCCGACGAATCCGGCTACAAAACCAGGGCGGTTCGAAATGGAGTACGCGATAAACGCGGTGAAGACCGGCACCATTAATGAAAACGAGAGTTTACCGAGTTTAAACAGGCTGGCGGCAATCGGGTTATATTGCGCGCTGGTCGGGTCAAATGAGTAAATCCCCCAGAAGAAGGAAATGGCGATTAACACACCGCCTGCGACCACAAACGGCAACATGTTCGACACGCCGTTCATCAGGGAAATATAGACAGACCGCCCCGCGCCCTGACGCTCTGCTTTTTCGGCGGCAGGTTTTTCATTATCAGGCGTTGCGGTTTGTTCGTGCCGGTAAACGGCTTCTTCACCGGCCATCGCCCGGGCCACCAGTTCAGTGGCTTTTTTAACGCCGTGGCCGACCGATGCGCGGATTAACGGCTTACCGTCGAATCGTGCCATTTCCACCGCCTTGTCGGACGCCAGAATCACCATATCGGCCCGGGCGATTTCTTCTGCGGTCAGCGCGTTTTCAATGCCCACGGCCCCGTTGGTTTCAACGCGGATCCCCGCACCGGCTTTTTTTGCGGCATTTGTCAGCGCGGCTTCCGCCATAAACGTATGGGCGATCCCCGTCGGACATCCCGTTACTGCGACAAAAAACTTTTCTCTGGTCGACATGATTCTGGCTCCATAAAGGTGATTTCTCCGGTCTGTCATTTACTGCTGATTTACTCTGTTAATTATCGTTTACTATCGATATCAGTTAAATGCAGGCCAGAGCAGAATGTGAAGAGGTTAATCAACGTAACGGGTCATAATTTCAATGACCTGCGCTACATCCTTTGCCGCAGAAATCGGGTCACGGAAATCATCTTCCATAATCGCGCCAGCAAGTTTCATCAGGATCCTGATGTGTTCATCACCAGCGCTTTCTTCCGGAACGGCAATCATGAAGACGTACTGCGCCCGGTCATTTTCTTCGGCATCCCATAACACCGGCTTCACCAGTCGTGCAAAAGCGATAACCGGCAATGTAACCGCGTCACTCTTGCCGTGCGGGATTGCGAAGTCGTGGCCGACTGCCGTTGAGAACTCAACTTCTCTTTTACGGATGGCCGCCATGAAGTGATCGAAACCGCCCGGTTTCAGGCACCCGGTCGCTTCTATCTTTTTGCCCATCTGCCGCAGAACGTCGTCTTTATCCTGAACATCCAGATCCAACATCACGGTGTCTTCTGAAAAAATCCTCATACTGGCTTTCCCTTTTGCTGTTAATTATCGTTTGTTATCGTTTATACATATATCAAGAGCAAATCGATAATAAACGATTGACATCGCTAATTGCATGACTAAACTCACAAGAATTCACATTGAGTCGATTTTTTGATCAACACCCCGTTTAGCAAAAGACGCTCCGTCCTGTAACCATTGAGAGGCTGTTATGAAAGCAATTCAGTTATTTGCCAAAGGTGAACTCCGTTTAACCGACCTGCCTGAACCCGAAATCGCGCCAGACGAAGTGCTGCTGGCTTGTAAAGTCGGGGCGATTTGCGGTACCGATTTGCGGATGTTCGCCAACGGCCATCGCCAGTCACCACAGGCGCTAACGCTGGGGCATGAATTATCGGGCATCATTGAGAAAACCGGGGCGAACGTCAGCCCTGAATGGCGTGTGGGAATGCGCGTGGCGGTTGCCCCTAACTACGGGTGCGGCACCTGCGACAGCTGCATAAGCGGCAATACGCAAACCTGCAAGGAATTCCAGGCGTTGGGTATTCAGAAAAACGGCGCGTTTGCCCGTTATGTGGTGATCCCCGCCCGCGCCGTGCAGCAGGGAAATATCGTGGCGTTGCCGGATCACGTTTCGTTTGAAGAAGGCGCGCTGATTGAGCCTTTCTCCTGTGTTTATAATGCCTTTGAGCGCTGCCATACCCGCGTCGGCGATACGGTTCTGGTGATTGGCGCGGGGCCAATTGGCCTGATGCACGCCATGTTGCATAAAGCGGCGGGTGCCGGAAAAGTGCTGATCAGCGACATCAACCCGGAACGGCTGGCGATGGCGTGTCATTTTGATGCGGATTTTGTGCCCGTGAGCGGCACCGATACGCTGGCGGACGTCATGCGTATTACGCAAAATCGCGGCTGTGACGTGGTGATTACGGCGGCGTCGAGTGCGGAAATTCAGTCGCTGGCGTTTGAACTGACGGCGCTGAATGGCCGCGTGCTGTTCTTCGGCGGTTTGCCGCACGGTAAAGAAATGGTCAGCCTGAATACCAACATTATTCATTACCGGCAGATCACGGTGACGGGCATGAGCGGGCAGAATTTACGTCAGTATCGGGAAAGCCTGGGAATGATTTCCAATGGACTGATAAATCTGAAAGAAATCTTGACTCACAAGTACACTCTTGAACAATATGACGAGGCTTTCAGCGCCGCCCGTTCAGGACAGGCGCTGAAAGTGGCCTTCGTTTTATAACCCGCCGGACACTGAGAAAAATCATGAACGATCATTCGGAAGATAAAGTTTTTTCACTCGAACGCCAGCAGGCCATTCTGGCGTTTGTGGAGGAAAACAAGAAAGCCACGGTCGCCGAACTTTGCCAGATCTTTAAAGTCTCGACTTCCACGATCCGTAATGATCTTCGTGAAATGGAAAAGAACATGCTGGTGACGCGGACGCACGGCGGCGTGCTGATCCGCAGTAAAACCGGCGTGGAAATGATGTCCACCGAAAAAGAAGTCTGCAATCATGATGCGAAAGTCATGGTTGCACAGCTCGCACTTGAGCAGATTGAAGACGGCGATACGCTGTTGCTCGATACCGGCACCACCACGCTGGAACTGGCGAAAATTCTGGGTGAACGCCAGCAACTGACGGTGATCACCAATGATCTAAAAATTGCCCTGACGCTGGAAGATTCGCCGGGCGTGGTAAATCTGTTCTTTATTGGCGGCGCGGTGCGCAAGCAACTTCATTGCGTGATCCCGTTTAGTAACGACAACAGTTTGTCTGATCTGATCATCGATAAAGCCATTATGGGCACCAACGGTTTTACGCTAAAAAATGGCGCGACAACCCCAGATGTGCGTCAGGCCGCGTTTAAAAAGAAGATGATTGCCTGTTCGACCAGCGTGATTTTGCTGGCAGATTCAACCAAAATCGGCCGTGACGCATTCGCCAAATTTGCCGATATCTCCGATATCCATATTTTCATCACTGACAGCATTAAAGATGACGTGCGCTCAGGGCTGGAAGCACAGGGAATGCTGGTCTGCGACGGCTCAGCGAAAAACCACGGGTAATATTGCTATTGGGTAATCCTCCTAATTGTGCCATGCCGTTGTGCGCGAAACCGGCAGACATCAGGTTTTACGACTACGCTTAAAAACTGACACAAACAAAGGAGCACTAAAATGTCATCTCAAGAATTCGATAATGATGCAGATCGTCTGGCTGATAAGGTTGAAAACAAAGCGAACGAGTTTGCTGGCGAAGCGCAGAAGCAATTTGGGGACTTTGTGGACTCACCGAAACATCAGCTGAAAGGCGCAGCGCGAAAATACTCTGCTCAGGCAAGTGATGCAGTTTCAGATGTTGCAGAAAAGATTAAAGAAAATCCGCTGTCAGGATTGATCGCCGCTGGCGCTATCGGCGTTGTGCTCGGTTTGCTGCTTGGCCGCAAATAAGCCTTACGGTTAACCTGTGTTAAGCTTCAGCAAAAGAAAGCCCGTCGGGCTTTCTTTGTTTTATTGCCTCGTGAATTCTCCGCCGGTTCCCTCCCTTACGACTACGACGTCAGCCCGATAACACCGTGTACGCCCATATAAATTCCGACAACGCCAATCAGTACGCTTGAAAAATACGGTGCGCGCCGGGCAAGCGTATTGAATCCGCTCCAGCGTTTGGCAACCTGACGGACACTCACCGCCGCCCCCACACCCACGGTCACCAGCGTTAACGCCAGCCCGAGGCTGAAACAGACCACCAGCGCGGCACCCAGCGCCAGCGCTTTCAGCTGAATGCAAATCAGCAGCACGGTAATCGCCGCCGGACACGGGATCAGCCCGCCGGTCAGGCCGAAGAACAGAATCTGCCAGTTGGTGACTTTCTGGGTCGCAAACCGCCGCGCGATATCCCCCGCATGCGCCCTTTCGTGTGCGTCCTGATATTCCTGCGCTGCGACGTTAACGTGAAACCCTGTCAGGCTCGCCGGTTTGGCGTGAATCGCATGAGGTACGCTGGCCGCCTGAAGAATTCCGTGACCGTGATGGTGGTCATGTGGATGATCGTGAGGGTGATCATGAGCGCCGTGATCATGGGTATGCAGCACGCCGTTTTGCTGCTGTTTCCATGCGCTTTCTCCGCGATAAGTGCGCCAGAACATCCATGTGGCCGTCCCGACGATAATCATAGCCGAAATCAGCTGAAGCCAGGGTTCCGCCGATTCGGCAGTAAAACGGTGACTGATAACCATCCCGCCAAACGCAATCAGCCAGACGATGGCGGTATGCGAAACCGTAGCCGCCAGCCCCAGCATCACAGCCTGCCGGACAGTCCCTTTGATCGCGATGATGAATGCCGCCATCATCGTTTTCGAATGCCCCGGCTCCAGGCCGTGCAAAACCCCTAACAATATAGCGCTGGGAATAAATACCCAGGCATTCCCCTGCTGCAACAATGTGGCAAAGTCGTTCATCTTTATCATTCTCAATGGAAGTGGCGCAGACGATTGTACTCCCCCCCAGTATCATATACTACCCCCCAGTATCCTGAGGATGTTATGCTGTCCGCGTATTCACGGCCATCAGGGAGTTAACATGTCACATACCATTCGCGATAAACAGAAGCTGAAAGCGCGTACCAGCAAGATTCAGGGACAGGTTGTGGCATTAAATAAAATGCTGGATGAACCGCACGAATGTTCAGCGGTTTTGCAGCAGATTGCGGCAATCCGGGGCGCGGTCAACGGGCTGATGCGCGAAGTGATCAGGGGACATCTGACCGATCATCTGGTGCATGAAGAAGATGTGGCGAAGCGCGAGGCCGATCTGGATGTCGTGCTGAATGTGCTGAATTCTTACGTGAAGTGAATTGCGCCCATGAAAAAGGGGCCAAAGCCCCTTTTCATTAGTGTCTGTCAGTCTTTATTTTCTGACCTGTTTGGTCGCAAAACCTTTGTTCAGCTTACGCCAGTACACCAGCCAGGTGATCAACGCGCACACCACGTAGAATACCAGGAAGACTTTCATCGCGCCCGCCGGTGAACCGGTCAGTGCCAGAGACGTCCCGAAGGCTTTCGGAATGAAGAAGCCACCGATCGCACCAATCGAAGAGATAAAGCCCAGTGCCGCCGCCGTGTCCGTGACGGCTTCACGCAGCGCTTCGTCGTCGGTTGCACCGCGCGCTTTCGCCTGATCGGTGGTGATTTTACGGAAGATCACCGCAATCATCTGGTAAGTCGAACCACTCCCCAGACCGGCCGTCAGGAACAGCACCATGAAGACGGCGAAGAAGGCCGGGAAGTGACCACCCGCGCCGTTCACCGGCAGGGTCAGGAACAGCAAACCGGCGAAAACAGCCATCAGAATGTAGTTCACCAGCGTCACGCGGATACCGCCCAGACGGTCAGACAGCATGCCGCCCGCAGAACGAGCCAGTGCGCCAACAAACGGACCGAAGAACGCGTACGAAATGATGTTTATTTCCGGGAACTGGGTTTTGGTCAGCATCGCAAAACCGGCAGAGAAGCCGATGAACGAGCCGAATGTCGCCAGATACAGCACGCTCATGATCCACAGGTGACCGCGCTTGAGTACCGGCAGTTGCTGGCGGATAGACGCTTTAGACGTCGCCAGGTCATTCATGCCAAACCATGCGGCAATCGTGCCGATAATCAGGAACGGTACCCAGATCCACGCCGCATTTTGCAGCCACATGTCAGCACCGTTCGCCAGCGTTTGTTTGTCACTGAACGCAGCAAACACGCCGAGAGAAATCACCAGCGGAGCAACCAGCTGCATTACGCTGACGCCCAGATTACCCAGACCGCCGTTAATACCCAGTGCGCCGCCCTGCTTCGTTTTCGGGAAGAAGAAGCTGATGTTGGACATGCTTGACGCGAAGTTTGCGCCGCCGAAACCGCACAGCAGTGCGATAATCAGGAACGTGTTGTAAGACGTACTGACGTCCTGCACCGCGAAGCCCAGCCATGCGCACGGCAGAACCAGGAAGATAGTGCTGAGCGCCGTCCAGCGACGGCCGCCAAACAGCGGGATCATGAACGAGTACGGAACGCGCAGCAGTGCGCCGGAAACGGAAGGAATGGCGGTCAGCATGAACAGCTGATCGGTGGTGAAGTTAAAGCCGACTTTGTTCAGGTTTACCGACACCAGGCTGAACAGCATCCAGACGCAGAAACCCAGTAACAGACAAGGCACTGAAATCCAGAGATTCCGGCTCGCCACTTTATGCCCGGTTTTTTCCCAAAATGCCGGATCTTCCGGCCGCCATTCCTGTAACAGGCGTGACGGCTTTTCCGTTGATGGAGCAGATGTTTGTGACATAAGTACCTCGTGTAGCAGCGCGTTATCGTTGTAATGACTGAGTTGTGTCGCACACACTAGGTAGAGCACCGCTTCCGCATGTTGATGCAAATCAACGCAACGGCAGGTGAAAAAAGGCGAAAAAAAGACCACGGATCCTTTGTGAGTATCGGGCGGGTTTCAGATAAAGTGCTAAGATTCATTGCGTTGGTCATTCAATCTCCCTTGAATTATCAGGGGCATCACTCCGATGGAAATAAAGGAGTAATCACAAAGAGGTATAGGGAAACTCCCCCTGATCATAAAAAATGCCACTCCGTAATTATATCGTTTCAGCTTTTCACGGTATTCACCGCTTCCGACACAGATCTAGGAACCCAGTTATGTTTAAACGCGCTTTGCCTTCTCTGTCGCTGGTCAGCCAGATCACCATGCTGATGCTGCTGCTCGGCCTGCTGGGCATTGGCGGAATGAGCATGGCAGCGTGGATGGCGGGAAGTATTGAAGGTAACGCCCACGCCATTAATAAAGCCGGTTCACTGCGCATGCAGAGTTACCGGTTATTGTCCGAAGTGCCGCTGAACGGCAAAAGCGCCGCGTATATCCGCCAGATGGAAATTGACCAGAACAGCGCCGATTTATTGCAGGCCGTCGAGCGTGAAAATCTCCAGCCGCAATTTTTTGCCCTGCGCCATTACTGGCAGACCACTTTGCGCGATCAGGTTCTGGCGGCGAAACATCCGCAGGACGTCTCCGCGAATATGGCAGTGTTTGTCAGCCAGCTCGATACGCTTGTCGCCGAGCTGGAACATAAAACCGAATACCATTTACAGCAGATTGCGCTGATCCAGCGCGGCCTGGTGGCTTTCACCCTGATCCTGCTGGCGCTGACTATCTGGTTCCTGCGCCGCCATCTGCTGACGCCGTGGCGCAGCCTGCTTTCTCAGGCCAGCGCGATCACCGCCGGTGACTTCACCCGCCGCTATGAACGCAAACGCGTGGCGACCGGCAATGCGCATAACGAGATGGATATACTCGGTGATTCGCTCAACAGCATGTCGGTGGCGCTGGGTGAAATGGTCGATAACCTGGCGCAGCGCGTGGCGGAGAAAACCGCCGATCTGCAACAAAAAAACCGGGTGCTGGATTACCTGTACCGCGTCAGCCGCCAGCTGCACACCAGCGCACCGCTGGAAATGCGGATGCAGCCGGTGCTGAAAGAGTTGCAATCATTGACGCCGCTCAGTGGCGTGCAGGTGCGGCAATACGAAAATAACGGCGCGGAAGTGTTTAATGA
>Ga0153981_1000162_pt1 | contig 19570 bp, 17 predicted proteins | sample TSGA065MetaG_FD_104714 | JGI IMG/M metagenome (GOLD analysis project Ga0153981, IMG submission 104714) | Attine ant fungus gardens microbial communities from Georgia, USA - TSGA065 MetaG | ecosystem: Host-associated > Fungi > Mycelium > Unclassified | place: USA: Georgia, Magnolia Springs State...
AGTGCCTGCGCGCCGGGATTGCTGGCGAAAACGTTCAGCTCAATCGCCACGCTGCCCAGCTCGCGCAGGTGTTCTTCCATCAGCCGGAACGCCGCGATGGCATGTCCCTGACGACGAAATTGCGGATAAACCGTCAGTTCATACACGAAAGCGCTGCGCACGCCGTAGCGTTCAATATTGGCAAACCACAGATATCCCACGGTTTCGCCAGGTTCTTCCTGCCTGATTTCATACAAATAGTGATCCGGTGTTTCAACGCCCTGCGGCAGCGCGTTTTGTGTGGCGCTGCGCGCGCGTTCCAGGGCCGTATCCGGCAGCCACAGCCCGGCAGTCACATTCTCTTCGGCATAATCTTTCGCCAGCAGTTCTGCAAATTCTTCATAAAATGCAGCGCTCATCGGTACTAAAACAGTCATCATTTCCCTCTGATTTATCGGGCAGTTTCTGCCTTTTTATACGGCGTTACATAACATTCGCTGATGGTGGTGGAATGGCTATCAACCTGAGTGATGATGTAGCCTTTTTCAGTCAGCGCCACTGAGCTGTAGGGTGTTTCATTGTGCTTGTCGGAAATAACATCTTCGAAAGACTGAATGATTTTGGCTTTCTCGCCGGCGCGCGCCGGGTCATCCATTCCCTCGACCTGAATCATGGCCTGCCTGAACTGGTTGGAGAATGACGTTTTCCCCATCTTGCTTTCAATCACGGCTTTGATGTTCACCGTGACCTCGTTACCCAGCAAAAACAGCGTATTACTCTGATAAATAAGCACGTTTTTTTGCTTCGAGACCACAAAGCCATTCTCGATGACCTTCATTTTGCTGTTGTTGGCGTAGGTCACATCATCGAGACAAATAGTTTTATCCCCGACCTTAAACTGGCTGAAACGTGCTTTGATTTCTTTCGGCGTAGATGCCGCCTGCGAGCACAGCGGAACAAGCAACAAAAGCGATAAGAGCCATGACTTCATAGGAGTTTCCCAAACAAGGTGCTGAGCCAGCTGACATAACAGCAGTATAGGGAGACACCGGCAGGATGCGAACGTTTATCTTTGCGGGACAGTTTTTTACCGTTTTGGCTAAAGACCCGCCCCTGTGATGCCGATAATTCAGGCGATAAGGGAATTCCTGCTTATCTTCAGGGGGCACAAATCAGGGACAGATAATCCGCGTTTTTTCATCGTGAATTTCACAGTACGTTGACTGTTCCGGGGTAATTATGAGTCAGATGCAGGCGCTTTCACCGGCAGCCGGAGTTGGGGTTGCACCACAGAAAACTGTTCCTAAAAAAACCATGCGTACCCGTACGCTGATGCTGATTGTCGGGCTACTTACGATAAGTCTCGGTTACATCATTACGGTCGGATTGCTGAGCTGGCAGTCCGCCGGACAGCAGCGCGACATCGCCCGCCGTTATCTCCAGCAGACCGCCAATACCGACGGCTATCTTGCCCGCCAGAAACTCGACACGGCCCTGCATGCCGCGCGTGACCTGGTTCAGAGCATGATCAGCCTGCGTGAAGCCGGGCATACTGACCGCAAACTCGCCGATACGCTGTTACAAAATGCGCTCAAAAGTCATCCGGATTTTTTATCGATGTCACTGGCCTGGGAGCCGGACGCGTTTGACGGCAAAGACGGCGATTTCGCCGCAAAAGAAGGGCAGGATCCCAACGGGCGTTATGTCCGCTACGTTGACCGCGATACCAGCGGAAATATCGTGCTGCACAATCTCACCGACTACGAAACGCCGGGCAGCGGCGACTACTATTTGCTGCCACGAAAGCTGCAAAAAGAAGTCATTCTGGAGCCATACAGTTACCCGTATAACGGCGTGGATACGTTGCTGACATCCATTGCCGTGCCGATTATCGTGGACGGGAAATTTCTGGGTTCGGTAACGGCGGATTTCTCGCTGCAAACCTTGCAGACGCTGGTCAACGGCATTAAACCGTATCAGGGAACCGGCTACGCAATGCTGTTTTCGCAGACCGGCCATTTCATCTCTTCGCCTAAAAAAGAGCAGGTCACGCACCAGCTTGAAAACGATGCGCCGTTGCTGAAAAGCATACAGACCGGGCAAATGACCAGCCGCGAACAGCAGGATCCGGTGCTGGGCGAAAACGCCTTTGCCGAGTTTGTGCCGATTCAGATCGGTAATACCGGCACGCCGTGGATGCTGGGCATTGTGGCGCCGGTAAAAGCGGTGATGAAAGAAAGTACGCGTCAGCTTTATTACGCGCTGGTGCTGATGGTGCTGAGCATCGTGGTGGTGTTTGCCGTGCTGAGCGTGATTTTCACCCGCAAAGTTTTGCGCCCGGTGGGCGGCGAGCCTGCGGATGCGGCGAAAATCGCGCTGACGGTCGCAGACGGTGACCTAACGCACCCGATCGTCACGCAGAAAAACGATCACAGCAGCATCTTCTTTGCCCTGCAAACCATGCAGGCGCAACTGCGGCATGTGGTGAACGACATTATTTCGACCAGCCATGCGGTCGGCAGCGGCGCATCGCAGATTGCCGCGGGGAATATCGATCTGGCTTCGCGAACCGAGCAGCAGGCGGCCGCGCTGGAAGAAACCGCCGCCAGCATGGAACAGCTGACGGCGACGGTAAAACAGAATGCCGATAATGCACACGTTGCGACCGAACTGACGGCGAACGCCACGGAAATCGCCGGAAAGGGCGATCGCATTATGTCCGACGTAGTCGGCGTAATGAGCGCGATTGACGACAGTTCGCGGCGAATTGGCGACATCACGACGGTCATCAACGGCATTGCTTTCCAGACCAATATTCTGGCGCTGAATGCGGCGGTAGAAGCCGCCCGCGCGGGCGAGCAGGGGCGCGGATTTGCCGTGGTGGCATCTGAAGTGCGCAGTCTGGCGCAACGCAGCGCCGACGCCGTAAAAGAGATTTCTGCCCTGATTGAGGAATCCACGTCCCGCGTTGATCACGGCGTCGGGCTGGTGAAAAGCGCCGGGGAAACGATGAAAGAGATCATGAAAGCGGTCACTGACGTGCGCGATATCATGAGCGAAATTGTCGCGGCCTCCGACGAGCAATCGCGCGGGATCAGCCAGGTGACGCAGGCCGTACACGAAATGGACGGTGTCACGCAACAGAACTCCGCGCTGGTTCAGGAAGCATCAGCTGCTTCGGCTTCTCTGGAAGATCAGGCGCGTCGGCTGAATGAAATAGTTCAGGTATTCCGGCTGAAATAATAGCGGCGCAGATGCCATTAATACCCCACCCCAACCCTCCCCTTCGCAGGGGAGGGAGCAGATCGCGTTTTTGCTCCTCCCCCTGCGAAGGGGGAGGCTGGGAGGGGGTTTTACACCGGGTAGGAGAACTGAAATATCGGTTTTTTAAACGACACGTCCCCCTTTCTGCGCTATGTTTTTCTCCTTTGCTGTATTTTTTCAGGAGATTTCCATGAGCCAGCCTTCGCTGATTTTGTATTCTGATGCGAATTATTTCAGTCCTTACGTGATGTCAGCTTTTGTGGCGCTGACAGAAAAGGGCATCCCGTTTGAACTGGAAACGGTCAGTCTGGCGGATGCGGAGAACCTGAAAGAAACCTATTCAGCACTGTCCATGACCCGTCGTGTTCCGACGCTGACCAATGGCACGTTTGTATTATCCGAATCTTCCGCGATTGATGAATACGTTGAAGAGTTGTTCCCGGCGCCGACGTTTCCGGCTATCTATCCCGCGGATCCGGAAAATCGTGCCAAAGCGCGTGAAGTGCAGGCGTGGCTGCGCAGCGATCTGATGCCCATCCGTCAGGAACGCTCAACGGAAGTGGTCTTTGCGGGGGCTAAATGTCCGCCGCTTTCTGCTGAGGGCCAGCAGGCCGCAGAAAAGTTGTATGCCGCCGCCGAACGTTTACTGGGGGATAAAGAGCATTTGTTTGGTGAATGGAGTATTGCGGATGTTGATCTGGCGCTGATGCTGAACCGTCTGCTTCTCAATGGTGATGCAATGCCGGAAAAACTGGCGGCTTACGCACAGGCGCAGTGGCAACGACCCGCTGTTCTGGAGTGGTTAGCGCTGTCTGCTAAGTAACTAAAAAGGTGCGCGGCCTGTTTAGCCGCGCGTTGCTCTTTCAGCCTAGTGTTTTCGTCAGGAAATAGCGGGTATGGGTTGACGGTGCATCATCAGGTGTACGGGTATCGCGGATATAATCTTCCAGCGTCATCTGCGTCGCATAACCCATGCGCTCATAGAAAGGCCGCGCCTGAAAACTAAACGTATCCACCAGCGAATACCGGCAGCCGCGAGCCTGCGCCTCTTCTTCGGCCTCGCGGATCAGCTGTGTCCCGACATCTTTTCCGCGTAACGACTCATCGACCCACAGCATCTGGATATACATCCAATTACCGATGGTTTCAGCCACAATTCCTGCCTGTTTGTGACCATTTTCATCTTCAACAAAAATCCCTAACTCGCGAAATTTCGGCTGCGGAATGAAGTTTCTGTTGAAACTGCGCAGACCGGCTTTGATTTCATCGAGATCGTCTGCGGTCGGGGCATGGCTGAGTCGGGTCTTCATGACATTCTTCCTTTTTCGTTAGCGTTTGGTCGTAGCGAGTCGGACTGCAAAAGCAATAAAAACGGTACCGGTGAGACGATCCAGCGTTCTGACTACCCCCGGACGGCGTAACCAGCGCGACAGCGGGCGCGTGGCAGAAATCATTGTGACTGACCAGAGTGTGCCAATCACGGCGTGCATGGCGGCGAGCCCGAAAATATAGGGCCCGACGGGATAGCCGGTAGCGACAAACTGCGGCAGGAAAGAGACATAAAACACGCCGACCTTCGGGTTCAGCACATTGCCAAACAGCCCTCTCAGGAACGGTGAATTACCAATACGTCGCATTTTTCCGCTGCCTTCAGGCGCCGCCATGTTCATTTCGCTGCGGGGTTTGAACAACATTTGCAGGCCCAGCCAGCCGAGATATGCGGCACCGATCCATTTGAGTACATTGAATGCGATTTCAGACGCGGCGAGCACGGCACCCAGGCCGAGTGCGACCATCGCCCCCCACAGCAGACAACCGCTGCTGATCCCGATGGCGGTAGACAGCGCTTTTTTACTGCCCTGACTGGCGGCGGTACGCAGTACTAATGCGGTATCCAGGCCAGGCGTGAGGGTCAAAATGCCGGCGGCAAACGCGTAAGAAATAAGGGATTCGGTGACGGTCATGGCTTTTCCTGATGAGCGAAAAAACCAGAATAGTTAACAAAATAGGTTAGATGCAATCAGGATGTAAAAGAAATTCTGAGGGGGCGGCGCAGATAAACAAAAAGCCTGTGGAAGATGCGCTTCCACAGGCTTTTTAAGAGGGTTTTATCGGGCTACGGTTCTGCGCGGCGATTATTTGTAGATTTCAGCGTCAGCGTGCAGTTTGTTGTTACCGGTCACGGAAATGATACGGTAAGAAGAAGCACCGGCGTCTTTCGCCTGCTGTGACAGTTTTGCTTCCAGGCCACTCAGAGTGGTGGAGTTAGCCGCGGAGATAACACCGATTTTCTGCATGTCACCGGAAGGCTGAGTGACCTGCTGAGCCGCGAAACTACCGAAAGAAATCAGGGAGAGGGTAGCAGCTACAGCAAAAATTTTGACGTTTTTCATGATAAGTATTCCATTCAGGTTTGTATGAGTGAAAGGTGGTTGCCTTTCGATGGAGGTATAATAGGCCTGATGAATGGAGATGAAAAACGGATTGATTTGAGTAAGTCATTCAAAATATTTGGCGTACTTTTTACGCAATTTTACGTCCCTGTGCGGGTACCTGACGAAAGCCCTGTTGATGCTGACGTTGCCTTTAAAAACGTCATCACTTGCTGCTATTTTCTCCTTCCTGCTGATTTTTGGCGGGTTTGTCGATTCAGTGCTACGCTTTCAGGGTAGTTTGAGAGAGGGTTGTGCGTGGGGCATGAAAATAAACCTGCCACCCGGTTTGCAGAGTCTCAACGGTTCTGCTTTTGTTTGGCCGACTTGGCTGAACAATATTCACGGTAACGGAAATCTATTCGGAGGAGTCGAAAATGGGAATTTTATCCTGGATCATCTTTGGTCTTATTGCAGGTATTCTGGCTAAGTGGATCATGCCGGGCAAAGATGGCGGTGGTTTCATTCTGACTGTAGTACTGGGTGTTGTCGGTGCTGTGGTGGGTGGCTATATCAGTACATTCTTCGGTTTTGGCCGCGTGGACGGATTCAATTTTGGCAGCTTCGTTGTCGCCGTTATCGGTGCGATCGTCGTTCTGTTTATCTACCGTAAAATCAGAAGTTAAGGTTTCGACCTGACGTTGAAGTGTTAAAAGCCGCGTAAGTCGCGGCTTTTTTGTGTCTGTTAATCACTCTACCGGTGAAGTCGGCAGACGCACGATGTCCTGATTTTCATTGCCCATCCAGTAAACGCCTTCCTTCGCCCAGAAGGGCCCTTCGATAAAGTCGAGCAGGTCAGAATACTCCTCGTAAAACTGCTTGCCGTCGCGGTTGTACACGCGCATATAACCGGAATAATGCCCGCCATCGCCCGGCATGGTCATGCGCGGGATAAATTCGAAAGTCCGGTACTCACGCACCACATACTGCTTGTTAGGGCTCCACTGCTCGGAGACGAGTTTTCCCTGCTTCCACCATTGATAGCCTGCTGTCATCAGCGCGAGCAGTACCGCCAGCATTACCCAGCGCTTGCGCTGACGCACCAGGGCTTCCTGACTTTTGATTTTCATACTTAGTATTCTTTTCAGCGGATTCGAAAATAGCTCTCAATGTGGCTGAAAAGTATCAGCTTGTCTTGAAAAAGTGTGTATCGGCTAAATCGCCACCAGCCCCCGCACGCCTTCCGCCTCCATTTCTTGTCCGCGTCCCCGTTTAACAATGCTGCCGCGCGACATCACCAGATAGCTGTCGGCGAGTTCGGCGGCGAAATCGTAGAATTGTTCTACCAGCAGAATGGCCATGTCGCCGCGGGCGGCGAGTTGTTTAATGACGGCACCGATTTCCTTAATCACTGACGGCTGAATGCCTTCGGTGGGTTCGTCGAGGATCAGGAGAGTAGGTTTGCAGGCCAGCGCACGGCCAATCGCCAGCTGCTGTTGCTGACCGCCCGACAAATCCCCGCCGCGACGATGTTTCATTTCCAGCAGGATCGGGAACAGGTGATAGATTTCATCCGGCACCTGCTTTGCCCGGCTGCCGGAAAAACGCGACAGGCCCATCAGCAGATTTTCTTCGACGGTCAGGCGCGGAAAAATTTCGCGTCCCTGCGGGACGTAGGCAATGCCCGCCTGCACGCGCTGGTGCGGCTTGCGGGCATTGATCACCTGATCCTGCCAGCTGATGGTGCCGGATTTCGCCGGGATCAGCCCCATCAGGCATTTGAGCAACGTCGTTTTGCCGACGCCGTTTCGCCCGAGCAGACACGTCACTTCGCCGATTTTTGCCTCAAAAGACAGGCCGCGCAGAATGTGGCTGCCGCCGTAAAACTGATTCAGTTCATTTACCTGCAACATAATGCGATTCCTCAGCGCCCTAAATACACGTCGATAACCTGCTCGTTGGCCTGTACGTCACGCAGTGAACCTTCGGCCAGAACCTGTCCCTGATGCAGCACCGTCACGTGATCCGCAATGGTTTCTACAAAACCCATATCGTGCTCAACCACCATCAGAGAATGTTTGCCCGCCAGCTGTTTAAACAGCTCGGCGGTGTATTCGGTTTCGGCATCGGTCATGCCCGCCGCCGGTTCGTCGAGCAGCAACAAATGCGGCTCCTGTACCAGCAACATACCGATTTCCAGAAACTGTTTCTGACCGTGAGAAAGCAGGCCGGCAGGACGATGACGTTCCGCCGTGAGGCGCAGCGTCCCAAGCATTTCATCAATGCGGTCGCGCTGTTCGCTGTTCATTTTTGCGCGCAGGCACGCCCATACTGACTTATTGGTTTTCTGCGCGATTTCCAGATTTTCGAATACTGTCAGCGCTTCAAACACCGTCGGTTTCTGGAATTTCCGCCCGATGCCGGACTGTGCGATGCGCACGGGATCCAGCTTTGTCAGATCGGTGCGCTGATCGTAAAAAACGCGTCCGCTTTGCGGTTTGGTTTTGCCGGTGATCACGTCCATCAGCGTGGTTTTCCCCGCGCCGTTAGGGCCTATCACGCAACGTAACTCGCCGACGCCGATGTTCAGCGACAAATTGGTCAGCGCTTTAAAACCGTCAAAACTGACGTTGATGTTTTCCAGCTGCAAAATCGGATCGGTCTGCTCGCGGTGCCTGTCCGCCAGATGCGGTTGGGTAAAAAGGTCTTCAGTCATGGTCATCGGGCTCATCAGGATTTCCATTTGCGCAGCAGGCCAATCACACCATGCGGCAGGAACAGCGTCACCAGAATAAACATGCCGCCGAGAACAAATTGCCAGTATTCGGGAATGGCGACGGTGAACCAGCTTTTCGCGCCGTTGACGATGCCTGCACCGATAACCGGGCCGATCAGCGTGCCGCGTCCGCCGAGTGCCACCCAGATGGCGGCTTCGATGGAGTTGGTTGGCGACATTTCGCCCGGATTAATGATCCCGACCTGCGGTACGTACAGCGCGCCCGCCAGGCCGCACAGCATGGCGGAAATCGTCCAGACGAACAGCTTGAAACCTTTCGGATCGTAGCCGCAGAAAATCAGCCGGTTTTCAGCGTCGCGTACTGCCGTCAGCACGCGGCCATATTTGCTTCTCGCCAGCGCAAAACCCAGCGCGAGGCTGGCGACCAGCACCAAAACCGTCGCCAGAAATAATCCCACGCGCGTGCCGGTAGCCGTGACCGGAAAGCCGAGCAGGGTGGTGAAACCGGTGAAACCGTTATTGCCGCCGAAGCCGGTTTCATTGCGGAAAAACAACAACATACCAGCATAGGTCAGCGCCTGCGTCATTATGGAAAAATACACGCCTTTGATTTTTGAGCGGAAGGCGAAATAGCCGAACACAAATGCCAGCGCGCCTGGCACCAGTACAATCAGGCACAGCGCCCAGGCAAAATGCTGCGTGCCCGCCCAGAACCACGGCAGCTCGGTCCACGACAGAAACGACATAAAGTCCGGCAGCCCGCTGCCTGCGGCCTGTCGCATCAGATACATGCCCATCGCATATCCGCCGAGCGCGAAAAAAAGTCCGTGACCGAGTGACAGCAAACCGGCATAGCCCCAGACCAGATCGAGTGCGATCGCGACGATCGCATAACAGAGGATCTTACCGGCCAGCGTCAGCGTGTAAGTGGAGATCGCCAGCGGACTGGTGGCGGGCAGCAGCGCCAGAAACGGCATCACAATCAGGAGGATGAGCACCAGCGTGCCCACAGAAATTGCAATCTTCGGCGCTTTTTGTACGCCGGTAATCGTCAGCGGCTGGCTCATCAGTCAATCACCCTGCCTTTAAAGGCGAAGAGTCCCTGCGGACGTTTCTGGATAAACAGGATTATCAGCGCGAGGATCAGGATTTTGCCCAGTACCGCGCCGATTTCCGGCTCAAGAATTTTGTTCACAATGCCCAGACCAAAGGCCGCCACCGCGGTGCCAGCCAGTTGTCCGACGCCGCCGAGCACCACGACTAAAAAGGAATCGATGATGTAGCCCTGACCAAGTTCCGGGCCGACGTTACTCAGCTGCGACAGCGCGACGCCACCCAGACCGGCGATCCCGGAACCGAGGCCGAACGCCAGCATATCGACGCGTCCCGTCGGCACGCCGCAGCAGGCCGCCATCGCACGGTTTTGCGTGACGGCGCGCACGTTCATGCCGAGCCGCGTTTTGTTGAGCAGCAGCCAGGTCAGACCGAGAACCAGCATGACGAAGATGATCACCGCGATGCGGTTGTATGGCAGCACCAGGTTGGGCAGCAGCTGAATGCCCCCGGACAACCAGCCGGGGTTCGCCACTTCCACGTTCTGCGCGCCAAACAGCACGCGCACGCCCTGGATCAGGATCAGGCTGATGCCCCACGTCGCCAGCAGGGTTTCCAGCGGACGACCGTATAAATGACGGATAACGGTGCGCTCCAGCGCCATGCCAATACCGGCAGTGATAAAAAACGCCACCGGCAGCGCCACCAGCGGATACAGCGACAGCAGCCCCGGCGCGTAGTGCTGAAACAGCGACTGCACCATGTACGTGGAGTAAGAACCGAGCATTAACATTTCGCCATGCGCCATATTGATCACGCCCAGCAAACCGTAAGTGATCGCCAGTCCCAGCGCGGCCAGCAGCAGAATTGAGCCGAGTGACAGGCCGGTAAACGCCTGACCGAGTAAATCGCCGATCATCAGGCGATGCTGCACGGCTTTCAGACTGGTCAGTGCGGCATTGCGCACCGTGGCATCAGGCTCCGTTTTCGGGTCAGTCAGACTTTGCAGGCGGCCTTGTGTATCCGGATCGCCCGAGGTGCCGAGCAGTTCAACGGCTTTCAGACGCACCTGCGGGCTGGCATCGGCCAGCTGTAAATTCGCCAGCGCGATGGAAAGGGCATCGTGAACCGTGCGGTCTTTTTCCAGCTCAAGACGACGCGTCAGCAGCGGCAACTGATCGGCCTGCGCTTCGCGCTGTAAGGCTCTGGCCGCCTGTAAACGGACGGTGCTGTCAGTGCTCACCAGACGATGTGCGGAAAGGGCATTGGCAATCAGAATGCGCAGGCGGTTGTTCAGCCAGACTTTTTTTGTATCGCCCTGTGGTTTGACGCCGCCCTCCAGCGGTGTCAGCCGGTCGCCGTTCTGGATGAATGCGTGTTTCGCTTCGTCGGTGACGACGTTTTCCTGCTTCAGCGCTTCGAGCAGCGGCAGCCTTTCCGGCTGCGGATCCGCCGCCCATTGCTGTAATAACGTGGCCTGCTGACTGCGGCTGGCGGCAGCAAAGTCATTCGCCGCACCCGCCTCGGCCAGCAAAGGAAGGCAACAAAGCAGGAAAAGCAGTGATCGGATGAGGATTCTCATAATGTTCTCGCCGCATAAAGTGGATGCTGGTTTGCTCCTCCCCCTGCGAAGGGGGAGGCGGGGAGGGGGTTTTGCAAACAACACTGTCGCCATTAATACCCCACCCCAACCCTCCCCTTCGCAGGGGAGGGAGCTGACCGGTTTATCCTTCCACTCCTTCATTCGAAGGAGCTTGATCAGTGAGCCGTTTTCACCGGGGTATCTGGCTTTTTATCGTTACCCGCGATGTACGGGCTCCACGGCTGGGCGCGGATCGGTTTGTCGGTCTGCCAGACCACGTTGAACTGACCGTTGGATTCGATTTCGCCGATCATCACCGGTTTGTGCAGGTGATGGTTGGTTTTATCCATGGTCAGCGTGAAACCAGACGGTGCGGCGAAGGTCTGTCCGGCCATCGCGGCACGGACTTTATCCACGTCCGTCGTCCCGGCTTTTTCCACCGCCTGCGCCCACATATGGATGCCGACATAGGTGGCTTCCATCGGGTCGTTGGTCACCGCAGTACCGGCGTTTGGCAGGTTGTGCGCTTTGGCGTACGCCTTCCATTCGGCAACGAATTTCTTGTTGGTTGGATTATCGACGGACTGGAAGTAGTTCCACGCCGCGAGGTCACCGACCAGCGGTTTGGTGTCGATGCCGCGCAGTTCTTCTTCGCCGACGGAGAATGCCACTACCGGTACGTCGGTGGCTTTCACGCCCTGATTGGCCAGTTCTTTATAGAACGGCACGTTGGAGTCTCCGTTGATGGTTGAGATCACGGCGGTTTTGCCGCCTGCGGAGAATTTTTTAATGTTGGACACGATGGTCTGGTAATCGCTGTAACCGAACGGCGTATAGACTTCTTCGATATCGCTGTCTTTCACGCCTTTGGAATGCAGGAAGGCGCGCAGGATTTTGTTGGTGGTGCGCGGATACACGTAGTCGGTGCCGAGCAGGAAGAAGCGTTTGGCGGCGCCGCCGTCTTCACTCATCAGATATTCCACCGCCGGAATGGCCTGCTGGTTAGGCGCGGCGCCGGTGTAGAACACATTTGGCGACATCTCTTCACCTTCGTATTGCACCGGATAGAACAGCAGGCCGTTCAGCTCTTCAAACACCGGCAGCACGGATTTGCGCGACACCGACGTCCAGCAGCCGAACACCACCGCGACTTTATCCTGTGTCAGCAGCTGGCGGGCTTTTTCAGCGAACAGCGGCCAGTTAGACGCCGGATCGACCACCACCGGCTCCAGCTTTTTGCCGAGCACGCCGCCGTGCGCGTTGATATCGTCAATGGTCATCAGCGCCACGTCTTTCAGCGGCGTTTCGGAAATAGCCATGGTGCCGGAAAGCGAATGCATGATACCGACTTTGATGGTGTCGGCAGCCTGTGCGCTCCAGGCTAAACCCATGCTGACTACGGTGGCGGAAAGAGCAAAGGCTTTAATAAAACGTCGACGTTGCATAGATGTACCCTCTGGAAAAGTTAAGAGAACGCTGTTATGTAGGAAGTCGAAAAAACATTTAAAAAAGTCATGACGGGTTGCCCTCGTCACTCTCCGCCCGCGCCCGGTGCAGCATATGCAGGGTAATTTTGCGCACCTCGGCTTTACTGACGGCAATATGGTCGTGTAACTGGCGCTGTGCCTCCTCAGTCTGTTGTTGGATGATGGCGAGCAAAATGCCCGCGTGTTCTTTATAGGTAGCGTTGACGCGCTCACCTTTGGTGAAATCCAGACGCCGGATGATGCGGATTTTCTCCGTCAGTTCGCGGTGGATACGCGCCATTTCGGCGTTACCCGCCGCCGCCACCAGCGTCATATGAAACTCTTCGTCATAACGCGAAACCCGCTGGCCGTCTTCGAGCTGCGGTTGGTCAATCCAGAACGCTTTCAGTTCGGCCAGTTGTAACGGCTGCAATGACGGCGACAGCGCGCACAGACGTTTCACCGCTTCCAGTTCCAGTACGATGCGCAGATCGTAAAGCTGCTCGAAAAAGTCGAAATCGAACGGACGAACCTGCCAGCCGCTGCGGAAAAACACTTCGACATAACCTTCGTGTTCCAGCCAGAACAGCGCCTGACGCACCGGCGTGCGGCTGACTTCCATCCGGTCAGCGATGTCGTTTTCGCTGAACCGGTCACCCGGCAGCAGGCGGAAGCTGAAAATGTCGTCTTTCAGTTGCTGATAAATACGTTCTGCCAGCCCTTCCGGACGGCTTTTACTGCGTGAAGATTTAGAGCCCGTCAGTTGCATGAAATATTCCCTGTTTGTCGGTAGCGTTAAACGGCTGCGTCCAGCCACAGCAAGGCATCACCCGGACCGACCGGACGACCCTGCTGGCAACTGATTTTCAGAACGATGCCGGCGCACGGCGCGGTAACCGACAGTTCCATTTTCATGGCTTCGACAACGATCAGTGGCTGGCCTTCTTCGACCTGCTGACCCGGCTCGACCAGGATTTTCCAGACGTTTCCGTTCAGGTCGGCGCTGACGAGATGCCCGTCCTGATCCGCATCGTCCTCCACTAACTGCACGGCGTTGGCGGCGGCTTCCACTGCGGCGCTTTCCGCTTCGTGCCAGTGCGCCACTTCGCGGGTAAAGGCTCCGGCCTGTTTCTCGCGAAAATCAGCAATATCGGCGGCGTTGTCGGCGAGAAATTGCGTATATTGCGCAAAGTCGAATTCGGTCTCTTCGATACGAACTTGTGCGCGGCCTTCGCGGAACGCGTCGCGCTGAATGTCCAGTTCGGCTTCACTGACCTCGTAGAAACGCACCTGATCGAAAAAGTGCAGCAGCCACGGTTCGCCGTTTTTAAACTGTTCATTTTTCAGGAACTTGTTCCAGATAGGTAACGTGCGGCCCACCAGCTGATAACCGCCCGGCGAATCCATGCCATAAATGCACATGTACATGCCGCCGATACCGACCGTGCCTTCGGCGGTAAAAGTACGCGCCGGGTTGTATTTGGAACTGAGCAGACGATGACGCGGATCGACCGGCACTGCGCAGGGCGCACCGAGATACACATCGCCCAGCCCGAGGATCAGATAGCTGGCGTCGAAAATGATGTTTTTCACTTCGTCGCGGCTCGCCAGCCCGTTGGTGCGCTGGATAAAATCGACGTTATTCGGCAGCCAGGGTGCGCCGGCACGCACGGTTTGCTGATAACGTTCAACTGCGCCGAGTGTGGCGGAATCTTCAAAGGCCATCGGCATATGCACGATGCGGGTCGGGATTTTGAGCTGGCTGACATCAGGCAGATTGTGTTCCAGCGTCAGTAAATGTTGCAGCAGCGCCCTCTGATGCAGCACGCCACTGTCATAGCGGATTTGGAGCGAGCGCACGCCCGGCGACAGTTCTTCAATGCCCTGCTGTCCGGCGGCTTTGATGGCGTTCATCAGCAGGTAGATGCGCATACGCACCGCCAGATCCAGCACATTATCGCCGTACTCAATCAGCACGTAGCCGTCGCCCGCCTGACGGTATTCCACCGAAGGCCGGTCGGCTGTCGCAGGAAGCGCCGCAAGTATCGTGGCAGAAGCAGTGGTATCGGGCAGCAGCGACGGCACCGGCAGCGCCATCGCGTTGACAGGCATCAGCGAATCAATCGTGCCCTGCTGCGCCAGTTCAAGTGCCTGGGCCTGTTCAAAACTGATCGGATGGAACCGGATTTTATCGCCCGGTTTCACCTGTCCGACTTTCCACAATTCGGCCTTAGCGATGGTCACCGGACAAACAAAACCGCCGAGACTTGGCCCGTCGCGGGTCAGAATGACCGGGAAATCGCCGGTGAAGTTGATTGCACCAATGGCGTATTCACAGTCATGCACGTTCGACGGATGCAGACCGGCTTCGCCACCGTCCTGCCGCGCCCATTGCGGTTTCGGGCCGAGCAGCCGCACGCCGAGGCGGTTGGAGTTGTAATGCACCTGCCATTCGGATTCGAAGAAGGTGTCGATGGATGCTTTGGTGAAGAAATCCGGTGCGCCGTGCGGCCCGTAAAGCACGCCGATATTCCAGATATCGCCGTAAGGCGACACGATATTTTCGGCAGCGGCCTGCGGTAAACCGACCGGTGCGGGCGTGGTGCAGGCCGCGAGTTCCGGCTGAGAAACGGTCAGCCTATCGGCGACGCGCAGCGTGCGACCGGCATGGCCGCCAAACTGCCCGAGCGCAAAGGTCGAGCGGCTGCCGAGATACACCGGCACATCAAATCCGTTACGTACCGCCAGATAGGTGCGGCACCCCTGCGTGGCGCGGCCCAGCGTCAGCGTCTGACCGGCTTTTACGTTCACCGGATGCCAGTAAGAAACCGGCTCGCCATCAATATTTGCCGGACAACGTGCGCCGGTCAGGGCGATAATTGCGTCACAATGAAAACGCAGCACCGGCCCCTGTAATGTGAATTCCAGACCGGCAGCATCAGGATGATTACCGACAATGCGGTTGGCGAGACGGAAGGCAAAATCGTCCATCGGGCCGGAAGGGGGGACGCCGATATCCCAGTAACCGAGGCGTCCCGGATAATCCTGCACGCTGCTGTACGTGCCGGGCGCAATGACTTCGACGGCGTTTGGCGCGTAAGCAAAACTGTCGAGCATCCGCGTCCACATTTGGGCGTCGCGGAACACCGGCGTGGCCACCACCTGGCGCAGATAATCAATGTTGGTGGCGATACCATGCAGACGTGTAGCAGCAAGCGCGGCAGACATTTTCGCCAGCGCGTCCTGACGGTCGGTGCCGTGAACAATCAGTTTGGCGATCATCGGGTCGTAAAATGCGGAGACTTCGCTGCCGGTAGAAACCCAGCCGTCAACGCGCACATCTTCGGGGAAAAACACTTCGGTCAGCACGCCCGGACTTGGCTGGAAATTCTTCAGCGGATCTTCGGCATAAATTCGCACTTCCATCGACGCGCCCTGCGGGGATTTTTCCATCGCAGGCCAGTCGGGCGGCTCGTCTGCGGCGACTTTCAGCATGCAACTGATGAGATCTAAACCGGTGACCATTTCGGTGACCGGATGCTCCACCTGCAAACGGGTATTCACTTCGAGGAAATAAAATTCGTCGCGTGCGGCGTCATAGATAAATTCAACGGTTCCGGCGCTGCGGTAATTCACCGATTCACCCAGCTGCACGGCGGCGCGGTGCAGGGCTTCGCGGCTGGCCTGCGGCAGATTCGGCGCAGGCGTTTCTTCCACGACTTTCTGATTGCGGCGCTGCAACGAACAGTCGCGTTCGCCGAGCGCTACCACGCGGCCCTTGCCGTCGCCAAAAATCTGTACTTCAACGTGACGGGCGCGATCGACAAAGCGTTCCAGAAACACTCCGGCGTCGCGGAAAAATTGCTCGCCGAGACGCTTCACGCTGTCCCACGCGGCGCGTAATGCGTCTTCATTGTCGCAGCGCGTGAGGCCAATGCCCCCGCCGCCTGCAGTGCTTTTCAGCATGACCGGATAGCCAATTTTTGCGGCAGCTTTTACCGCATCTTCAAGGCTGGCGAGCAAACCGGTGCCCGGCGTCATGGGCACATTCGCGGCGCCGGCTAATTCACGGGCGCGGTGCTTGAGACCAAACTCGCGGATTTGTCCGGCAGTGGGCCCGATAAACACAATGCCCGCGGCTTCGCAGGCGTCGGCGAATTCGGCGCTTTCGGATAAAAATCCGTATCCCGGATAAATCGCCTGTGCGCCGGTTTCCTTCGCGGCGGCGAGAATTTTGTCGATCATCAGGTAGCTTTCGCTGGCCTTTTCACCGCCCAGCGCAATGGCGATATCCGCCTGCGTGACGTGTGGCGCATTCCGGTCAGCGTCGGAATAAACGGCCACGCTGGTGACGCCCAGACGTTTCAGCGTGCGGATGGCGCGGCAGGCGATTTCGCCACGGTTAGCAATTAAAACGGTGTTAAACATATGCGCGCCCTCAGCTTTTAACCGGTGATGAATTCAGGCTCTGGATGTAACTTCTCCAGCCGCCAGACGCCGTAATATCGGTGGCTTCGCCAATCGCCCACGGCTCGCAGATAAAACCTTTTACGATGCGTCCATCGGCCAGTTCGAGCGATCCGATACCGAGCGGTGCCGGAATTTCAGCGACGAATTCTCCAAAACGTGCCAGCGGGATATCCCACAGTTCGACGATAATCGCGCTGCCGTTTTCAGCCCGTACCAGTCCTGGCTTCGGCGGCGTAGTGTTGGCGAGGGCGTAAAGTTTGTAGGTGGCGGCGGTGGTCGTTTGTTCGACCCGAACGGCGTTCCGGCTGGTGAGCTGGAAATTGAGCGGCATTCCGGTCAGATGTGCGCCGACCACGGCGACGCGCACGCTGGCGGCACTGACCGGCGCGGGAGTCATGAATTCTTCGGGCTCCATCGCAAGGCCTGTAGCGCCAAGGGGAAGGCTCAGGCTGCGCTGCCACTGACGGCCAAAACTGGCCAGCGCATCGTCGTGCCAGGCAGGGGCGATCAGCGTGATACCGGCGGGCAGACCGTCTGCCCGCAGACCGGAGGGCAGCGCCAGCGCGGATAAATCCGCCAGATTAGTGAAGTTGGTGTAAATACCGAACTGTGAGTTATAGAGCACCGGCTCCTGCCCCATTTCTGCCTGCGTGCGGATGGTCGGGGAGGTCGGTACAACCAGCGCATCAAACCCTTCCAGCACCTGATTGATTTTGCGTGAGAGCTCAGCACGCAAATATTCCGCCCGCCATGCATCGCACGCGCTGTAGTTCAGGCCGCTGGCGACAATTTCCCGTACTACCGGGTCCATCACTTCCGGGCTATCTTCGAAAATCTTACCGACAGCGACGGTGCGTTCCGCCACCCATGCGCCGTAATACAATTGCTCGGCCAGTTCACGAAACGGCGTGAAATCAATCATTTCCAGCGTCACGCCATTATGGCGCAGGCGATCGAGCGCTTCGCTGAACGCCGCCTGTGCCAGTTCATCCCCAAAAAATTCCACACGATCGGGGATAGCGATGCGCGGCCGGGCGGAAAACGCCACCGGCGCGGTATGGGGATTTTTCCGTGAATAAGCATCGGCGGCATCATATCCGCCTGCGGCGTGGGCGACGGTTTGAGCATCGCCCACGGTGAGAGCGAAAATCGAGACGGCATCGTTCAGACGGCAGGCCGGAACCACGCCGGTATTCGACAGCCAGCCTTTGGTCGGTTTCAGTCCGACGACATTATTAAAGCCTGCCGGAACGCGCCCGGAACCGGCGGTGTCGGTGCCCAGTGAAAACGCCACCAGGCCACGTGCCAGAACGGAGGCTGAACCGGAACTGGAACCGCCGCTGACGTAATCCCGATTGAACGTATTGCGCACTGCGCCGTAAGGGGAGCGCGTGCCGACCAGTCCGGTGGCGAACTGATCGAGATTGGTTTTGCCGACCACCACCGCGCCTCTGGCTTTGAGATTGGCAATCACCGTGGCATCCGCTTCTGCGGTATAGGCAAATGCCGGACAGGCCGCCGTCGTCGGCCAGCCGCCGATATCCATATTGTCTTTGACGGCGAACGGTACGCCAAACAATGGCAGGGCGCTCAGCGAACCTTCAGCCTGAGCGAGAAGGGTTTCCAGACGAATGATTTGCGCTTCAAGCTGCTCTGCCGTGGCGAGATAAATCCAGGCATTGTCGGCCTTACTCAGGCTTCCCAGAACCAGAGAAAGCGTGGTGCGCAGGCTGTCAGGCGCACTGCGATAATGCTGCTGCCATTCCCGAAGGGTAAAACCACGATACGGTGATGCGACGGTGTCTGAAGCTGAAAGCATTTTGGAATCCCATCTGGTATACAAGATTGAATTCATCTAAGCAAAGCCTGTGCCAGATTATTAACCTTTGAATTTATTAGGTTTAATTATTGCTGCATGACCGCATCGTCTATTTGTTGCACCACGGACGGAATGCAACTGAACAAAAATGGGGCGAAAATTTGCGCGATGCCTCGCATCGAAAAGATAAACGTAGCTCGTGAGTGGTGTCGGTATATAGTTGTATGAACAGATGATTTATTATTGTTTGCAGAGAGGCTGCAGGGTTATGTCTAAGGAAACGATCGACCATTCCACATTAATTTGTCTGGCAGAAGCTGGCGCCGTCAGCCGGTTAAAGGTGGTCGCGCAACAGGGAGGATGGGTAATCATGATTAGATACGGCGAGCATCAGCGCACACTTATCGCCCAGCGAAGTGGCAAGGTTCGGGTTTTCAAACGCTTTGACACCGTGGCGGCTTATTTGAAAGACATGGGGATAAAGCAGTTCGAAGTGGATATTACCGACTATGATCCTGAAGGTAGCGGTAAAGGAACGCGGCCTGACCGGTCAGCCGCGCTAAAACGCGCGCATGAAGCGGCGGCGATGGATGAAGCCACGTATGATCTCTGGTTTCGCGAGCGGGTTCAGGAATCATTAGATGATCCGCGCCCGGCAATTCCTCACGAAGAGGTGAAGGCGCAGTTTGCTGCCCGGAAAGCCGCGTTACTTAAGAAACAGGAAAAGTAACGGATGACCAAAATGCTGGTATGGAAACCCCATGCGCAGGAAGATCGCGGGTCTATATTCAGTTATGTCGCGCGTGAAAATCCTCAAGCTGCCATTGA